>Ga0105251_10001253_pt1 | contig 21962 bp, 16 predicted proteins | sample KBSS64metaG_FD_80424 | JGI IMG/M metagenome (GOLD analysis project Ga0105251, IMG submission 80424) | Switchgrass rhizosphere microbial communities from Kellogg Biological Station, Michigan, USA - KBS S6-4 metaG | ecosystem: Host-associated > Plants > Roots > Rhizosphere > Soil | place...
AGACGACTCCGGTCGCGACGCATACTCCGATTCCTCGCGCGGCTCGCGTCACACCGTCCGTACCGAGCGCCGCACGCGCCGTTCGGAGCGCACCGACGCCGACGCGATGATGCTCGATCCCACTCTGCCCGAGAAACAGCGCGCGCGCCGCAGACTTGTCGGCGCGATCGCGCTGGTGCTGGCCGCCGTCATCGTCCTGCCTATGGTGCTGGATTCGCGTCCGAAGCCCGTTACCGACGACATTTCCATCGATATTCCCAATCGCCCGTCGCCTGCCGCGAAACAATCACGCGACGCGACCGAGGCGGACACGCAAGCCGGCGTCGCGCATGATGCGCCGGCGGGCGCTTCGAGCAGCGTTTCCGCTGGCGTGACGCAGCCGCAGGCCGCGGCGGCCGCCGCTACGGCACAACCGAAGCCCGAAGCAACGGAACAGCCGAAGCCAGAGACGAAGGCGCAAGCCAGGACTGAAGCGAAGCCGTCGAAGCCTGCCGCCGCCGCAAGCCAGAACGCGAAGCAGCAGGCCACGGAACCGTCCGAGGAAGACAACGCAAACACCGCCGCGAACGCAGCCGCAGGCGCGGCGAATACGCCGTCGTCGCCGGCGGGCAGCCGTTTCGTGCTGCAAATCGGCCAGTTCGACGACGAAACCGCCGCGCAGAACTGGGTCAACAAATTGAAGTCTGCGGGTGTGCCCGCATATCTCGAACATCGCAAGCAGTCGGATGGCGCGACCAAATCGCTGTTGCGCGCGGGTCCGTTCCCCGATCGCGCGTCGGCGCAGGCGGCCCTCGTAAAGGTGCGCCAGGCCGGCCTCGGCGGCGGCACTCGCTCATCGAATTAAGCAGATTTGATGTTCACCGCTTTCGACTACGGCGTGATGGCTGTGATTGGTCTGTCCGCGCTTCGCGGCATGTGGCGCGGCCTGTTGGCCGAGGCCTTCGGTCTGGTCGGCTGGATTGCCGCCATTCTGATCGCAGGGCGCTTCGTCGGGCTCGTCGTGCCGTATATTCCGTCGACATGGCCCGGCGGCGCGCTCACGCAATGGCTCGTGGCGTTTCTGCTGGTGGTTGCGGCGGTGCTGCTCATATCGAGCGTGCTATCGGCGCTTTTGACGCGCATCACGGAAGTGACCGGCCTGCGCGGTGTGGATCGCTCCCTGGGCTTGCTGTTCGGCCTCGTGAGAGGCGCTATATTGGTAGTGGTTCTGGTCGCACTGGCTGGCCTGACCGAACTGCCGGAAAAGGATTTTTGGCGCAATGCGCTGCTGCGGCCGATGGCCGAGCAGGGCGTGCGCGAATTGAAACCGCTGCTCCCCGATACGCTCGCCGCGTATGTGCACGTCGCTCGCGAACCGAGCGGCCTGGCGCCAGCCGCCGCACAATAGACGCAAGGCCCGCTACACGAGGAATGCGCGACGGCTCGATGACGCTTCGGCCCGGCCTCGATACGGCCAAATAATGAGAGAAGCGTCGATGAGATCCGGGCAACGCCTTGTCTACCCGTTTCGACTCTTTGAAGGACCATGCCATGTGCGGCATCGTAGGTGTAGTTTCCCAGACCCCCGTCAATCAGCTGATCTATGACAGCCTGCTCCTGCTCCAGCATCGCGGGCAGGATGCGGCGGGCATCGCCACGGCGAACGGCAACAACTTCCACATGCATAAGGCCAACGGCATGGTGCGCGACGTGTTCCGCACGCGCAACATGCGCAGCTTGCCGGGCAATGTCGGCATCGGCCAGGTGCGTTATCCGACCGCCGGTTCGGCATCCAGCGAGGAAGAAGCACAGCCGTTCTACGTGAACGCGCCGTTCGGCATCATCCTCGCGCATAACGGCAACCTCACGAACTGGATGCAGCTGAAGGACGAGATGTTCCGGATCGATCGCCGGCACATCAACACCGCGTCCGACACCGAGGTGCTTCTCAACGTGTTCGCGCACGAACTGCAGCTGGCGAGTTCGGGGCTCCAGCTCGACGCCGCCGCACTGTGGAAGGCCGTCGCGGGCGTGCATCGTCGCGTGAAGGGGTCGTATGCAATCGTGTCGCTGATCGCGGGCTATGGGCTCGTGGCGTTCCGCGATCCGTTCGGCATCCGCCCGCTCGTGCTCGGCAAGCTGGAGACGGCGACGGGCGTCGAGTGGATGGTCGCGTCGGAGTCGGTGGCGATCGAAGGCATCGGCTTCGAGTTCGTGCGCGATGTCGAGCCGGGCGAAGCGATCTTCATCGACGCAGAAGGCAATCTGCACAACCATCAATGCGCCGAAAAGCCCGAGCTCAACCCCTGCATCTTCGAGCTCGTGTATCTCGCGCGTCCGGACTCGTGCCTCGATGGCGTGCCGGTCTACAACGCGCGTCTGCGCATGGGCGATTATCTCGCCGAGAAGATCAAGCGCGTGCTGCCCGATGTGCCGATTGACGTCGTGATGCCGATTCCGGATTCGTCGCGCCCCGCCGCGATGCAGGTGGCCGCGAAGCTCGGCGTCGAGTATCGCGAGGGCTTCTTCAAGAACCGCTACGTGGGCCGCACCTTCATCATGCCGGGTCAGGCTGTGCGCAAGAAGTCGGTGCGCCAGAAGCTGAACGCGATGGGCATCGAGTTCAAGGGCAAGAACGTGCTGATCGTCGACGATTCCATCGTGCGCGGCACGACCTCGCATGAAATCGTGCAGATGGCGCGCGACGCCGGCGCGAACAAGGTGATCTTCGCGTCCGCTGCGCCGCCGGTGAAGTTCCCGAACGTGTACGGCATCGACATGCCGACGCGCGGCGAACTCGTCGCGCACGGCCGCAGCGATGAGGAAGTGGCGCGCATGATCGGCGCGGACTATCTCGTCTACCAGGACGTGGAAGACCTGAAGAGTGCGATCCGCGACATCAACCCGGCGCTGAAGGAATTCGAAGCATCGTGCTTCGACGGCAACTACATCACCGGCGATGTGACGACCGATTATCTCGATCGCATCGAAACCGCGCGCCTCGCGCCGCAGTCGCAATCGGACCGCGACGCGGCGAGCGAAGCGCAAGAGGGCGGCATGACGCGCTCACAGTTGCATCTGCAACTATCGGTCGAGTAAGTCTTCAGCGCTTCATGAGAGCCCGCTTCGTCTGCAAGGACCAAGCGGGCTTTTTGCGTTTGGAGCCTGAAAACAGGGGAGAAAAACATGGACGACAACCTCGGCTTCGACACGCTCGCCGTGCGCGCCGGTACCAGACTGTGCTCGATCACCGGCAATCTCGGCGACACGCGCACGACGATCACGCATCTCTCGACGACGACGCAGGGGCGCCTCACATCCGAGCTGCGCGAAGCCGCCGGCATACGCGAAGGCCTGATTCGTCTTGCGGTAGTCTCGAAGATCCTGCGGCTATACGCGCCGATCTGGCGCGCGGTCTGGGTTAGGCGTCGCGCGGCGACTTGAAGCCGCCATTGCGCCATTGCCCCGGCGAAATGCCGAAGCGTTTCGAGAACGCGTGCGTGAAGGCGCTTTGATCGGCGAAGCCGACATCGAGTGCGATATCGGTGAGCGTCGGGCGCGGGTCGGCGAGCAGCGTGAGCGCCGTGTCGAGCCGCAGCCGATGCAGATAGCGATGCGGCGTCTCGCCGAACGCCTCATTGAAGAGCTGATGAAAGCGGCGCATGCCGAAGCCGCAATGCACGGCGAGATCGGCGATGCGCAGCGGCTCGGATAGATGCAGACGCAACCATCGGTCGATGCGCGCGAAGTCGAGCCCGCGCATCATGTCGATGGAATCGTCGGTGTCGTGCATCAGCGCGCCGCATAGATGCGCGGCCGCCTGCCATGCGAAACGATCGGAGAAAGGCGTATCGCCGCTCGCACGACGGGCGACCTCGGCGACTGCCTGCGTGACGCGCGAGTCGATCGCGACCGCGCGCGCCCGCTCGAAGTATCGCTCGGGCACCGCGACAGACGTGGCCGGCAGATCGATCACGAGCTGGCGATTATCGCCGTCGGCCCAGTAGTCGTGGCGCGCGCCTGCCGGGATGATCCACGCGCCGCTGCAATCGATGCGTGCGCCGTTGCCATCGACGGCCATCTCCATCGACCCGTCGAGACCGAGCACGATCTGATGAAAGTCGTGCACGTCCGACGCTTGCGCAGCCTCATAGCGGCGCAGCGACACGGCGGGACGATGAAGCGGCGCGCTCATGCCGTTGTCGCTCAGACGTCCAGCAATTCCACTTCGAACACGAGCGTGGCGTTCGGCGGGATCACGCCGCCTGCGCCGCGCGCGCCGTAGCCGAGTTGCGGCGGGATCGTGAGACGGCGCACGCCGCCGACCTTCATGCCCTGCACGCCTTCGTCCCAGCCCTTGATGACCATGCCGCCGCCCAGCACGAAGGCGAACGGGTCGTTGCGGTCCTTGCTCGAATCGAATTTCTGGCCGTCCGTGAGCCAGCCCGTGTAGTGCACGCTGACCGTCTTGCCTGCGACGGCTTCAGCGCCTTCGCCAACGGTGACGTCTTCGTATTTGAGACCGGAATCGGTCGTGACAATCGACATGGTTGCTCCCTGGTTGCCCGGCCATCGACGATGGATGGCCGGTGGTCGAAACCGACATTGTAGAACGTCGCCAGGAGCGGGGCGCGGCGCGCAGGCCTCAGAGATGGCGGCCACGCGGGCCGAAGCGCGAGCCGATGCGCGTGGCGATGTCCGGTCTCACGTGCCTGCCGATCGCGGTGCCGATCGACGCGCCATCCTGCGCCTCCTGCCTCGCGGCCGCGGCAGCCCTGTCGCCGTCGTGCTGCCTCGCGAGCTTGAGCGCGCGCACGCGCACGTACGCCATCGCGACCAGCGTCCAGGGCGCGAGATAGGCGAACTCGGGCACGGAGACCATCATCATCGTCCAGGTCGCCGCGCAGCACTGACGCAGCGCCATGCCACGGGGATCCCAGTCGAGCCTGAACGCCGGATAAAGCATCAGCGTGCTGATGAAGACCGTGCCGACGACACCCGTATTGACGAGCAGCGTCGAGAACAGATCGGTCGAGCGGATATAGCCGAAGCCGATGCCGAAGATCTGATTGAGCGGCGACGCATCGACCCACAGGCGCATCGACTGGAGGAACAGCAGCGAGCGGTCCGAGCCCGATTCGGTTTTCTGTTCGAGCTTGTCCGTGACCATCTGCTTGAAGAGATCCGCGATGTAATCCTGCAGCAGATAGGCGATCACGCACAGCACGAAGAGCCCGATCAGCGCCTTGACCGGATTGATGCCGAGCTTGCGCACGCGGATGATCGAATACACGGCATAGCCGATCAGCACCGTCGACGAGGTGGTCATCAAAAGCGACAGGCCGATGACCCATACGGGCCAGCGCACGCGCGAGGTCGCGTTGAAGTAGACCCAGAACGGGAAGATGGACATCGCGTACATCGACGGCTCGCCGGTGAGCGCTTTAAGGCGCTGGATCGGAATGCCTTTGATGTTGATCTGCTGGAACGAGCTGCCGTTCACCGTGCCGTCGGAGCGCACGATGCCCTTGCCGAACTGATCGCCGAATGCACGGTTCGAGATGAAGTCGCCCGGCTGGCCCGTGGCGATGTAATAGGCCACTTCGAATATGCCGTACAGCGCGAACAGCGTGACGGCGGCGAGCAGCCACTGGTCCCACGTCGGCTTGTAGTAGTGGTACACGTAAGCCGCATAGAGCACGACCGCCGCCACATAGAGGGACTGCGTGAACATGCTCTTGCGCATGATGAACGTGAAGGGATCGGTGTCGTCGACGAGCACGATCTTGCTGAAGTCGGGATCGAACGGGGCCATCACGTCAGCGAGCTGCGACGTGCAGAGCATCAGCAGCCACACGACGACCGCCGCGCCCAGGAAATGCATCCAGCTCTTGCGCGCGCGCCCGCCGAAGAGCAGCACGAGCGGCACGGAGAGGAAGCACATCAGATAGCCGATCGTCGTGCCCTGAATCGAAGGCATGACGAGGAACGACGTCACCGGCATCGCGAAGGCCCAGATTCGGTAGTAGAGGTCGGTCAGCGCCGCTTTTTCTTTCATCATCGAAGGTTGGATGGGCCCGCTTCAAAGCGGACTGTCAATCGTTATCAGTCGGTGCCGAATAAGGCGTGAATCAAGGCAATCAATACGCTTGCCGGCTCGATCATCGCGGCCTATCCGCTCAGGCTCGGCGGCGAAACGTCGCCAGCATGGCGAGCAGGATCACGAGCATCGAACGCGACGGCATGCGTGGCGCCTCTGCGAGCGGTGCCTGCTCGACGACGAGGCGCGGCGCCGGAGCGGGCGCGGGCGCCGGTATGGGTACCGTTTTGCGCACTCGATGAAAGTCGCAATGCGGACACACGTTCAGGCCCACAGCCACCTGCCTGCGGCAGCGCGGGCATTGCACGAGCCGCTTCCCGAACGAAAAAGGTCCGCTCATATGCGTCTCTCTCATCGACCCCGTTGACGACGCGAGTGCATCGCCATCTTGCGATCCATCGTGGCCCGCGAAGACGTATGAACATTCCGTCTGATCGTCGCCACGCTTCGCCTGCAATGAGCGCGTTGCGCGCAATGCCGCGAGCGCTCGAAGTCGTTCCACGTCCGGTCGCGCGGACGATTCCCGCAGCGGATGGACGCATCACGCCCCACACCAGCAATACAACGTAAAGCGCCGCGTGACGGGCACGCGGCGCGATGCCTTCAATCGCTGCGCTTCATTATGCGCGCGCTGTCAGTGCGCCGACCTGAACGTGCTCGTATATGCCGCCGCATATCCATAACTGCGGCGATTGCTCGGGCGTCGCGGAATCGCGTTGAAGACCGAGCCGACGAGCCTGCCGCCCGAACGCTGCACCTTCTTCACGGTTTCCTCGATTTCTTCCTCGCTCTGAATGCCCGAACGCAGCACGAGCACCGTCGAACCTGCATCGCTCGCGACGATCGCCGCATCGGTGACGACGAGGAAGGGCGGCGTATCGAGGATCACGAGGTCGAACTGTTCGCTCATGCGCGCAAGCATGTTGCGAAAGCCCGGCATCATCAACAGCTCGGAAGGATTCTCCGGATAACCGCCGCACGACATGAACGACAGCCCCGGCACGCCGACATAGCGGATCGCGTCGCCGAGCGCCAGTTCGCCCTTGAGCACTTCCGAGAGGCCGCCCGGATTCGACTGCTTGAAGAACGAAGCAATATGGCCGCGCCGCATATCGCCGTCGATGAGGAGCACGCGCAGACCGATTTCCGCGAGCAGCACCGACAGATTCGCCGCGACGAAGCTCTTGCCCGCCGACGGAATCGGACCCGTCAGCATCACGATGTTGTTCGGCGCGTTGGCGAGGTCGCGGTACAACTCCGTGCGCACCGCCCGCAGCGCCTCGACAGCCGGATCGTGCGGGAAGCGCGTAGCAAGCACGCGGGCATCGCGATCCGTATCGGCCACGTGCGGCATCGCGAACGCATCGTGTTCCGGCAGATGAACATAAGGCAGAGCCTTCGGCGGACCGCCGTTCTGCGTCCCGGAGTAGGTGAGCGGCGCATGCTCGACCGGCGACACGGCGATCTCGTGATCCAGCATCGCCTGCTGCCGGCTGTACAACACTTCGCCCAATACCGGCACAGACAGACGGCGCTCGACGAACATCGGATCGGTCACGCCGATCATCGCGTGGCGGCGCAGGAAGATGAAGAACGTGCCCATGAAGAAGCCGAGGGCCGTGCCCGCCGCGATCACGAGCGGCTTGTTCGGCTTCACCGGCCGGTACGGACGCAGCGCGTTATCGACGATATGCGCACCGCCGCTCGTGCTCGCGCGGCGCACGGATAGTTCTTGCGCCTTGTTCACCATGCCCATGTAAATGGTCTCGGCCACGCGTGCGTCACGCGTGAGGGTCGCGTTCTGGCGCTCGGAAGCGGGCATGCTGTCGAAGCGCTGCTGAATCTGCTTGTTCGACGCCTCGAGTTCGGCGATCTGCTGATTGAGGTTGACCACCTGCGGGCTGTTAGGTTGAAAGCGCTGCAACGCCTGCGTGCGCTGTATCTTCAGGTTCGCCAGTTGTTGCAACGACACGATGCTGCCTTGCAGATACGCCTGCGCTTCGTTGAGCGGCTGCACCGACTGCGATTTCGAGCGGAACGAACTGAGGTTGCCTTCGGCGCGCCGCAGATCGGCTTCGAGGCGCGGCAATTCTCCGCGGATGAATTCGAGTGTCTTCGTGTCGTTCGCCTGGCGAGCCTGAACAGCGGCGGTCAGATATGCCTGGCCGAGCGCGTTCGCGACATCGGCGGTCAGAGCGGGATCGTCGGCGTTGAAGGTGATCTGCACGACGCCCGTGTCTTTCGCGGACTCGGCCACCTTCATCGACTTCTTCATGAGCGCGATGGCGTCGAGCGTATTGAGGCGCGTCACGTCGAAGTGCACGCCCGGATGGCCGAGCGCGCCGTTGACGAGAATCGACACGCCGTTTGCCGATGCCGGACGGCCAATCGTGCCGCGCAGGAGCATCGCGCCGTCGGGGTCGCGCAACTCGTACTGGTTGTTGTCGAGCAGAACTAAATCGAGCTTCTGGTCTTCGAGCGAGGGCGGCACGTCGAGGCGCCCGATCTGCAGCGACTCACCGCCCCAGCCGTATGCATCCAGGCCGAACCATGCGGGAGAAAGATGTCCCTTCTTCGCAAACAGATCCGCGATCTGACCGAGCACGGGGAACGTGCTGGGCTTGACCTTGATGTCGAAATGGAACTGCTTGACGACGGGTTCGAGCACCGAGCGGCTTTGCATCACGGAGATTTCCGCGGGCGCGAGCTGGTTGACCGTCGGCTGAGACTGCTGCATCTGCATCTGGTTCTGCGGCGCGATGCCGAGCGCGTTCGGATCGGGTGGATCCACGCGCACGACCACGTCCGAAGAATAGATGGGCCTGGCAAGAAACGCATACGCGGTCGCGAGCGCGGCCGTGATCCCGATGAACAGGAAGAGGATGCCAAGGTGATCGCGCAGGAGCTTGAGCATGTCGCTCGCGGTGAATTCACCGTCGTCCTTGCCGGGGCGCGAAGATCCGGAGTTCACATAGAGGGTGTTCAAAGGCGCCGTCCTCAGTTCGATAAGTTGACCGTTGTTTCCCGGGCTGAGAAAAAACAGAAAGCCCGCGCGGCATGTCCGCGATACGTCTTACGTGTTATTGATCCGGCGCGTGGCCGTCGGAACTTCCAGACTAAAGACGCGAGAGGCTCTGAAAAAAGCGGGCGAAGCGTATGTTGCTTCGAGTACGCATGACGAAGCACGTGGGCTCGTCGGAGTGCGACATCTGACAGAAGCACACTCCGTGCCTCGGCGTCGCGCCTCGAGATTCGGCGGATGAAATTCGCGAATCCCGTTACGAATCGCTTGCTGTCAAACGAAACGGTAAGTCCGGAAAATAAAGCGTCAAGCGTATCTTCGGGCTGCAAACTGCGCGCGTCTGTTAAGTAGCGAACGTTAAATGCGCAGTAATTGCCTGGACGCCTCCTGCGGGACCGCCATTTCGCGCGATAATCGCCGGTTTTGCTCATGCTTTGTCTGTAGCACCAAAAAGTTGCGCGTTCACGGCATCGGGTTGGCCTTGATGAAATCCCGCACGGTATTGAAGCGCGACTTGCGCGTTTTACCGTCGTCGTGAATCACACCGTAGTTGCCATCGCCGCCGTAACGCTGGTCGTCATACAGTTCGTACAAGGTCACGTTCTGTATGTTGTACGTCTTCGCAAGCGACACGAAGCCTTTCAATGCATCCTTGCCGATCAGATAGCCGGCCGGATCGGCATGGGTCGGCCGCACGCCGTACTCCGTGATCCATATGGGCTTGCCGTAGCTGTCGCGCAGCCGTTCGAGCACGTTGACCTTCTTGTCGCCCGCCGCCGTGATCGACCCCATGTTCGAGTACCAGTGCCACGCGGTGATGTCCCAATGTGGAATCGGATGACCGTGCGTGCCGTCGGGTTGCGTGCCTGCGTACAGCATGTCGGTAAAGCCGTAGTGCAGCCAGCTGAACGATGTCAGCAGGATCTTCGCGTCCGGATTCGTTTCACGAATGCCCTTGATCAAGCCGAGAATCGACCCGCGCGCCTTCATGAACATCGCATTGTCGTAGTCCTGCGGATGCTCGCCGCTGCGGTCCGAGCCGAGTATCGTCCAGTTGTCGTATTCGTTACCGACCTGATAGTACGTAACGAGACCCTTCAAGAGACGGCCCGCCGTCTTGCCGAGGGCATAGCCCCGCTCGAAGGTTTCCTGCTCGTTCGCGCGCTTTTCCGGCTCGAAGGGCGTAACGAGCGCGAGCACGCCGATGCATTGCTTCGCCGCCGCGCGTGCGAAATCCGCGACCCTGTGAGCACTTTCTTCGCTCGATACATCCTGCGCGTACATCGTGACGCCGAGATCGCGGAGCTGTGAAATCTGCAAGTCATAGTCGCTCATGCGATACACGCCGCGATGTTCCAGATGTCCCGCGATGCCGTAGAACACGCTTTTCGATCCGTTGCCGCAGGCGATTTTCGGTGCGGGGACACTCGCGGCGTGCTCCGTGGAGCTCGCCGAGCGACCGCTGTGATACGCGTCGGATGTGCCGCTGCGCGCGTAGATCAGCACGGATGCGCAGCAAAGCGCACCGAAGAGGGATACGGCAGCCAGCAGAGTTCGCATCGGTGTTCGACCCTCGGGAAGTGCGCACTGTCATTCGATCAGCACGTTGGAACGTTGCGACGGAGCCTGAGCGCCCATGTCGCCCTCGTGCAGCAAAACGCTTTGCGCCTGCGCGTCGAATGCTTCACGGGAAAAGCGACGCCTGAATTCCTGCGCCAGCGCGGCGAGCGGAAGATCGCGCGCCGCGAAGATGCGCTCGACGAATGCATCGTGGTCGTCGGCGGGGAAAAGCAGCGCATCGGGCAGATATGAATCGAGCCCCGACACGCGCGACACGATGATGGGCCGTTGCGCGAGCACCGCTTCGATCATGACGAGCGGCACGCCTTCGTAAGCGGACGGCAGCACGAGCGCATCGCTTGCGACGATCCACGGCAGCACGTCCTTCTGCGGCCCGACCATGCGCACGCACGAGGACAGCGCCGGGCTCGCGTCGATCATGGCTTGCAGGCGCCCCGCATCCGGTCCTTCTCCGACGATCAGCACGAGCGTACGTGCGAATGCATCGGCATGGCGTTCGATGGCCTGCATCAGGAAATCCTGACGTTTCTGCTGAAAGTTGAGCCGGCCGACATGCGCGATGATCGTCGTGCCGTCGTCGGGCAGGCCGAGCGCGGCGCGCGCGGCTTCTTTCGTGAGCGCCGAGCGGCTGAAGCGATCGTCGACATAGTTCTCGAGGATCATCGCGCGCGCATTGGGCGCGAGTTCCTTCAGCTTGCCGCGCAAATGATCGTTCAAAGTGACGTATTCGTTCGGCGTGCGATAGAGCGCGCGCTTGACGAGCCATTTGATCTTTCCGGGGCCGCCCGCGTTCACGGGCGCTTCGTCGACGAGCGGTAGATAGCTGACCGCCGTGGTGCGCGCTTGGCGCGCGGCGAAGAGTCCCGCAAGTCCGGAAGCGATCGTGCCTTGCGCGATGAGCAGCTTGTTCAGGCGCAGCGCACGCAATTTCGTCGCGGTTGCGCGGACCGTGCGCCACAGCGCGAAGACATTGCCACGTATCGATTCGGCCGTATGCGGAAGGCCGATGGTCTTCACTTTCGGATGCGTGTTCGCAAGATCGCTGACATAGCGATACAGCGGCTCGTTCGCGGTCGGCACGAGGATATGCAAAGTCTTGACATGAGTGCTCGCGACGAGCGCGAGCATGAATCGTTTGAGCATCTTTTCGTGGCCGCCGTTGATACCCGAGTCGCAATAAATTCCCAACCTCACCAGCTTTCCCCCTTCGCTCTCACGGCTTGTCGATGAACTGCATCAGCAGGCGGGCGCTTTCCGTCCAGCGAAAGCGCTCGGCGTGCGCGAGGCCGCGACGTTTGAGGTCTTCACTCAATTCCGGCGAAGCGAGCAGCTCGCGCAGCTTGTTTGAAATATCTTCGACCGAGTACGGGTCGCAATAGATCGATGCGTCGCCGCACGTCTCCGGCAAGGCGGCCGCGCGCCCGACGAGCGTCGGGCAGCCGTTGCGCATCGCTTCCAGCGGGGGAATGCCGAAGCCTTCGTAGATAGAAGGATAGAGGAAGCAGGCGGCGCGCTGATAGAGCGCTCTCAGCTTTTCATCGCTGACATAGCCAGCCTGCTTGATGTTCGGCGCGCTCGAGAGATCGTGCGCCTTGCCGAAAATCGCGGCATTCTTCATACCCACGATCACGAGATCGATGGAAGGATCGTTCAGGCGCGTGAATGCTTCGACGAGACGCTTGAAGTTCTTCGTCGGATTCATGCTGCTCACGGCGAGCACGTAACGGCGCTTCGTGAGCTTCAGTTCTTCGATCACGGATGTATCCGGCGTGATGTGATCGAGATGATCGGCTGCGAGCGGCACCACCCCGATGCGCTCCGCAGGCACGCCGACATGATGCGCGAGCCTGTCGCGCGAGAACTTCGAATTGGTCAGCACGCAGCTCGACGTGCGCGCGAGAATCCAGAACATCACGTGATACCAGGTGCGGAACTTCCACGAAAAGTGCGCGGGCGTATCGAACACCGCGGCATCGTGCATGTAGATGATCTGGTTCGCGCGAAAGATGGAGCCCGAGTTCGAGAGATTCACGATACGCGAGCGCCCGGCGAAGAGCGGCAGCACGACCTGCTCCCAGAAAACGCCCTTGCCGAAGCCGAGTTTCACGGTCTCCACACCTTGCACGGGATCGAGCCCGCCTTGCGGTGGCACGGCGAGCGTCACATGCGAGCCTTGCGGTAATTTCACGAGCGCGGCGACGAGTTCACGCGCGACGCGCTGCACGCCGGTGGTCTTCTGACTCGTGAAGCGGCCGTTATAGACGAGTTTGTTGCTGGCGATGGATGTGTCCATATCAGGGCGTCAGAACTGTGAATCGGAGGTGGTTTCATAGGCGATCTCGTCGGCGTCGACAGGCGCACGCGCGCGCTTGACGGCGTCGAGCTCGTACATCGAGAGCCATTGACGGAAGATCGCGTCCATCGAAAAGCGCTTGCTGGCGGATGCTCTCGCCTCTGCGCCCATGCGAGCGCGCAGTGTCCGGTCGTCGCGTAACAGCGCGATGTATTTCGCCATCTCGTCGACGCTCGATGCGACGAAGCCCGTCACGCCATGCTGAACGACATCGCGGTTGCCGACTACATCGGTCACGACGGCGGGAATGCCCGCGACCTGCGCCTCGATGAGCGCGATGGGCATGCCTTCCCATCTCGATGTCTGCACATAGATATCGAGCCCGGACGTGAGCTCGAGCGCGCGATCGCGCGTCACCCAGCCGCTGCACGACACGGCGCCCTTTGGTGTGCCTGCCGGCAACTCGTCTTCATTGCCGCCGATCCACAGGAAGCGGGTGGAAGCGTCGTGCAGCTCCGTCGCGAGCTTCACGAACGCTTCATGATTCTTTTGAAACATCGCGCGGCCGCTCATGCCGACAAGAATCCCGTTGGCGCTCTTTTCGACGCGCGGCGGAATCTCCTGCACGTTCACGCCGTTCTCGATCACGCGCGCCCGCCGCGCATGCATCTTCGTCTCGATCTCGGAGAGCTCGCTGTCCGAACACGCGACAATGGTTCCGCCCAGTCGCGCGGCAATGCGCTCGAAGCTCAGATAAGCAAACTGCTTCAGGGGCGATACGTCGCGGCGAAGGAACGCAAGACCATGCGGCGAATAGAACACGCGTGCACGCGGCGCGGCAATGCGTGCAGCGGCGCGTCCCAGAACGCCTGCCTTCGACGAATGCAGATGGATTACGGATGGATCGCACTCCTTCAGCTTGCGAACGAGGTTCCATAAACTGCTCAGGTCTTTCTTCATGCTCACTTCGCGGAACATGCTGACGTAGGTTAGCTTTACCGCCGGATGAAAGAGCTTCGCGAAGTTATTCGGTGTTTCCTGCCGGATCGAATGAAAGATCGTTACGCCGGCGCCGGCCGCGGCGGCGCGGTTCGAAAGCTGGGTCAGCATGGACAGCACGCCGCCGCCGAAGGCCTCGGTGATATGGACGATCTCTTTCATATTCAACTCTTCAATTGGCGCCTCGCCGAGCCCCGCGGCAATACGCAATGAGAAGGAATGGTCTAATCGTTATGGAAAAGTGACGCGACACACTCGGTTAGGGCGAACGCATCCAAGGCGGACGTACATGACCACCTCGAAGGAACATGAAAGGCCGGGATTTGCGTGTCGGCGTATTAATCGCGATGTAATACGCATGCGATAAATACACACGGGATCCGGCGTAGCACTCTGCGTTCCTGGCGTACAGGGATGCGAGGAACCCCATCGAGCTTGATGACAAGCCTCGATTTACCTGCCGCAAAATCCCGGACCAGTCAATCTGGCCGGATGGGCGCCCCGATGTCGGTCTTTGCGAAGATTGTTCTGCATCGCGCCAAAACGCAGATCAGCCGATAAAGCAGCCTCACTGCAGTGCGACGTAAAGCCGGTAGGTATAAAGCTTCGAGTTCTTACAGCCGGACATGTTGCTGGCCGGCTTGGGCACTTTCCTCGGTCCATGCCCGGGACGTATCAACGTCAGCGTGGCGGGACTGACGATACCCGCTCGTGAACATCATTTCGTTGCGGCAGCATTCTGCTGAGCAATCGCCGCTTCGCATATCTGTAGAAGGATTTGCAGATCCTTGAGCGGGACCGCGACCGATTGCATACGCAGGTTCTCGGCCTGATGCGCCAATTTTTGCACGTGCTCGACTGTCGTTTCTTCCGTTTCCATTCGGCAGGCTCGCTTATTTAAACACTGTTTGGACCAATAAGATATCGGCTCGAACTGATCGGGTCGGTTCGCTGACTCACATACTTAAATGCAACTTTTAGGGTAATACGCAATCGAACGCGTCTAATTCGCGCCCGGGGTGCAAAACAGCGCTTTATGAAAGCGGTTCGCTTGAAAGAATGCGTTACGAAATCGAATCACTTGTTACCGTTTATAACACGTCAATTTTCGGAGCGTGCGATGGTTGAATAAGAACTTGGCCGATCAGATTAATCATCACTGCGCATATCTGCATACGGTTCACGTGGTTCCCGAACCCGCCCCTTCGCTAATCGGGCGCTTGAGGAACGACACGCCTCCCAGATGCAGCGTGAAGGCCATCGCCGCCGCCGAGAGCGTCTCGACGATCAACACCGTGGCCGCTGCACCCTGTTCGCCGAAGAGCTTCGCCAACACGGCGAGCAGGCCGAAGTTCAACACGGCGCACGCCATCAGCACGCGGCTGAACTGCGACTTCATGCCGAGCGGAAGCATCGTCTGAACACCGAAGAGATCCGACAGGCCGGCCATCAACGGCACGAACGCCATCCAGCGCAACACCTCTACGGTAGGCAAGAACTTCGGTCCATACAAGAGCTTTACTGCGAGTGGCGCGCCAAAAAAGATGCAGACGGATATCAGCGACACGATCAGCCCTTGTACGACGAACATCTTGCGCAGGAAAGCGAAGGCATCCTCTCTCGCATGATGCATGAGAAAGCTCACTCGCGGATAAGCCGCGGTCTTGAGCGGCGAGAGCATGTTCAATGCCGCGCGAATGAGCTTGTCACCCGCGGCGAAGTAGCCGGCCGCGACATTGCCCGAGATGAAGGTGAGCAGCACGATGTTGCTCGATGCATAGATATCGACGATCGCGGTCGCAATGAACACGCTCCAGCCGTCCTTGAGACGAACGAGGATGGTGCTGAACGACACGCGCACGAAGTCGAGCTCCCGCCGAAAATACAGGTACGTGCAGATCGCGATGCCCGATAGCAAAGGCACGAGGGCATTGACGGCCATCGCCTTGTAGATATCGTCGTGCTCGCGTACGAAGAGATACATCGCGGGAATGCTGAGCGCACGTCCGATGAATACGAACAGGCTCAACATGCCGAGATCTTCGATGCCCTGAAAGTACCACGTAGGAATCAGCATGGCCCCGATGGCCATGCCATAACCGATGATCAGCAGCTCGCGATTTTCCTCCAGAAAAGGTATGAAGGACGTCAGCGCGATCACGACGACGAGTCCTGCCAATGCGAGTGCGGCCTGCGTGACGATGGTTTCCCAGAATATCTTCGAGCGCAGTTCGCGGCTTTCCCGATTGATCGAGACCTTCGGCGTGGCGGTCAGAGAGAAGCTGTAGTTCGTGAGGGAGATGAAGTACGCGACGAAGGCCAGGCCGAATGAAAGGCGTCCGTACTCGCCCGGACCGAGGACGCGTGCGAGCCAGGGCAGCGTCAGCAGCGGTGCAAGGTAGGTGGACACCTGCAACGTCATTAGAATCGTAAAGTTCTTTCGGAATGAAGCCATTGAACGGTTTTTTCCCCGGCTGGAGCGCAGCGTGTTTTATGACTATGACGCAAGGCTGTGAACCCTGCAGGCTCACCCGTTTCGAGTGAGCCTTTGCGTGACAGCGCCCGAAGCGGATAGTTTCGCCCGTGCGACCAGTCGTCAATGCGACGCGGGCCAAAGAGGTCGGCGCACCCACGCCTTGGCCTGGCTTCGGGGCGCTTGAAGTCGAACGGAATGCGTCGGTTCCGGACCGTCGATAACTTCCGGAGAAGGCGCAAGCGTATGAAAGAAGGTATTTAACAAGAGAAAAGTGCTTTCATCAGTGGGCTTGCACACGCAAGAATCCTTCCAGCGTGCGTTCGTTCGATTGAAATCTGTTCGAAGTGCTGGTAGGACAACATTGTGGTGCGTGCGTGCGCATGGACAGTGCATGGACGTCTCATGAACGCCCGACCGATGTCACCGCGTTCCCTTATGTCGCGCGTGATTCGACCGACGAGGCCGCACGCGACGCTTTTTCGGGCGGACGCGGTTCGAGGCCGAGCGCGCGCTTGACGATGCGCTTGGCCTGAAACCAGCGGCGATCGGCGACGATCTTTCCATGAAAGCGCAACGCCTTCGGTGCATCGGTGCGATTCGCAGCGAAGACACGATAGTGCGCGGCCGTGGCCTCGACCGTCCTGATCGCTTCGGCGAACGCATGCCCGTCTACGCGTGCGGCCTGAAAACATGCGTACGAGAAGACCTTATGGAATACCGCGAGCCAGAAGGCATCGAGCGGCCCGCCGTTGCAACGCTCCATCGTCTCTTCGGCACACGTGGCGAGCGACGTCACCGTGTACGGCGTCGCCCTGGCGGTAATGCTGCCCGCGCGACGGCGATAGAAGTAAAGATCGTCGGCGAGCCGGAAGAGCGATTTCGCGCGCGTATAGACGAGCGGAATTGCCGCGGCGTCTTCATAGACGCGGCCGGCCGGAAACTCGATGCCTTCCCAGAGCGCGCGCCTGTAGACGCGCGCTACCGGAAACACCTGAAACACGCGTGCAAAGTCGAGCAGCGCGTCGAGATCGCACGGACGTTGACCGACCGTCGCGGGATCGATCAGTTCGACCTTGTCGATCGTCTTGCCTTTCGAATCGATGATGCCCACGTTGAACTCGATGATGTCGGCCGCGTTCGCGTCGAGAAGCGGCATGATCTTCGTGGTGAAACCGGCTGACCAGACATCGTCCGAATCGAGAAAGCCGATGTAAGGCGAAGTGGCTTCCGCGATCGCGCGGTTGCGCGCGGCGGATACGCCACGGTTTTCCTGATGGATCACGCGGATATTGCGGCCGCGCTCGGTGCGTTGCACCTCGAGAATGCGTTCGAGCGTGCTATCGGTCGAGCCGTCGTCGATCACAATGAGTTCGATCTCGTCGGAGCGTGGCTGCGAGAGCGCGGATTGCAGCGAGGCGACAATGAAATGTTCGACGTTGTAAGCAGGGATGATTACCGAAAGCAATGTTCTGGGATTGCTGCTGGGGACGCGTGTCATTGTGCTCGTGTCACCGGTCAGATTTTGAATTGAAGCCACCGTGGCCGAGGTCGGATCATGCGTGCCGGTTTTCAAATGCGGGTTCCTCCAGATTGCAGTGCATTAGAGAGCCATAGCGGGACAGTTCAGTGAGCCAAATGAAAAGCACCGGATAGCCACGCGATATTCTTGCTGGCGCGGACGCCAAAATCGTTGTCAACAGAAAAATAAAATCGATCGCGCGCTTTCCTTTGAAATTGCTTATTGCCCGAACCTTGCGATTCGTGTTGAGGCGTCACGCCGATAAAAAACAATCGCCAGCGTCTTTAACGAAACTCCAGGAATCGAATTAATAGCAATGCGATATTTTCGTCGGCGAAGAAGCGCGAGCGAAGAGCGACCGGTACGACCGCGCACGCGGCTTGCTACCAGGCGCGCGGGAAGGCGCAGCGCGCTCCTGCCGTATGCGTCGTGGACGCTCACATATAATGGCTTGAGGTTTTCATCGCCGGCCGTATTCTTCAGGCCATACGTGCAGCGCAGCAGCAACGCATGCGGCTTTCGCGACATCAACCGCATCACCGATACACGCAAGGACCCATAACCGTGACAACGTCTTTTTCCAGTACGGTCGAGCCCGAAGGCGACAAGGCTTTCGATGCGGCCGTCGCAGGAAACGACGGCGTGCTGGTGCTCGACGCCGCCCAGCGATGCCTCTCCGCCGACGCCGTATTCACTCATCTCTTCGATCTCGATTCTTCCGCGCTGAGCGGCCGGTTGCTTTCCGACACTCCGTTGCCGCCTCCGCTCACCGCCGCGCTCGCAGCCGCGGCCGATGCCGCGCTCGCGGGCAACGCGACGCGCCGCGCGCACGTGAAGTTCGGCGAGGACGACACGCCGTGCGCCTTTTCCATCATCGCGCTGCCGGGCGCGGATTGCGTGACGCTGATCGTGTCCTCGGAGGCGGGCGCGCCGGACGACGAGCATGGCGGCGCCGAGCGCATCGCGCATCTGCGTGCCGAGGCGGCGCTCTTCATGCGCGATCACGTGCTCTCGGTCGTGTCGCATGATCTGCGCGGGCCGCTCAACGCGATCCATAGCTGGGGCTACGTGCTCGAGCGAAAGGTCGACCCCAACGATTCCGCCGCGCAGCGCGCGCTCGCTGGCATTCGCTCAGGCGTCGAGCAGCAGGTGAAGCTGATCGAGCAGTCGGTCGATACGACGCGCGCCGAAACCAAGGCGCTGCAGGTTGCGCTCGCGCCCGTCGCGCTGCGTCCGCTGCTCGAAAAAAGCGCGGCGCTCGCGCGTGCGAGCGTGGCGCGCGCTCGCGGCGTGACGATCGAAATCGACTCGCCCCTTGCAGAAGAACAACTGGAAGGCGATGCAGAGCGTCTGTTGCAAGCGCTCTGGCTCATGCTCGCATTCGCTGCCGAGGCGAGCCCGTCCGGTGCGACCGTGCGCGTGTCGAGCAACATCGAGGGCAGCATGTGGCGCACGGACGTGCGCTTTAGCGCGTCGGCACAGGCGCTCGGCGATCCGGCGTCGCCGCATGTGCTCGAAGCGTTCGCACGCCGGCAGGCACTGGAGCCGCGCGAGGGCGGGCGCATCGCGTGGGGGCTCGCGCTGTGCAAACGCGTGTCGGAGGCGCACGGCGGCGCGTTCGAGCACAGCGACATCGCGGATGGTGCCGAAGTTACGTTATCGGTACGCGTGCCCGTCGCGGGGATGTAAATTGACTTTCGATCAGCTGTCGCCCATATACTGACGCTTTCCACTTTCGAAGAGAGTTGCTTTGGCTCAGGTTGTCGCGCTGATCGGCGCATTGTTGCTCGTCGCGCTGAATGGTTTCTTCGTCGCGGCGGAGTTCGGGCTTGTCAAGTTGCGGCCCACGCGCGTGAAGGCGATTGCGCGCACCAACGGTCTTCCCGGCCGTCTGCTCGCGAAGGTGCACGGGCAGCTCGACGCTTATCTGTCCGCATGCCAGCTCGGCATCACGCTGGCATCGCTCGGACTCGGCTGGATCGGCGAGCCCGCGTTCGCGACGCTCCTGCATCCGATCTTCGCGCTGGTCGGCGTCGAATCGGAACAGCTCATCGAGACCATCTCGCTCTTTTTCGCGTTCACGGTCATTTCGTTCCTGCATATCGTCGTCGGCGAACTCGCGCCCAAGTCCTGGGCCATACGCCGCGCGGAGCAGGTGGGCCTGTGGCTCGCCACGCCGCTTTACGGCTTTTACTGGCTGATGTACCCGTTCATCTGGGTGCTTAACACGAGCGCAAACTTCGTGCTGCGGCTCTTCGGCATGTCGGGCGAACACGGTCACGATGCCCATTACTCCACCGACGAACTCAAGCTGATCCTGCGCGGACGGCGTCATGGCGGTGCGTCTTCGTACAACGAGGACGAGTGGAACACCATTGCGCATTCGCTCGATTTCAGCCGCATGACGGTGTCGGATCTGATGCGTCCGGCGCATGAACTCGTCGGGCTGCGCAATGACTTGCCGATGCGCGACAACCTCGCCGTGATATCGCGGCATCGTTTTTCGCGCTATCCGCTTTTCGCCGATGCGTCGGGCGAGCGCGTGATCGGCATGATCCATCTGAAGGACCTGTTGCTTGCGGGCGATGGCGGGTCGCGCGGTTTCAACTTCAGCCTCTCGAAGGATGCTGCAGGAAAGATCGACAAACTTTCGCGGCATGTGCGGCCCGTGCAATATGTCGCGCCGAATCTGTCGGCGCTCGAACTGTTTCGACGGTTTCGCAAGGGCGCGCCGCATCTCGCGATCGTCGGGCGCAAGGGCGCGAAGCCCATCGGCTTCATCACCTTGGATAACTTGCTTGGCGCGCTCGTCGGGCAGATTCACGACGAGTTTCGTCAGGGCGATGCCGACTGGTCGCGTATGGACGACGGCACGTTGATGGGCAAGGGCAGCTTGCCGGTGGTTTCGCTGGAGCGGGCGCTCGGCATTGATATCGACGAAGGGCGGGCGGAGTCGGTTGGTGGACTCGTCATCAATGCGTTGGGCGATTTGCCTACTGAAGGGCAGAGGGTTTCTTTCGATCGGTTCGATATCGTTGTCAAGAAGATGAAGGGACCGAGGATTGTGTTGGTGCGGGTTTATCCGCGGGAAGAGGCGCTTGAAGAAGCGGAATGACTTTTTTGTGCTCCGGTTTTTCGCCGGATCCCGTTTTCGTGTTGGTTTATAAGCGTTGCCCCTGTGCGGGGCGGCAGTCACTTTCTTTGCTGCTGCAAAGAAAGTGACCAAAGAAAGCAGCCCGATACGCCCGCGGTCACGCGTAGTTTGGCCATGCTTGCCAGGTGATCGTGGGCTGCCTAAGAACCCTTAACAGAATGAACGCAGGGGCTGTTAACCTTCAATGAATGCTGTTTACCTTTTCATTGTTTCGACGACGAAAAGGATATGGCCAAGCTGATACTCGACGACCTTTCGGCACTCATCGAACCGTTGCTGCCTCCTCCGAAGCCACGGCGAGTTCGTTATCCGGGGCGCAAGCCGCTCGACAATCGTGCGGTGCTTACGGGCATTCTCTTCGTCTTGCAGACGGGCCTGCGTTGGGACCCACTGCCTCGCGAGATGGGCTGCGGCAGCGGCATGAGTTGCTGCCTCGTTTGCGTGACTGGCAGGCCGCCGGCGTCTAGGAGCGGTTGCATGAGGTGCTGCTTGCGCGATTGCGCGCAGCCGACCATAACCGAAATCGCGCGGCGCGATCAGCCTCATGGTAGCGGGCTAGGCAAGACACTTTCGCTGCCTTCGCATTCGATTCGAGCGCCTCGCTTTCATCCACGAGGCCTTCTTGAAAATCGCTTGCTGCATCATATGCTGCGACACCTGCAAAATTCATTCTGTTAACGCCTCTTAGGCGAAAGCGTGATCCTCGATGCGATGCGATCGCGCTATCGCACAGTTAAGCGGAACGGGCGCAGTGTTCGCGAATGCCACGCCGGGGCGTCTTTATGAGCGATCGCCAAGTGGGAGAGAAGCACATTTACCACGGCATCGACCGCGCTGAC
>Ga0105251_10001256_pt1 | contig 21931 bp, 23 predicted proteins | sample KBSS64metaG_FD_80424 | JGI IMG/M metagenome (GOLD analysis project Ga0105251, IMG submission 80424) | Switchgrass rhizosphere microbial communities from Kellogg Biological Station, Michigan, USA - KBS S6-4 metaG | ecosystem: Host-associated > Plants > Roots > Rhizosphere > Soil | place...
CCGACTTTCTTTTTATTGCGCTGGAATTTAACCAGTTGCACGCTGAGCGGTGTGCCTTCCGGAACGAAATAAATCTCGTCAGAGGCACGTAGCAGCGTTTCTTTGGTGAACTCCTGCTTTTCCGTCATCAGACGGTAGGCTTCACGCACACGCAGCATACTGATTGCATCATCCAGAGTGTCGCGGTAGAGCACGATGCGCCCGTGTGGGGAGTGTGTCAATTGCCGAACAATGGATTTCCAGTCGTCGTTGATGTTGATGCCAACAATTTCATTACGCGGCACCATGATGTCGTCGACACTGATTTTTTCCAGATCGAGCACGGAAAGCAGCATGTCCTGGTTGCGGCGAGAAATCTTCGAATGTGATTCATGCACCAGAGTACGTAATTCGTCTTTGTTTAGCGCGCTACTGACGGTGCTGACGTTTTTGATACCCATAAGGCGCATCAACATACGCGTGATGATGTTCAGTAACCACACCAGGGGCATCATCAGGATTTGCAGTGGGCCGAGCAGGAAGCTGCTTGGGAAGGCGACTTTTTCTGGATACAGCGCGGCGATAGTTTTTGGCAATACTTCGGCGAAAACCAGCACCACGAAAGTGAGGATACCGGTGGCGATAGCAACGCCAGCATCGCCGTATAAACGCATGCCGACGATGGTGCCGATGGCTGAGGCCAGAATATTGACCAGGTTATTGCCAATTAATACCAGACTAATCAGGCGGTCTGGTTTACGAAGAAGTTTTTCCACCCGTTTAGCGGCGCGATTACCTTGCTTGGCAAGATGACGCAACTTATAACGGTTAAGCGTCATCATGCCGGTTTCAGAGCCGGAGAAGTACGCTGAAACGACTACCATGATGATCAATGTGACAATCAACGTAGTCGTTGAGATCTGTTCCAAAAGGGTGTTCCTTTAAAAAGACAACATTAGCCGACAAATTGTTGCAGAACGCGGCTACCAAAATAGGCGAGTGTCAGAATTGCAGCACCAGCGACGTTAAACCAGACTACACGGCGGCCTCTCCAACCTTCATGATAGTGTCCCCAAAGTAAAACGATGTAGACAAACCACGCGAGAATCGATAATACCGCTTTGTCGACATTTTCCAGGCTGAAAAGATTTTTCAGATAAAAAAGGCCGGTACAAAGAGTTAACGTCAGCAGCACAACGCCGACTTGAGTGATGTGAAACATTTTGCGCTCAATGCTCATCAACGGCGGCATTTCAGCTCGGAAGGCGAGTTTTTTGTTCTTGAGCTGATAGTCAATCCAGGCTAATTGCAACGCGTAAAGTGCTGCGATTATCAGCGTAGCGTAAGCAAAGAGTGACAAACCAATATGCACCATCATACCTGGTGTAGCTTCAAGGTGTGTGATGAATTCGTTGGGCATAAAGGTGGCAAGTGCCAGATTGATTAAAGCAAAAGCGTAAACAATCGGTAACAGCAGCCAGCCGCGATTTCGCGACGCCACGATAGTCATCACGGTACAAATCATCAAACTGACGAGTGAGCCCACGTTGAGCAAGCTGAGGTTCTGACCCCCATCGGCGTTAAAAATACGCGCTTCAAGCGCCACACCGTGGCTAACCAGCGCAATAACGGCTGATATAATGGCAAAACGGCGCCATCCGCTGTTTTTTGTCAGCAGGGCGGGGATAATCAGCGCGAGGCTGCTGGAATAGGCTACAAGCGCAAGGATGGCGAAAACAGGCATATAAAGTGTCGGTCAATTAGCCAGAGATGAAAAAAAGCAGTATAACGTTACCTGCCGCCTGCTCCAAATCTAACCGTGCATCACACCAAAGGCGGCTTCATGTTATATACCCGTCATACTTTAAGTTATGGGGGTGTTGGCTGCACTCACTTACCCCAGTCACTTACTTTAGTAAGCTCCTGGGGATAAGCTCCCTTGCCGCTTACCCACAACTTGAACTATTTAGGGTATAATCCGCCAAATTCTGTTTTGTGTCGCAAGCTGCGGCCCTAAGTTACCACGTTAGGCAAAAGACAATGTTTGATAATTTAACTGACCGTCTGTCGCGCTCATTGCGCAATATCAGCGGCCGCGGGCGGCTGACTGAAGAGAATGTAAAAGAAACTCTGCGCGAAGTGCGCATGGCATTGCTGGAAGCTGACGTTGCGCTGCCGGTGGTGCGTGACTTTATCAGCCGTGTAAAAGAAAAAGCGGTTGGTCATGAAGTTAACAAGAGCCTGACCCCGGGTCAGGAGTTCGTCAAAATCGTTCGCACCGAACTGGTTGCAGCGATGGGCGAAGAGAATGCGAGCCTGAATCTTGCAGCACAGCCGCCAGCCGTTGTGCTGATGGCGGGTTTGCAAGGTGCGGGTAAAACCACAAGCGTAGCGAAATTAGGTAAGTTCCTGCGCGAGAAGCACAAAAAGAAAGTGCTGGTGGTTTCCGCCGACGTTTATCGCCCTGCGGCGATCAAACAGTTGGAAACGCTGGCTGAACAAGTCGGTGTCGATTTCTTCCCGTCCGACGTTGGCCAAAAGCCTGTTGATATCGTTAATGCGGCGCTGAAAGAAGCGAAGCTGAAATTCTTTGATGTGCTGCTGGTGGATACCGCCGGTCGTTTGCACGTTGACGAAGCGATGATGGATGAAATCAAACAGGTTCATGCTGCGATTAACCCAGTTGAAACCCTGTTTGTTGTCGATGCCATGACCGGCCAGGATGCGGCAAATACAGCTAAAGCCTTTAACGAAGCATTGCCACTGACCGGCGTCGTACTGACGAAAGTCGACGGTGATGCGCGTGGCGGTGCGGCTCTGTCTATCCGTCATATCACTGGCAAGCCGATTAAATTCCTCGGTGTGGGTGAGAAAACTGAAGCGCTGGAGCCTTTCCACCCGGATCGTATTGCCTCTCGTATTCTGGGAATGGGCGATGTTCTGTCGCTTATCGAAGATATTGAGAGCAAAGTTGACCGTGCTCAGGCTGAGAAATTAGCCAGCAAGCTGAAAAAGGGCGATGGGTTTGATCTCAACGATTTCCTTGACCAGCTCAAGCAGATGAAAAACATGGGCGGCATGGCGAGTATGATGAGCAAATTGCCCGGAATGGGGCAATTGCCGGATAACGTTAAGTCGCAAATGGACGATAAAGTTCTGGTTCGTATGGAAGCAATTATCAATTCCATGACGCTCAAAGAGCGTGCGCAGCCAGAGATTATCAAAGGTTCACGTAAACGTCGTATCGCGATGGGTGCGGGTATGCAGGTGCAAGATGTCAACCGTCTGCTCAAGCAGTTCGACGACATGCAACGCATGATGAAAAAGATGAAGAAAGGCGGAATGGCGAAAATGATGCGCGGCATGAAAGGTATGATGCCACCAGGTTTCCCAGGTCGTTAAGCTCATTTAGATTGCATTTTGCGCCGAAATGAGTAAAATTTTCGGGCTTTTAATATGACACCGGGCTCCATCCCTCGATGGGGCCCGATGTTTTATTCACTAAAGAGGATGTTATGGTAACTATTCGTTTAGCACGTCACGGCGCTAAAAAGCGTCCGTTCTACCAGGTTGTTGTTACTGACAGCCGTAATGCACGTAACGGTCGCTTCATCGAGCGCGTTGGTTTCTTCAACCCTATCGCTGGTGAAAAAGACGAGGCAACTCGCCTGGATCTGGATCGTATCGAGCATTGGGTTGGCTTAGGCGCAACCGTTTCTGATCGCGTATCTGCGCTGATCAAAGCAGCAAAAAAAGCAGCTTAATCTGTCACGGTGGTCATGATGAGCAATCAACTCGCTGTAAAGGCTCCTGTTAACCCAATCGTGTTGGGCAAGATGGGTTCCTGCTATGGGATTCGTGGTTGGCTCAGAGTGTTTTCCTCCACCGAAGACGCCGATAGCATTTTTGACTATCAGCCCTGGTTTATCCAGAAGGCGGGTCAGTGGCAGCAAGTACAGCTGGAAAGCTGGAAGCACCACAATCAGGATCTGGTCATCAAGCTGAAAGGTATTGACGATCGGGATGCAGCGAATCTTCTGACCAATTGCGAAATTGTCGTCGATTCAACGCAATTGCCTCATCTCGAAGAGGGTGACTACTACTGGAAAGACCTTATGGGTTGCCAGGTTGTCACTACTGAAGGATATCAGCTCGGTAAAGTCATCGACATGATGGAAACCGGCTCAAATGACGTTCTCGTCATTAAGGCAAACCTGAAAGATGCGTTCGGTATCAAGGAGCGGCTGGTTCCGTTCCTCGATGGGCAGGTTATCAAGAAAGTCGATCTCGCTACTCAAACGATTGAAGTAGATTGGGATCCTGGTTTTTAAAACCTCCGGATTAACGGTAAAAGACGGCGTAATGGGGATTGGCTTGTGTTTATTGGTGTAGTTAGCCTGTTTCCAGAGATGTTCCGCGCAATTACCGACTTCGGGGTAACTGGCCGGGCTGTAAAAAATGGCCTGCTGAGCATCCAGAGTTGGAGCCCACGAGACTTCACTTATGACCGGCACCGTACCGTGGACGATCGTCCTTACGGCGGCGGACCGGGTATGCTCATGATGGTAAATCCTTTGCGGGAAGCCATCCACGCAGCGAAAACAGCGGCAGGGGAAGGTGCTAAGGTTATCTATCTGTCACCTCAGGGACGCAAGCTTGATCAAGAAGGCGTCAGTGAACTGGCAACAAATGAGAAGTTAATTCTGGTTTGTGGTCGTTACGAAGGGATAGATGAGCGCGTAATCCAAACCGAAATTGATGAAGAATGGTCAATCGGCGATTACGTTCTCAGTGGTGGTGAATTACCAGCAATGGTACTGATTGACTCAGTTTCTCGGTTTATTCCGGGAGTCTTGGGGCATCAGTCATCAGCAATCGAAGATTCGTTTGTCGATGGATTGTTGGACTGCCCACACTATACTCGTCCTGAAGTGTTAGAAGGGATGGAGGTTCCGCCAGTTTTACTGTCGGGAAACCATGCTCAGATTCGCCGGTGGCGCCTGAAACAGTCGCTGGGCCGTACCTGGCTTAGAAGACCTGAACTTCTGGAAAACCTGGCTCTGACTGAAGAGCAAGCAAGGTTGCTGGCGGAGTTCCAACGGGAACACGCAAATACAGCAACATAAACATGATGGGATGGCGTAAGCCCCCGATTATCAGTTTACCCAGGATAAGAGACAAAATTATGAGCAACATTATTAAGCAAATTGAACAAGAACAGATGAAACAGGATGTACCTTCATTCCGTCCGGGTGATTCCGTGGAAGTGAAAGTATGGGTCGTTGAAGGTTCTAAAAAACGTCTGCAGGCATTTGAGGGCGTGGTTATCGCTATCCGTAACCGCGGTCTGCACTCTGCATTCACTGTTCGTAAAATTTCCAACGGCGAAGGTGTTGAGCGTGTATTCCAGACTCACTCCCCAGTAATCGACAGCATTGCTGTTAAACGTCGTGGTGCCGTTCGTAAAGCTAAACTGTACTACCTGCGTGAGCGTACTGGTAAGTCTGCTCGTATTAAAGAGCGTCTGACTAAGTAAGATTTCGCTAGCGCGACATCCATATCAAGGGCTGCCATCTGGCAGCCCTTTTTTTGTCTAGCGCAAAAATGAGCGCTGAAACTCTTCATTGCTTCCTTTCTCCCATTGGGCTCGGCGCTCAGCAACATCTGGTAAGCTCTCACAGCTGCCAGGAAACGACTTTCCGCTTTGCCCCAGAATTAGTAAGAACTTCGGATCGCAAATTCTCTGCTGTCCTTCTGCATATCCCTTCAACCATTCCTGGCGGTCCACGTTCTCATCATTATGCATATGTGAAATAACCAGATTGCTTCTGATGGGTTGTCCGGACATTGCATCATCCCAGCCAGCTTGATACCAGTCGGTAGGCTCAGGGGTGGGAGCATGTGTGTAAGGATCAACATAACAGGCCGACAGGAATAATATCGGAATTAAGGCGATGTAACGCATGGTGGGAATATCCATTTCAAAGAGTATTCTCTGAGCATAGAGGCTATTTCATTGAATGCATATTTACGCGAAAAAGAAGCGTGTTTATGTTTGTGTGTATAATTAAGTTTACATTTATTGTTGTTTAACGTGCTTTAAGCGGCAATTATTTTATCGTTGTAACGTATTGTTTACGTAATATGGATTGCAATCTTTACTGAAGCTGGTAATGTAGTCGCATCCTCACTGAGGAAACGACTATCGCAAACGAGCTAACAGGATCGCCATCATGCAAAAAGACGCGCTGAACAACGTTCACATTTCTGACGAACAAGTATTAATCACTCCGGATCAACTGAAAGCGGAATTCCCGCTGACTGCTGCTCAAGAAGCACAGATCGAACAGTCCCGTCAGACGATTTCCAACATTATCGCTGGCCGTGATCCTCGTCTGTTGGTGGTGTGTGGACCTTGCTCGATCCACGACCCGGAAACCGCGATTGAATATGCTCGTCGTTTTAAAACGTTATCTGAACAAGTTAGCGATAGTCTGTACCTCGTGATGCGCGTCTATTTTGAAAAGCCACGTACTACTGTGGGCTGGAAAGGGCTGATCAACGATCCGCACATGGATGGCTCGTTTGATGTCGAAGGCGGTTTGAAAATTGCTCGTCAATTGCTTGTAGAGTTGGTGAGCATGGGGCTGCCGCTGGCAACCGAAGCGCTTGATCCAAATAGCCCGCAATACTTAGGCGATCTGTTCAGCTGGTCTGCAATCGGTGCGCGTACGACTGAGTCCCAGACTCACCGTGAAATGGCTTCTGGCCTTTCAATGCCGGTTGGCTTCAAAAATGGTACTGATGGCAGCCTCGGAACAGCAATTAACGCAATGCGTGCTGCATCCATGCCACACCGTTTTGTTGGTATTAACCAGGCAGGCCAGGTCTGCTTACTGCAAACTCAGGGTAACCCTGATGGTCATGTGATTTTACGTGGTGGCAAAGCACCTAACTACAGCCCGGCAGATGTCGCGCAGTGTGAAAAAGAGATGGAACAGGCAGGACTCCGTCCGGCCTTGATGATAGATTGCAGCCATGGCAACTCAAACAAAGACTACCGCCGCCAACCGGGCGTGGCTGAATCAGCTGTCGCTCAAATTAAAGATGGTAATCGTTCGATTATTGGCCTGATGATTGAAAGTAATATCCACGAAGGTAATCAATCTTCAGAACAACCACGCAGTGAAATGAAGTACGGCGTTTCTGTCACTGATGCTTGCATCGACTGGGAAACGACCGAGACTTTACTGCGCGAGATTCATCAGGATCTGAACGGTACGCTTGCGGCGCGTCAGGCATAAGAGGTTTTACTATGGTGGCTGAATTGACCGCGCTGCGCGATCAAATAGACGAAGTGGATAAGGCGTTGCTGGGGCTACTGGCACGCCGCCTTGAACTGGTAGCGGAAGTTGGTGAAGTCAAAAGCCAGTACGGTTTACCGATTTATGTCCCGGAGCGTGAAGCGGCAATGCTGGCTTCTCGCCGCAAAGAAGCGGAAGCGTTAGGTGTTCCACCTGATCTGATTGAAGACGTACTGCGCCGCGTAATGCGAGAGTCTTACTCAAGCGAGAATGACAAAGGCTTTAAAACGTTATTTCCTGCTTTGCGCCCGGTGGTTATCGTCGGTGGTGGTGGGCAAATGGGGCGCTTGTTTGAAAAGATGCTCACGCTGTCTGGCTATCAGGTTCGAATTCTTGAAAAAGAAGACTGGGCTAAAGCACCGGAGTTGATGGTTGATGCGGGTATGGTGATTGTCAGCGTCCCGATTCATATTACCGAGCAAGTTATTGCTCAGTTACCATCACTCCCGGCAGACTGTATTCTGGTTGATCTGGCATCGGTGAAGAACGGTCCTCTGCAAGCCATGCTGGCTGCACATCAGGGCCCGGTTCTCGGGTTACACCCGATGTTTGGGCCTGATAGTGGGAGCCTTGCGAAGCAAGTCGTTGTGTATTGTGATGGTCGCCAGCCGGAAGCGTATCAGTGGTTCCTGGAGCAGATTCAGGTTTGGGGCGCACGTTTGCACCGCTCAACGGCCATTGAACACGATCAGAATATGGCGTTTATTCAGGCGCTGCGTCACTTTGCAACTTTCGCATATGGCCTGCACCTGGCGGAAGAGAATGTTCAGCTTGAGCAGTTGCTGGCGCTTTCTTCACCAATTTATCGCCTGGAGCTGGCAATGGTCGGGCGCTTATTCGCTCAGGACCCGCAGCTTTATGCTGACATTATTATGTCGTCCGAAAGTAATCTGGATCTGATCAAGCGCTACTACAAGCGATTCGGTGAGGCGATTGGCTTGCTGGAGCATGGTGATAAGCAAGCGTTTATCGACAGCTTCCGTAAGGTTGAGCACTGGTTTGGTGATTATGCACAGCGCTTCCAGAGTGAAAGCCGCACTTTATTACGCCAGGCAAATGACAGCCGTCCGTAACGGTGAAAACGTTTTATAATTGAAAGCCATCGGGGAAACTCGTTGGCTTTTTTTATTGGCGAAAAGGATAGAGAAATGGCACAGCCGCAAGTTCTGTTCGATTACACCGGTCACTTACCTGAATGTCCCACCTGGAGTGCTGAGGAAAACTGCCTCTACTGGACGGATATTCTCGAAAATGAAATGCATCGCTACAACATCGAAAGCAAAAAACACGATGTGATTCAGTTTTCCGAAGAAGTTGGGTGTTTTGCATTATGCGAAACAGGCGGTTTTATTGTCGCGCTGAGAAGCGGAATTTATCTGACCAACCGCACTGGACTTATTACTCGCAAAGTCTGTGATAACCCTAATAACCCTGCATTAGCTCGTTTTAACGATGGGGGAACTGACCGGGATGGTCGCTTTTATGCCGGAACATTTTGGGGGCCGGGTGATTACAACGGGGCACTATTGTGCCGCGTGGATAACGATCTGACTCCGCATGTTATTCAGCATGATATTCATGGTGCCAATGGTCTGGCGTTTAGTTCTGACAAAAAATGGATGTTCACATCTGACACGCCGAACCGTGTGATCTACAGAACTCCGTTAGATGAACAAGGTGAACCGGGCAAGCGTGAAGTGTTTAAACGTTTTGAGTTGGGGCAGGGGATTCCTGACGGCGCCGCAATTGACGAAGAAGGTTGTTACTGGACGGCATTGTTTGATGGCTACCGTATTGCACGGTTGTCACCAACGGGAGATGTACTGGAAGAGTATCAGTTGCCTGTACGTTGCCCTACGATGGTCTGTTTTGGTGGCGATGATATGAAAACATTGTTCATCACGACCACGCGAGAAAATATGGATGATGCTGAAGTCGCGGAAAGGCCACTGTCCGGCGCGATTTTTACGCTTGAAGTCGCAGTGGCGGGAATGCCAAAACTGAAGTTTAAAGAAAATCAGTAAGCCAGCATAACGCTGGCTTAATGCCAGTATTACGCCGGATCGACAGGTACCACGTTCTCACTTGGATAACAGCCAAGTACTTTCATCGAGCGGGTGATTTCGCCCAGCTCGCGAAGGGCTTTATGCATTGCTTCATCGTTCAGGTTTGCCTGGACATCCAGATAAAACATCTCTTCCCACGGGTTACCGTTAATCGGCCGAGATTCCAGTTTTGTCATAATCAGATTGTGATTACGCAGAACCAGAAGCGCCTCTACAAGAGCACCGGCTTGCTGACCCGTTGCCATCAACAATGTTGTTTTAGCTGGAACCTGGTCAGTCACTTCAACAGCTTTGCGAGCCAGGACGATGAAACGAGTAATGTTTTGCGTCTGATTTGCCAGGTTGCGTTCCAGAACCCGTAAGCCATACAGCGCGCCACCTGCTTCGCTACCTAATGCTGCGACATGAGGTGAGTTCGCCTGAGCAACCTTCTCCATCGCTGCAGAAGTACTCTCACAATATTCAATTTTCCAGTTTGGGTAGCGATTGATGAACTGGCTACATTGCTGGAAAGGCTGCGGATGGCTATACACGGTGTGGATAGTGTCTAAATCAGTAGTACCTTTAACCAACACGCAGTGATCGATAGGCACTGTCATCTCGGCAACGATAGATAAACTGGTGTGCTGCAACAAATCATAGACATCGTTAATTGCGCCAGAACTGGTGTTCTCTAGCGGTACGACGGCGTAATCGGCCTGGCCGGTTTCAACCTGGTTGAAAATGTCATGGAATTTGGCACAGCCGCTTTCAATAAATTGTTCAAAGTGTCGGGCGGCATACTGGCGAGCAGCAAGGTGAGAGTAAGAACCTTTTGGGCCGAGGAACGCAATTCGTGCTGATTGTGGATTCGTTTTGTTAAGGTGCTGCTGCAATAACGTTTGCTGGGTCAGGACGGAGTCTTCAATAATGAGCTGGAACAGGCGAGTTATGTAATGAGCATCCAGATTATGGGTTTTACCCAGTGCAATCAGGCGCTCCAGTAAATCTCGCTCGCGGTCTATATCTCGCACCGGGCGGTGAGTGGCAAGTTTAGCTTTGCCTACTTCTACAGCTAATAAGCGACGCTCCGCCAGCAATGCCAGCAGTTTTACATCCAGGGCGCTAATTTTGTCGCGCAGTGCCAGCAATGGGTTTGTATCACTCATATCGCTACCTTTTCGAATTCCATAAAAAAAGCCTCCCGGGTTTCGGGAGGCTTGTTTGTTCGTCTTCGCATTCTTTATCACACGACGAATTGCCTCCCATTCAGGGGAAGGTAAAAAAGAATGCGAAGAAAAACGGAAATAGTTTCATGGTTGGTTCCTGATAAGTCAGGCAAGTAAGGTACCCGGTCTGTTTTCGCTCTGTCAATAAAAAACGCGCCCGGAGGTGCTTTTTTTATGCCTGCTATATAAGGCACTCTTAAATATATCAATAAGTTAAGAGTGCCATTTAGACCCAAATACGCCCTAAAATGACCTAGTCAGTGGACGTTATATGGACACTCCCCTTCATGGGGTTAAACCTGATCGCATCAGCTAGATAGTCTGGGGCAAAGTGAGCGTACGTCATGGTTTGCTCAATCGTGGTATGCCCCAGTATTCTCTGAAGGGTAATAATATTCCCGCCATTGATCATGAAATGAGTTGCGAAGGTGTGGCGCAAAACATGCAGTGCCTGGCCTTTAGGTAAATCGGGTTTTATCTTGCGAAGCACCTCACGAACGCGCCGGTAGTCAGTTTTAAAAAGCTTTCCTGATTTTCGGGTGAGGACATAATCGGCAACCTCCTGTGAAACCGGAACGGTACGCGCTGGGCCTGTTTTGGTCTTCACAAAAGTTACCTTATTGCTGATAACATGTTCAGCCTTGAGATTACTGGCTTCCCCCCACCTCGCACCTGTATTCAGGCTTAGAACTACAACTCTGCGGTCATCATCAGTCAAAGCATTCAGTAATTCCCGAACTTCATCCTCTGACAGGAACGACATTTCTGTGTTTTCCAGTTTCAGCTTACGCACGCTATGGAAGGGATTTTCATGGTGGAATTCTTCCATGTCGATCAGCAGGCTAAACATACTGGACATAGCACTGAAATCTCTATTTACCGTTCCTGCTGATACACCGCTTTGCAACCTGTTAGCGCGATATTTCATCAAAAAATTACGGGTTAGCATATAGATTCTGGGTTCGCCCATTTCGCGGTGGATCTTCTCCAGGCGTTTTCGGTAAGAATCACCATAGTTGTGATTTTTCCCGTGATAACTCCACCATAAAGTAATCAATTCAGATACGATCCTTTGGTCTGCCGGTTTGTCCTGCCATTCTTTATCGTGAAAGTTTGTCAGCACGTAACGCTCAAACGTCTGGGCTTCTGCTTTTCTATCAAATTTACGCCGAATTCTTCTTCCTGAAGCTCCGCGCGGTCTTACATCCACTTCAAAACGACCATCATCAAGCTTCTTAATCGACATAGCGAAGCCCTCCGATGTTAAAATCATTGTGTAATTTTTGTGATAAAGAATAGAAAAACCAGACAATTAGCCAGTTTTCTGGTCTGAGGGGCGCGATTTTATTTTGTCTTGCCCATCAGGGGAGAGAGGCGGAGAAACCTGACCCGCTGCTGGGGCCGTTTTTCCTGTCATTAACCAGAGTGTGTATTTTTCAAGACGCGGGTGGTTTACAACTTTATCAATTATTCCCATGCCAGCTTCTCTTTGCCCGCTTTCGTAATTTCTTACTGTGCCTAGCCCTATATCCATCATTTTTGCAAAGTCAGCCTGAGTTATACCTTCTGCAATTCGTATATCCCTTAGTTTTTTTGCATGATTCCTTGACGATGTCATCACTTGAGGATTATCCTTTGTTTGTGTCATCATTTGGTGACGTTAAATGAACCCTAGAACGCCCTAAAGCGACCTAGGAACCAAAAACCAACGGAGGATACCACAGATGAAAGAACTAGCCGAAAACGCGCTTTCAGACCTTGTGACGCCAGAACTTTTTGCTGCATATGTCGGTAAAACTCCGGCAGCAATTCGAAAAATGGCGACAGCTGGTAAATTGCCGGTAATAAGAATGAAAGACCCTTTGAACCCATCTAAAAAAGGTGGCGAAGTTTATATTCATAAAGGTGAGTGGGATGCATATGTTGCCCATCTGGCACAGAATGCCCCACCCGAGTGGCATGACTGGAAAAACCGCCTATTCACTACTGAAAAAATGAAACAGCAGAATGTGAAATAATAAAAATCGCTCGTATTCTTATGAGTGAATAATTCTAAAAGTATTCGTGATATTAAATAATTTAGTCTTTGGATTAATCATGAAAGCAAAGTACGCCACGATAATTCGTAGTCTGTTGCAGAATTATCACAACCAGATAGAAGTTATTAACACTGACCAGTCAGCTATTCATAGTGATGCTTTGCAGTTGATGGAGTTGAATATCAAGCTGGCAAAATGCCTTGAGGGTATTTCATCATCTGCACATTTTAATAATGACATTAAGGACTATGAAGAATTGCACACTATTACATTAATGGTGTTCAGTGGTCAGGTTCCTGAAGAAAGCAGCGTTCCTGGTCTTATATCTCTGGCTGCTAATACGGTCGCGCATAAGCGTAATACTTCTACTAATTCTCGCCACGTTTCCTGATAAGGATATCCCCATGCAACATTTAATGATTGATGTAGAACTGATGGACGAAAAACACACTGCGGCTATTACTGGATTAAGCGCTGTTTTCTTTGACCCCACTACAGGGGAGATTGGTAAGCAATTCTACAGACGTATTAGCCTTGATGACTGCATGAGTAATGGCGGTACGGTAAGCGCTCACGCTATACAATGGTGGTTGCGTCAGCCTTCTGACGTTCGTAGTCAGATACTGGACGATGATTGTCAGGATATTGAACTGGCCATCTGTGACCTGTACGGATTTATCATGGAAAATTCTGACCCCAAATACATTAAGACCTGGTTTGGTTGTCCCTCATTGCATAGCAAGGTGATTCATCATTACCTGAATAAATTCGCTGGTCAGTGTTTTCTTACAGAAAATGAGCAAAGTGTCATTACAATGGTGACGATAGCTGAAGAACTTGGACTGAATATGAAGAGCATTATTAAATATGACTTCCTGCGTAATTCACTGGCTCACGCTCTTCATAATATCAAAATTGTTTCCTATGTCTGGATGTTCCTGGGTATAAAAAACAGTGTGAAATAATTATGTTAATTGTGACTTCTCATGCAAATGAAAATGTCATTAACAGGTCATTTTCAATGCTTAGTGAATACTACGACGGCAAAAAAGTTTATCAGGTTATTAAACCAAAACATTATTTATCTATTCATGTTTCTTTGCGTTGGCGTTTACTCAGTAAGGATAAAGGTCGGCGCTGGGTATTAATGACGCATGAGCGGTATAACAAACAGATAAAATTCTGATTTTTGCCTTTTCGTTGAATTATTTTCATCTGGATTAAATATGAACGTATCCATACAACAGGAAGTTGTTCGCCGTCTCATTAATGATTTTGAGTTCAAAGAGAAAGATAAATACTTACAGCAGGGTATTTGCCCTTCTTGCCAGAAACGCGAACTATTTACTAGCGCGGAAAAACCGTGGTTGCTCAAATGTGGCCGTGAAAATAAATGTGGTAAAGAGGTTGCAGTCAAAGAGCTGTATTCCGATATTTTTGAGGACTGGTCGAAGCGATATGTAACGACAGTCGAATCACCGGCTGCTGCGGCAGAAGCTTATTTACGTGAAGCGCGCGGTCTTGATACTGAAGTTCTCAAAGGTTGTTTCACACAGGGTGCGTTTGTGCGCCACGGGCTGGGCAGTGCCACTGTTAAATTTAAATTGGCCAACGGTGCTACATGGGAACGCATCATTGACCAGCCAGACCGTTTCAAACAGAAGGCGCATTTTTCTGGTAATTATGGTGGTCACTGGTGGGTTCCACCGTTTATCAGTCTGGCTGATACAAAAGAAATCTGGATAACTGAGGGGATTTTTAACGCTCTCAGTTTATGCCAGGCCGGTTTACCTGCCGTGGCTACACTCAGTAGCAATAACTATCCTCTGGCCTCGCTCGATGCGCTGGCTAAAGAACTGGGCGAAAAACCCCGGCCACGTCTGGTCTGGGCCTTTGATGGCGATAAGGCTGGAACGAAACACACCCTGTCATTTGCATCACGCAGTAAGGCTGCTGGCTGGGATGTCCGGGCGGCGCAGCCGCTCAAAACAGCAGTTGAGCTGGACTGGAATGACCTACTAATTCGCGACAAATTCAGTAAATCGGACATCAAAAACTATCGTTATTTTGGCGATCTGTTACTGGCAAACAGCCCGACTGAAAAAGCCCTGCTGATGCATCAGCATAACGAGTGGCATTCTTTCTACTTTGAGTATGGTTCCCGCATGTACTGGTTCGAACTGGACCTGGACAGATACATGAGAGCCTATGACCGAATCGCTAATTCCGGGCAGGAAGTGGTGATGGAGTGGGAAGCCAAGGCGCGGGCAGTGAAAGAATCCGGCTGCGTGACAGAAATCGCCAACTGCTGGCTGACGCCGTTGTATTACCAACGCTCTGAACCGACGGATGAGTCCTGGTATTACGTGAAAGTAAACATGCCCAATCACCCCGCGATTAAAGACACATTTACTGCGAATCAACTGACCAGCTCTGCTGAATTTAAAAAGCGTCTTTTGCATATTGCCAAAGGTGCGGTATACACCGGCAGCACCAAACAACTGGATAAGTTTATCCAGTTGAGACTTCCTGAAATCAAAGAAGTGAAAACACAGAATTTTATCGGCTATAACAAAGATTATTCAGCCTGGTTGTTTAACCGTGTGGCAGTCTGCAGTGGCAAGCTGTATGAGATGAACGATGAGGACTACTTTGAAATCAACAGTGCCAGCGTTAAAAGTCTGAGCCTTACTCCATCGCTGGATCTAAACCCAAAATTGAATGAGTTCACTACAGGTTGGGTGGATGATATCTGGACGGCATTTGGTGAAAAAGGTTATGTGGCGCTGGCGTTCTGGCTGGGTTCGTTATTTGCTGAACAGATACGCGAGCGTGATAAGTCGTTCCCGTTTTTGGAAATTGTCGGTGAACCCGGCACGGGTAAATCTACCCTGATAGAATTTCTCTGGAAGCTCGCTGGCCGTGAAGAATATGAAGGTTTTGACCCATCAAAATCCACACCTGCAGCGCGTGGCCGTAACTTTGCCCAGGTAGGGAATTTGCCTGTTGTGCTGATAGAAGGTGACCGCACCACGGATAATGCTAAACAGCGTGCTTTTGACTGGGATGAGCTGAAATCCCTGTATAACGGTCGTGCATCCCGTGCTGTGGGTATCAAATCCAACAATAACGAGACATACGAGCCGCCGTTCCGGGGCGCAATTATCATCGCACAGAACGCCGATACTGACGGCAGCAAGGCATTTCTTGAACGTATTATTCACATTTATACTGACAAACGCGGTCAGTCCATTCATACCCGCCATGCAGCTGAACGCCTTGAGCAGATACCCGTTAGCCAGGTATCGGGTTTTACCCTGCAATCCATTATGCGGGAACAGGAAGTACTGGAAGCTTATGGACGTGGTTATGAACTCGCCCGTAATGAACTGGAAACACACCCTGATATTCGTCATATCCGTGTAGCGAAAAACCATGCTCAGTTAGCGGGGTTGCTCGAAGCGCTGGCACTTGTTGTGCCTATTTCTGTTGACCGTATCCATAAAACACGTGAAGCCATTACCGCGCTGGCCATCGAGCGCTGCCATGCACTGAAAAAGGATCATCCACTTGTTCAGGAGTTCTGGGAGCTGTTTGATTATCTGGATGAGCTTGCGCCATTCGGTATTAATCATTCAACAGATGACAGTGAAATAGCCGTTAACTTTAACCACATGGAAGAAGTCGCCGCAGCTCATCGGCAGCGTATGAATTTCACATTAACGGAAATCAAAAAACTCCTTAAAAGCAGCAGTGAGCGCCGTTTCATAGGCCAAACGACGAAACGTAGTGCGGTTAGCGAACGGGCGAACAAGGGCAAAGGGGAAATGCAGCGAATGCCAGAAACATTCCGCTGCTGGGTGTTCAGTCGGGATAAATAGGACGGGGCGGTAAGATATATCTATGCTGCAGCTGAGTGACTCAGCCGGCTAATTAGCTCGGCCTTTTGTTTCTGGCCGAGCGAGCCAATTAAACCTACCAGTAGATCATCAAGTGATTTTCTGCTCGGGCTTAACGTATGTTTAAACGACACCTGCAAAACATATGTATGGCCACAATTCACATCGCCACAGGCGCAGTAGAGTTCGGAAAGCTGAGGGTGGATTGGATTTGTTGTTTTAATAATCGCTCTTGATCCACACTCAGGACATTTAATACGCATACCTCTGCTCCTTGCGTTTGACGGTAACCGGCAATACTTCTTATGATTAATTTTCACGCTATTATGCCTCGTTCGGCTTCGATTGTGCAAAATTAATCCGTAAGTTTGCGGGTATTTCCTTATCCGTATTTACCGCATCACTAATAAGTTTTTGTACCGGGATCACTTCATCACGTTGGTATGCTTCGCGGGTTTTCGCAATATCGGGGAATGAGCTGTTATTGTTCGGCATCATTCCGGCGAGGCCTGGCGGAAAACGATGGGCGTTCAAAATGTCTTGCATGCTGATATTTTTAATACTGACAAATTCATCCTTGGCACCTATATCGCTTACCGGAAGCAGCTGTACCCCTTTTTCCTTTCCGTTCGGGATGTTGATCAGCATGGATTTAAAGTTTCCGGCACCTTTACCCTCAGCAATGTTTTTGGTCATTTCATCCTCCATCTCATCCGTCATATTTGGATCGGTGGTGTAAAGGATATAGCCCAAATGTGCGCCATTATTGTAGTAGCGGCGGCGGAATTTAGTGGCCTCGTTGTTCAACATGGCAGAGTTGATTCCCCCCAGATAATCCGGTTTACCGTAGACCTGCTGGCGGGTGTCATACAGCTTCACAAAGATAATGTCTGCACTGGTATATTCCAGATGACCACTTTTCTGAAGTACGTAGAATTTCCCATTTTTACCCCGACGGGTGTAAAGAGAAGGCAGGGGGGCCAGACCAATGACTTTTCCGAATGCATTACGCAACTTGAGCAGAGCCACATCACCAAATGTCAGCAAGTTCAAAATAGTGGCCTGAATGTCATCCTGAAGCATCCCACCCCCACTGATTAAATCAGCAGTGATCATGTTGGTTCTCGCTCGCAATATACCGCCATGCTGGCCGTTAATATCGGGCAATTCTGCCAGTGCCAGGCGGTTGACCGGCGGCGTGTAATACATGCTGGAACTGTCAAAATAGACCGGCTCGTACTCGAGCGGATTTAGAATTGATCTCTCTGGATTACCAAAGGGGATCATCGACATTTTTTGCTGTGCCGTCACCGTATTTTCGGCGGTAATAGGTTGCTTTTTATTCTTTCTGCTCATCACAAAATCCATCTTGATTTGCGTTTATGTTCAGTATTCAGCGGCTCATTCACCATCGCATGAGCAATAGCCCAGAATGAATCGGCATGGCCTGTTTCAATTGAGCGAGTGGCTACGAAGGTCATCGCGTTCCCGCTGCTTGTTGTCGTTCGCTTGATGGCCATAAAACTGGCCGCAATATCCTTGTCCTCTCTGTCCCACTCGATACGGTTGCCGCCTACGACATCAATCATTTTCAGGACCAGGCGGTTTTTGCTTTCGACGCTGTAATGAATAGGGACGGCTTCACGGGGAGCGAATGCGCTGACAATATCGAATACGCCGGCACCAATGCCGGTGACATCAATACCAATGTAAGTCAGGTTGTACTGCTCTTTGATTTTCTTGATTTGTTCGGCCTGGAACTTGAATGACAGACCTGTCCAGGTCCATTTCTTCAGTACCCTGAATTTTTCAACGGCGTAAAGTGGGACCGCGATAATCACAAATGTGGCGTTATCGGTAGTTCTGCTGGGGTCATAGCCGCCCCAGACCTCACGATTACCAAACGGCCGGGCCTCATCAGATTTGAAGTCCTGCCACAATGCCGGGTCAGTGCCGCACTTCATCAACTGATCGAATGCGAAAACAGCGTCTTTATCGTCAACAAAAACACACATAAACAGCATATCGAATGCAGGCCCGCTGTAACGGTCGCGCAGGTCGTTCACCTTCGCCAGGTTAAAGCCAGCTTTAACAGCATCTTCAATGGTGACGATAAAACGCCAGTGCTTATCCGGACAAAGGCGACCGCCGTCGCGCAGCTCTGCTTCTGTAGGGAATGCCACATCTTTTCGTTCAGCCCGACCGCGCCGCCATTCATCACCTGTCCAGAACGGGTACGCCTCATGAGCTTTTGAGCTGGGCGTGGAAAAGTAGGTAATGCGCCACTGGTCGTGTGTGGCCATCGCACTGGCTACATCATTGAGTTTGCGGAATTTCGGTATCCAGAAAAATTCATCTATGTAGACGTTGGCGCTGTTCGATTGTGCTGTGTTGCTGTTGGTGCCGAGAAAACTCAGCTCTGCGCCGTTGCTCAGTCGGATAGGATTGCCGGTTAGCTCCACGCCGAGAAACTTCTGGGCTATCTGGACGATGTACGAGCGGAATACCTCAGCCTGGCGTTTGGATGCTGACAGAAACACCTGCGGTTTACCGTTCAGCACGGCATCTTCCAGCGCCTCACCGGCGAAATACCAGGTTGCGCCCAACTGGCGAGCTTTAAGCAGATTGCGGATTTTTTGATGCAGATTTTCACGCAGCGTCAGCTGGTAACCAAACAGCACAGACACCCATTCTTTAAACGAATCTGCAGTCAGATGGCTGATGTCATTTTTCTTTTTACGGCCTTTGCGCTCCTGCTTATTACCTTCATCAGTGAGGGTGACACCGGTATTTGTGGTCACATTTCCATTCTGCAGCTGCTGCAGCTTTTCTTCACGTTTTGCTCGCTGAGCCATGATTTTGACGTGATGGCCAACGAGCTGATCCAGTTCGCGTAGCTCTAAATCTGTTTTTTTGTCACGGTCAGTCAGCAACTGAATGCGGCGTGACAGAGCTGCTTCCACACCTTCCTCACTGAGCATGTCCCGCCAGCTGAATTTTTCAGCCCAGTAATAAACGATGCGCACTGAGGGGAGTTTTAATTCCTCTTTGATTTCCTGTGGCGTCCATCGTTTCAGATACAACTGCCGCGCAACTGCCCTAATTTCGTCCGAATATTTTTGTGCCATCTTCCTGATGATTGCCCGTGTTGCCCCTTTGAGTACCTATTGTGACCGGATGGCAACGTGTTGCATTTCGCCTGATTCCGATGCGTTCCGATTACAGCCTGTAGCGGAACGCAACAAAAGTGATGCGCGTGAATTTCAGGAGCAGTTCCGTTTTACTTGTGGTCAGGGAAGAAAAGGAACAGGGACGTTATGCCACGTTTACGGACAGACTGGATTTGTGTCGCTACTGCTGGAAAGACAGTAGATGGGCGAGAAATCAAGGAAGAATGGCTACAGGGGGCGGCTGATTCATATAACCCTCAGACCTACACCGCACTTATCTGGCCACGCCACGACACACTTGAGGATCGGGCATGGAGTTATAACTACGGTGAAGTAAATGCGCTGAAAGCAGAGCGTGTGGATGGCGTTCTCAAGCTGTTTGCTCAGCTCATGCCAAATGACTGGCTAATTTCAACCAACGAATCCGGACAAAAACTTTTCACGTCCATTGAAGTTGTTGAGAACTTTGCTGGCACCGGGAAGTTTTATCTTATTGGGCTGGCGGTTACGGATATTCCAGCCTCATTGGGTACAGACCGTTTGATGTTCTGCATGGGAGAACATGAGTCAGCGCTTTCTCAGGGCGGAGCGGAAGCCTTCTCTCTCGGTAAGTTACAGGAAGCCAGTGACGGGACTACTACCCGCGAAAAAAAGTTTCTTGAGCGCTTTTTCAGCCGCTTCAAAGAACCACAAACCCATAACACGGAAGAAGACGAAATGACCAAGGAACAGTTTGATGCGCTGATGGGGCGCATGGAAAAGCAAGATACGGCTATTGCCGGCATTCAGGAGCAGGTGAAAGCGTTCAGTGCCGGTAATAAGCCGCCAGTTACAGATCCAGAACCAAAACCGGAAGTAACGACTGTCGTTACAGGTATCACGGTTGAACAGTTCACCCAACTGGAAACTAAGCTGGATGGAAAACTGGATGCCATCACCCAGAAGTTTGATGCACTGGCTGGCACCAGTATCACAAAACAGCCGGGTGAAAATCCGGGCGAAGAAAACAAAGTCTGGTTGTAAGGAACAGGGATGAAACCGAATACCGAAAAATTTGTACAACAGGTTCGTAATGTACTGGCCAATCAGTATGGCGCTGATCCAACGACAGTTCGTATGGGCGAATCTTTTGCCATTACCGGGCCACAGGAGGAGCGTCTGCTAGAGGCTGTCCAGCAAAGCAATGAATTTTTGCAGCTGATTAACATGCCACTGGTGACGGATATCCAGGGTGAAAAGGTTTTTGCTGGCACACAGCAGACCATCACTGGCCGTAAAAAAGATGGCCGTTTTCGTCGTGTTGTTGATCCAACCGGTGGCAAGTACTCCTGCGCTGAAACTGACAGCGGCGTGATTATTCCATGGAAAACGGCTGATACCTGGGCGCGAATGGGTGGTGATTTCCTCGCAAAATATGCTGCGTTTGTTCAGCGCCAGATTTCACTCGACCAGATGATGATTGGCTGGAATGGCACCTCTGTTGCTGAAAGCTCTGATCCAACAGTGAAAAAACTGCTGGAAGATGTGAACAAAGGCTGGATGCAGTGGATGCGTGACAACCTGACCAAAAACATCCTCACCGGTGGTAAAACGGCGAGCAAAATCAACATTGGCACAGATAAAGATGCGGATTACACCAGTCTCGATCATCTGGCGTATGACCTGCGGCAGGGACTTGATCCAGTCCATCGCCAGCGCACCGATTTGGTGTTGATGGTGGGTGCCGACATCATCGCAAAAGAAGCCGATGCAGCAGGCAAGATGCACGGTCGAACCCCGACTGAACGTGCAGCCATGAAGGCAATGGATTTAATGGGATCGTTCGGTGGTCTGCCTGCTGTCATTTTGCCTAACTTCCCGGCGCGTGGTTGTGTCATCACGACTTACGACAACCTCTCGATTTATACCCAGGAAGGCTCTATGCGTCGTGCGTTTAAAGACGACGATGAGCATAAAGGTCTGGTTGACTCTTATTACCGCAACGAAGCGTATGTGGTGGAAGACGAAACCCTGTTTGTGGGTATTGAGCCTGGTAACGTCGTGCTGGAAGGCGACAAAGGCACCACCACCAATCCGTAAGGGCTGAGAATGAGTTTATTCCGTGACCATCAGCGCCGTGTTGAAGCGGCGCAGGAACTTGCAGCGGGAAATGTGGAGGCGGTTGTCGCCTCCCCAAACAGCCTGCATGTGCAGATTGCTGCGCTGC
>Ga0105251_10001259_pt1 | contig 21891 bp, 13 predicted proteins | sample KBSS64metaG_FD_80424 | JGI IMG/M metagenome (GOLD analysis project Ga0105251, IMG submission 80424) | Switchgrass rhizosphere microbial communities from Kellogg Biological Station, Michigan, USA - KBS S6-4 metaG | ecosystem: Host-associated > Plants > Roots > Rhizosphere > Soil | place...
GCTGGTTTCCAGATAACGCTCAAAGACTAAATTCAAATCCAGCAGCGCAAAATACTCATGGCCGACAGGAACGATCCCGACCACCACTTTTTGCATGGCAGCAGATAAATTATCAGCCGCGGGATGAATCAGGCTTTCAGCCACATCCAGCACGTCTATTAATTTATCGATAAGAATCCCGCTTTGCATTTTATTGCCACGGCCAATAAGAATTGTGCGCTTGCCTGGTACATCCTGCCCCGCGGTATCAATTAACCGATTTATATTAATCACCGACTCAACGCGCCCACGATGATTAATCACCCCTTCAAGAGAAGGCGGGCAGCCCGGCACCCATGAAACAGGGCGCTCGGCCAGAATCTCTTTTATTTGCGAACCGTAAAAAGCAAAGTTTTTGTCCGCTTGCTTAAACAAAACAAGGCTGCATTGCGGTTCATCAACGTTGGCAATTTCCCGATGCTCATCCTGATAAAGACTGAGTATTTGCTCTAATGGCTCGCTCATGCCACTTCCTTATCATCAGCAATGCAATAACGGTTACGGCCATGCTGTTTTGCTGAATATAGAGCCTGGTCTGCCCGTTCGCGGATAGTTTCTATTTTGTCTCCCGGCTGCCAGGAGGCAATTCCCGCACTGAAAGTATTGCTGAAGTTAGTCTGGTTTACTGAGAAGTGAATTTTTTCAAATCCCTGGCGCAGTCTTTCAACTACGGCGGCTGCCTGTTCTTGCGTGGTGCCCGGCATAATTATCGCAAACTCCTCCCCGCCATAGCGCCCAACAATATCAGTGCTGCGTAAACGATGTGAGAAAAGCTGTGAGATGCCCAGAATCACCTGATCGCCCGCGACATGGCCGTAGGTATCATTGATATTTTTAAAGTGGTCCAAATCGACCATTACCAGACTAAATGGAATGCCGCTGTAGTTGGACTCTGTGATGGCGCTTTCCAGATAATGCGTCGTCGTTGAGTGGTTATACAGGCCCGTCAAACTATCCTGAGACATACGCGCACGCAGCGTACGCATTCTTTCTGCTCGAATCGAAACCGCATTAATTAACTCCTGCGGATCGGCCTGCTTAATAATAAAATCTTCCGCACCGGTACTCATCGCCCCAAACTGAGTTTTCTTATTGGTTTCGCTTGAAAGATATGCGATGGGCAAACCGATATGTTGTGGGATCTGACGAATCAGTTTTGTCAGTTCTTCGCCGCTGTAGTCCGGCATGTGGAAATCCATCAGAACAATATCGATCGGATGGGTATTGAGAACATTCAGCAGGTGCGGAACCTGGGTAAGAACATGCACTTCCATCCCCGCCATACGCAGCATCTCGGCATTGTATTGCGCGACTTCGGGCTCATCATCAATCAGTAAAACCTGATACGGTTTTTTCAGTGACGGCTGCGTTAAACGGTGCAGTTCCTGAACTAAATCGGTGGTTGATGCAGGTTTCACATAGTAACCATCACATCCCGCTTTAATCGCATTAATGCGGGCGTGGAAATGGCTATGGCAAGAAAGATAAAGCACCGGGAAAGGCGTGCCGACTTTCTTTCTCAGATCGGACATCGCAAGCGGGCCGCCATAAGCGTTATCCGGGAAGCTGACATCCATAATGACCACTGACGGCGGCTGCGATAACACCGCCTTGGTAAAATCGGCCGTGTTGGTAAACACGTAACAGATAAAGCCAAAGCAGCGAAGCTGGGTTGCCAGTAATTCAGCCTGATCGCATTCATCATCACACAGATAAACAGGCTTAATGGTGCGGTTAATCGCAACCTCTTCCTGAGTAGAAGCCGCTATCGGGAACTTAACTAAAGAATCTGCCCCACGACGCGCACTCTCCGCCTGCTCTTCAGTCAGTGCATATAACTGCCGTAGTATCTCGCCAAGCTTGCTGTATTTGGTATCCGAAACAGAATGGCTCACTAGCAGGTGCTCACCTTCAGCAGCCTGACTGGCAATTTTTGTGAAACCAAAAGACGCGCTGGTTCCGTGGATGCTATGCAACAAAAGGTGCAGTTGCTTACTCTCCACTTCATTCGGCTCGGCGATTAATTTCGCCAGCAACCCATCAGCCTGGGCCAACATCACGGGAATACGTTGCAAAAAGCGCTGACGCAAGCGAGCGATTTTATCTTGAGCAGTATTCATCGTGCTCTGCATAAACTCTTGTTTTATCATGATTTATATTTGCTCAGCCGCAGCATCTGGCTTAAGTAATTCATTTACTACAGCCACCAGTCTTTCTGCCATATTCTCGTCTTTCTTCACCCAGCAATCTGGGATGATGGTGATGTCTGTCATCTCACTGGCGCTGAGTAAAATAAAAGGTTTTTTCCAACCGTTGGCACGCAAAACCTCTAGTAAATCCAGCCCGGTAATTTCCGGCATATGGAAATCGCTGATGACCAAATCGATTCCATCATCAGAATCGAGATTGGCTAATGCGGTCATTGCGCTTTCAGCAAGCACCACTTCATAGCCGCTCATTTCCAGAAATACCGAAGCCAATTCAGCGGCAAACAAATCATCATCAACTAATAAAACACGCATCTCTTTTCTCACTTTTTAAGCCTTTAGCATAAAAGCATTTTTAATGTTTCTATGAGGCTGTCCTGTTCGAAATCACCCTTGGCTATATATGCATCCGCACCCACCTGGATCCCTCGGCGGCGATCTTCTTCTTTAGCCCGTGAAGTCACGATAATAATCGGAATATGTTGGTAATTATCTTCGGCACGCAATGCTTTAGTGAGCGAGAATCCATCCATCACTGGCATTTCTACGTCCGTCAATACTGCGTCAAACTGTGTTAGACGCGCTTTTTGTAACCCCGAGAATCCATCTTCGGCGAGCGTGACCTGATAACCGTGTGCTTCCAGAACGTTTTTCTCAATTTCACGCGTATTCAATGAGTCATCCACTATCAGCACATGCCATGAGTTCTGTCGAACCTGCGGCTTAGGTGCAGCGGTCCGTGGCTGCCCTTGTTTTTGTGCCATCTCCATCAGAACAGGAACTTGCAAGATACTGACAAGTTTGTTTTCCTGGCTCAGAACCATACCGGAGACTAGCGGCTGCTGCTGCATATGCTTTGGCAGAGGCTTAATCATCATGCTGCGTTCGTCGAGCAATCGGTCCACCAGCATCGCCATCTTGCCAAACTGGTTCTGAATGATGATAAGCAGCAAGTCGTTCGCATTAGAGGCCGAAGAGTTTTGCCCTCCGGGCCTTTCGTTGATACGCAGTAATTCAGCCGCTGAGATCACCGGGATAAATTCGTTATGCAGAATAATTGCCGGGCGCCCGGCAATGTCACGAATTTCACCGCGAGAATATTTAACGACCTCAACGACATACTGAGCAGCAAGGCCAAAAAGATGGTTCTGCTGTTCAAACTGCAAAATGCGCATCATCGCCAGAGAAATGGGCAACCTGATAATAAAGGTGGTGCCTTGCCCTGGTCGGCTATGGACCTGAAGCGTGCCTTGCAAGTCGGTGACAATGGTTTTGCGAACGATGTCCAAACCCACACCACGGCCGGATAATTCAGTGACAATCTTGCTGGTTGAAAAACCCGGATGGAAAATAAGCTCGTTACATTCCAGCTCTGAAAGCTGATCAACGACAGCCGCATCAACCAAACCACGAGCCACCGCTTTTGCGCGAATTGCCGGATAATCCAGACCACGACCATCATCTTCTACACGCAGCAAAATTCCGCGCCCGTCTTGCTGAGTCGTCAGCGTGATGGTGCCACGCGCTGATTTCCCAACTGCCACACGTTCAGCCGCCTCACCGATACCGTGGTCAATAGCATTACGCAGCAAGTGGGTTAAAGGCTCAGACAGTCTGTCGATTAATTGTCTGTCGATCTCGACCTCACCACCCAAAATGCGGCAATCCACCTGCTTATTCAGGGAGGCCGCTAATTCACGCACCTGCATAGAGACCGGCTCAAAGAGCATCGAAACAGGAAGCATACGAATGGTGGTGGCAACATCATAAAGTTCATACATCTGGAGATGTTGAACCTGAAAATCTTCTTTTAGCTTGCGGCTGAATTGCAGAACCTGCTTGCGCAGTTGTTCCAAATCCATTTGCGCCAGGCGCGGCCCAAGATTGACTAACGTCTGTACCTGCTGCTCAAGGCGGTCATGACTGGCGACAACTTCACCGAGAATGTTAATCAGGTCATCGAGTTTTTCGAGCTTAACGCGAACCGAGCCAGCCTGTTTTAACCCACCATCTAATACTTCAAGCGATGGCAAAGTGGCTGGTTTTTCTACCGGGGCTTTAGCTATTTCATCAGCCGCTGTGTCTATTTCTCCACGGCTGGCACGGGCTAATTGCTCGCATAATGCAACATCTGCCGGAGGCAACTGATTGTTACCTTCACTTGCCGACAGCTGCGCCAGTTGATTTGAGATGTAGTCGCAAGCCTGAAGAATTAAGGTGCCAAGGTTTTGGTTCGGCTCGAGTTTCTTATCTCGTAGCTCGCTTAATATCTCTTCAAGCTGATGGGTGACATCGGCGATGCTTTGCAATTTCAGCATTCGCGCGCCCCCTTTCAGGGTATGTGCCGCACGGAACATCTCTCCGATTTGTGCGTCGGTATTTTGACCAGACGAGAGCAGGAACGCCCCCTCTTTTACGGTATGTAAATGGCCGTTTGCTTCATCAATAAAGCGCAGCACAAATTTTTTAAGATCGATAGCCATACGGTTCTCTATTGCCCATCCTGAGTGGTGAACTGCGCCAGCTGATGTTCACAAAGAAAACGAAACGAATTACTCGGAAATGACAGCGGCAACCGCAAAGCGGTGGCGTTGCTGGTATTGTTCATTTCGGCGTTGAGTAATTGCAGTGTAATGCGGTAGGTCCGCTGGGCCGGGCGGTATAACTCACTTTGTCGGTACATTTCCGCCAGGTAGTAATGGGCAGGCCAGTAACTTGGTTGTTGATAAACAACCTGTTTAAACCAGGCTATAGCTTGTTGGGTATGCTGCTGCCACATCATTGCCAGTCCGAGCAGCATTTTTGCTTCCGCAGACCATTCATCCAGCTCCAGCACGTGTTTCGCACTCAGAGCCGTTTGCTCGAACTCACATTTTTCCAGCGCAATTGCACCTTTGATAACCAGAGCTTCCTGATTATGAACATCGCTATCGAGCACCTGCCCTATCCACTCTTCCGCCTCGGCAAAGCGTTTATCTGCAACACAAGCAAGAGCCTTTTTAATCCAGCTATCGCACTGCTGTGCAGAAGGAACAGGAGCGGCAACAAACGGTGCTTCGGCAGGAATAACCGGAGTAATTATTCTTGGCTGTAAGCTAGGTGCCGGAGCCTGAGTTCGTGACGCCTGGGGCTGGCAAAAGTAGAAATTGCCGAACTCTTGCTTAAGTTTCAGGATGCCAAAATTATTTGCCAGCGTCTCCGCGTTACCAAAGAAGAGCGCCCCTTCCGGTTGCAGCATGTTCAGCAGATTAAAATGCAGCGCTCGGCGCGTTTCGACATCAAAGTAGATGGAGACGTTACGCAGCAAAATAATATCGAACTTAGGTTGAAGCTGTTCTTTAACAATGTTTGCGCGGTGGAACTTCACTTTATTGTGAATCACATCGTGTAGCTGGAACTGGTTACCGTTGCGGGTGAAATAGGTTTGCTGCAACAACGGATCAACTCCACGGAAAGAGTAGCTGGAGTAATTTGCCGCTCGGGCTTTATCCAGAATCTTTGTATCAATGTCACAACCGTGAATATCTACATTGTCCGTAAATTTATCGTGGTATTTCTGATGAAGTTTTATCGCCAGAGAGTAGGCTTCTTCACCCGAAGAACAGCCTGCGCTTAAGATGCGCACTGGGCCGCTGCGCTGCTCAAGAATGCGCGGCACCAGCTTATCGCAAATGATATCCAGCACATCTGGCTCACGGAAAAAGTAGGTTTCGTTAATCGTCAGCAGGCTAAGAAGTTTGTCGAACTCGACAGTCGAGACACAGAGGATCTCAAAGTATTCTTCAAAACTCTCTTTTCCGCGCTCAGAGATGCGCTGATGCAATGCCGCATTGAGCAATCCTTCCATGCCATTAAAAAAATGCAGGCCCACTCTGTCCTTGATAAGTGTTTTAAAGGCCGCAATATTTGAAATCATGGCTGTTTGCCCTCAGAGGAGCCAAGACGAGCCATTGATAACAAAGTCCCGGCAAGCTTTTCCAGCGGCAAAATTTTATGGATGATATTTTTATCGATGGCGAATTTATTCATACCGAACACGACAGATGAGTCTTCATCCTGAGCCAGCGTTTTACCGCCTTTTTTATAGATAGCTTCAATTCCATGGCACCCATCACTCCCCATACCGGTCATGATGAGCCCGACGGCTTTTTCACCATAAACTTCAGCGACGGACTCCAGCAGTAAGTTACAACTCGGGTGATAGACATCACTCGTTTTACGAGCAATGGCAGCTAACCGATGGTATTTCTTGACCACCAGATGGTGTTCGGGAGGAAGAATATAGACATGGCCTGCACACAGGACGTCGTTTTCCTGAGCAAGCTGCACAACAAGTCCAGTGACGCTATCCAGCCACTCCACCATGCTTTTGGCAAAGCCGTCGGCAATGTGCTGAGCAATAATAATTGGGCAAGGAAAATCTGCAGGCAATGCCTGCAGTAATTTACTAAGCGCCTGCGGCCCACCCGTTGAGATGGCGATTGCCAACACATAAGGCCACTCTCGGTGATACGCCTCGTCAAAAATGGGAACCTGAACGCTATTTGGCTGAACCTCGGGTTGATGGCGCAATCCCTGGATATGGCGAATCACTTTAACACCAACCAGCATTTCGACCTGACGATGTAGGGCTTTGGTCGCGGGCACCGAGTCGCCCTGGTTGCTCACCACAGCCAGCGCTCCACGGGTAATGAACTCGGCATCCCACTGCGCATCGGAATAATAGCGCATCACCATGATAGGAATTGCGCAGGTCGCCATAATCGTTTCAACGGTTTCCACGTTTTCCGGACCTGGCGCACCTAAGGTCAACAACAGGAGTTGCGGAGCCATCTTTTGGACCAAGGTCGCCGCTTGTTCGCGATGTACTGCCTGGCCTACAACCTCGATATTGTTGTTAATCTCAAGCTGTCGAATCAGGGAGTTACGCGACACACTCCCATGATCGACGATCAGCACCCGGATTTTAGGCCTGTTCATCAGGTCTTTCCGTCAATTTGAAAGACCCTGAGGCCTGGTTCAACTCTTCGGATAACTGAGTCATATCCTGGCTGATGGACAGAATGTCTTTAATTGATTGAGAGGTGTAATTGCTGGCGACCACGATTTCACGTAGAGCCATAACAACCTGGTTGCTGGCCGTTTTCTGCTGTTGCGTCGAAAGTGAAATCTGCATTGCCGCAGTAGATGTTTGCTCAGCTGTAGCCACAATATCGTGTAAGCGTTCAGCGCTGACTTTACAGGCTTTGGTACCTGCTTTAATGCTGTTGCTGCCTTTTTCTGCGTTAAGAACCAGGCGATTAATCGAGTTTTGGATTTCGCTGATTTTGTTCTCAATCTCATAGGTCGATTCAGTTACTGAGTCTGCGAGTCGGCGAATTTCTGCTGCAACCACTGAGAAACGCTTACCGGATTCACCAGCACTTGAAGCTTCCAGGGCCGCATTGAAGGCGATGAGCTTAGTCTGATCCGCGACGTTGTTGATGATAACCATCACGCGGCTAATCTCTTTAGACTTGTTACCGAGCATCATAATTTCGCGCATGCTTTGCTGGTTGTCGCTGTCGATATCAGACATACGAGTGAGCAATTCACCCATCGAGTCGGAACCCTTGGTACAGTCCTCAAGCGTTACATTGGCAATATCTACCACTGCGCGAGAATGCTCGGCAATCTGCGTAGAAGAAGCTGATAGCTCTTCCATCGTCGAGGTGATTTCTGCTACCGAAGAAGAGGTTTCAACGCTAGTAGAAGCCTGGCCATCAACAGCCTCAGTAATTTTTAGTGCCGCTTCATGTACGTGATGAGCATGAGTAACAACCCCGCCGACCAACGCATGCAAAGAAGCCCGCATTTTTTCGTTAGCGCTTAACAAATCACCGATTTCATCTTTATGATCGATACGAATATCAACGGTAAGATCACCCTGAGAAATGGATTGTGAAATTTTCAATACGTTCTTCAAGCGCTTGGAAATCAGAATTCGGCTGGTTCCGGCAATTAACAGCAAAATCACCGGCATCAGCAGCAAGCTGAAAAGCAGCAGGCTATTGCGTACCAGGTTGCTGCTGCGGGCAACGTCATCAACATAACTGGTGGTGGCGATGATCCAGTTAATCCCATCAATATATTCGAACACCGCGACTCTTTTGCGAGGAGCTGCGCCATATCCACTCACGGTTTCGTAATAAATCGTGCCGTTTTTACGCGCTAAAATATCGGCGTAGCGCTTGTAACCGTGGGCGTCGGTCAGGTTTTCAACATTCTGATTGACCAGAGTTGGGTGTGCAACCATCGCACCAGGACTAAACCCAGCATCCAACACATATGCGTAACCCCCCTCGCCGATATGCACTGCTAACAGCTCTTTAATGACCGGTTGCAAGGCAAGTTTGACGTCAAAACCAATTGCCACCGCCCCGACAACCTGGCCGAATTTATCGGCAATCGGTTCGTAGTGGCTAATGAACTGTTTTCCGTAAATCACCACCACACCAGAGAAGGGTTTATTTTTGAGTAACGCTGCATATGCAGGGTTGTCATGGCTCAGAACGGTAGAAGTGGCAATTTTTCCTTCTTTACCCTGCAAGGTAGAAGAAACTCGCACAAACTGATCGCCTTCACGCACTAAGGTGGAAGCGAACACGCTGGTTAACTCAGTAAAATGAGCATTGATGTTAGTATCATTTAATAAAGCTTTAAGGGCATTTTCATCCAGAGAACGCAGCGGAGCCGGGGACATATTCTGGTAATTATTAATATAAACGTTGCTATAACGCTCAGCGTCCCGCAAGACCCTTTTGTATTCAGTGGTGATGTTATTGTGGAAAATCCGCGTATTTGAACGCAGAACCTCCAGAGCATTATCTTGCAACTGAGTCGCCAGGTAAGACGAAAGCAGGAAGGATGCACCAACCAACAATACGGCAATGCATGAAACCAGCATCAGGCCCAGCTTCATGGCGACACCGATTTGCAACTTATGCAGCCATGATGTCAGAAATTTTTCCGTAGTATCTAAGGCGTCAGCTTCCGCAGGTTGCTGAATGTTTAAGAATTTATGCATGAGATTCCAGTGATCTAGATAATGTGAAATTAATGCCGAATTAATATCTTGCTACGTGCAGTACTCACTGGACACGCGAGCGTAAGCGCCAGAAAAACCCTTCCAAAGGAAGTGGTTTTTCACAGCCATTTCATACCAACGTCAGTAAAGGCACAGGCTTACCTAAGTGATAGCCCTGTAGCCATTCAACGTTCATTTTTTCCAGGCACCGCTGAATTTTTTCATTCTCAACATACTCAGCAACGACCTGCATATTCTTCATTCTTGCTACATGGCAAAACGACTCAACAATGTAGTGGCTGAGTTCGTTCTCGGTAATTTCACGAATGAAAGAACCGTCTATTTTCAGAATGTCCGCGCTGACGTCTCTTAAACGGGCGTGGCTAGAAAAGCCCGTGCCAAAGTCATCAATCGCTATCCGGCATCCCAGACTTTTGAGCGAGCGCACCGTATTCTGTGACTGCTCCGTATCGGACAGCGCGTCCGCTTCGGTAATTTCAAAGATGATCCTATGTGGATCGACCCCAAACTGCGTTAGCAATAGCTGAACGCTATTAACAAAGCTTGCGCGACAAACAGTCACCGGCGTCAGGTTGATTGAAAAACAGCGGTCAGGGTACAACTGCATATTTTTTAAGGTGTTCTTAATCACCCATAAATCAATTTCTGGTGCCAGGCCCGCTTCAGTTGCCACCGGTAAGAACCGATCTGGCGGAATAAAGCGCCCTTCTTCATCCAGCATGCGAAGCAGTATTTCGTGATACCGCTCTTCACCACGGGTGCTGACGATGGGCTGCGCCATTAAGACAAATGCATCGTTATCCAGCGTCTTCTGTAAGACTGTTCGGATATCGGTACGCCCAGCAATATGATGTTCAATGGCGCGACTGGATTGTGCTTCGAGGTTTTCAGGCTTACCGCTCACCACCGATAGCCCGGAGACGATGCCGAGTTTCCCGGTCAGGCTGTAAACGTCATCGCAAAATTGTGTGGCCCGGCAATAGCCAAGCCCACTGCGAAAGCCGAGTTGCTGGTTATTATGGGAATAACGAAACGTATTCGCTGACCGGTACAGAATGCTAAGTCTTCCCCAGCTCGGCTGCTCGAGCTTGAACAGCAGACCGTAGCCCGCGTGGTAGTAAACCTTTTCATCGTCATTCAGTTTTGTACGTAACTCTTGAGCTAGTTTTTTCTGATATCTGGCACGAAAGTGCGTGCCATAGCGCCGGGCAAACAGAGCCACTTCAGGAACTTGTATCAGACAAACGGTAGAGTTCGGGGATGCTTTTATATCAGCCTTTAATGCCCGGAGATTAGGCATGTTGGTCATGGGGTCTGTGAACCCCATATGAAGCAACTGCTCGAAGCGTAATGTATTGAATCTGGCCAAAACGCCCATGATGACAATGGTCAGGGTAAAGATAAAAATGACCGTTGAAACCAACACCTGATGAAGCATGAAGTCATCATTTAGCGCGATATAATTTGCGTTGTTCTTCGCCAGAACAATCATCATCACGGTCCAGACAGGTGCCGTAAAAACATAGCCGATACGAACAGAGCTCCACAGCATCAGCGGGAAGATTAATATCAGGCTATAAAAGGTGAATAAGACCGAGCCCTGGTAAGGAGTATTCAGGCAGTACATCAGAGCAATCAGCACTACCGACCACGCGGCAAATTGGGAAAGACTCACGTTTGCAGAAAACTGAGCCTTCATCGTTCTTACGCAAGTAAACCAATACTTCGGGCGGCAAATAATCCTTAACACGGTATAAAACAAAGGAATGCCGGTAACACACCCGTTCATCACCCCTTGTATTCTGACCAGAGTTTCCGCATTGAAAACTTGATCAAAGACCATTTTTGAGTCGGTGTGATAGGTCGTAAACAGAAAAATCACTTCGCTCATAACGGTATTTAGTAAAGCATTACAAACACATAGCCAGATAATTCTTTTGGTAGTGAGCTTTATACGCCCAAAACTTGCCGCACTTCGCCAGCCCGTACTCTGTTTATAAAGGAAGTAGCTGATTAGGGCCGTAGACTGATAGCAAAACAGTTCATAGATTTCAGGTTCAGGACGGTATAACAATGTGTAAACAGCAAGCAGAGTAACCCCGGCAATGACTCTGTAGCCAAACAACACAAGCAAAGCCGTCAGAGCTGCTAATCTCAGGTCATACACTACCAATACCTGGTCTTCAAAAACCCGATGACTGCTTAGTAGCTGCGCCAGTAAGTAAAGCAGGCACGGAAGTACCAGCGGTAAAACCCACCGTTTATTGGTATATGCTGTGCTATTGCTCACTGTAGAGTCCAAGTATTTAACCCGTTTGTATGCTTTCGAATGTTAATAATGTGATGTGGTGAGTGTATTGCTAAATGGACAAAATTCTTGCAGAAGATATAATGAATTAAAACAAATGCTGCGATTAATTAACATTCACACCATAGCAAAAAAGAACTTACACGCTTCCAAGCCAACAGTGATATAAACAAATAATTAACATTTACCCTTAACTTTAATGACCTTGATGACTAATAAATGCTAAAACCACTTGCATCCTCAAGTCATTTTTAATTGTATTCATTTTTCGAACAAAAAAGAACAGCCATTTATAGGTAAAAATGGACAATCAATAAAAATAAAAAATATTTAAATACAAACAAATAAATAGCTCAACACACTGAAAAACAATAGTATTTCAAAAACATCACAAACAAACACCAATTGTATAATGTTTAATGACGGACAATAAACAATAGTACCCAACGTGTTTATTTAATACCGACGCAAAAGAGAATCAATCAACGTCATGATCGGGTTTTAATGCGCGTTTATTATGATTGACTTGAATAGCAGTGTTAACTATAGTCCCGGCGCGTCGTTTTGCCTTTATTTATTATCTCATCAATAATGCTACATTATAGTTCATTATTGTTGACGCAACGTCTGACACACTTCATAAAAACTCACATAAAAGCAACAGCCAGACAATATATAGTAATGAGTTAATACCAAACTTTTAATTCATGAGTCATTCGTATTTATTAGGAAACCAACAATCTGTGGCTAAAAATTTTTTCTCGCTTAAACGCGTAAAAGGTTGGCACCATTCTATCGCAGGGAAAATAACCCAATTCTTGCTGGCGGGAATCCTTATTGCGTTTGGTGCGGGTGCATGTGCTGGTTGGGGCCTGATAGATAGCTTCTCGTACCAACAATGGGTACATCAGGCTGAAGCGAACGCTCAGATAATGACTTACATCGTCCGTAACGTGTACACCAATGTTGCGGTAGGAACGAGCTCAACCGGGCAAATTACACGTATTGTCTCGGAACATAAACTGGGTGACCCCGACTCCGTCATCCAAACCGGTTATAACCCTGTCGATGTATTGGCACTGGCTTCAGTGCAAACCCGTAACCCAACCTGGCTTTTCCTTTATACGCCAGAAAAAGGCTTTCAGGGCATCAGCAATAATTCAGATTCACCAGATGCAAAAATAGTCTTTAAAGGGCAAAGAGCCACAGACGTTCTGGTGAACTATTATATTGGCTTCGCAACGATTAACGGAAAAGAGTGCTTTATTAGTGCCGTTCCGATCCTTGCTCCATCCGGTGAAATTCTTGGCAGTTTGATCAGTAGCATCGGTGATAAAAGCCAGCTGTATGCAGCTTACGATGCCATGTTGAAGAAGACACTTGTCATTCTGGCGTTGATTTTACTGGCAACGCTTGCGCTGGTTACCATTTTTATGCGCCGACTATTCCGTCCGGTCCCTGTACTGATTAACTCTTTAACCCGTATTGCACACGAGCAAACCGACCTCATTACTCCTTTCTTAGACCAGGATGATGAAATCGGCAGGCTTGCATCGGCAATTGAAAAACTGCGCGTGGCGATGGTTGAACGAGATTACCTGCAGAAAATGCAGGAGATGTCGCAAAAAATGGAATATATGGCTCACCATGATTCACTGACCGGCTTTCCTAACCGCGCCTCATTTAGCCAGGCACTTGATAAATGCATCCGCGAAGTGAATCAGAATGGGCAACTATTCAACCTTCTGCTTATTGACCTTGATAACTTTAAACCGGTTAACGATACCTTCGGCCACTCGGCCGGGGATGAAGTACTTATCGGTGTTGCCCAACGTTTATCACTGCTGTTAGGGCCAATGGATTTTGCTGCCCGCTTGGGCGGTGATGAGTTCGCGATCCTTCAAAGCGTGAAGTCAGACAATAATCAGGAAGCTGCCGCGCTGTCGCAAAAAATTGTCCGTGCGTTAAGCATTCCATTTACCTACGGCACAAACTCCTTCGCCATCAGTTGTAGCGTCGGGATTGTTACGGCACCTTCGCAGGGCAATAGCGCTACGACGCTGATGATCAATGCCGACCTGGCCCTGTATGCCTCAAAACACAGTGGCCGTGGCTGCTACCACTTCTTTGAAGATGGCATGATGATGAAGCACACCAACAGTGTGTTTGTGAACCAGGAAATCATTAATAGTATTGATAACAATGAGTTTGTGCTGCACTACCAGCCGATTGTCGATTTGGAAAATGAAACTGTTTGTGGTTATGAATCGCTTATTCGTTGGAATCATCCAACCAAAGGTCTGATATACCCTGATTACTTCATTAATATTGCTGAAGAATCAGGTCTGATTATTCGACTGGGCGAGTGGATTATTCGCCAGTCCTGTATGGCAGCCGCTAAGTGGCCTGAGACAATAAAAGTTGCCGTTAACATTTCGGCCTATCAACTTCATAGCCCTGGATTGCTTGATATTATTGTTGATGCATTGAAACAAAGCGGCCTTTCGGCAAATCGCCTTGAAATCGAAGTCACTGAATCCGAAAAACTGGATCAGTCCATCGCATTACCCGTCTTTAACAGTATTCGCGAGATGGGCATCTCCATTGCAATGGATGACCTGGGCACCGGGTATGCAGCATTGGATTATCTGCTTATTTATCCATTCACGCGCATAAAAATTGCCCGCACGCTGATTATGAAACTGGAACAAGAAAGTGCCAGTCAGTATCTGGTAGTCATGCTGATTCAGTTTGCCCAGAAATATGGCATGAGTGTGACCGCCGAAGGTGTTGAAACCGAACAGCAGCGCACTATTTTAAGGCGCATTTCCTGCCAAAACGTACAAGGCTACTATTACAGTCGGCCGTTGCCAGAAAAAGATCTGGAGCCAACCTTTGGCAATAAAGTCATCGATGGTGAGGTTTGCAATGCTGAATAAGCCATTTTTTTGTAGAACCTCGTATCTGGCCATAGCACTAATGCTTTTGATAAGCCCGCTGTGCCGGGCGCATAACGTTCATAGTAAGCCAACCCTGGACAGGATAGCCGAGACAAAGACCATCACACTTGGCTATCAGGATGATGCTTTCCCATTTTCGTATGTCGAGTCACAGCATCCAGCGGGCTATTCGATAGATATTTGTAATAAAATCGTTGATGCACTTAAAGTTAAGTTAAAAATCAAAGACCTAAAAGTTCGCTGGGTCAAAAGCAGCACCGCCTCGCAGTTTGTTTTGATCAAAAACCATGCGACGGACATGATGTGCATTCCGGCATTTTATTCAGAAGCACGCCACCAACATGCAGAGTTTACCCTCCCCTTCTTCTTTTCCAGCACACGCTTTATCACACGAAAAAATAATCATACCGATACCATCGATGATTTAGCCGGACACAGTGTGTTAGTCAAAAGTGGCACAATCTATGTTGAGCAATTACATCAGCTTAATAAAACGAACGATCTCAACCTCAATATAGAACTAGAAAATAGTAACAATGCTGCATTTCAGAGCCTTGAATCGGGGGAATTACCTGCATTAATTTCAAGCTATGTATTACTTAAAGGTATGATGACTCTATCCCCTAATCCTGATGAGTTCGAAATATCGAATGAAGTGTTTAGCCAGCCAATACCTGCAGGGTTACTCCTGCCATTAAATGATAATGAATTTAAAAGTTTTATTGATGACACAATGAAATCAATTCTCATTAGTAAGGACTTTAATAATTTATATCAACGCTGGTTTATGTCACCCATTCCGCCGAAAGCGATAAATCTCAACATACCTATGTCGACTGCGCTAAAAGCACTAATTGCGTCTACATCAAACAATGCGAACTAAAATGAAAAAGTCATTTAATCATAAGATTAAGCATCTGCTCAGCGCATTGATATTGTTACCTTTATTGATGGTATCTCAGCCCCTGTCAGCTGAAACAACGTCAGACACTCTTGCGCATATCAAATCTAGTAGCACGCTCAACATAGGTTATCGCCAGCTTAAGCCATTCTCATTTCGTGATATTGATGGCAAAGTCACCGGCTACACCATCACGCTGTGTAATATGATCGCAGACGAATTACGACTTTCTCTCGGCCTTAATAAGCTAGCGGTTCATTATATTCCGGTAATGTTTACCGACCGCGTTACAGCACTTAACTCCGGGAAAATCGATATGGATTGCAGCGTCAATACCGTTGCCCCGGAAAGAAAGAAAAGTGTCTCTTTCTCCATCGATTATTATGTCGCTTATATGCGCATTATTTCTCTACGCCAGAATAATGTTCAAACGCTTGCGGACTTAAAAGGTCGAACCATCGCACTCACCCGCGGTTCTAAAGACCTGTTAGAGATAAACAGGATTAATCGTGAAAAAGGTCTTAACCTCTCCATCGCGACTACAGAAACGTCTGAGGACGCTTTTGATATGATGGCGCAAAAGCGTACTGCTGCATTGTTACTCGATGACATTCTGGCTTATCCATATATCAACCAAAGCGAGCACCCAGAAGATTTCACCGTTTCGTCTGAGGTTGTTGGTGATAAAATGAAATATGCCCTGATGATGAGAAAGGAAGACCCAATTTTTGTCGCTTTTGTCGACAAAACCCTGGGCCGCATATTCGAATCACCACTTAATGCTCAGTTGGCCAGTAAGTGGCTGACGCAGAAAGTGGTCGTAAAAAACACACCCAATACCCAATATTAAGCGCCTCTATGTGGACGTGTAATTGAACTCAGCCAGGAAATTTTTGCATACCAGACTACCTGCGCCTTTCATATTTTCTGGCATGCTGTTGTTGTTGTTGGCGGGAAGCTCGTTACGTGCTGCCTGGGATTTCACCACAATTCAACAACGCACCGACAAACTGTATGGCCCTGCCTCTTTTGATGCCGGGCAGCGAATTGATGACTGGCAGCAGTTGCTGCTTGAGCAGCGAAACAAAAGTGAGTCTGAACAATTAAGTGCAGTGAACCACTTTTTTAACCAGAAGCTGCACTATCGTGAAGATATTGATATCTGGCACGTAATCGACTACTGGGCCACACCGATAGAATCCCTACGAAAAGGGGAAGCTGATTGCGAAGACTACGCCATCGCTAAATATTTCACATTACGTCAGTTAGGTGTTTCAGGAGAAAAACTGCGTATTACCTACGTTAAAGCCTTGCGTCTTGATAGAGCACACATGGTATTAACCTGGTATGAAACACCCGATGCAATACCGATAGTGCTTGATAGTTTGACGGATAATATTTTGCCTGCAACAAAGCGTACGGATTTATTACCTGTGTATTCCTTTAATGATAACGGTCTGTGGTTACCAGGAAGTCAGAATAATAAACGTGTCGGGGATAGTAAGCGCCTTTCTCGCTGGCAGGATGTGTTGAAAAAAATGCGGGACGAAGGTTTCCCGGTTGATGAATAGGATAAGCCTGTGTCTCTTTTCAAACAGCTTCTTATAGCTATCTTTCTTTTTATGCTGATTATTTTCAGCGGCAGTTTTATTGTTAATCTCGAAAGTTCTCGAGAGCAATACAATAATCAGCTGCTGTCTCATGCGCAGGATGCTGCAACGGCTCTGGGCTTATCACTAACTCCGCACGTTGACGATCCGGCAATGATCGAGCTTATGGTTAGCTCGATTTTTGATAGTGGTTACTACGATGCTATACGTGTTATCGATCAGAGTAGTGGGAAAATCATCCTTGAGCGTACCGCCTCTTTGTCTATTCCTGAGGTTCCCCACTGGTTCGTTGCGCTGGTTAATGTCTCTCCGCAAGCCGCTGAAGCCACCATTATGCGCGGTTGGCAGCAGGCTGCACGCGTCGAAGTAGTGAGTAACCCCGTCTTTGCCATTAAGCGTTTGTGGGAAAGTACGTTGGCAAACCTGTTGTGGATGCTGGCCTGTAGCGCCGTGTGTATTCTGGCGGGTGCCGCACTATTACGCCGCCAATTGCGCCCCCTCAACTACATGGTCAAACAATCACAAGCTATTACTCGCCGTGAATACCTGACTCAGATCGACTTACCGAAAACCCCCGAACTGCGCCGTGTAGTTGAAGCCATGAACCTGATGGTCACCAAACTCAAGACGCTGTTTGAAGATCAGGCCGAGCATAGTGAGCGCCTGCATAGTGAAGCCTATATCGACAGCCAGACAGGTATTGCTAACCGCCGTGCTTTCGATATGCAGATGCAAACGCGTTTAAGCGACGAAGAAACCGCACCAGGATATTTACTGTTACTGCGCATTCAGGATCTGGGTGGCTTGAACCAACGTTTTGGCGGCCCGCATACTGACAACCTGCTCAAACATGTTGCCGATATGATGAATGTGGTGAGAAACCAATACGCCGGCTCAGACAGTATTCTTGCACGTATCCGTGGTGGTGAATTCGCCCTGCTCTGCCCAGGTGTCACACATAATGAAATGCTGAATTTGCAAAACTCGCTCAATCAGCAGCTTGCCGCATTCTATGCCACCGGTATGTCTGACATGAACCCTGTCGCACATACCGGAATGGTGCCGTTTAGCTACGGCGATTCAGCGCAGTCGCTGATTGTTCAGGCTGACCGCGCGCTGACAGAATCAGAAACACATACCACGCATCAGACTAATTTCCTGCCTGTGGTACAAACTGATGCCGCCCTGGAAGACCAACATCTGTGGTTTACTCGCCTTGAAAATGCGTTGAGTAAAGAGCAGTTCCAGTTATTCTTCCAGCCGGTTGTCGATTGTAAAAATATACAGAAAGTTATTCATTACAAAGTGTTGTCGCGCATCGTGGATGAAAACGGCAACAGCATTACCGCCGGCCGCTTCCTGCCCTGGATTCACCGCTTTGGATGGAGCCAACGTCTGGACCAGGTGATGTTAAGCCTGACGCTGAAGCAGTTGAAAAGCTACCCGGGCTATCTGGCGCTCAGCTTGTCCGGAAACTCACTGGCCAATGAGGCGAGTATCAAACAGCTCCTCAGCCCACTGAAGCAAAGCCCGCAGCTTGCCAACCGCTTAATTCTGGAGCTGGATGAAAATCAGTTGCCAGAACCTGAGCAGATGGAAGTATTTATCAAGTCGTTGAACCAGTATGGCTGTGGCCTGGGTCTGCAACACTTCGGTAGCCGCTTCGATATGATTGGCCACCTGTCACAATGGGGCCTGGCTTATCTGAAAATCGACTCCAGCTATATCCGCCATATTGATATTGAAAACGATAAGCGCTTGTTTATTGACGTGTTACATGGTGCGACAAACAACATTGATTTGCCATTGATTGCCGAGCGAGTAGAAACCGAAGGTGAGCTGCGAGTGCTGCAAGAAGTTGGAATTTATGGTGCGATGGGGCAGTTGTTAGGTGAGCCCGCGCCATTCTGATGCAGAAAAAAGGGTGGATGGCGCTTAGCGCTTATCCACCCTAACAAACCATAAAACACAACATCATCAATGTAATAGCCTAAATAGTTCGCGTTGCGTCAAGGCGACAAGAGAGCAACAAATTTGTCTGGAACAAATTTGAACGCTGCTTGCAGCGTCCCCAAAGGGGTAAGGCCCATGGATGGGCCGCATAATCCCCAGGAGCTTACAAAAGTAAGTGACTGGGGTTTGTGAAAGCAGTCAACGCAGAAGCAGCTCGAAATATGACGGCTATTTAGAAAATACCCTGATCATCACTATTTAATAGATCTTCCAGACCACCCAATCCCTGGCGCGCCTGCGCACGATTCATCAGCTTAACTTGCGCCATTGGCGGCAAGTCAGTAATCGTTATCACGCCCTTTTGAATCAGCAAGAAAATCAAATCGTCCAGAACACGAACCATTTCCAGGTCGCTTCGTTGAAGCAACTCACGATGTTGCAAAGTCCCATCAACCACGTCGCGGGCATTGTTCCACGCCGCAATCTCCGGAGTCTGTGAGAAAATCTCACCCGTCATGCCGATAAACGGCTCGCTTTCAACCCGCGTCAGTTGGCCTTCTTCATTACGTTGAACGTAATACATTTTCGATACCTTTATATGCGTAGGAATCACCGCCCGGTTAAGGGCGGCGGCTCTCAATTATGAATGGTAATGCTCAGGCTTTGGGATTAGGTGGTCCAGCGAATGGGTCGCCGCCCCCGCTGAGTCAAAGCTTACATGGTGTGCATCACCACCGTGTGCCGGGGTAACAGAAGGTGCATCAGCAGCGCTTGCACCTCCCTTGCCGTGGTGTGCATCCCCGCCCTTAATCATCTGCGTAATATCTGTACCTTCGTGCAGTTCATGCGCCAGATCACTCAGATCAACTTTCTCGTTTCCGTGATTTTCTTTACCGGTAAAAATCTTCAGGCTTTCATCACCGTGATGACCTTTAGAATCATGGGCAAGATTAAAGGAGAAAGTATCGTGACTGTCATCAAACAGGTTACTTAATCCATTATCGTGAGAATGTGCATTAGCAGCATGATGTGATTTGTCACTACCATCTATGTCATGCTTTCCACGATGGGATGGATCATCCATCGTAAAATCAGCTTTTTGATGGATAACGTTGGTGTTGCCATGATCGTCGTTAGCGATAACTGAAACACCCACGCTATTTTTACCAATATGAAGCTCATTGGTATTAACCGGAACGTCATAGGTCAGATGGCCATTATCTTCGTGCAGTACCACGTCGTCATAATGTTTGTCATTGACGGTGACGCTAATATGTTCGTTGTTATGCACATCGGCGCTATCGATCTGACCGGTAATATGTGTCACATGGTGACGCGCTTCTTGCGAGTCGATACGGTTATCGTCGGTGACATTATTGATAGTGATTTTGGCATCTGCGTGGGTGTCCACCAGCACATCATGTGAGTCATGAACGGTGATGGCGTTACCAGCTTTATCCGTCGCAGAAACGCTCACATCAAAGGTGTTTTTCCCGTCTTGCAGGTATCCTTTATCAACAGGAATGTCGTAACCCAAGTGGCCGTTAATAACACTAACCACACCTGTAAACGACTGGTGGTTAATCGTCACCGTCACATGATCGCCCAGTTGTGCATCTGTATCCCGACCAACCGTGCCGGTGACAGAAACATGGTCAACTTCTTTGGCATTGATAACATTGTTACCAGCCACTGTATCGAGTGTGATCTCGGCGCGAAGTTGGGTATCAACCAGCACATGGTGTTCTTCATGAACGGTGACAGTGTTACCAGCTGCATCCTTCGCATCGACACTCACTTTTATGGTGTTGTCATTTTCATGCAATAACGCTTTATCCACATGAATGTTGTAGCCCAGTTGGCCCTTACCATCCACATCGACAACATCACCTTTGAATTCAGTGCCGTTAACCGTCACCGTCACTTTATCGCCTACATGTGCGTCTGCATCCGTACCAACCATGCCGGTTACCGAAACATGGTCTATCGCTGCTGCATTGACCACATTGTTCGCTGCCACAGGATCAAGAGTGATGGTGGCATCTAGCTGAGTATCGACATGAACATCGTGTCCGGCATGGACTGTGATTGCGTTTCCGACACCGTCCGTCGCTTTGATACTCACATCAAAGGTATTTGTCCCTTCGTGCAGATACCCTTTATCCACCGGAATGTCGTAACCCGGATGGCCATTAATATCCTGAACCACACCCGTGAACGACTTGCCGTTCACCGTCACCGTCACTTCATCACCCAGTTTTGCATCTGAATCCGTACCCACCGTACCGGTCACCGAAACATGGTCAGCAGCGGCGGCGTTGATAACATCGTTCGCCGCAACGGGCTCGAGCGTGATGGTGGCACCAAGCTGCGTATCCACATGCACATCGTGTGAGTCATGTACGGTGATTGCGTTACCAGCTTTATCCGTCGCAGAAACGCTCACATCAAAGGTATTTTTCCCTTCGTGCAGGTATCCTTTGTCCACATGAATGTCGTAGCCCAGATGGCCATTAATAGCTTTAACCTCACCTGGGAACGACTGGCCGTTGACCGTCACCGTCACATGATCGCCCAGTTGTGCATCTGTATCCCTGTCAATCGTGCCGGTGACAGAAACATGGTCAACTTCTTTGGCATTGATAACATTGTTACCCGCCACATTGTCGAGATGGATGGCGGCACGAACCTGGGTATCCATCAGCACATGGTGTCCGGCATCCACGGTGATCGTGTTACCGGCAGCATCCTTAGCATCGACACTCACTTTGATGTCATTGTCGCCTTCCTGTAGATATTTTCTATCCACTGAAATGTCGTAACCCA
>Ga0105251_10001261_pt1 | contig 21862 bp, 6 predicted proteins | sample KBSS64metaG_FD_80424 | JGI IMG/M metagenome (GOLD analysis project Ga0105251, IMG submission 80424) | Switchgrass rhizosphere microbial communities from Kellogg Biological Station, Michigan, USA - KBS S6-4 metaG | ecosystem: Host-associated > Plants > Roots > Rhizosphere > Soil | place...
GCAACCAACGGGATGGCAATGAACACGACACGCTTGCGCAAGGCCCCCTACCTCGCCGCCTTGGCGCTGATCCTCACACTCGCGGGCGCCGCAGCCTGGTACTTCTTCATTTACCTGCCCGCCGGCTACCCGCGCGAGGTGATGAAACATGCCGAAGAGCTGCAGGAACGCATCATCTCCTTCGACAGCCACATCACCGTGCCGCTGAACTTCGGCACCGAAGGCAAAGAGGCCGACAAGGATGGCAGCGGCCAGTTCGACCTGGTCAAGGCTGGCCGCGGCCGCCTCTCTGGCGCGGCGCTGACGATCTTCGGCTGGCCGGAAATCTGGAACGGCGCCAACGCGCCCCATCGCCCGACCGCCGCCTTCGTCGATGAAGCGCGCCAGCAACAGGAGATGCGCTACAAGATCCTCACCGGCATGGTCCGCGACTACCCCAACCAGGTCGCCATCGCCTACACCCCGGCTGATTTTCGCCGCCTGCACGGCGAAGGCAAATTCGCGATCTTCCTCAGCATGCTCAATGCCTACCCCCTGGGCCACGACCTCGATGCCCTGGACACCTGGGCCGCGCGCGGCATGCGCATGTTCGGCTTCAGCTACGTGGGCAACAACGCCTGGGCCGACTCTTCGCGCCCTCTGCCGTTCCTCAACGACACCCCCGATGCCCTCGGCGGCCTGTCGCCGCTGGGTGAGCAGGCTGTGGGCCGGCTCAACGACCTTGGCGTGATCATCGACGTGTCGCAGATGTCCACCCTGGCCCTGGAAGACGTCGCCCGCCTGAGCCGCGCGCCGATGGTCGCCTCGCACTCCGCACCGCGTGCACTGGTGGACATCCCGCGCAACCTCAGCGACCACGAGTTGCAGGCGATCAAGCACAGTGGCGGCGTGGTGCAGGTGGTGGGCTTCCCGGCCTACCTCAAGCCCTTGAGCCAGGGCACCCTGGACAAGCTCAACACCCTGCGCAAGCGCTTCGACCTGCAACCGCTGAACGGCCTGGCCAACGCCCTGATGCCGGGTGACGCGATCATTTCCATCTGGCCGGAAAAGAAGTTCGGCGAATACGCCAGCGCCCTCTACGCCATCCTCGACGAAGAACCCCGCGCCACGGTCAAGGACATGGTCGACGCCATCGACTACACGGTGCGCAAGATCGGCATCGACCACGTCGGCATCGCCTCCGACTTCAACGATGGTGGCGGCGTCACGGGCTGGATGAACGTCGGCGAGTCGCGCAATGTCACCGCCGAGCTGATCCAGCGCGGTTACTCCGACGCCGATATTGCCAAGCTGTGGGGCGGCAATTTCCTGCGTGTGTGGGAACAGGTGCAGCATCTGGCCAAACCCGGCGCCAACACTCAAGCGGAGCGTGGCTGATGAACGACCGTCGCAGCTTTCTCAAGCAGGCAGGCCTGCTTGCCGCCGCCCTGCCCCTGACCGGCAGTTTTGCCCAGACTGCACTGGCCGCCACGCCTGTGGTAAAACCCGGCCAGAACAAATGGCAAGCCCTGCGCCAGCAGTTCGACCTGGACCCGGCCTACCTGCACTTCTGCAACTTCCTGCTCGCCTCCCACCCCCGCGTGGTCAGCGAGGCCATCGCCCGCTTCCGCGCGCGGCTGGACCAGAACCCCGGTGAAATGGTCGACTGGGACCGCGAGGAGCTCTGGGGCTATGAAAACGAAGTGCGCGCCTGGGCCGGCCGCTACTTTGGCGTGCAGCCGGGCCAGGTGGCCCTGACCGGCAGCACCACCGATGGCTTGTCGATGATCTACGGCGGCCTGCAGGTAGCGCCGGGCAAGGAGATCCTGGTCAGCGCCCATGAGCACTATTCCACCAACACCCGCCTGGCCTACCGCGAACGGCTGATGGGCACCCAGGTGCGCCGGGTGGCGCTGTTCAAGGACCCGCAGCTGGCCTCGGTGGACGAAATGCTTGGCAATATCCGCCAGGCCATCCGCCCCGAAACCCGCGTACTGGGCATGACCTGGGTGCAGTCCGGCAGCGGCGTCAAGCTGCCGATCCGCGAAGTCGGCGAGCTGGTGAAAACCCTCAACCAGGGCCGTGACGAGCAGGACCGGATCATTTACGTGGTCGACGGCGTGCACGGCTTCGGCATCGAGGACGTGACCTTCGCCGACTTCAACTGCGACTACTTCATCGCCGGCACCCACAAGTGGCTGTTCGGCCCACGCGGCACCGGCGTGATCATCGCCCGCGAAGAGAAGCCCCAGCCCTATCTGGTGCCCAGCCTGCCGACCTTCACCAAGGGCGAGAACTTCGGCACCTTGATGACCCCCGGTGGCTACCACGCCTTCGACCATCGCCTGGCCCTGGGCAAGGCGTTCGAGCTGCACCTGCAACTGGGCAAGGCCGATGTCCAGGCCCGCGTGCACCAGCTCAATGACTACCTCAAGCAGCGCCTCGCCGAGCACCCCAAGGTGCAGCTGGTGACACCCCGCAGCAGCCAGCTTTCCGCAGGCTTCACCTTCTTCCGCGTCGAGGGCCGTGATTGCGACGCCGTTGCCCGCCACCTGATGGCCAACAAGGTGATCAGCGACGCCGTCGACCGTGATGTCGGCCCTGTGGTGCGCCTGGCCCCGAGCCTGCTCAACGACGAAGCCGAGATCGACCGGGTGATGGCCATCCTCGCCCCGCAACTCGCCTGACCTTTCGCCTTTCAAGAGAACCGCCATGCACATGTTCAAGCCCCTGGCCCTGGTGGCCGCCCTGCTCGCCAGCGCCCCGGCCCTTGCCGCCGACGCGCACACCCCCGGCAAGACCTTCAAGGACTGCAAGGACTGCCCCGAAATGGTCGTGCTGCCCGCCGGCAGTTTCACCATGGGCGTACCGGATGACGAAGTCGGCCGCCAGCCCGACGAAGGCCCGATGCACACCGTGACCTTCGCCAAGCCCTTCGCCATCAGCCAGTCCCAGGTGCAGGCCAAGCAGCTGCAGGCCTGGCAACGCGAAGCCAAGGTCACCCTGCCTGACGGCGACGACCGCCCTGGCCGCCGCTGCACCAACGGCAAGCCCAGCTACCCGCAAGGCCCCGACCAGCCGGCGGTGTGCATCAGCTACGACGAGGTCAAGGCCTACGTCGCCTGGCTGTCGAAGAAGACCGGCAAGCATTACCGCATGCTCAGCGAAGCCGAACGCGAATACGGCGCCCGCGCAGGCTCCAGCGGCCCGTTCCCGTTCCCCTTCGATGAAGGCAAGGAATACAGCATCGCCCAGCACGCCAACACCTATGGCGCAGGCGACGGTTACAACTACACCTCGCCCGCCGGCAGCTTCCCGGCCAACGCCTTCGGCCTCTACGACATGCACGGCAACGTCTACGAATGGGTCGCCGACTGCCGGCACGATAACTACGTCGGCGCCCCCAGCGATGGCAGCGCATGGATGGAAGCCAGCTGCGAGTACAACCACATCCGCGGCAACGACTACAGCGAAGCGCCGGTGTTCTCCCGCTCGGGCAACCGCAATTACCGCGAACCCTATGTGCGCGGTGACTGGCTGGGCTTTCGCGTAGCCCGCGAGCTCTGAGCCACACCCCTCTTGACTTGCCCGGGCGCGCGGCCCGGGCCGGCTAAATCACAGCCCCCCTCACACGTCTTTTCACTGGGCAACCAGCCCACACGGCGCTCGCACGCGCAGCGCCGAAACCGCATCCGCGTACCCACCAGGAATTCACCATGACCCGATCGACCCCTGGCGCACTCCGCGAACTCCTCGGCCTGCTCAAGCCTTACCGACTGATCGTCGCCCTGGCCGTCGTGCTGGGGATCGTCGGCGGCCTGTGCATCACCTTGCTGCTCGCCAACATCAACAACCTGCTGCATGCCCCCGGCGCCATCACCTGGGGCGTGGTACTGGCGTTCGCCGGTATCTGCCTGCTCGCCCTGTGCGCCTCCATCGCCTCGGACATCGGCACCAACTATGTCGGCCAGCATGTGATCGCCCGGCTGCGCCGCGACCTCGGCGAAAAGGTGCTCAGCGCGCCCATCGAGCAGATCGAGCGCTACCGCAGCCACCGCCTGATCCCGGTGCTGACCCATGACGTCGACACCATCAGCGACTTCGCCTTCGCCTTCGCGCCGCTGGCCATTTCCCTGTCGGTGACCTTGGGTTGCCTCGGCTACCTGGCCCAGCTGTCCTGGCCGATGTTCCTGATCACCGCCTGCGCCATCCTGATCGGCACGGCCGTGCAGTACATCGCACGGGTGCGCGGTATCCGCGGCTTCCATGCGGCCCGCGAAGCGGAAGACGAAATGCAGCGGCATTACAGCGGTGTCGCGTCCGGGGCCAAGGAGCTGCGCATCAGCCGCCCGCGCCGCCAGCGCATGTTCGACGAGCGCATCAGCCGCACCGCCAACTTCATCCGCGACACCCATATCCGCTCGATCAACATCTTCGTGGTCGCCAAAAGCCTGGGTTCGATGCTGTTCTTCGTGGTCATCGGGCTGGTGCTGGCCCTGCAACAGGCCGAACTGATCACCGACCCCAAGGTCACCAGCGGCTTCGTGCTGGTGCTGCTGTTCATGAAGGGGCCGCTGGAGCACCTGGTTTCGACCCTGCCCATCGTCAGCCGCGCGCAGATCGCCTTCCGCCGCATCGCCGAGCTGTCGACCCAGTTCTCCTCGCCCGAACCGCACCTGCTGCTCGATGCCCCTGAAGTGCCCGACCGGCAGATTCGCAGCCTCGAACTGCGCAATGTGCGCTTTGCCTTCCCGCCAGTGGACTGTACCGCGCCGTTTGCCCTGGGGCCGATCAACCTGCGCGTCGAGCAGGGCGACATCCTGTTCATCGTCGGCGAGAACGGTTGCGGCAAGACCACTCTGATCAAGCTGCTGCTGGGCCTGTATGCGCCCCATGAAGGTGAGATCGTGCTGGACGGCCAGGCCGTCACCGCCAACAACCGCGACGACTACCGCCAGCTGTTCACCACGGTGTTCGCCGACTACTACCTGTTCGATGACCTGCTGCAGCACCGCCAGGCCTTGCCCGAGGACGCCGGCAAGTACCTGCAACGCCTGGAGATCGCCCACAAGGTGCAGATCCGCGATGGCGCCTTCACCACCACCGACCTGTCCACCGGCCAGCGCAAGCGCCTGGCGCTGGTCAACGCCTGGCTGGAGAAGCGCCCGGTGCTGGTGTTCGACGAATGGGCCGCCGACCAGGACCCGACCTTCCGGCGCATTTTCTACACCGAACTGCTGCCGGAACTGAAGCGCCTGGGCAAGACCATCATCGTCATCAGCCACGACGACCGCTATTTCGATGTGGCCGATCACCTGCTGCGACTGCGCGACGGCAAGCGGGTTGAAGAAGAAATCACAGAATTTTCACATTGATTTTTCCGGTTCTGGGGAGCCGGCACGTTACATAAATGCAAATAAAACTCATAAGTAATCTATCTGCTAACACTGAGTATCCGCATGACCATTACCACGGTTTCGCCGCTCGCCCGGGCGGTTCGCAGGAAAACACTGACCATTCTCCCTCCGTCGCTGCTGGCCTGTGCGCTGGCAGCGTCCATGGCAGCGCACGCCGAGCCGGTCGCGCTGGATATCCCGTCGCAAGGGTTGGTGGGGGCTCTCAATACCCTGGCCAAGCAGGCCAATCTGCAGCTGCTGTATAGCCCGGACGCGGTGCACAACACCCCGGCGCCAGCGGTCAAGGGCAACATGGAGCCCGAGCAGGCCCTGCGCCTGCTGCTGCGCGACAGCGGCCTGACCTACCAGCTCGATGGCCACACCATCACCCTCAGCGGGCCCGCCGATGCTTCCGCCCTGAACCTGGGCCCGGTGAACATTTCCGGGCGCCAGTTCGATGCCACCACCGAGGACTCGGGGAGCTACACGTCCAACGCGGTGACCATCGGCAAAGGCACCCATCGCCTCAAGGACATCCCACAGTCGGTCAGCGTGGTCACCCGCAAGGCGATGGACGACCAGCGCCTCGACACCCTCGACCAGGTGCTGGAAAAAACCACCGGCATCACTACCTACCAGAGCCCGTCCGGCGGCAAGTACATCTACTCGCGCGGCTTCGAGGTCGAGACCATCCAGTACGACGGCGTGCCGCTGGACCGCCGCTATTACGGCATCGGCAGCAGCTTCACTTCCGACACCCTGCTGTACGATCGCGTCGAGATCCTGCGCGGCGCCAACGGCCTGCTGCAAGGCAGCGGCAACCCGGGTGCGGCCATCAACCTGGTGCGCAAACGCCCGAAGGCCGAACCGTCACTGTCGGTCACGGCCAGCGCCGGCTCCTGGGATACCTACCGCCAGACCCTCGATGCCAGCGGCCCGCTGACCGCCGATGGCCGGCTGCGCGGGCGCCTGGTCGCCGGCCATGAGGACCGCGACTACTTCTACGACACGGCGGAAAGCCGCAAGAACGTGCTGTACGGGATTCTCGAGTACGACCTCAGCGACTCGACTACGGTCGCCGCCGGCGCCAGCGTCGAAGACCTGCATTCGACGCCCTACTTCGGCGGCCTGCCACGCAACAAGGACGGCAGTGCGGTGAACGTCGGCCGCTCGACCTTCACCGGTGCCGACTGGAACAAGTGGAACAACAAGCAGACCACCTACTTCGCCGATATCACCCACGATTTCAACGAAGACTGGCGCCTGAAAGCCTCCGGCAGCTACATCCGTGAAACCAACGACATTCTCTACAGCTTCGGCCGTGGCGCCGTCGACCCGGCCACCGGTAACGGCATGCAGTCGCGTGCCTACCTGTACGACTTCGAGAACATCAACCAGGGCGCCGACATCAACCTCACCGGCAAATGGCGCGCCTTCGGCCATGAGCACGAGGTGGTGGTGGGTGCCAACGCCAGCGACCTGCGCACCGACGACCTGCAAGGCGGCCTGCTCAATCTTGGCGCGATGAACATCTACAATCCGGTTTCGCCTCGCGAACCCACCCTGGATGAAATGCTCAGCACCACCTATGCAGGTGTTTCCAAGGCCAAGATTCGCCAGAATGGCGTGTACGGCGTGATGCGCTACAAGCTGATCGACCCGCTGACCCTGGTGCTCGGTGCACGGGTCAGCAACTACAAGTACGACTACGAACTGACGCGTTTCACCACGACATCGCCAGACCCTTCACATGCGAAGGAAACCGGCGAAGTCACGCCGTACGGCGGCCTGATCTACGCGCTGAACGATCAATGGTCGGCCTACGTCAGCTACTCCGATATCTTCAAGCCGCAGACCGAACTGACCGAAGACCTCGCCCCGCTCAAGCCGATTGAAGGTTCCAACTACGAGATCGGCCTGAAGGGCGAACTGATGGACGGCCGGGTCAACACCAGCTTCGCGGTGTTCCGCGTCGACCAGGAAAACCGCGCCCAGTACGACTACAACTCGGTGTGCGGACAGGACGGTGAAACCAACTGCTACGTGGCAGGCGGCAAGGTACGCGCCGAAGGCTTCGATGCAGAAATCAGCGGTGAAGTGCTGGCTGGCCTGCAACTGTTCGCCGGCTACACCTACACCTCGACCAAGTTCCTCAATGACCCGGGTGATGGCAGCTCGGCGTCCGGCTCCACCTTCAACAGCTACACGCCACGCCACCTGCTGCGCTTCTGGGGTGACTACAACCTGCCTGGCGAGCTGAACCAGTGGACCGTCGGTGCCGGCGCCAACATCCAGAGCAAGAACCACAACACCAACCAGGGTGGCACCAACGGCATCGACAAGATCGAGCAGGCCGGTTACGCCATCTGGAACGCTCGCGTGGCGTACCAGATCAACCAGAACTTCAGCGTCGCCCTCAACGGCAACAACCTGTTCGACAAGAAGTACTACTCGTCCATCGGCTGGCTGAACGCGAGCAACGTGTATGGCGAACCTCGCAACTACACCGTGACCCTCAGAGCCGACTTCTGAAGCTGACGGTATGAAAAAGCCCCCTGGCGCGATGCGCCAGGGGGCTTTTTGCTTCTTGATAGCTTCAAAACAAACAGCTGCCTGACTTGAGTTTTAAGGCGATGCATGAATCGAGCGCCGCCCGCGCGGCGCATCGCGACGCAAGGCCGCTCCCACATCTGTTTCGGGCCAGTTACTCCTGCACCTTTGGCACGCGCCCCCTTGGCGCATGGCTGCAGACAGGTGGAGCGGCAGCAACGGCCCCTTCGATATCAAAGGGGACAAACAAGGGCGCGCACGCCAATATCACAGGAGGGATTGGCCCGAAACAAATGTGGGAGCGGCCTTGCGTCGCGATGCGCCGCGCGGGCGGCGCTCGATCTCACAGGCGCCACACATCCCACGCCTGGCCTAAAGGGGTCAAACCTCGAATGCGGCCTCATCGCGCTCAACACCAACGCCCTGCAATTGCGTGGCAACCGCCTCGATCAACTGCTCATCCTGCAGCAGATCGAAATGGCCACGGTCGCAGCTCAAGTGCCGCAATGCAGTGCCGTAGTGCCCATCGATGCTCGACTGCGCCGCCTCGTCGCGGCCCGCCGCCCACCAGCAGGTGGGTTTCACGCGAGTGCCTGGCAAGTCCTTCATGGCCATCGCTACCCGATCCAGTTGCAGCGTGGTACGCACGAAGGCAACCCGCTCGGCGATGGCCAGGTCGGCCAGCACTGGCGCCGACAAGCTGCCAAGCACGGCCGCCATGGGCTCACCGAACAGCAGTTGCTCATCCTTTTCAGGGCCCTGCCAACCACCGCACAGTGCTCGGCTGGCGTGCGCATCGGCGCCCAGCGCCAGCAGCAGGTTCAGCAAGCGCTCATCCCAGGGCTGCTGCTGATCGGCCTGCGGCATATAGCTGTCGAGCAGCCCGATGAAGGCCACCGCCTGCCCCTGCGCCTCCAGCTCGCGCGCCACCTGCAACGCCAAGGCCCCGCCCAGCGACCAGCCGAGCAGGTAGTACGGCCCCTGTGGCTGCACGGCGCGGATGTAATCGCAGTAGTCGACGGCCATGGACGCGAGATCCGCGTCGACCCAGGTGGCATTGAACAGCATCCGGCACTGGATGCCGTGCACCGCCCAATGCGGCTGCAGCCGCCTGGCCAATGGCAGGTAGTCGAACACCGAGCCATGCACACCATGCAGGCAGAACAGCGCCCTGGCGCCTTGCCCAGGGCTGTTCAGCAACAGCATCGGGGCCTGGCTGGCAGGGGTTTCCAGGCGCCCGACCAGCTCGCCGATACGCGGCGTCGTCATCAGGTCGCGCAGGCTCATGGTGAACCCGTCCAACGCAGCCACCCGCACCCGGCGCACCAGTTCCATGGCCAGCAACGAATTGCCGCCCAGCTCGAAGAAACTGTCATCGAGCCCGACTTCCTCCACCTCCAGCAGCTCGCCCCAGAGCTTCGCCAGGCTCACCTGCAGCGGCGTGACCGGCGCCCGGTAATGCTCGGAGCGGTCCAGCACCGGGGCTGGCAAGGCATGCCGATCGAGCTTGCCGTTGGGGTTCAGTGGCATGGCCGGCAGCACCAGCAGGTGCGCGGGCACCATGTACTCCGGCAAGGCCTGGCGCAGCCGGGCGAGCACCTGGCCACGCAACGCGGCATCCCACTGCAACCCCGGCGCCAGCACCAGGTAAGCCACCAGGCGCGAGCCACGCCCTTCGCCCGCCACGGCGACCACCGCTTCACGCACTTCAGCCATGCCCATCAGGCACGATTCCACCTCGCCCAGTTCGATGCGGAAACCGCGCACCTTGACCTGATGATCCACCCGGCCAAGGTACTCCACCACACCATCGTGGCGCAGGCGCACCAGGTCGCCAGTACGGTAAAGCCGGCCACCTGGCGGGCCGAACGGGTCGGCGACGAAACGTTCTGCGGTCAGGCCCGGGCGCTGGTGATAACCGCGCGCCAGCCCTTCACCGCCGATGTAGAGTTCGCCGGGTACGCCTGCCGGCAACAGCTGCAGGTCGCTGCCCAGCACATAGGCTGAACGCGCGCCGACGGGCGTGCCCACCGGCATGTACTGCGCATCGAACCCGTTGCCCAGGTGGACCGCCCACAGCAACGGCGTGATCACCGTTTCGGTCGGGCCATAGCCATTGATGATGCGTGGTGTGCGCAGCACCTGCTGGATCTGCTCGAAGGTGGCCCGGCTGGTGCCTTCGCCACCCACGGTATAGGAGCGGATGGGCAAATCTGCCCCCGCCTCGCCCAGATGCTCGGCCAGCTGCTGCAGGTAGCTTGGGGTAAAGCAGGTGATGGTGATGCCATGCTCGGCAATCTCGCGCGCGCTGCGCTCGACATCCCAGGCATCGTTGTCGCGCAGCATCAGCATCGAACCGGAAACCAGCGGCACCAGCCAGCGCTCGTGGGCGCCGTCGAAGTTGATCGAGGCGAATTGCAGTTCGCGGTCCTCGGGGGTCATGCCATAGCGCTCGGCAATGGCCAGGCAATGCATGGCCAGTGGGCCGTGGGTGACCGCCACGCCCTTGGGCCGGCCGGTGGAGCCGGAGGTGTAGATCAGATAGGCCAGGTTCTCCGCCGCCACCGGGTAATGGGCATCGTGCGCCGGGTAACCTTGCAGTTCGGCGCCATCCGCGCTGACCGGCAACACGTCGACACCGGCAGGCAGCGGCAGCTCGGCCAGCAGATGGGGCTGGGCCAGCACCAGGGTAACGCCACTGTCCTCGATCATGTAGCTCAACCGCTCACGCGGGTGGGTCGGGTCCAGTGGCACGTAGGCGCCGCCGGCCTTGAGCACGGCCAGCAAGGCAACCAGCATCTCGACAGAGCGCTCGAGCGCTATCCCCACACGCACTTCCGGGCCTGCACCCGCCTCGTGCAGGCGCGCCGCCAGCCGGTTGGCCCACTGGTTGAGTTGCTGGTAATCGAGCTGCCTGCCCGCCACCACCAGCGCGGGGGCGTTGGGGCGCAGTTGGGCCTGTTGCTCTATCAGCCCGTGCACGGTGCGCAATTCGGCGGCCATGCCCAGCCCAGGGTTCAGATCCTCCAGCTGCCAGTTGCGCTCAGCCGAGCTCAGCATGCACAGCTCGGCGAGCGGCTTGTCGTGCTCGGTGCTCATGCGCCACAACAGGTTCTGCCAATGGGCGAACATCTGCTGGGCAGTAGCGACATCGAACAGGTCGGTGGCATAACTCAAGCTGGCACTGAGCTGACCGCCATGCTCCTGCGTGTCCAGCGCCAGGTCGAACTTGGCCCGCGAGGTCGGCGCGGGCAGCAGGGTCATCGACAGGCCGGCAAGCGCCGAGGCCCCCAGCTCATCGCCCATCACCTGGTGGTTGAACATGACCTGGAACAGCGGGTTGTGGCTGAGGTCGCGATGCGCCACCAGGCTATCGACCAGCGCTTCGAAAGGCAGGTCCTGGTTGGCCTGGGCGGCGAGCAACGTGGTGCGGGTGTCGTGCAGCAGCTGCGTGGTGCTCAGGCCATCTTCAAGCCGACCACGCAGCACCAGGGTGTTGACGAAGAAACCCGTCAGCGCCTCTACCTCCGGCCGGTTGCGCCCCGCCGACGGCATGCCCACGCAGACATCGCTCTGGCCGCTGTAACGGCGCAGCAGCAGCTGGAACGACGCCAGCAGCACCGTCGACAACGTGCAGCCGTGCGCTTGGGCCAGGGCGACCAGGCGCTGGCGCAACGGCTCGTCCAGCGTGCCGGTCACTGCCTGGCCGCGATGGCTGGGTACCGCCGGGCGTGGCCGGTCGGTGGGCAGTTCCAGCACGGCTGGGGCATTGCTCAGCTGCTCCTTCCAATAGGCCAGCTGCCGCGGCCCCTCGCCCGCCTCGAGCAGTTGGCGCTGCCAGGCGGCGAAGTCGGCGTACTGGATGGCCAGCGCCGGGAGGTTGGCCTCGCGGCCTTCGCAGGCGGCCTGATAAAGCTGGATCAGTTCCCCGATCATCACCTGCATCGACCAACCATCGGAGACGATGTGGTGCTGGGTGATTACCAGCACCCGGTCCGCCGCGCCGATTTCCAGCAGCAACACCCGCAGCAACGGGCCACGCTGCAGGTCGAAGGGCCGCACCACTTCGCGGCTCACCGCCTCGGCGATGGCCTGGTCGTCGGCGCCTGGCAAGGCCACGTGCTCGATCGCCACCGGGGCTGCTGCGTGGATACGCTGCAGTGGCTCGCCTTCGGCTGCCTCGAAGGTGGTGCGCAATGGCTGGTGCCGCGCGACCAGCGCATCGAAGCTGTGCTGCAGGGCGGCAAGGTCCAGTGCGCCTTCAAGGCGCAGCGCTGCCGGCATGTTGTAGGCGGCACTCTGTGGGTCCAGCTGCCAGAGGAACCACTGGCGCTGCTGGGCATGGGAAAGGCGTGGCACGTCGCCGTCGGCCAGCGCCACGATGGGCAGACGGCCCGGATCGATGCCTTTCTCCAGCAGGCGCTTGAACAGTGCCACGCGCTTGTCGTGGCCCAGCCCGCTGATCCGCTGGACCAGCTCATTGCCCTGTTGGGTCCCTTGCTTAAGCATCAAATGCCTCCAGTTCGTCCAAGGCGTCAAAAATGGCGTCGTAGTCTTGTTCTGCCGGGCCCGCGTTGCGTGTCACCAGGGCGGCCAGGGCGCCGAGGTCGTCGGCGAGGTAGGCGTCCTGGATCGGCAATTCGACGGCGAACTCGGCCTTGATCCGGGAAACCAGGCGCACCATCAGCAACGAATGCCCACCCAGCTCGAAGAAGTTGTCGGCAAGGCCGACCCGCTCGACCTTCAGCACCTCCTGCCAGATGGCAGCCAGGCGTTGCTCCAGCTCGCTCTGCGGCGCCAGGTACGCGCGCCGGGACTGGCCCAGCTCCGGTTTGGGCAGTGCCTTGCGGTCGAGCTTGCCGTTGGGCGACAGCGGCATGCGCTCGAGCAGCACCCACTGGCTCGGCACCATGTAGTCCGGCAGCACGGCGGCCAGGTGCGCCTTGATCGCCGCCAGGCTGTCGGCCTGCTCGGCTACCAGGTACGCCACCAGCTGACCTTCGGCGGCCACCACCACGGCTTCGCGCACGGCATCCTGTTCCTGCAGGCGCGCTTCGATCTCGCCCAGCTCGATCCGCAGGCCGCGGATCTTCACCTGGTGGTCGATACGCCCGGCGTATTCGATCACGCCGTCCTCGCGCTGGCGCGCCAGATCACCGGTGCGGTACAGCCGCTGGCCGGCGCCGAACGGGCTGGTGACGAAACGCTCGGCGGTCAGCGACGGGCGACGGTGGTAACCGCGCGCCAGGCCGAGGCCGCCCAGGTACAGTTCACCGGTCACACCCGGGCTTACAGGATTGAGCTCACCGTCCAGCACGTAGGTCTGCAGGTTGGCGATCGGCAGGCCGATCGGTACGGCGTCCTTGCCTTCCTCGACACAGGTCCAGTGGGTGACGTCGATGGCCGCTTCGGTCGGGCCGTACAGGTTGTACAGGCCACTCTGCGGCAGCAGCGCCAGGGTCTGGCGTTGCAGCTCAACCGGCAGCGCTTCGCCGGAGCAGATGATCCGTTGCAGCGAGGTGCAGCGGGCGGCGTTTTCGTCGCCGACGAAGGCCTGCAGCATCGACGGTACGAAGTGCAGTGTGCTGATCTGCTCGCGGGTGATCAGCTCGGCCAGGCGCGCCGGGTCGCGGTGGTCACCGGGCAGCGCCATGACCAGGCGTGCGCCTTCCATCAGTGGCCAGAAGAACTCCCACACCGACACATCGAAGCTGAACGGCGTCTTCTGCAGCACGCTGTCATTGGCGGTGAGCTGATAGGCCTCCTGCATCCAGGCCAGGCGATTGTGCAAGGCGACATGGCGGTTGCCCGCGCCTTTCGGTTTGCCGGTGGAGCCGGAGGTGTAGATGACGTAAGCGAGGTTTTCCGGGTGCAGTGGCACATCCGGGTTGTGCGCGCCCGCAGCGCCCCAGGCCTCGGCCCGGTCCAGGTCGAGCACGCTCATGCCTTCGGGAATCGGCAGGCCGCCGCGCAGGTGCGACTGGGTCAACAGCAGGGCGATGCCGCTGTCCTCGAACATGTAGGCCAGGCGGTCCTGCGGGTAGTCCGGGTCCAGTGGCACATAGGCGCCACCGGCCTTGAGGATCGCCAGCAGGCCGACCACCATCGCCACCGAACGCTCGGCGGCGATACCCACCAGCACGTCCGGCCCCACGCCCATACCGCGCAGGTACTGCGCCAGGCGATTGGCCTCGGCATTGAGTTCGGCGTAGCTCAGGGTGTGTTCGGCGAAAGTCAGTGCCGGCGCTTGCGGTTGACGGATGACCTGCTGTTCGAACAGCTGATGGACATACGGCGTACCTGGGTATTCGCGCGCAGTGGCATTCCAGCCATTGACGATCTGCTCATGAGCCGCCGCGTCGACCAGCCCGAAGCTGCCCAGCAAGGCTTGCGGCGCGCTGGCAAAGCCTTGCAGCAGATGACGCAGCTCGGCCGCAATCTGCTGCACCTGCTCATGACCGAAGACCTGGCGCTGGTAGGCGAAGGTCAGCTGCATCTGCTCGCGGGCTTCGGCAATCAGGGTCAGCGGGTAGCCGCTGTACTCCTGATAATCCAGGCCGGACAAGCGCAGCCCGGCACTGCTGTCCGACAGGCTCTGGGCCAGCGGGTAGTTCTCGAACACCAGCAGGCTGTCGAACAGTGCCTCGCCATTACGCCCGGCCGCCGCCTGGATGGCATACAGCGGCAGGTATTCATACTCGCGCAGGCGCAGGTTGAGCGCCTGCACCTCACGCACCCAGTCGCCGACCGCCACCTGCCCTTGTGGCTCGGCGGCCACCGGCAGGGTGTTGATGAACAGCCCGAGTTGCTGCTCGATACCCGGCAACTGGGCCGGGCGCCCGGACACGGTGGCACCGAAGCACGGCCGACGCTGACCGGTACGTCGCTGCAACAGCAGCGCCCAGGCGGCCTGCAGCACGCTGTTGAGGGTAACTTGCTGGGTCTGCGCAAAGTGTTTGAGGGCCTGGCTCAGCGCCTCGCCCAGCTCCAGTACCACTGCGCCCTGCCCGGACTGCTTGGCATCGCGGCTGACGCCCAGCAGCGACGGGCCGTCGAGGTCGAGCAGTTGGGCTTTCCAGAACGCATCGGCGCCAGCACGGTCCTGCTGCTGCAACCAGCCGAGGTAGTCGCTGCGCGTGCCCTGCGCCAGCGCGGCAGGCTGCCCCGAGTAGGCCTGCATCACAGCGGCGAACAGCAACGAATTGCTCCAGCCGTCCATGAGAATGTGGTGGCTGCTGTAGATCAGGTGGTAGCGCTGTGGCCCGGTGCGCACCAGTACCAGGCGCAGCAGCGGCGCCTGGCCAAGGTCGAAGGCGCGTGCCTGCTCGGCCTGCGCCAGCGCTTCGAGGCGGGCGTCGACATCGGCCTCGCCTGCCCAGTCGAAGCGTTCGACCGGCAGCTCGACATGGCGCAATACCACCTGGCGTGGCGCATCCAGGCCCTGCTCCCAGACAAACCCGGCGCGCAGCGACTCATGCTGGTCCAGCGCCAGCTGCCAGGCCTGGATGAAGCGCTCAGGGTCGAGGTCGTCGAGGTCCAGGCGCAGGCGGTTGACGTAGCTGCTGGCTTGGCCGTCGTACAGGCTGTGGAACAGCATGCCTTCCTGCATCGGTGCCAGCGGGTAGATGTTCTCGACCTGGCGCAGGTCGACCGGCAGCGCATCCAGCTGCGCCTGGGTCAGGCCCGCCAGCGGGAAGTCGGCCGGGGTGGCGCCGCCGGCCTGGCCGTCGAGGCAATGCGCGACCAGCGCGTCCAGTTCACGGGCATAGTCGTCGGCCAGGTTGGCGATCACCGGCTCGTCGAACATCGCCTGGCTGAAGGTGAAGCCCAGCTCCAGTTCACCGCCCAGCACCTGGCCATTGACGCTCAGCCAGTTGCCCAGTGGCGCATCGGCGGCCTGGGTGGCACCCACGCTTTCCAGGGCGGGTGCGAACAGCCGGTCTTCACCGAAGCCCTGATCGAACTGGCCTAGGTAGTTGAAGGTCACCCGCGCTTGCGGCAACGCTTGCAACGCCGCCTGCTGCGCCGGGCTGCCGAGGTAACGCAGCACGCCATGACCGATGCCGCGCCCGGGCACGCCACGCAACTGCTCCTTGATGGCCTTGAGCGAACCGGCCAGGTCGTCGGCCGGGGTCAGCGCCACCGGGAACAGGCTGGTGAACCAACCCACCGTACGGCTCAGGTCCACGACGTCGAACAGATCCTCACGGCCATGGCCTTCCAGCTGGACCAGCGCACTGCCCTGCCCGGTCCAACGGCACAGCACCCGAGCCAGGGCCGTGAGCAGCAGGTCGTTGACCTGCGTGCGATAGGCTGCCGGCGCCTGTTGCAGCAGGCTCTGGGTAATGTCGGCAGCCAGCCGGCAGCGCACGGTGCGTGCGTGGCGTACCTGCAGCTCGGCGTCGCGGCGTGCAGCCGGCAGGTCGCCGCTGTGCCCCGCGAGGGTCGCTTGCCAATAAGCCAGCTCTGCATCACGGGCAGGCGCCTGGGCCCAGCCCACCAGGCGTTCGGCCCAGGCCTTGAATGCCGTGCCCTTCTCCGCCAGCGCGGGCGCACGCCCGGCCAGCAGGGCAACGCAGGCCTGCTCCAGGTCCTCCAGCAGCACCCGCCAGGACACACCGTCGACCACCAGGTGATGAATCACCAGCAACAGGCGCTGCCCACCTTCGGCCAGGTCGCACAGCACTGCGCGCAGCAACGGTCCGTGAGCAAGATCGAGGCTGCCTTGCGCTTCTTCTGCGATTGCCTGAAGTTGCGCAGCATCGGCCGCCTGACGATGCCAGAGCAGTCCGCCCGGCACGCCAGCACGGTGCTCGGCACACCAGTTGCCGTGCAGCTTGTCGAAGGCCAGGCGCAGTGCGTCGTGCTGGTTGACCAGCAGCGTCAAAGCCTGCTCGACGATGTTCGCCGTCAGCGCCTGGCGCGGTTGCAGCATCACCGCCTGGTTGTAATGCCCAGGCTGGTTCAGGGCCAGTTCGAAGAAGCGCGCCTGCACCGGCAGCAGCGGCATGCTGCCGCCGACCTGTGCAACAGCAGCGGGCTTGGCCACTGCAGCAGTCACCTTGGCAACCTGGGCCAGCTGGGCGATGGTCTGTTTCTCGAACAGCTGGCGCGGGCTGAGCTTGATACCCTGGCGCTTGGCCCGGGCGATGATCTGCAGACTGAGGATGGAGTCGCCACCGAGCTCGAAGAAGTTGTCTTCGACGCCGATATCTTCACGCTTGAGCACCACTTGCCAGATGGCCAGCAGTTGTTCCTCCAGCGCTGTGCTGGCGGCGACATGGCGCTTGAGTTGTACCTGTGGCTGCGGCAATGCGCGGCGGTCGAGCTTGCCGTTGGCGGTCAGCGGCAGGCGATCCAGCAACACTAGATGGGCCGGTACCAGGTAGTCCGGCAGCAGCGCCTGCAACTGCTCGCGCAGGGCCTCGACGCTCAGCGCGGGGTTGCCCGGCACGCACCAGCCGACCAGTTGCAACTGCGCCGGATCATCCCCTTGCGGAGCCGCCAGCACCACGGCGTCATGCACCCCTGCCAGGCCGCGCAGCACGCGGCCGACTTCCCCAGGCTCGACACGGTAACCGCGGATCTTCACCTGGTCGTCGGCACGCCCGAGGAAGTGCAGCAAGCCCGCGTTGTCGCGTTGCACGCGGTCACCGCTGCGGTACAGGCGCGAGCCCGGTGCGCCAAACGGGTCGGGCACGAAACGTTCGGCGGTCAGCGCCGCCTGGCCAAGGTAGCCTTGCGCCAGGCTGTCGCCGCCAATGTACAGTTCGCCAGCGACACGCGCTGGCAACAGGTTGAGCACATCGTCCAGCACCCGCACGCTGGCACCCGGCAGCGCCGCGCCCAAAGGTATCGCGTGCGGCGCTTCACCTTGCAGCTCGTGGGTCAGCACACCGACCGTGGTTTCGCTGGGACCGTAGTGGTTGATGAAGCGGCAACCCGGTTTGAGCTCGCGCACCTTCCGGTACAACGCGGGTGAGCAAGCCTCACCGCCGACGATCAAGGCATGCTCGGGCAGCACATCTGCCGCGTTGGCCGCCTGCAGCAAGCCATTGAGGTGGCTGGGGACGATCTTCAGCACGCCGATGCGCTGCTCGGCCATGTAGGCGGCGAAGGCATCGGGATCGAAACCCAGCGCCTCCGGCAGCACATGCAGGGTGCGCCCGGAGCACAGGGCGCCGAACAGCACCGTGTGGCCAAGGTCGGCGGCGATGGTAGAGACCAGCGCCATGCTCGCGTCCGCGGCCAGGTCCAGACGTTGCAGCAGGCCGTCGACGTAGCTGGCCAGCGCGCCATGGCTGACCACCACACCCTTCGGTTGGCCGGTGGAGCCGGAGGTGTGGATCACGTAGGCCGGTGCAGCTGCCCGTATCGCGGCATGTGCCGCAACACCCGGCAACGAGGCCCAGGTCGCCGGCGTGTAGGGTTGTACCTGGCAGCCTGACGATGCCAAGGCCTGCTGGCGAGTCTCGGCAGAATCGCACAGCAACACAGACGCGCCGCTGCGCTGCAGCATGCCGTGCAGGCGCTCGGTTGGCGCTTTGATGTCCAGCGGCATGTAGACGCCACCCGCCTTGAGAATGCCCAGCAGGCACACCAGCCAGTCCAGCGAGCGCTCCATCAGCACCGCGACCGGCGTGCCAGCAGCGACGCCCAGGTCGCGCAGGTGATGGGCCAGGCGATTGGCCTGGCTGTCCAGTTCGGCATGGCTGAGCTGCTGCCCGGCACAAACTGCCGAAATGCCGTCGGGCTGGCGGTGCACCTGTTCGTCCCAGCGCTGCAGGACCAGGGCCGGTTGCGCACGGTGGCTGACAACCTCTACGGCAGGCGCCTTGACCAGGGTGTGCAGCGGCGCATCAGGCGCGGCCAGCAACGTCTCGTACAGCTCACGCAACGCAGCGATGAAACCTTCGAGGGTGGAACGCTGGTAGAGATCGCTGGCGTAGGTCATCTCGCCGTGCACCAGGCTGCCGTCGTCGGTAATGTCCAGGGCGAGGTCGAAGTGGGTGCCTTCCTTGCGCAGCGGATACTCGCTGACAACCAGCCCCGGTAGTTGCAGTGCGGTCCGCTTCTGCACACCGACGTTCTGGTTGAACTTGGCCTGGAACAGCGGGTTGTGGCCAAGGCTGCGCTCGGGCGCGAGCACTTCCACCAGTTGTTCGAACGGCAGCTCCTGATTGGCCTGGGCGGCGAAGGTCGCCTCGCGCACCTGCACCAGCAGTTCACTCAGCGACAGGCGCTCGTCAATGACGCAGCGCATCACCTGGGTGTTGACGAAGAAACCGATCAGGCCTTCCACCTCTTCGCGTCCGCGGTTGGCGTTGGGCACACCGATGCGGATGTCGCGCTGGCCGGAGTGGCGTGAGAGGAACAGCGCGTAGCCGGCCAGCATCAGCATGAACAGGGTCACGCCCTGGGCCCGGGCGGTATCGCGCAGGCGCTGCGACAGCGGCCCGCCGAAGTCGAACTTCAGGGTCTCGCCCTGCAGGCTCTGCACGGGCGGGCGCGGGAAGTCGGCCGCCACGTCGAGCAGGTGGTGTTCGTCACCCAGCTGCTCGCGCCAGTGCTGCAACTGGCGCTCGCCCTCACCGGCCTCCAACCAGCAGCGCTGCCACACCGCGTAGTCGGCATACTGCAGCGGCAGCGCTGGCAGGCTCTGAGAACCGGCCTGGTAGCACTGCACGAACTCGCGGACCATCACGTCCATCGACCAGCCATCGGAGACGATGTGGTGCATGCACACCACCAGCACGTGTTCATCCTGGCCCAGGCGGAACAGGCTGGCGCGCAGCAGCGGGCCATTGAGCAGGTCGAACGGGCGAGCGACGTCGTCCTCTACCTGGCGCGCCAGCTCGGCCTCGTCGGCCGTGCCAAGGTCGACCTGCCGCAGGGCCAGAGGCGCCGCCGCCAGCACCCGTTGCAACGGCTGTTCAGCGTCGACCTGGAACACCGTGCGCAGCGCTTCGTGGCGCTCGATCAGGGCGTCGAAGGCGCCCTGCAGACGGTTTGCGTCCAGGGCGCCACGCAGGCGCAGGCCGGCAGCCATGTTGTAGGCGGCGCTCTGTGGGTCGAGCTGCCAGAGGAACAGCAGACGCTGCTGGGCGTAGGACAGCGGAATCGCCTCAAGGCCATGGCGGCTGACCGGGATCGGCAGCAGGCCGAAGTCCTTGCCATCCTGGCGCAGCTTGGCGAGAAACTGACGGCGTTGTTCGAGCGGCAACCCGATGAACTTTTCGGCGATACGCAGCGTAGTGTTGCGGGTCATGCTCAAACCTCCTCCAGTGAATTCATGAACGCTTCCATGTCGGCCCAGTCCTCGTCGGCAGTGCCGCCCAGGGCCTGCAACTCTTCAGCCAGGGCGGCCAGGTGCGGGCGCTCGAACAGGCTGCGCATGGGCAGCGCAACGCCCAGTTCGGACTTGATCCGGGCAATGACCTGGGCCGCCAGCAGCGAGTGCCCGCCAAGGTCGAAGAAGCTGTCGTCGAGGCCGACGCGGGGCACCTGCAGGACCTCCATCCAGATCGCCGCCAGCTGTTGTTCCTGCTCGCTGACCGGTGCGCGGAAGCTGGCCTGCAACTGGCTCGGGTCGGGCTCGGGCAAGGCCTTGCGGTCAAGCTTGCCGCTGGGGGTCAGCGGCAGCTTGTCCAGCAGCACCAGGTGCGCAGGAACCATGTAGTCCGGCAGTGTCGCGCGCAGGCCCTCGCGGATCGCCTGGCGCTGCGCTTCGGCACTGGCGCCATCGGCTTCGGTGACCACATAGGCCACCAGTTGCCGCCCGCCGGCCATGTCCAGGGCCAGCACTGCCGCCTCGCGTACGCCAGGACATTGCTGCAGGCGCATCTCGATTTCGCCAAGCTCGATACGGAAACCGCGTACCTTCACCTGATGGTCGACTCGGCCGATGTACTCGATGGCACCACCGACATCGAAGCGGGCGCGGTCACCGGTGCGGTACAGGCGCTCACCCGGCGCCTCTGGGTCGGGCAAGAAGCGTTCGGCGCTGAGCGCGGGCTGGCCGTGATAACCGCGTGCCAGGCCGGGCCCACCGATGTACAGCTCGCCGATGGCACCCGCTGGCACAGGCTGCATCTCGCCGTCGAGAATGCACAGGCGCCGGCCGGCCAGGCCCTGGCCAATGGGGATACCGCGCCAGGACACATCCTGCGATGCCAGCGCCGTGCAGTCATGGATGCTGGACACCACCGTGGCCTCCGTCGGGCCATAGGTGTTGAGCAGGCGCACCCCGCCCAGGCCGGCGCGGCGCCACAGGTCAAGGCCATCGACCGCCATGGCTTCGCCGCCGACATGCACCTGGCGCAGCCCGGCAAACGCCTGCGGGGTGGCGCGGGCGTAGTCCTGCACCAGCATGTGCCAGTAGGCGGCCGGCAGGTCGGCGACGGTGATGCCGTGCTGATCCAGTGCCTGCAGGAAGCTGGTGCTGTCCCACAGGCGGCTGTCGCGCAGCACTACACAGGCGCCGACGCACAGCGGTGGGTAGAACTGCTCGACGAATCCGTCGAAGCTGCAAGTGGCGAACTGCAGCACGCGATCTTCCGCGCTCAGGCGCGAATAGTCGGTTGCCAGTTCACAGAACTCGGCCAGCGCGCCATGGCTGATGGCTACGCCCTTGGGGCGGCCGGTGGAGCCGGAGGTGTAGATCACGTAGGCCAGGTTGCCGGGCTGCAGCGATACCTGCGGAGCCTGCTCGGCAAGCTCGCTCTGCGCCTGATCCAGGCACAACACCTCGATGCCGTCAGCCGCTGGCAACTGGCCCTGCAAGTTCGAGTGCGTCAGCAGCAGGCGCAGGCCACTGTCGGCGAATACCTGGGCGATACGCTCGCTGGGCGCTTGCGGGTCCAACGGCACATAGGCACCGCCAGCCTTGAGCACCGCCAGCAGGGCAACCCCCATGTCCAGCGAGCGCTCCAGCGCCA
>Ga0105251_10001262_pt1 | contig 21860 bp, 20 predicted proteins | sample KBSS64metaG_FD_80424 | JGI IMG/M metagenome (GOLD analysis project Ga0105251, IMG submission 80424) | Switchgrass rhizosphere microbial communities from Kellogg Biological Station, Michigan, USA - KBS S6-4 metaG | ecosystem: Host-associated > Plants > Roots > Rhizosphere > Soil | place...
AGCGTGTGCTGTTCATCGGCGCGGGCGAAATGATCGAACTCTGCGCGACTCACTTCGCCGCGCAGAACCCACGTGAGTTGGTCGTCGCAAACCGGACGGCGGAGCGCGGCGAGAAGCTCGCCGAGCGCTTCAATGGCCACGCGATTCCGCTCTCCGAACTACCCGCGCGCATGCACGAGTTCGACATCATCGTGTCGTGCACGGCATCGACGCTGCCGATCATCGGTCTCGGTGCAGTCGAGCGTGCGGTGCGGGCGCGTCGCCATCGGCCGATTTTCATGGTCGATCTCGCGGTGCCGCGCGACATCGAGCCCGAAGTCGGCAATCTTCACGACGTCTTCCTCTACACCGTCGACGATCTCGGCGCGATCGTCCGCGAAGGCAACGCGTCTCGCCAGGCCGCGGTCGCGCAAGCCGAGGCGATCATCGAGACGCGCGTCGCGAATTTCATGCAGTGGCTCGATGCGCGCAGCATCGTGCCGGTCATCCGTCACATGCACACGCAGGCGGACACGCTGCGCCGCGCCGAAGTCGAGCGCGCGCGCAAGATGCTCGCGCGCGGCGACGACCCCGCCGCCGTGCTCGAAGCGCTGTCGCAATCCCTCACGAACAAGCTGATTCACGGCCCGACACACGCGCTCAACCGCGCGAGCCGTGAGGAGCGCGAGCAGCTCATCGACCTGATGAGCGGCTTCTACCGCCACGGATCGTCGTCCGATTCGTCGGAACGTTAGCGGCTTTCTCTTTGCTATTCTCAAATGCTCCGCGCGGCCCGCGCGGCGCTCCCTGATCGCAGTATTTCCTGGCGCTGACCGCGCCGATTCCGCCCGATGAAAACGAGCATGCAGAGCAAGCTCGACCAGCTTGCAAAACGGCAGGTCGATCTCAACGAATTGTTGAGCCGTGAAGACGTGACAGCCGATATGGACCAGTATCGGAAGCTCACGCGCGAGCACGCGGAAATCAGTCCGATCGTCGATCAATACGCGCTCTGGCGTCAGGCGTTGACCGACGAAGCCACCGCGCAGGAACTGCTCTCCGATCCGTCGATGCGGGATTTCGCCGAAGAGGAAATCGGCGAGGCGCGCGAGCGCATGACGAAGATCGAAAGCGACTTGCAGATGATGCTCTTGCCGAAAGATCCGAACGACGACCGCAACATCTTCATCGAAATCCGCGCGGGCACGGGCGGCGACGAATCCGCGCTGTTCGCGGGCGATTTGCTGCGCATGTATCTTCGCTACGCGGAACGTAACCGATGGACCGTCGAGACGATGTCGGAGAGCGTGTCGGATCTCGGCGGTTACAAGGAAGTGATCGTGCGCATCGCCGGACAAGGCGCGTATTCGCGGCTCAAGTTCGAATCGGGCGGGCATCGCGTGCAGCGCGTGCCGGCGACGGAAACGCAAGGGCGCATCCACACGTCAGCGTGCACGGTCGCGGTGATGCCGGAAGCCGATGAAATCAGTGAAGTCGTCATCAATCCAGCCGACTTGCGTATCGATACGTTCCGCGCGTCGGGTGCGGGCGGGCAGCACATCAACAAGACGGATTCCGCCGTGCGCGTCACGCACCTGCCGACGGGCATCGTCGTCGAATGTCAGGACGACCGCTCGCAGCACAAGAACAAGGATCGCGCGCTGAAGGTGCTCGCCGCGCGCATCAAGGACAAGCAGTACCACGAGCAGCACGCGAAGGAAGCGGCGACGCGCAAGAGTCTGATCGGCTCGGGCGACCGCTCGGAGCGCATCCGCACGTACAACTTCCCGCAAGGGCGCATGACGGATCACCGCATCAACCTGACGTTGTACAAGCTCGAATACATCATGGACGGCGATCTCGATGAAATGATCGCCTCGCTCGTTTCCGAGCATCAGGCCGAGCAACTCGCGGCACTCGGGGAAACCGATTGAGCACGGCAGCCGAGTTGCTCCGCGCTGCCGGACTGCCGCAACTCGAAGCGCGCATTCTGCTGATGCATGTGCTCGGCTGGCGGCGCACCGAACTCATCACGCGTGATCGTGAACCGCTCGATGCGGATGCGGTTGCGCGCTTCGAAGCGCTCGCGGCGAGACGTCTGAACGGCGAGCCGATTGCGCAATTGACCGGCCGCCGCGAGTTTTTCGGCCTCGAATTCGGCGTGACGCCGGACGTGCTGATCCCGCGGCCGGAAACCGAATTGCTCGTGGAGCTCGCGCTCGAGTCCATCGCCGATAAGACAAACCCGCGCGTGCTCGATCTCGGCACCGGCACCGGCGCTATCGCGATTTCGATCGCTCATGTGCGGCCCGATGCGCGCGTGTGGGCGGTCGACCGATCGAGCGCCGCGCTCGATGTCGCACGAGACAACGCACGCGCGCTGCTCGAAGCGACGCGCGAAGGCGGGCCCGTTACATTCATCGAAAGCGACTGGACCGCGAACATCGATCCATCGCTCATGTTCGAGGCGATCGTGAGCAATCCGCCCTATATCGCGAGCGACGATCCGCATCTCGCGCAAGGCGACTTGCGTTTCGAGCCGCGCGCCGCGCTCACCGACGACGCCGACGGCTTGTCCGCGATCCGCACGATCATCGGGACGGCGCCGTTTCTGCTGACGACGAACGGCGCCTTGTGGATCGAGCACGGCTACGATCAGGCGCAATCCGTGCGCGAGCTGCTCAAGGCACGCGGCTTCACCGATGTCCGCTCGATGCGCGATCTCGCTGGCATCGAGCGCTGCTCCGGTGGTCTTTTCACGGCCTGAGCATCTGGCTCCCGTCAGCCCGCCAAACCGAAATCCGCTATCATTTCAACCATCATTCCACCGACTTCAAGCGCAGGAACGCCATGGACACGCAAGAACGCATCAAGCAGATCGTCGATCAAAACCCCGTCGTCCTTTTCATGAAAGGCACGGCGCAATTCCCGATGTGCGGCTTCTCGGGCCGCGCGATCCAGGTGCTGAAGGCATGCGGCGTCGATCAGATCAAGACCGTGAACGTCCTCGAAGACGACGAGATCCGCCAGGGCATCAAGGAATTCTCGAACTGGCCGACCATTCCGCAGCTCTACGTGAAGGGCGAGTTCATCGGCGGCTCGGACATCATGATGGAGATGTATCAATCGGGCGAACTGCAGCAGCTCTTCGCCGCAGCCTGAGTTTTTTCCGCAAGTGAGCGCCCCCGCTGCCGCAAAACGACGGCTCATCGTCGCGATTACCGGCGCAACGGGCGCCATCTACGGCGTCCGTCTGCTCGAGACGTTGCGCCGGCTTTCCGGCGTCGAAACGCACTTGCTCGTTTCGAGCGCCGGCTGGCTCAACATCCAGCACGAACTCGATCTCGACAAGGCCACGGTCCACGCGCTCGCGGACGTCGTCCATAGCGTGCGCGATGTCGGCGCGACTATCGCGTCCGGTTCATTCGCGACCGACGGCATGGTCGTGGCCCCGTGCTCGATGCGCACGCTCGCGAGCATCGCGCATGGTCTTTCCGACAATCTCATCACCCGCGCCGCCGACGTCGTGCTGAAAGAGCGCCGCCGCCTCGTGCTGCTCGTGCGCGAGACGCCATTCAATCTTGCGCATCTGCGCAACATGACGGCCGTCACCGAGATGGGCGGCGTGATCTTTCCGCCCTTGCCCGCGTTCTATCAAAAACCCGCGACGATCGAAGAAATGGTTGATCACACGGTCGCGCGCGTCATCGATTTATTCAGTATCGGCGAGCCGGTTGCGCCCGCCTGGCAAGGTCTGCGCGGCGAAGCGCCGGATTAACAACGGCGACGACACAATGCATTGCCGTTCGAGCCGTTTATCAACACAGCTCGTGGCCCTACATTGAGGGCAGACCCCACAGGAACTTGCTGCCATGAGCCGACTGCCCACCGTTTTCATTTCCCACGGCGCGCCGACGTTGCCGATCGATCCGTCGATGCCGTCCGCCGAGTTTGCCTCGCTCGGACAGACGCTGCCACGCCCGCGCGCCATTCTGATGTTGTCCGCCCACTGGGGCACGGCGCAGCCGGCGGCGAGCACTGCCCAACGGCCGGAGACGATCCACGATTTTTATGGCTTCCCGCGCGCCCTTTACGAATTGCGCTATCCGGCGCCAGGCGCGCCCGGTGTGGCGAAACGCGCCGCGGCGGTGCTGGGCGAGCAAGGCATTCCCGCGGCGACAGCGGATCGTGGGCTCGATCACGGCGCATGGGTGCCCCTGCTGCTGATGTTTCCGGATGCGGACGTCCCGGTCGCGCAACTATCGATACAGCCGCATCTCGACGCCGCGCATCATTTCCGTATCGGCCGCGCATTGCGCGAGTTGCGCGATGACGGCGTGATGATCGTCGGTTCCGGGCAGATCACGCACAATCTGCGCATGGCCGATTTCAGCGCGCGTCCGGAAGACGCCGATCCGCGCGTGGCCGAGTTCACCGACTGGTTCGAGCGCCGCATGACCGAGCGCGATATCGACGCCCTGCTCGACTATCGCGCCCGCGCGCCGCACGCCGCGCTGATGCATCCGACCGACGAACATCTTCTGCCCGTGTTCAGCGCGCTCGGCGCGGCGGCGGACGACTATCGGCTGGGCATCCAGTCGCTCGGCACGTTCCAGCGCGCGCTCGCGATGACCAACTACGTCTTCACCGACGATTGACGTCGAAACCTGCGTCGAAATGAAAAAACCCGCCTGATCGCTCGGGCGGGTTTTCGTTCTTGTCATGAAGCGGAAATAATCAGGCGCCGACTTCGTGAAGAATGTCGTCGCGGCTCTCGCGTTCGTCGAGGTACTTCGTGCGATAGCCCGTATGCACGCCCCAGTAGTAGAAGATCAGCGCGAGCACGGCGACCGCCGCCATGTCCCAGCCGTACGGCAGAAGCCCGCTGCCGCCGAAATCCTTGCTGCCGATCAGCGACATTACCGCCATCGACGGCAAATAGGCCACGAGCCACCACGCCGCCTTCAGATCGCGGCCCCAGCCCGCAAAGCCTGTCTTGCCCTGGAAGTAGAAGTAGACGGGAAGCGCCACGACCATCAGCAGAATAATCTCGCCGGTGAGCGGCCACTTCGCCCAGAACAGCACGAGCGACGCGCACACGAACGCGAACGGCGCGATCAGGCCCATCATCGGCAGCTTGAGCGGGCGATCCAGGTCGGTAGCCGCGCGGCGCAGCGCCATCAGGCTTACCGGGCCGGTGAGGTACGAGATGACCGTCGCGACCGAGATCACCGCTGCGAGCGAGCTCCAGCCGCGGAAGAAGAACAGGAAGATGAACGCGACGAGCAGGTTGAACCACATCGCCGGGCGCGGCACGCCGTAGAACGGATGCACGATGCCGAAAATCTTCGGCATCGTGTTATTGCGCTGCATCGCGTAGATCATGCGCGTGGTCGTCGCCATATAGGTCGTGCCGGTGCCGCTCGGGCTCACGAATGCATCGACATAAAGCAGGAACGCGAGCCAGTTCAGATTCAGCGCGAGCGCCAGCTCCGCAAACGGCGACGCGAAATTGAAATGCGACCAGCCCTTCGCCACATCGGCAGGATTGACCGCGCCGATGTACGCAATCTGCAGCAGCACGTAGATCACGAGCGCGAGCAGAATCGAACCGATCACGGCGAACGGAACGCTGCGCGCGGGGTGCCTGGCTTCGCCGGCGAGATTTACCGGGCTCTGGAACCCGTTGAAGCTGAAAACGATGCCGCTCGTCGCCACGGCCGTCAGCACCGCGGGCCAGCCGTACGGCGCAAAGCTCGACGTGGTACCGAAGTTCTCGGAATGGAACCCGGTCAAGACGAGGCCCGCGATGGTCGCGGCGGGAATCAGGAACTTGAAGATCGTGATCGCGGAATTCGCACGCGCGAACACCTTCACGCCCCAATAGTTCAGCATGAAGTAAACGATCACGAGCAGCGCCGACAGCCCGAGGCCCATCGGCGTGAGCGACTCGTTGACGAAGAGCGCGTGCGCCCAGTCATACGGCCAGGTGCTCATGTATTGGATCGACGCTTCGGCTTCGATCGGGATCACCGAGACGATCGCGATCCAGTTCGCCCACGCGCTGATGAAGCCGACAAGCGCGCCGTGCGAATAGCGCGCGTAACGCACCATGCCGCCCGATTCGGGGAACATCGCGCCAAGTTCAGCGTAAGTCAGTGCAATCGCCAGAATGACGACCGCGCCGATCACCCATGCGACGATCGCTGCCGGCCCGGCGATCTTGGCAGCTTTCCAGGCACCGAACAGCCAGCCTGAACCGATGATGGACCCAAGGCCGGTCAACAGAAGTGCCATCGGGCCGATATTTCTTTGTATCGAACTCTTCAACTCTCTCTCCAGTGTCTCGCGCCGCGCGCGCATTCCCACGGCAGCACCACCCCAGCCGCCGAAGAGGCCAGGGAGCTTCGCCGATCCGGCGATGTCGGTGCAACCTTTAAGAAGGCGCGTAGTTTAACGGTTGCACCTTTCGAATGCAGTGCATACTGGAAAGAATTTGCCCTAAAGTGGTGTTTTCGAAGGACGATCCGGCCCGAAATTGCAATTCCTGTAACTTTTGCTCACTTGTCTCAGAAAAATCCCTTCAGAGTTGTCGGATATTAATTGACCGCGAAATCGTTTCGCCGTATAAACCTTCTTGCAGGATTTCAAGTGGCGAGTGAATTGGTTCTTTCGAGTTCGCCATCACGGTACTCCGGTTGGTCCCATTGCCCCTTCCTTGATTTTCCGCACCCTTGGGCTTCGGCCTTATTCATCAATTTTTTGGAATACGTAACATGGAAACCGGTACCGTCAAGTGGTTCAATGACGCAAAGGGCTTTGGCTTCATCACTCCGGATGGCGGCGGCGAAGATCTGTTCGCACATTTTTCGGAAATCCGCATCGAAGGCTTCAAGACGCTTCAGGAAAACCAGAAGGTTTCCTACGAAGTGAAGACTGGCCCGAAGGGCAAGCAAGCAGCGAACATCAAGCCGGTTTAAGTACCGCTAGGATTCGTATGAAGACCCCGCCTCGGCGGGGTTTTCTTTTTTCCGGCTCTCCGGCTCGCGCGCGGCTCAGACGAAGATGCGCTGCGCGTAGATGCCCAGCCCCTTCGCGACACTGGCGAGGCGATCGCCGAACACCGGCTGGGCGGCGGGAAACGCGGCCGACAGCGCTTCGGACAAAAACCGCAGCCCGGTCGTGCCGCCGGTGAAATAGACGGCGCCCACGTCGGCGGCCGCCACGCCGGCCCGTCTGAGCGTTTCCTGCGCCGCCTCGACGATCCGCCGCGTTTCGTCCGCGCCGGCCGCGATCAGTTGCGTCTCGTCGAACGCGACGCGCAGCGCCTCTTCCACCTCTTCCATGTCGATTTCGGTCGTGCCGCCCGCCGCGACATCGATCTTCGCCGCTTCGGCGTGCGACGTCAGGGCGTGTCCGAGGCGGCGATACACGACGCGCATCAACCGGTCGTGATGGCGCACGTCGGTAAAGAGATGGCGCATCAGTTGCAACTCGCTCACACGTTTCGGCGTATAGACCGTATTGATCAGATGCCACGTCGCGAGATCGAAGTACACGGGGCTCGGCAATTCGCGCCCCTTGGGATCGAGCGACTGATAACCGAGCTCGCGCAGCACGGTTGCGAGCTCCACGCGGCGGTCGAAATCCGTTCCGGCAACGTGCACGCCATGATGCGCGAGCACATCGTCCTTGCGCTCCAGATGGCGCGCGCGCTCCGGGCCGACACGCACGAGCGAAAAGTCCGACGTACCGCCGCCGATATCCGCGACCAGCACGAGTCCTTCTTTCGTCAGGCCCGCTTCATAGTCGAACGCCGCGGCGATCGGCTCGTACTGGAAGTGGATCTCCCGCAGACCGACCGCATGCGCGCAGGCTTCGAGCTGTTTTTGCGCGAGATGGTCCGCCCGCGGATCGTCGTCGACGAAAAAAACCGGACGGCCGAGCACCGCGCGTGTCAGCGGCTCGGCGGCGAGCGCTTGCGCTTTCTGCTTCAGATGCTGCAGAAAGAGTGTGATGACGTCGGTGTACTTGATGGCGGAACCGTCGCCGAGATCGGTGCTGTTGTCCGCGAGCGGCGAGCCGAGAATGCTCTTCATCGAGCGCATCAGCCGGCCGTCGAAGCCGTCGATGTACGCTTCGAGCGCCGCGCGGCCGTAGGACTGGTTATTCTCGTCGGTGTTGAAGAAAACCGCGGTGGGCAGCGTGGTCGCGTCGCCTTCCACGGGCGCCAGCCGGATCGACAGGCCGTCCGGCAAAGCGACGGCGGAGTTCGACGTGCCGAAATCGATCGCGCAATAAGTCATGGGCATCGGCGGCGTCGGGTGAGGACGTCGCATTCAAACATGGACGGCGTTTTTAACACGTTCCGAAAACGGCATCAACCGCATTTCCGATATTTTTAAACCATTGAGTTTATTCGACAAAAAGCGGAATGTAACTTGCGTGCATCGCGGCAATTTGTTCACTCTCTTGCGTGCGCAGTCGCAGCGAACGCATCCCGCCGACACATGAACGAAACCGCCGCGCCCCAGGAGAACCGTTTGATCGATACAGCCAGCGATCGTCCCGAGATCATCGAAACCGATCTGCCCGGACGCCTCGATCGTCTGCCGTGGGGCCGCTTCCATACGCTGATCGTGCTGGCGCTCGGCATCACCTGGCTGCTCGACGGACTCGAAGTGACGCTGGCGGGCGCGGTCGCGAGCGCGCTCAAGTCGAGCCCCGCCCTGCAGTTCTCGAACGCCGATGTCGGCATTGCGGGCAGCGCGTATATCGCAGGCGCGGTGCTCGGCGCGCTCGGCTTCGGCTGGCTCACGGACCGGCTCGGCCGGCGCAAGCTGTTCTTCATCACGCTCTTTCTTTACGTGGCCGCCACCGCCGCGACGGCGTTCTCGTGGAATCTCGCGACGTTCGTGCTGTTTCGCTTTCTGACCGGCGCGGGCATCGGCGGCGAATACACCGCGATCAATTCGACGATTCAGGAATTCACGCCCGCCCGCCTGCGCGGCTGGACCGACCTCGCGATCAACGGCACGTTCTGGGTCGGCGCGGGCATCGGCGCGGCGGGCTCGATCGTACTGCTCGATCCCGCCCTGCTTCCGTCCGACTGGGGATGGCGTGCGTGCTTTCTGATCGGCGCGGCGCTCGGTCTCACGATCCTTTTCATGCGGATGTGGGTGCCGGAAAGCCCGCGCTGGCTCATCACGCACAATCGCGAGGAGGAAGCGAAACAGGTCGTCGAGGAAATCGAAGCCCATTTTCGGCAGCACGGCGTCGAGATTCCCGACACGCCCGTCAAGCCGTTGCGCCTGCACGCGCGCGAAGGTACGCGGTTGCGCGAAGTCGTGCATACGCTTTTCAACGCGCACCGCAGCCGCTCGCTGGTCGGCCTCACGTTGATGACGGCGCAGGCATTTTTCTACAACGCGATTTTTTTCACGTACGCCCTCGTGCTGACCGACTTCTACCACGTGCCCGGCGATCACATCGGCTGGTACGTGTTGCCGTTCGCGGCCGGAAATTTCCTCGGTCCCGTCCTGCTCGGCAGGCTCTTCGATGTGCTCGGCCGCCGCAAGATGATCGCGTTCACGTATGCGATTTCGGGCGTGCTGCTGACCGTAAGCGGCTGGATGTTCATGCACGGCATGCTGACCGTGACGACGCAGACCATCGCGTGGATGGTGATTTTCTTCTTCGCGTCCGCGGCGGCGAGCTCGGCGTATCTGACGGTGAGCGAAACGTTCCCGCTGGAGATTCGCGCGCTCGCCATCGCGGTGTTCTACGCGTTCGGGACGGCGCTCGGCGGCATCATCGGGCCGACGCTTTTCGGTCAGCTGATCGATACCCACGAGCGCGGCGCCGTGTTCGTCGGCTATCTGATCGGATCGCTCTTGATGGTCGCGGCGGCTGTCGTCGCGGGTATCTGGGGCGTCGCGGCGGAGCGCAGATCGCTCGAGGATGTCGCTCGACCGCTTTCAGCAGCGGACGAGCCTTGAGCGGGATTACCTGAACGCGTTGTCCCACGCGCCTTCGAAGGCCATTTCCGCCAGCGTCTTGCGCGCGCGCGGCGCCGCTTCACGCTCGCGCAGCGCTTCGTCGAGCTGGCTCGCGTCGCCGTGATGACCGATCGCCATCATCGCGATGAGTTCCACGTCCGCGGGGATCGAAAACGCCTGACGGAACGCGTCCCGATCGAAACCGCCCATCTGATGCGTCGCCAGTCCCAGCGCGTGCGCCTGCAGCACGAGCGCCATCGCGGCCGCGCCGGTGTCGTACGTCGCGGTGCGGTTGGTGTCGCCCTTCGGCGTGAGCGTCGAAGCCGTCACGCAGACGAGCACCGGCACGTTCACATTCCACTTCTGGTTGCCGGGCATGAGCGTGTCGAACGCGCGCCTGAACGCCGCTTCGTCGCGATAACGGTCGAACACGATGAAGCGCCAAGGCTGCAAATTATTCGACGACGGCGCCCAGCGCGCCGCTTCCAGCAGACGATGCAACTGCGCGCGCTCGATGGGCGCATTGGAAAACGCGCGCGGGCTCCAACGGCCGGCGATCAGTTCGTGGATGTCGACATCGGTCGGAGCGGGCTTCGTGGTCATGTTCGGTCCTCGTTGGCGTGATGAAAAAGACACGGCGCGCATCGGCGAAGACGCGCGCCGTTCAAGGCGACAAGGATAAACAAGCTCACGCGCGCGCGCAGATCGTCAGGTCGCGGCGACGCCCATCGACCGGCCCGCGCGATTGATGCGCAGCACGGTCACGGCCGCGACGAGGCACAGGCCGCCGGAAATCATCGTCGCGACGGTGTAGCTGCCGAGGCTCGAACGCAGCATGCCGCCGCCGAGCGCCGCGAACGCCGCGCCGAGCTGATGGCCCGCGACGACCCAGCCGAACACGATCGGCGCGGATTCCTTGCCGTAGACGTCGGTGGCGAGGCGCACGGTCGGCGGCACGGTGGCGATCCAGTCGAGACCGTAGAACACGGCAAAGAGCGGCAGGCCGAAGAAATCGATGCCGAACGCATACGGCAGATAAATCAGCGAAAGTCCGCGCAGGCCGTAGTACCAGAACAGCAGCACGCGCGCGTTGAAACGGTCGGACAACCAGCCGGAGAGCGTCGTGCCGAACAGATCGAAAATGCCCATCGCGGCGAGCAGGGTCGCGCCCTGGACTTGCGTCATGCCGTAGTCGGAGCACATCGCGATCAGGTGCGTGCCGACGTAACCGTTCGTGCTCGCGCCGCAGACGAAGAAGCTGAAGAAAAGCAGCCAGAAATCGCGGGTCTTGCTTGCCGATGCGAGCGTGCCGAAGGCGACCTTGATGGGATTTTTGGGCGGCGAGATCGCGCCGGGCGGCACATTAGCCGTTTCACCGACGGGCCGCAGCGAAAGATCCGCCGGACGCTCGGGCAGCAGCCACGCGACGAGCGGCAACACGATCGCCGCCGCCGCCGCGACGACGAACACGACGGGCCGCCAGCCGAAGCGCTCGGAAATCGAAGCGAGGAACGGCAGGAATACGAGCTGACCGGTCGCGGAGCTTGCGGTGAGAATGCCCATCGCGAGACCGCGATGCGTGGTGAACCAGCGGTTCACGATCGTCGCCGACAGCGTGAGCGCCGCGACGCCCGTCGCGCTGCCGACCATGACGCCCCAGACGAGCACCATTTGCCACGGCTCGGTCATCATCGACGAGATGCCGACGCCCGCCGCGAGCGTCGCGATCGCGGCGAGCACCGTCGGGCGCACGCCGAAGCGCTGCATCGCCGCCGCGGCGAACGGGCCGGCGAGACCGTACAGCGCGAGGTTGATCGAAATCGCGAGCGAAATCGTGCCGCGCGACCAGCCGAACTGCTTTTCGAGCGGCAACATCATCACACTCGGCGTCGCGCGCGTGCCGGCCGCCGCGAGCAGCACGAAAAACACGACGCCCACCGCAACCCAGCCGTAATGTATCCGGCCGTTCAGCCGTCTCGCTACCCAATTCATCGCTGCTCCGTTACGTTGATTTTTGTCTTGCGACGTTACCGCTCTGTCACATCAGAGTTGCGAGCTTAGTTACCGATCGGTAACATGTCAAGCGTGCAGCAGAATTCTCGAGGAACCGACTTTGACACGATCAATCGCTGACCGGCCGAAAGCCCACGCCCGTCGAAGTGCGCGAACGGATGGCGCGACCGCGCAGGAGCAATTGCTCGATGCGGCGCAGGAGCTTTTCTATCGCGACGGCATTCGTGCGATCGGCGTCGATGCCGTCGTGGAACGCGCGGGCGTCAATAAAATGAGCCTGTATCGGCGTTTCGCGTCGAAGGACGAGCTCGTCGTCGCGTATCTGGAGCGCATGGACGAAGGCTTTCGGCGGCGCTTCGAGGCGAGCGTCGCGAAACATCCCGACGAACCGGCCATGCAGATGATTCAGGCGCTGGAGGATCTTGTCAAACGGGCGTCCTCGCCGGATTATCGCGGCTGCCCGTTCGTCAATATCGCGTGCGAATTCGGCGATCCGGCGCATCCCGCGCGGCAATCGGTCGAGCGCAACAAAAATTACCTGATCACGCGTCTCGTCGAAATCTGCACGGCTGCCGGAGCGGATAATCCCGTTGAACTGGCGGAATCGCTCGCGTTGCTCGTCGATGGCATCTACGCGACGAGCCAGACGTACGGACCCGGCTCGGGCCCGCTGCTCGCCGCGCCGCGCATCGCGCGCACGCTGATCGCCGCGGCGTGTCCCATGCATCGCAAACAGGAAGGCTCATGACTCACGGCAGCACCCGCGACGAGGTGATCGCGGCGACTCGACACTGGCTCACCCGTGCGGTGATCGGACTCAATCTATGCCCGTTCGCCAAGAGCGTGCATGTCAAAAAGCAGATTCGCTATGTGGTGAGCGATGCGCGTGGCGTAGAAGATCTCGTCGTAGAACTGACGGATGAACTTCGTCTGCTACGCGACACCGCTCCGGAAACCGTCGATACCACGCTCTTCATCACGCCGCACGCGTTCGCGGACTTCGCCGACTACAACGACGCCCTCTTCTTCGCCGAGCGCCTGCTCGATCAATTGGGATTGGCGGGCGACTTGCAGATCGCCAGCTTTCATCCGCAGTATCGGTTCGAAGGCACCGAGCCTGACGACATCGACAATTACACCAATCGCGCGCCGTATCCGATCTTTCATTTGCTACGTGAAGCGAGCATCGATCGCGCCGTCGAGGCGTTCCCCGATGCGTCCGATATCTACGAACGCAATATCGAAACGCTGCGCCGTCTGGGCCATGACGGCTTCGACGCGTGGATGAAGGACAACTCCTGATCAGTGCGCGGGCGTGAAGAATCGCTCGCGCAATTCGTCCAGTCCGAGCGTTTCGAGCACATCCGAGAGCCTTTGCGCGGGCCGCCCGCGCGGCAGATCCTTGAATTGCGCCACGATGAGCTCGTTTTTCATCGAATGTTCCCAGCCGACGAGTTCCGTCACGCTCACCTGATATCCGTGCGATTCGAGTTGCAGGCAACGGAGCACATTGGTGATCTGGCTCCCAAATTCGCGCGTATGCAGCGGGTGCCGCCACATTTCCGTCAGCACGTTCTTCGAGAGCGAGTGCCCTTTGTTCTTTCGCAGCACCGAAGCCACTTCGGCCTGACAGCACGGCACGACCACGATGTACTTCGCTTTCTTCTGCAGAGCGAACTGGATGGCGTCGTCGGTGGCGGTATTGCACGCATGCAGTGCGGTGACGATATCGATCGAATCAGGCAGACGATCTGAATCAATTGATTCGGCCACCGACAGATTCAGAAATGACATCCCCGTAAACCCGAGGCGCTCCGCCAATTCTTCGGATCTTTTTACCAGCTCTTCACGCGTCTCGATTCCAAAGATGTGTGACCGATCGCGCAGAGTCTTGAAGAAGAGATCGTAGAGAATAAACCCGAGATAGGATTTTCCTGCTCCGTGGTCGACGAGTGATACGGCCCCTTGGCGCGCATGAACTTCGGCGAGAAGCGGTTCGATGAACTGATAGAGGTGGTAGACCTGTTTCAGTTTGCGACGGCTGTCTTGATTCATCTTGCCGTCGCGCGTGAGGATATGCAGTTCCTTCAGCAGTTCGATTGACTGTCCTGGACGAATCTCGTGTTTGGTGGAGGGGTCGGGCGTGCCCGGAGCCGACGCGGGGGACTTCCTGGTCATCGTATAGGTTCGATCAATAAAAAACGGAGCATGTTCGCGCCGAATGTGCGCTAACCGCTGGTTCTGCCGTCTCAAAAGAGGAAGTTTACCCAAAAGCGCAAAGACGCTCTCGTTCCGGTCATTGAAGATGAGCCAATGCGCGGCGGCAATTGCGCGTGGAACAGATTGTGCGTCGTCCGACGATGAGGCCATCGGAAAAGACGACACCGCGTGGCCTTCGGCCGCGTACCGATGCAGCAACAAGAGCAGCAAGCTGGTAACAAGCCGCGTCTCGACACGTGAAGTCTTTGCCCTTCACCGGTCTTGTTACGTAACACCTAACGCGCAGCGCGGCGAATGCGACTCGCCGGCGCCATGATCATGAGAGGACGGCGATGGATGCGATCCCCGACAAAAAAGCAGAGAAACAGTTTCAGGAGATGCTTGCGACACTGACCGCGATGCCCGCGTGGAGTGAAAAGCAGCAACTCGAACTGGAAATGGCCCGAGAGATTTCCGTGGAAATGTTGCGCCTCGCCGAGTCGATGCGCGACGGATCCACCGACATCGAGACATGCCTGACCATGCTGAAGTACGCCAAGGTGATGGATTTCGTCCTGACGACGCTTGCCTCACGCCGGGAGATCGCGCCGCAAACGCTGCGCGTCATCTTCAAGCTGGCGGGTCTGAAGGTCGATGAAGCCTATCCTGGCTGACACGGACACGTCTTCGGCCTCGGTGCGCGCTTCGGACGCGCGCCGGGGTCAGCCTTTGCGTTTCGTCATCAGGCGCGCCGCGGACTGACGCATGTGCCGCTGCATCGCGGCCTGTGCCTGTATTGCATCGCGCGCTTCCAGCGCTTCGAGAATTTCGCGATGCTCGCCGAGCGCGGCCGCCCACGTTTCCTCCCCTTCGAAGTGCCCGCGTAGCGTCGACGACAACGGGCTGTGCCGCTCGTCGTACAGACTGCCGACCGTTCGCACGAGCACGTCGTTGCCCGTCATTTGCGCGATGGCAATGTGAAATGCGCGATCGGCGCTCATCGGCACCTGGCCGTTTTCGACTTCGCGCGCCATCGTCTCGTACACCGTGCGCAGCGCCTTCAATGCCTTCGGTTTTGCAAACGGTGCGACGCTGGCCGCGATCGCGCCCTCGATCACGCTGCGCGCGGTCATGATTTCGATCGGACTCTCGCCCAGTTCCGCTTCGGTCGCCGGCGGCGTGGCCGCCGGCGTCGCGACGATGTACACGCCCGAACCCATGCGTATTTCGACGCGCCCCTCCAGTTCCAGCGCGACGAGCGCCTCGCGCACGGATGGCCGCGACACGCCGAGCGTCTGCGCCAGTTCACGCTCTGATGGCAGGCGGCCGTTCGGGGCGAAATCCTGCTGCTCGATCAGTCCGCGCAACTTGTCGGCGATCTGGAGATACAGGCGTCGCGTCTCGGCTGGTTTCACGCTCACGTGCTGGCTCCTGCTTTCATCTCGGGGAAAACGTGGATTGTAATCAGCGGAAGGGTTGACGCGCCGTGCGGTGGGCATTCGTCGTTCTCAGCCCGCTTACAAGTGGCTTGACCAATTGCGTTTCGAGCCTCTAGTATGCAATCCGGTAAGGCCAGGTGGCCATTTTTTTTACGGCGCTCTGGAACCGTTCCCACTCGACTATTCTCAAGCTCCCGACGATGAGCAATCCGATTCTTCAATTCGGCACGAGCCGTTTTCTGCAGGCGCACGTGGATTTCTTCGTCAGCGACGCGGCGCGCCGCGATCCGGCGAAGGCCCTCGGAAAGATCACCGTCGTTCAGACCACCGCCAGCGACGACAGCCGCGCGCGCGTCGAGGCGTTGCGCGCGGCCGGACGTTATCCGGTTCGCATTCGCGGCCGTCGAGGGGAAGAAACCGTCGATACGCTCGTCGAATGCGACTCGATCGCAGAAGCCCTGCACGCGAACGAGGACTGGGCTTTGCTGCTCGAGCGCGTGAAGCGCGACGTGAAAGTGATCGTCTCGAACACGGCGGACGCCGGCTACGCGCTCTTTGATACCGACACCGCCGATCTGCTGGAAGGCGAACGCACCCCGCGCGGTTTCGCGGCAAAGCTCGCGGTGCTGCTCCACGCCCGATATGAAGCGGGCGCGGCGCCGGTCACGCTTTTGCCCTGTGAACTGGTTTCGCGCAACGGCGACACGCTGCGCGATCTGGTGATCGGGGTCGCGCGCGGCTGGAACGTCGACGAGGCGTTCATTGGCTATCTCACGAAAGACTGCGTGTGGGTGAATTCGCTCGTGGACCGGATCGTGTCGGAGCCGATTGTGCCTGTCGGCGCGATCGCGGAGCCGTACGCGCTGTGGGCGATCGAGCGACAGGCAGGCATGGTGCTGCCGTGCGAGCACGAGGACATTGTCGTTACGGACGATCTCGCGCATTACGAACGACTCAAGCTCCTGATGCTGAATCTCGGCCATACGATGCTCGCGGAAATCTGGCGCACGCGCGCAGGCTCGCACGACATGACCGTGCTCGACGCAATGCGTGATTCCGCGTATCGCGAGCCGCTCGAAGCGACGTGGCGCGACGAAGTGTTGCCGGTGTTCGAGGCACTCGGCAAGGGCGATGTCGCGGCGGACTACCTGTCGAGCGTGCGCGACCGCTTCGAGAACCCGTTTCTCGTGCATCGGCTCGCGGACATCGCGCGCAATCACGACGAGAAGAAAGTGCGGCGTTTTCAGCCCGTCATCGAGCTTGCGCGCGAATTGAATCTCGACATCGAGCAGAAGCGCCTGCGCGACGCGCTGGCCGCACGTTGAGTCACCGCGCAAAGGTCCGCCGGAGAAGCAGCCCGCGCGTTTCCGAATTCCTTTTGAATCACGGCTCACCGCGCCGGCATCGCGGATCGAGCCGGAACACATGAAGTGCCGCACCACTGAGGAGACAAGCGATGCGCAAAATGCGTTGGGTAGTGATATTTCTGGCTTTTCTGGCAATTGCGATCAATTACATCGATCGCGCGAACCTCGCCGTCGCCGCGCCGCAGATCGAAAAGGCGCTCGGCATCGGCCCCGCTGAAATGGGCTTCATCCTGAGCGGCTTTTTCTGGAGCTACGCGCTCATGCAGATGCCGTTCGGCTGGTTCGTCGATCGCGTCGGCGCGCGTATCGCGTTGCCGCTCGCGGTGGGCTGGTGGTCGGTCTTCACGGCACTCACCGCCGTCGCGACGAGCGTCGCCGGTATGTTCGGCTGCCGCCTGATGCTGGGCATCGGCGAGGCGGGCGCGTATCCGTCGTGCGCGAAGCTCGTGTCGCAATGGTTCAGGAAGGAGCAGCGCGCATTCGCGACCAGCATCTTCGACAGCGGCTCGCGCGTGGGTTCGGCACTGTCCATTCCGGTCGTCGCCCTCATCATCAGCTCGTTTGGCTGGGAAGCGTCGTTCGTCATCACCGGCGTGATCGGCTTCGTGTGGATTCTCGGCTGGTTCCTGATCTACCGTAACAAGTCGACGGGCGATCTGACGGGCGAAACGGATGCTGCGCCGGTGCAGCCGGTCGCACCGCGGACCAAGGTGTCGTGGGCTTCGCTTTTCAAGTACCGCACGCTGTGGGGCATGATGCTCGGCTTCTTCTGCCTGAACTTCGTCATCTACTTCTTCATCACCTGGTTCCCGAGCTATCTCGTGCAGGCGCACGGCTTCTCGCTCAAATCGCTCGGCACGCTCGGCACGATTCCCGCGCTGATGTCGATTCCGGGCGGCTGGTTCGGCGGCTGGGTGTCGGACGCGCTCTTCAAACGCGGCTGGAGCCTCACCGCCGCGCGCAAGACCTGCATGGTCGGCGGCATGCTGCTTTCGTCGGTCATCACGCTTTGCGCATTCGTCACGAACATTTATCTGATGCTCGCGTTCTTCGGCATTGCTTACGCCAGCCTCGCGTTCGCGGCCGCCAGCATCTGGTCGCTGCCGAGCGACGTTGCACCGACGCCGGATCACGTCGCCTCGATCGGCGGCATTCAAAACTTCGCGTCGAACCTGGCGGGCATCGTCATCACGACCTTCACCGGCGTGATGCTCGCGATCACCAAGGGCTCGTTCGTGATTCCGCTGTGTGTCGCAGGCGGCTTCTGCTTCCTCGGCGCGTTCAGCTATCTTGTAATCGTCGGCAAGATCGAACCGCTCAATCGCGCCGAAGAAGAGCAAGCCCGACGCGACACTCGCGCACCTTCCACGGTCTGAGAATAGAACCATGTCCACCACATCCACCGACCATGCGGTCATCAGGCTGCACCCGAACGACGACGTCGTGATCGCGACACGTCAACTGGTCTCCGGCGCGCGGATCGCGTCGGAGGATCTCGTCGTCGCGGGGCTCATTCCGCCGGGACACAAGATCGCGACCCGCGACATCGCCGCGGGCGCGCCCGTGAAACGCTACAACCAGATCATCGGCGTGGCGCGCGAGGCGATTTCGCGCGGACAGCACGTGCACACGCACAATCTGTCGATGGCCGATTTCGCGCGTGAGCACGAGTTCGGCGTCGATTCGCACCCTACGCCGTTCGTCGAGAAGCCCGCGACGTTCATGGGCATCCGCCGGGACGACGGCCGCGTGGCGACGCGCAATTTCGTCGGCGTGCTGACGAGCGTGAACTGCTCGGCGACGGTTGCGCGCGCCATCGCCGATCACTTCCGGCGCGATGTGCATCCGGAAGCGCTCGCGGATTATCCGAACGTGGATGGCGTGATCGCGCTCACGCATGGGCTCGGATGCGGTATCGACATGCAGGGCGAAGGGCTCGGCATTCTGCGCCGCACGCTTTCGGGTTACGCCGTGCATCCGAACTTTCATTCCGTGCTGTTCGTCGGACTAGGCTGCGAGACGAACCAGATTTCGGGCGTGCTCGAATCGAGCGGCTTGAAGGACGGCGCGAAACTGCGCAGCTTCACGATTCAGGACAGCGGTGGCACGCGAAAGACGATCGAGCGCGGTATCGCGATGATCAAGGAAATGCTCGCCGATGCGAATCGCGTGCAGCGCGAGCCGGTGCCAGCGGCGCATCTGGTCGTCGGATTGCAGTGCGGTGGCTCGGATGGTTATTCCGGCATCTCGGCGAATCCGGCTTTGGGCGCCGCGGTCGACAAGCTCGTCGCGCACGGCGGAACGGCGATTCTCTCGGAGACGCCCGAAGTGTACGGCGCGGAGCATCTGCTGACGCGCCGGGCAGTGAGCCGCGAAGTCGGCGAGAAACTGCTCGCGCGCATCAAGTGGTGGGAAGAGTACTGCGCGCGCAACGGCGCGGCGATGGACAACAATCCGTCTGCCGGCAACAAGGTCGGCGGTCTCACGACGATCCTCGAAAAGTCGCTCGGCGCGGTCGCGAAGGGCGGGACGACCAATCTCGTCGAAGTGTACGAGTACGCGCAGCGCATCGACGCGAAGGGTTTCGTCTTCATGGATTCGCCCGGCTACGATCCGATGTCCGCGACGGGACAGGTCGCCTCGGGCGCGAATCTGATCTGCTTCACGACGGGCCGCGGCTCCGCCTATGGATGCGCGCCCTCGCCTTCGCTCAAGCTCGCGACGAACACCGCGTTGTGGGAGCGTCAGGAAGAGGATATGGACATCAACTGCGGCGGCGTGATCGATGGATCGGCGACCATCGAGCAGCTCGGCGAACAGATCTTCCAGATGATGCTTGACTGCGCATCAGGCGTGGCGTCGAAGAGCGAACTGCATGGATACGGACAGAGCGAGTTCGTGCCCTGGCAGGTGGGTGTCGTGACCTGAGTTTTTACCGTGGTTTTAGTTGTGAAGGGCGCAGCGGATTGACCGATGCGCCCTTTTTTTAGACTGCGGCCGCGTGTTGCGCCATCATCTGCAAAGCTACGGCCTCCGCGACTTCGATGCCATCGATCGCCGCCGAATAGATACCGCCGGCGTAGCCCGCTCCCTCGCCTGCCGGATACAGGCCCTCGACGTTGACGCTCTGATAATCGTCCCTGCGGCGCACGCGAATCGGCGAAGAGGTGCGCGTTTCGACGCCGGTCAATACGGCGTCATGCATCGCGAATCCTTTGATCTTTTTGTCGAGTTCGGGCAAGGCTTCGCGGATCGCTTCGATGACGTAGTCGGGCAACGCGGTGCTCAAATCGGTCGGCTTCACGCCCGGCTTGTACGACGGGACAACCGAACCAAGCGTAGTCGACGCGCGCCCCGCGATGAAATCGCCGACGAGTTGTCCCGGCGCGGAGTAGTCGCCGCCGCCCAACTCGAAGGCGCGCTCTTCCCACTTGCGTTGAAACGCGATGCCGGCAAGCGGGCCGCCCGGATAATCTTCCGGTGTAATGCCCACGACGATGCCGGCATTCGCGTTGCGTTCGGCGCGTGAATATTGACTCATGCCGTTCGTCACAACGCGCCCCGGCTCCGACGTTGCCGCGACGACCGTGCCGCCCGGGCACATGCAGAAGCTGTACACCGCGCGGCCGTTGCTGCAATGGTGGACCACTTTGTAGTCCGCCGCACCCAGCTTTTCGTGACCCGCGAACTTGCCGAAGCGGCTTCTGTCGATCAACCCTTGCGGATGTTCGATGCGAAAGCCCAGCGAAAATGGCTTGGCCTCCATGTACACGCCGCGGTCGTGCAACATTTGGAACGTGTCGCGCGCGCTGTGACCGACGGCGAGCACGACATGATCGCAGCGCAGCGTTTCGCCGGTCGAAAGCGTGAGGCCGCGCACCTTGCCGTTGTCGATCTCGATGTCCTCGACTCGCTGCTGGAATCGCACTTCACCGCCGAGGTGGTGGATCTGCGCGCGCATCTTCTCGACCATGCTCACGAGCCGGAACGTACCGATGTGCGGGCGGCTCAAGTACAGGATGTCTTCCGGTGCGCCTGCCTTGACGAATTCCTCGAGCACTTTGCGTCCGTAGTGCTTCGGATCCTTGATCTGGCTGTACAGCTTGCCATCGGAAAACGTGCCGGCGCCGCCTTCTCCGAACTGTACGTTCGACTCCGGGTTGAGTTCGTTGCGTCGCCAGAGGCCCCACGTGTCTTTCGTTCGCTCACGCACGGCCTTGCCGCGCTCGAGGATGATCGGACGGAAGCCCATCTGCGCGAGGATCAAGCCTGCAAAAAGCCCGCAAGGTCCCATGCCGATCACAACCGGACGCAGTCGAGTCGAACCCGCCGGCGCTTTCGCCACGAAACGATAGGCCATGTCCGGCGTCACGCCGCATTGCGGATGGGGACGGACCTCAAGACGCTTCAGCACCGATGCTTCGTCTTGCAGCTCGACATCGATGATGTAGGTGAGTTTGATATCGGCGCGCTTGCGGGCATCGTGCGCACGGCGAAATACGTGAAAGCTCACGAGTTCGTTTGCCGCTACGCCAATCTCCGCGAGACGTGCGAGAACCGCAGATTCAATAGCCGATTCGATGTGATCGAGCGGGAGCTTGATTTCGCTTAGACGTAGCATGGGACATCGACGGCGCTGGCCGTGCGTTTTGAGAATACGTGGAGGGAATTTTAGCGCTTGCGAGACGCGACTTCCGTCCCTTCGCTGTGCGCGCTTCCAAACGCAAAAACCCCACCTTTGTGGGGTGGGGTTTTTGTTTATCGCATGAGGAGCCTGACGATTACCTACTTTCACACGGGTATCCGCACTATCATCGGCGTGGAGTCGTTTCACGGTCCTGTTCGGGATGGGAAGGGGTGGGACC
>Ga0105251_10001263_pt1 | contig 21854 bp, 11 predicted proteins | sample KBSS64metaG_FD_80424 | JGI IMG/M metagenome (GOLD analysis project Ga0105251, IMG submission 80424) | Switchgrass rhizosphere microbial communities from Kellogg Biological Station, Michigan, USA - KBS S6-4 metaG | ecosystem: Host-associated > Plants > Roots > Rhizosphere > Soil | place...
AACCCATCGAGGCATCAAACAGCGTATAGGCGGGCACTTTCATGGTGTTCTCCGCATCCGCCCAGCTGTAGCCGACATAGCGCACGCCACCGCCGAGCCGCAGGCCATCCAGAGCGCCGCTGTCGAATTTGTAGTCGGCCCACACCGATGCCATATGACGCGGTGCCTGGGTTGGCGAATTTCCTTTGTTCTCGATCACGTTGTCCGCAGTACTCAACGTGCTGACCATCGACTTTGAATACTCGATGTCAGTGAAGGTGTAGCTGCCCAGCAACTTGAGATTGTCGGTCAGCTGCATATGTGCCTCCAACTCCAGGCCCTGGGACCGCACAGCACCTACCGCGCGATAGAAGTTTTCCTGCGGCAGCTTGGTCGCCAGGTTTTCCTGATCGATGCGAAACAGCGAAGCGGTGAACAGGTTGTCAGTACCCGGCGGCTGATATTTCAAGCCAACCTCCCACTGGGTGCCGTCGGTAGGTGCCAGGGGATTGCCGGCACTGTCCGAATAGGAATTTGGGTTGAAGGATTCGGAATAGCTGAGGTAGGGCGCGAGACCGTTATCAAACAGGTAAAGCGCTCCTGCACGCCCAGTCAGCTTGGTACGTTTATCACTGATCTCCGTGCCCAGCGGCCGTCCCGCTTCAGCAATGCGGTTTTCATCGGAGGTCTCAACCCAGTCCTGACGCAGCCCGAGAGAGAACCGCCACTTGTCCATCTCAATCAGGTCCTGCAGGTAAACACCAGTCTGCTCAAGCCGACGCAGATAACTGGTTGGACTGTAATAACTGATCTCGGAATTGCCATACGCCGGATTGAACGCATTGATCGGCGCAAGAGAGCCACTGGTCCAGTCCACAACGGTTTTGCGCCGCTGATAGTCCGCCCCGATCAACACCGTATGCTTCGTCGCACCGGTAAAAAATTCAGCCTGCAGCATGTTGTCGATGATGAACGCGTGCAGCTTCTCGTCACCGCCTGAATAGTAGCGATTCAGCTCATTGCTGGTGGGCGTGGTCCAGCCATAGGCATACACCTGGTCCAGCCGGACCTTCGAATCCAGATACCGAAAGTTTTGCCGCGCCGTGAAAGCGTCATTGAAGCGATGCTCAAACTGATAGCCGAACGACTGCTGATCACGTTTGTACCCATCAATGTCCGGCTCGCCCTCAAAGAAGTGATTGGAAATTCGCCGGCCATTGCGCTGATGCAGCGCGCCATCCGCTGGCATGCCACCGTGATAGCCACCGTCGGGATCATGCTGCAGATAAGCCTGGAGTGTGAGGGACGTGTCATCGGTAAAGTCGATGCTCAAGGTGGGCGCCAGTGCGTAGCGTTTTTCCTTGGCATGGTCGAACTGTGTGTCGGACTTGTCCGCAAGCCCGGTCAGTCGGTAAGCAATACGCTTGTCGTCATCCACCGGGCCGCTGAAGTCGAAACCCATGCCTCGCTGCCCTTGGGAACCCACAGTGGCCTGCACCTGATGGTAGGGCTCAAACAATGGCTTCTTGCTGGTCAACGCCACCAGCCCGCCCGGCGAGCTGCGCCCGTAGAGCACCGATGACGGGCCTTTGAGAATATCCACCCGCTCGAGGAAGTACGGGTCCACCTGCATGGTGCTGTAAGTCCCGCTGTCCCCCATGGATTTCAGACCGTCGAGGTAGATGTTGTCCACCGAACCGTCGTTGAAGCCACGCATCGCCACATAGTCATAGCGGTGAGTCGCGCCATACGGGTTGGTCAGCACGCCAGGGGTGTAACGCATGGCCTGGGCAACGGTTTGCGAGCCTTGGTCATCCATCTGCTCGCGGGTCACCACCGAAACCGTCTGGGACGTTTCCAGCAGCGCGGTACTGGTCTTGGTGGCGATCTGGCTGTGAGTGGCGTTGTAGCCCTCCATGCTGCCCAAGGCGTTACCCAGGGCGAAGCCTTTGATGTCGGTGGTCGGCAAGGTCAGCGCCTCGCTCTCGGGCTGCGCCTGCAACACGAAACTCACGTCGTCCTGAGCCTGCGCCTGCAAGCCTGACCCGTTGAGCAACTGGCTCAAACCTTGTTCGGCAGAATACTCCCCATGCAATCCGACAGATTGGCGGCCCTGAGTCTGCGCAGGCGTGCTGGAAAGCGTGATGCCTGCCTGACGGGCGAACTGATTGAGCGCATCGCTCAGCGGGCCTGCAGGGATGTCATAGCGCTGGCTGATACGCTCGACGCCGCTATCAGCCGCGACACCGGCCACCGGCAGCAAGCCGATGCCCATTGTGGTCGACAGCAACGCTGCGCGTACGGCTTTACCGAGCAAAGGGTAGGAAGAGGGTGGGTTACTGAAAAAACGCACAGTCATTGTCGAGATCCGTAGAGGTCGCTGAAGGCAGATTGAATTGCTTACTGTCTAAGCCGGACTTACGGAAAAAAGCCGCCAAAAATAAATCAGGTGCGACAGAAATAATCAGGCCTGGCGCTCCAGGCTCACCCACCAGCGTGTGCGATAGCGCAGGCGCACAGGCAGCGTCTGCGGAAGGATTGCCAACAGCTTCTCGGTGTCCTCCAGGCGAAAAACACCCGACAAGCGCAAGTCTGCGATATCACTTGAACAGCCCAGATAGCCCTGGCGATAGCGCCCCACCTCCGCCAGGAAGTCGGCAAGACGCATGTTGCGGGTGACGATCAATCCGTCGGCCCAGGCCCCAGTATCCATATCCGTGGGCGGCGCGAGAACGGCTCCGTTCTGACGCACCACGTAGCTTTCTCCTGCATGCACTTGAGTGAACAGTCCGTCGGCGGTATGCGGTGAATGAATCGCGACGTTGCCTGAAGCCACGCTCAAGCGTGTGCAATCACCGTCCTGACGCACCACAAACCGCCCGTCGATGCCTTCGAACAAGCCATGGCGGGTGCGAACCAGCAACGGTGCGGTCGCAACAGCGCCGCAGGTCACCAGGATTTCCCCGCGTACCAACGTGATCAAGCGTTGCTGCGGGTTGAAGTCCAGGTCCACCGCGCTGTCGGTGTTGAGCTGCAGGCGTGTGCCATCCGGCAGTTGCACGCTGCGACGCTCGCCGGTGGTGGTAGCCAGGTCCGAGGTCCAACGCTGCCAACCGGTGAGGTCTCGGCTGACCCAGGCCGCCGAGCCCATCAACAGCACACCGGACAACACCTTCAACGCTTGCCGGCGACCAAGGCGCTGGGCACTGTTCTCCAGCGCCGCATGGGCGCCAGGAATCGCCGCTAACTGGCTGCTCAACTCATGTTGCAGCGCCTGCACGCGTTGCCAGGCCAACTCGTGTTCATGATGAGCTTCACGCCAGTGCTCGCACTGCGCCTTCAACCGGACATTCGCGCGATTATTACGCAAGCGCAGCATCCAGCTGATGGCCTGCTTGACCACCCGCGGGTCGGGCCCGGAGCGCGCCGCGTTATCCATCGAGGTCATGCCTCATACCGCAGCACATAACAGTGATACAGGGCCTCGGCGACATACCGCTCCACCGAGCGCAACGACACGCCCATCTGCTGCGCAATCTGCTTGTATGTCAGCCCGTCGCACTGAGCCAGTAGAAACGCCTTGCGCACCTTGGGCTTGAGTCCGTCCAGAAGCCGGGCGACGGACTCCAGCAATTCCAGAATCAGCGCACGCTCTTCAGCACTCGGTGCCAAGGCGTCGGGCAAATGCGCGATGGACTCCAGATAGGCGCGCTCGATTTCTTCGCGACGCCAATGATCAATAACCAGGCCTCGGGCGATGGTGCGCAGGAAGGCCCGAGGAGCCTTGAGTTCGAAGCGTTCGGTTTTTTGCAGCAGGCGCACGAACGTGTCCTGCGCCAGGTCCGCCGCATCTGCTGCATTGCCCAGTCGGCTGCGCAGCCAGGTGTTCAGCCAGCCATGATGGTTGCTGTAGAGCGTCTGTACTGCGTACTCGGAAGAGGGCATTCACGCGGCCTGGCAAAGCGTCACAAATGATAATTAGTCGCATTGTCGGCAAGGCTGAAAAATTTTGCAACTCCTGCCATCGGAGGGCTACCGCTGGTCGGCTTCTGACGCAAAAAGCAGATGCTTCTCACAAATTCCTAAGATTTATCCTGCCTTGGCCGACAGCCTGACGAGCCATGCGTGCACCGAAATAGAGCAGTCACAGAGTCTGCCTATCCCGTTACATGGAATGTTGCATCCGGCACGCTCACCCCCTTTTGGCAAAAAGAAGTCAATGAAATGAATCTCAAGTTCAGTCATAAAATTCTGTTGGCCGCGTCAGGCGTAGTGGTTCTGGCCTTCGCGTTATTCACGTTCTACAACGACTACCTGCAGCGCAACACCATCCGGCAAAACCTGGAATCGTCTATCCAGCAGTCCGGTGAGCTGACCGCCAGCAGTGTGCAGAACTGGCTCAGCGGCCGGGTACTGGTGTTGGAAAGCCTGGCGCAAAACGTGGCCCACCAGGGCGGCGCTGCCGATCTTCCGGGGTTGGTCGACCAGTCGGCATTTACCTCCAACTTCCAGTTCACCTACGTCGGTTCAACCAACGGTGTGTTCACCCAACGGCCCGACGCCAAAATGCCGGATGACTACGACCCGCGTCAGCGTCCCTGGTACACACAAGCGGTGGCCGCCGACAAGACCATGCTCACGCCGCCCTATATGGCAGCGGTAGGTGGGCTGATCGTGACCATCGCGATGCCGGTGAAAAAGAATGGTGAACTGCTAGGCGTGGTTGGCGGTGACCTGAGCCTGCAAACCCTGGTGAAGATCATCAATTCGGTGGATTTCGGCGGCATCGGCCATGCATTCCTGGTCAGCGGTGACGGCCAGGTGATCGTCAGCCCGGACCAGGACCAGGTGATGAAAAACCTCAAGGACATCTATCCGGGCACCAATGTACGCATCGATAAGGTCAGCCAGGAAGTGGTCCTCAATGGCCAGGAACGGATCCTGTCCTTCACCCCGATCAGCGGGTTGCCGAATGCAGATTGGTACATCGGCCTGTCGATCGACAAAGACAAAGCCTACGCACCGCTGGGCAAGTTCCGCACCTCGGCATTGATCGCCATGTTTATTGCAGTCGCCGCCATCGCGGTGTTCCTGAGCCTGCTGATCCAGGTCTTGATGCGCCCGCTGACCACCATGGGTCGCGCCATGCAGGACATTGCCCAGGGCGAGGGTGACTTGACCCGCCGCCTGACCGTGGAAAGCAAGGATGAATTCGGTGACTTGGGCAGTGCCTTCAACCAGTTCGTCGAGCGTATTCACGTGTCAATTTCCGAAGTTTCCTCGGCTACCCGCCAAGTACATGACTTGTCCCAGCGTGTAATGGCCTCGTCCAACGCATCGATCGTCGGCTCCGACGAACAAAGCGCCCGCACCAACAGCGTGGCCGCGGCAATCAACGAGCTGGGTGCCGCCACTCAGGAAATCGCGCGCAACGCCGCTGATGCTTCGCAACACGCCAGCGGTGCCAGCGAGCAGGCTGATGACGGGCGCAAGGTGGTGGAGAAAACCATCCTCGCGATGTCGGAGCTTTCGCAAAAAATAAGCCTGTCCTGCACACAGATTGAAACCCTGAACGCCAGCACCGACAACATTGGCCACATCCTGGATGTGATCAAAGGCATCTCCCAGCAAACCAACTTGCTGGCCCTCAACGCTGCGATTGAGGCTGCGCGCGCCGGTGAAGCGGGACGTGGGTTTGCCGTGGTGGCGGATGAAGTCCGCAACCTGGCGCACCGCACCCAAGAGTCGGCGGAGGAGATCCACAAAATGATCACCTCGCTGCAGATTGGTTCGCGTGAGGCCGTGACCACGATGAACGCCAGCCAGACCTCCAGCGAAGAAAGCGTCGAGGTCGCCAACCAGGCCGGTGAGCGCCTGGTCAGCGTGACTCAACGGATCGTCGAGATCGACGGGATGAACCAGTCGGTAGCGGCCGCCACCGAGGAACAGACTGCCGTGGTGGAAACCCTCAACGTCGACATCAACCAGATCAACCTGCTGAACCAGCAAGGCGTGGCCAACCTCAACGAAACCTTGAAGGATTGCGACGCGCTGTCTCAACAGGCCAACCGGCTGAAGCAGTTGGTCGACAGTTTCAAAATCTGATGATTAACCTGTAGGAGCGAGCTTGCTCGCGAAGAACGTCAACGGTAACGCAGCGCTATCAGATAGCCCGTTTCGCCTATTCGTTTTTCGCGAGCAAGCTCGCTCCTACCGTTCAGGCAAGCATCGCCCGCACATTCTCCAGCGCGCTGTCGGCGAATGCCTGCACAAACGGCTCAAACTCTTCCATGCCCTGTTCAACCGGTTCGGCGATGATCGTCCAGGTCACCCGTGAGCAGCGCTCTCCCAATGCTTCGACATCCATGGCTGCCCACAGCCGTGCCACGCCCAAGGTGTTGTAAATCGTTGTCCAGGTCATGTGCATGGCCTGCTCGTCCCGGCTGTTGAGTTGTTCCACCACCAGATTTCCATCGTGGAAGCATTTCTTGCGCAGCGATCCCGTGCCCTCACCGGTCATTTCGATGTGAGACAAGGCGGGGATAAATCTATCAAACCCAGAAAAATCACCGACTACCGCCCACACACCGGCGGCATCGCAGGCGACCATTACTGAAGACACCACAGGCTTGCCGCAAGGGTTGCGAATCAACGTATCGGGTTTCATAGGGTTTCCTTCAATTGAGAGCCTGGCGGCAGGAAGCCGATGCTCTTGAGGTACTCGCAGCCCTTGCGTAACAGCGCCGGATTTTTCTCGGGGTAGTGCGTGCCCATTTGCTCGACGCCACGTCGTGCGTTGTCATGCCGGATCATTGACGTATCGCCGATGTCCTCGCCCACGCCATTCAGGTAGAAACCCAGTACGCCGAACAGCGCATTGCGGCTATCTACTGTGTGCAGGTGACGTTGCCAGTGGGCGACGCTCACCAGTTCGAATGCATGGCCTGCCTGGCGAAAGGCGTCGACGTAGGTTTCCCAGCTCAAGGGCCGCGGGTTGTGCAGGTTGAACACGGTTCCTCCATCACCACAGCGGGCACTGTGGAACGCAATAAACCGGGCAAGAAAGTCCACGGGCATCAAGTCAAAATTCAGCTTGAGGCGGGGCACCAGGCCCAGTTGGAGTGAGCCTTTGAGCATCAACATCAGGCGATTTTTCTGTGGTTCGCAGACACCGCTGCGGCTGTTGAAACTGATGTTCCCGGGACGGTGGATATTGACCCACGTTCCTTGCTCGGCGGCGCGTCCCAGCAAGCGTTCTGCGACCCATTTGGACAGGTTGTAGCCATTCTGGATGTAGAGCGGCGGGTTGGTGGCGGCGAGTGTTTCGAGCACCTGGCCTTGTGCGTCGACGCTACTGGCCGCCGACAGCGTCGAGATAAAGTTGAAGACCTTCTTGCACCGGGTTTCACACAGGCGCAGGCATTCCAGCACGGGTTCGACGTTGTCCTTGGCCAGCGTGGCGTAGTCCATTACGTGATTGACGTGGGCGGCGTTGTGCACCAACACGCCGAACGTCCCGGCGAGGTACTCATACGCCTCGCTGGCCAAGCCAAGACGCGGCTGACTGATGTCGGCGGCATACACCCGCACCCGGCTCAGGTCCAGGTGTTCCAGGCGGTACTCGCGCAGTGCCTCGGCAAACCTCTCGGTCGCCGAATGTCCAGGGTGATCGCGCACCAGGCACGCCACTTCAAGTGCGCCCTCGGCCAGTAACGCCTCGACGATATGCACCCCGAGAAAACTGTTGGCCCCGGTCACGATCACTTTACGACGTTCGCCCGCCCGGTCCTCTGGCAATGCCTGCAAATGCAGCTCACGCAGCGCATCCCGGGTTGCCTGGCCGGTCGGTGCTTCGGGAGGTGCATCGTCACCCATCAGCGTCGCGAGGGTGCGGACCGTGGGGGTCTCAAAAAAACGGCTGAGGGAGAGGCTGCGCCCGAACTGCTCGCGAATGCGCAGCAGCATCCTCGACAGGAGGATGGAATGGCCACCGAGATTGAAGAAGCTTTCATCCGTCGACAACAGCGTCACCGGTACGCCCAGCAACTCGCTCCACAGCTTGAGCAACTGGACTTGCATCGGCGTGTGCGGTTCGCCGTGATGGGTGGTCGGCAGCGGTTGAGTCGGTAGCGCAAGCAATGCCTGGCGGTCGACCTTTCCGTTGGGCGTGCACGGCATGCTCGCAAGCTCCGTGCACAGCGTTGGTTGCAGATAGTCCGGCAGTGTTTGCCGGGCATGCTGTTTCAGTGCAGTCAGGGCGTCTGGTGTTTCGGGCTGGGCCACAAAGGCCAGGATTTGCCGGTCACGATCAATCACCACCGCCACTTGGCGAAACAGCTGACTGCTGCGCAGGCAATGTTCGACCTCTTGCGGCTCGACCCGGAAGCCACGGATCTTCACTTGCTGATCCCGCCGCCCGCCCAGTTCGATCCCGCTTTTCGTCCACTTCGCCAGATCGCCGCTGCGATAGGCCCGCAAGGTCTGCCCGTCGGGCAACGGCAGGTGTACGAAATGCTCGGCGGTCTGGCGAGGCTGGTTGAGGTAACCCAGGCTGACACCAGGGCCGACGATGTACAGCTCGCCCATCACCTGTTCGTCCACCGGTTGTAGCTGCTCGTCGAGGATCAGTACCTGGCTGTTGGCGATGGGCGTGCCGAGGTTGCGGTTACTGTCGCCTGGCAGCAACGTGCGGTGGGTCGCCAGCACGGTGGCTTCGGTGGGGCCGTAGAAGTTGTGCAGGCGACACTGCCCCGCCAGTTGCTCGATGACACAGGGCTCGCACACATCACCGCCGGTGATCACATGGGCCAGGCCCAAGGGTTGATCCAGCGGCAGGATGCTCAGCAGCGCGGGAGGCAGGAAGGCGTGAGTGATACGTTGTTGGCGGATCAGCTCCACCAGTTGCTGCGGGTCACGTCGCTGGTCTTCACTGGGCACGATCAACTCGGCGCCCGCTATCAGGCTCGGGAAGATATCAATCAGCGAAGAGTCAAAACTCAAGGGCGAGAACTGTAAGACCCGGCTGTGTTCGTTCAGTTGTACATGGCCACCGAACCACGCGGTGAAATGCGCCAGATTGTGCTGACTGAGCAGCACGCCCTTGGGCTGGCCGGTGGTGCCCGAGGTATAGAGCACCATGCAGGCTGCGTCCATGGATGGGCGCTGGCGCATTAGCTGCGGGTTGCCGGCGGTGTCGAGCGTGCTCACATCCAATGCAGAAAAACCGTCCCGCAGTGGATGCTTGCCGTCATCCAGCAGCACCGCGACGCCGGCGGTTTCCAGCATGACTTGCTGGCGTTGCAGCGGGTGGCCTGGCTCCAGGGGCAGGTACACCGCGCCATAGGCCAGCACCGCGAGAATGCTGGCGTACAGCTCTGGAGACTTGCCCAGGCAGACACCGATCACCGGCGGTGTGTCGTGGTGCCTAAGCAGAGGCCCCAGACGTTGCTGGATGGCCAGGCTCATACGATGTAACTGTCGATAACTCAGCACGCTGCCAGCCATGTTCAGCGCCGGCCGGTCGGCGAAGGTTTGAAGGCTGTTTTCCAGTCGTTCGATCATTGGCGCCTGGGCTTGGTGCCACAACTCCGCATCGGCGGTCTGGTTAAAGCGATGCAGGTACGCCAGCGATGCGAGCGCTTGCAGGCTGTGTTCCGGATCATCGGAGGCGACGGCCGTCTGCGAGAAGTAGCCCGGGTCCCGGGAGAACCCACTCACCTGCTGGGCCACCCATTCCACCAAGTCGCGTACTGCCTGTTGACGCCACCGTTGACCATTCCCACAGGCTTCGTCGGCAACGTCCAGAGTCGCCAGAAGTCGCCGTGAGTGGTCGTAACACCTGAACTGCAGGGTTGGCAGTCCGCAGTCGGTCAACGTTCCCATACCCACGCGCAGGCTCATCAAGGCTGTGCAAGTCAGGCCTGGCGGAACCTCCTCGCTACCGTCATCGATCAGCAGATCGACGCGGGCTATATCCCGTACTCGCACCAACCCATGACCGTATTGCGCCAGCGCCTCACTGATTTCATTCAACGCCGCACTGGAACCCGTCAGCCCAATTTTCAGGTGCCTCATGGGTGCCCTCCTGATGCCGGAAGAAAGGCATCCAACGCCCGAACCACGCTCGGCGTTTGCAGCAGGCCGCTGTGATTCAGGAACCCCATGATATTGCCCATCAGTGGGTGCTGGCGGGTAATGGGAAAGCCCATCGCCTGCACTTCAGCGCGGAGTGCGGAGCGCGTGTCGTCACTGACATCCAGGTGCTCGATCAATTGCAGGTCGAAGGTTTTCTGCAGGTCGTGGGTCAAGTAATGCTGGAGAAATATCGGCAGGATTTGGGCGATGCAGTCGCGGTCCGAGGCGTTGGCAGACTGCCAATAAATACGCACCAGACGCGTCCAGAAAACTGCATGACGGCCTTCGTCAACCAAGTGGTCGGCCATCAAACCACGGATGGATTGCTTGACGCTGTCGTCCTTGGAAAACGCCGCTACGTCATGGGTGACGGTATTTTCGGCGATGGCCACGGCGATCAACTCCACGGCATCGCGCAAGTGTTCGGGGGCCAGCGCCAGCGCGGCAGGCAAGGCACGGCTCAGCTCGATTTGCCCAGGCAGTTCAAGGGGCGGGATGCCGGTCATCTCGACGGTCTGTTGCATGAAATCGAGGGCGACGAGGGCGTGGTAATCCTCATCCACGACTACGGTCATGGCGTCGTAGCGACAGGCGAGCGGGAAGGGCACTGAAAAGCGATTCTTGGCAATGCTGCGTGCGGTCTTGTCGACGATCTCGGTTTCAAAGATCACCACGTCGTTGATGAACTTGTAGAACGTCTGCAGCAAGACAAAATCCCGATGCTGTGGGCATTGATCGACAAAGGTCGCGCTCAGCACCAAGGGTTGTCGGCTCAAGGGATAAATCAACTTTTGATCATTTTCCAGCAAGCGGCGCGGGCGCGTGCGGATAGTCGCGCGGCGCTCCCAGTCGTCGGCAAATGAGCGGTAGTCGGCAGGGTTCATACGCTCACCTCCGACAGGCGCAGGTACAACCCGTCCCAAAAGGCCAGGCGGCTTTCCACGGCGCCCAGGGCGCTACTGTTGGCTTGCTGCTCGCGACGCGGGTCGGCGAGGATAAGGCGTTGCAGCAATTGCGCCGCCGCCGGGCCATGCTCTTCGGCGTCGATTTCCATGTGGCGGTTGAGGTAGTAGCAGAAGGTCGGCGCCTGGCGATGAGCTATCTCGCAGCTCTCCAGGATGCGTTTGAACATTGACGGGATGACGCTCTCGCGGCCGTGCAGAAAGGCAGCTGCTACGCAGTGGGTGGGCGCGTTCAGCGCAACCTGCAGTGTGCTTCTGACGAACCGGGCCACGACAGGGTGAATATCGATTTTTTGCAGGGCCGTTTCTGCATCGTCGCCGTCACGTTGCAGGCTGACGAACCGCTCGATGGTCGCCGTATTCGCGCCGACTTCACGCATGGCCTCCAGGTACAGTTCGAAGTGGCTGCGGTGTCCGTGGCCGGGGTACGCGTCCGACTCTTCGCCCAGTACGATTTCATTGATCAGTCGAGCCGCTTGTGGATCCGTTGGCGGTAACCAGGGCAGGCGCATACCAGTGAGGTCATGTTGCAGGCGCTTGGTCAGTGTCATGAAGTCCCAAACGGCGAATACGTGGCTCTCCATAAAGTAGTGCAACTGTTGAAGTGTATTTATTTCTAAAAATAATGGATGGCTGTGCAACTGCAGCTTTTTTTGTTTAAGCAGGTGTGAATGCTGGAGCATGGTCGATGCCTATAAGTCGTTGTCTCTTCCCTGATAAAAGCGTTTTGCTTCAGCGACAAATAAACATTGGTTTTCACGCGCGCGGATGCCTTGATAGCGGATTAGCCATGCTTGAGGCTGGCTCCGTTATTCAAGAAGTCGCACGCTGTGACAAAACACAAGGCTTTATTTAAAGGAACGCCACTCACAGTGACGCCCGAGCATGAGTTCACGCTATTGGTTTGGGAGATTGGGAGTATGGATAATAAAAAACAATAATCTGATTGGGTATTCAGCGGTTTTTAGTTTTATAAGTTTTTGCAAATAAATGTGTTGCTGTAGTTGGTGTGTTATATGAGGTGTGGGAAGTTTCCTTGGATATTAAATATTAAGCTGGAGTGGTTATTTTTAACTAATGTTTCGCAGGGCAAGAACTTCGCCGCCGTAATGCACTGAGCTCCCCTGACCCAGGCGGCTTCGCAGCGCTATGTGGTCGAAGGGAGAGATTCAGTTCCCAGAAGCATTCACAGCGATGTTTTATCGTCGCTCTGCTCAAGGCTCCTGAGGTAACCCGTAATCACCTCCATGCCGCGGGTGAGGTGGTTACGCAACGTCAGGATGCTTTCTTCGATCTTCTTTTTTGCCACCAAATCCAGCAGTTCCCGGTGGTCTTCCTGGGACGTCTTGCCCAGGCCCATGGCTTCGAGGTTGAAGCGCAGGAAACGCTCCTCTTCGTTCAAGCCGTGCTCAACCAGCTTGAGCAGCCGCTGATTGCCTGCCTTGCCATACAGCGCCATGTGAAACAGGCGGTTGAGCCGGCCGATTTCGGTGTAGTCGCTTTCTCGTTCCAGCGCATCAATGAAGGCGCCAGCCTGGGCAATGTCGTCGGGCGTGAGCAGGGGAATCGACAAGCGCAGCGCTTCGGATTCCAGGAGTATGCGCAGAGCGTAGGTTTCCGCCGAATGGTCTTCAATCAGCGGGGCCACCACCGCGCCTTTGTGGGTGACCACATGCAGCAGTGATTGGGCTTCCAGTTGACGCAATGCCTCGCGCACCGGCATCCGGCTGACCCCGAACAAGCTGGCCAGCTCCTGTTGGCGCATGGCGGTGCCGCAGGGCAAGCGGCCATCCAGGATGGCGTTGCGCAATGTTTCTTCAATCACGGAGCGAGCGAGATGGGCGGGGATAGGCCCGCTGATCTGGATGCTGCTCAAAGGGTTCGGCTTCTGCGTCACGACTACGCTATCCTCCTTTTCAGGGTGAGGTGGCTAATTGGATCCAATGCACACTAGAGTTTGTCCACAAGCTTGTCAAACAGGCAAGGTTTCGGCTTGTAAGCGACTCAACAACGCTGCTTTTTGACCCACATTTCTTGCTTGCTGCGTCTTACGGCCGCGATGGAAAAATGGGTGCTGCCGCGGTGATTGCACCGTGCCATTGTTTTTTACCATTCGAACCTTCACCATCCAACGCTACTCCGTCTTCTTCTACGGATTGAACGCTTTGGCGGTACGTTTTATTCCCCCTTGGGTCCTGCGCTGGCTTTTTTCGGTGCTATTGCTGGCTGGCTTATTGCCTGGCGGGTTGCATGCCGATTGGGATTTCTCCCAGATCAGCCGCAAAGCGACCGCACTGTACGGCCCGTTGGGAGAAGGGCAGCAGCGCATTGATGCCTGGCAACGGTTGTTGGCGACGCAGAAACAAGTCAGCGAGCTGGAGCAGCTTAAAGTAGTCAACCTGTTCTTCAACAAGCAAATGCATTATGTGGAAGACATCGACCTGTGGCACCAGGTGGACTATTGGGAAACCCCTATCGAAGGCCTGTGGAAGGGCGCCGGGGATTGCGAGGACTATGCAATCGCCAAGTATTTCAGCTTGCGTCATCTGGGCGTCGCCAGCGACAAATTGCGCATTACCTACGTCAAGGCGTTGCGTCAGAATCGCGCCCACATGGTCTTGACCTATTACTCGACGCCGGACGCGATGCCGCTGGTGCTCGACAGCCTGACTGATGAAATCCAGCCGGCAAGCCAGCGTACCGACTTGCTGCCTGTCTATTCCTTCAATGCTGAAGGCTTATGGTTGCCGGGCGCCAAGGGCGACAAAAAAGTCGGTGATACCAAACGCTTGTCACGCTGGCAGGATGTGTTGAAAAAAATGCGTGCGGAAGGCTTTCCAGCCGAGCCTGCCAACTAGGAGTACCTGTACAGATGTCTCTGTTCAAACAGCTTTTGATCGCTATCTGTCTGTTTTTGGTGGTCGCCTTCAGCGGCAGCTTCATGGTGAGCCTGGAAAGTTCGCGCACCCAATATGTCAACCAGTTGCGCTCCCATGCGCAGGACGCCGCGACCGCATTGGCGCTGTCATTGACCCCCAATATCGATGACCCGGCGATGGTGGAGTTGCTGGTCAGCTCGATCTTCGACAGCGGCTACTACGCCAGCATCCGCGTGGTGGACCTGAAGAATGACCAAGTCATTGTCGAACGCAACGGTACCCCCGACAGCGACGGCGTGCCCAAATGGTTCGTCAACCTGATCGGCCTGGAGCCGGCGGGCGGCGACGCCTTGGTTAACCGTGGCTGGGAGCAGGCGGCACGGGTCGAGGTAGTCAGCCACCCGATGTTCGCCCTGGCCAAGCTCTGGCGAAGCGCGCTTGGCAGCCTTGGCTGGCTGTTGCTGTGTGGCGCTGTCAGCGCCGTGCTGGGAGCCCTGTTGCTGCGCCGACAATTGAAGCCCTTGGACTACATGGTCAAACAGTCCCATGCGATTGCCCGTCGGGAATTCTTGAGCTTGCCTGAGCTGCCGCGCACCCCGGAGTTACGTCGTGTGGTGCAGGCGATGAACCAGATGGTGGAGAAACTCAAGGCGCTGTTTCAGGAGCAGGCCGAGCGCAGTGAAAGGCTGCGGGTCGAGTCATACCAGGACAACCTCACCGGCCTGGCTAACCGGCGCTATTTCGAGATGCAACTCAACGCCCGGGTGAGTAATCCGGAGGAGACCAACTCCGGTTATTTGCTGCTTCTGCGGGTCAAGGACCTGGCCGGGCTCAACCAGCGCCTGGGCGGCCAGCGCACCGACCAATTGCTGCAGGCGGTGGGCGAGCAACTGTTGCGTCAGTGCGAGCCGTACCCGGAAACCCACAACCTGGTCACCCGGATCCGCGGCGGCGAGTTTGCCGTGCTGGCGCCGGGGCTGGTACGCGAAGAGGCGTTGCAGCTGGCGCAAAACCTGGAAAACGTCCTGCTTAGCCTGCAAGCCACGGGTGCCAGCGATGTCACGCCGGTCGCTTACATCGGCCTGGCACCGTTCAACCATGGCGACGCACCCCAAGCCGTGCTGACACTGGCCGACCAGGCCCTGGCCCAGGCGGAGACCCAAGGGGACACCAGTTGGGTGTGCCTGGACCATAGCGCGCCGGCCAGCGTTGGCGATGACCATCATGCCTGGCATACCTTGCTCGACCGTGCGTTGACCGAGCAACGTTTTCAACTCTATTTCCAGCCGGTGGTTGCCAGCCACGACCCGCAGATGGTGCTGCATTACAAAGTGCTGTCACGCCTGCAGGACGACCAAGGACAGACGATTGCGGCGGGGCGTTTCCTGCCATGGCTTGAACGCTTCGGCTGGTCGGCGCGCCTTGACCGCATGATGCTGGAGCTGGTGTTCAAGCAGATGGCCGGCCACACCGAATCCCTCGCGCTGAACCTGTCGGCCGCGACCTTGGCCGACCCTCAAGCCCTGAATCGAGTGTTCGAGTTATTGCGTCAACACTCCAATCTTGGCCCACGGCTGACCCTGGAAATCGGCGAAGAGCAACTGCCGGAACAAGCGGCGCTTGAGCAACTGACCCATCGCCTGCGCGAGCTCAATTTCTCCTTGAGCCTGCAGCGCTTCGGCGGGCGCTTCAGCATGATCGGCAACCTGGCGCGCCTGGGCTTGGCCTACCTGAAGATCGACGGCAGCTACATTCGCGACATCGACCAAGAGAGCGACAAACGCCTGTTTATCGAAGCCATCCAGCGCGCCGCCCACAGCATTGACCTGCCACTGATCGCTGAGCGTGTGGAGACCGAGGGTGAGCTGGCGGTGATCTGCGAGATGGGCGTTTTCGGCGTGCAGGGGCAGTTGTTTGGCGAGCCGGCGCCCTGGAAGTAATGCGTGTAGCCGCTGCCAAGGCAGTGGCTACCGTCTGTGGCCTCAGATCAGCCCGGTTTCTTCATCGTTGATCAAGCTGTTCAGCCCACCGAGTGCTTCCCGCGCCTGGTTGCGATCCAACAGTTTGGCCTGGGCTGCCGGCGGCAGGTCGGTGACGCGAATCACCCCCTTGCTGGTCAATACCTGGATCAAGTCATCCAGCACCCGAATCATCTCCAGGTCGCTTTGCTTGAGCTGATTCAAGCTGGTTTCGACGAGTGTATTGGCGTACCACGCTTCAATCTCATGGTGATCGGCCGGCAGCGTTTCCGTTGACTCGGTGAAGGGCGCGGCCTCTACGCGAATCAGCCCGCCGTGGGCATCACGTTGCACATAAAACATAACAATCCCTCAGCAATGAAGCCCGCAGCCATCAACACAGGCTAACGGTGGGTAATGGGTGCGAGTATGCGGTGCAATCGTCCCACAGAGCCAGTGACGAGCCACTAATGGACATCGGCCGCCCGGTTGGGCGGCCGATGAACGCAGGCTTAGGCGGTGTGATCGATCTTGATGGTCGGGTCGGCACCACTGATCAGCGAGTTGATGCTGGTGTGAGACCAGTCGTTGCCTTCCAGCTTGATGGTGACATCCGCGTTCGCCAGGCCGCCGGCCTTGTTCAGGTTACCTTCGGTACTGACTTGCAGTGTCGAGACGCCTTCCACCGTGGTGATCTTGAGGTAGTTGTCGATGGTGCTGTCGCTCTCACCTTTCAACAAGTCCCGCAGGTCAATCCGGTCACCGTCCGCGGCCTTGAAGTCCTTGATCACGTCGTTGCCCAAGTCGCCAGCCTTCCACACGAACAAATCAGCACCGGAACCACCCACCAGGATGTCGTTGCCCTGCCCGCCGATCAACGTGTCGTTGCCGGTACCGCCCAGCAGGATATCGTTGCCCTTGCCGCCATCGAGGTAGTCGTTGCCGCCCTGACCGAACAGGATGTCGTCGCCGTTGCCGCCCAGCAGCGTGTCGTTCCCGTCCTTGGCGCCGGACACATCAAAGTCGGCGTAGTGTTCGGTCACGTACTGATGCACGTTCGACGTGGTGACGGCCGTGACGGCCACCCCGGTTTTCTGTGCGACGAAGGCCTGCAGCGCGTTGTAGCCCTCGCCGGTGACCCCACTGAAGCTCACCAGGTCACCGAAGATGATGTCATTGCCATCGCCACCGTTGATGGTGTCAGAGCCCGGCAAGGTCGCCTCGGTGTGGCCCAGGATAGCGTTAGCCAAGTCCTTCGGATCGATGTTGCTCTGTGGCTTGCCGTCCGAGTCGTACGGTTTGAGGTCGTTGAGGCTGACCCCGCTGTTGATACCAATGGCCTCCACGCTGGACAAACCGCTGAGCAATGCAAACCCGCTGCCGGCATTGCTGGTCGTCGCAGAGCTGGTGCTGCTACCGCTGCCGTCCAGGTACGAGACCTCATAGGTGCCGTCGCCTTGCGCATGCACGGTGCCGATGACGCCGCTGTCGTACCAGCTGCCGTTCCAGTTCTGCATCCACTTGTGAACCTGACCGGCGCTGTCGATCAGTTGCAGCTTGCTGCTGCCGACGGTGATCGAGAACGCGTTGCCCAACTGATAGTTGTTGGTGTTGATGTAGTCATCCAGCCGGCCATCGGTGGCGAAGTAGTTGTAGAAGTCGGCGACCACCGGGTTGGTCTGTTCGCCGTTCTGGAAGTACGTCGGCTGGCCATCAGTGATGAAGTAAGTCAGGTTGGTCGCGCCGGTATTGCCGGTCGCCAGGTTGCTCTGGAAGAAGTTGGCGGTGGCCTTGAACACGTCTTCATAGTTGGTGCCGCCACCGGAGACCATCGAATCCAGCACGCCCTTGAGTATCGCCAGCGCGTTTGGATCGTTCAGGTTAATCGCCACCGATTTATTGACCTGGGTATCGAAGTCCGCCACGAAGATATTCACGGTGCCCGATGTGTTGGCGCCGAGGCTGTTTTTCAGTGAGCTGAACACCGAGGTCAGCGACGCCTTGGCCGCGTTGACCGAGTCGGTGCTCATGCTGCCGGAGCTGTCGACCATGAACGCGATGTTGTAGTTCTTGCCTTGCACCACGTTCAGGCCACCGATGTCCGCGACCACAATGTCATTGGCATCGGTGCCGGTGATGTTGTCGCTGCCCGACGTCGCGGTGATCGAGTTGTAGTTCGCCGGGTAAACCGTGACCGGCAACTGCGCGGTGGTAACGGCCGAGCCGCCCAGGCTTTCAGTCGAGGTCGAGGTCACCGTCAGGTTGAACTGGCCGCTGTAGTAGGTCGGTGGCTTGATGGTCAGGGTGCTCAAGTCCCAGCCCGTTACGTTCACTTCACCGGTGCTCGCGCCGGCGCTATAGGTATGCCCGGCACCATCGGTGAGTACCGAACCTGCCGGGATCCCGCTGATCTTCACGCTCAGGCTTTCCGAACCGTCAGTATCGGTCAGGCTGGTGGTGACCTTGGACAGGTGCACCGAGCCATTCTCCAGGCCTTCGTTGAGCTTGTAGCCGGTGTAGTAACCGTCGCCGTTGCTGCCATGCAGGTCGGACACGGTCACGCCGGCATTGATCAGGTCGCTGACGCCGGTGTAGAGCGGTATGCCGCTGGTGTTCAGGGGCTGGACCGCACCGTTGCCGATTTGCACGTTGACGTTATAGCTGCCAGGTCCGGACTGGTTGGCGTGGTAGATCTCGATGCTGTAGTAGCCGCTGACGGTCGGGGTGATCGAACCGCTGAACTTGCCGCTGTTGGTGCCCCACAGCGCGCTCGCTACGTCTTTGCCGCCAACGTTGATCACCAGGCTGTCATCGCCGGTGCCGCTGAAGGTGTAGCTCTTCCCGGCTTCCATGTAGATCAGGCCGGAAGTCTTGGAGCCAGAGCCCCCCGCAACGTTCGTTTCAGACACGACAGTGGTCACGGTGGTGCTGGTGTTCGGCGTGCCGGCGTTATCAATCGCGTTTTTCAGGTCTGCCGGTGCAGCGCCGTTGCCGTTGGTGCCCAGGTTCGCAATGCTGTTCCAGCTTTGCTTGGTCAGGCCTACGGAATTCACGGTGTTATCCGCGACCGTCAGGTTCGGCGCGTCCGCCACTGGGGTGATATCGACTTTCACCGTCGCGGCGGTGCCCAGATCCTTGCCATCGGTTGGCTGGAACTTGAACTGCGCATAGTCGGCCTGTTTATTGCCAATACCAGTACCGCCGTAACCATCGGTTCCGGACTCGTTGGCATTGGGCGTAAAGCGCAATTGACCGGCGTCGATCTGGGCCTTGGTAAAGGTCTGGCCGCTGGTCACGTTGGACCAGGTCACCCCGTCCGCTGCCAGGAACTGCAATTTACCGGCAACCGGCAACTCGGTGATTTTCACCCCGAGGCTCGCTTGTGGCGAGTCGACGTCAGTCACGCCGAAGTTCGACCAGGCCAGGGCCAGCGGCGTGTCTTCGGTACCCGTGACGGCGCTGCCGGTAGCGACCGGCGCATCGTTGACGGCCACCACGTTGACGGTGGCAGTGGCAACGTTGGAGTAGTTACCGCCATCGGTCACCGTCACGGTAATGATCCGCGGCGTGGTGCTCGGGTCATGGCTGTTGTTGGTGAACGTGATGTTCTGGATCCGCGTCATGTAATCGGCCAGCGTCGCGGTGCCCGACAGCGTCAGGGTGATGGTGCCCGTCTGGTTGTTGGAGTTGATCGTGATGCCGTTGACGCTATTGCCCAGGTTCAACGCGTCGCCCACTTGCGCGTTGGTCAGGGTAACGGTGGCGCCGGTCAGCATGGTGCTGTCCGGGTCGGTGATCTTGATGTCGGTGTCAGCAATCGACACACCCGGCCCGGTGGTGCCTTCGGTGAACGTCACCTTGTAATCCGCACCGGTGGCGCCGCTGGACTTGTTGGCGTCCAGGTCGATGACCGGCGGGGCGTCGTTATCGATGATATTGGTGCTGATGCTGCCATTGGTGCCGCTGATCGCCAGCTTCTCGAAGTTGCCACCGGAGGTCTTGTCGATGGTGATCACCAGCGTTTCGGTAGGTTCGGTCAGCTTGTCGTCAAGGGTGTTCACGTTGAAGGTTGCACTGCTGGCGCCAGCCGGGATCTTCACGGTGTAGACGCCGTTGAAGTCCGAACCGTCGGTGGCCGTGCCGCTGTATTTCAGCGTGACGGTCACGTCAGTGGCCGCCGGGTTGCTCAGCGTGAGGGTGTAGTGGGCTGTCTGGCCCTCATTCACTGAAGCATCGCCAGTGATGCTGATCGTGGTGGTGTCGATCGAGTCGGTGATGGTGGTGACCGCTGGGTGGCTATTATCCGGGACCAGCTTCTCGAAGTTGCCGCCAGTGGCCGTCGTAATAGTGGTGCTGACGGTGGAACCGTTGTTGTAGACGTCGTTGGCTGGTGTCTGGAAGACCACGGTACCGGTGGTTTTACCGGAGTCGATAGTGATTACCTGGCCGTTGGACAAGGTCACGGTGACCGGGGCGTGAGCGACGTTGCTCAAGGTCGCGGTGTACGTGATCTGGCCGCCTTCAGTGATCGCGGTGTTGGCTGTCGACAGCGTCACAGTGGTGGTGTCGATCGAATCCGAAATGACAGTGGTCGGCGGGTTGGTGTTATCCGGAACCAGTTTCTCGAAGTTACCGCCAGTGGCTGTGGTGATCGTCGTGCTGACGGTGGAGCCGTTGTTGTAGACGTCGTTAGCCGGAGTCTGGAAGACCACGGTGCCGGTGGTTTTGCCGGAATCGATAGTGATCACCTGGCCGTTGGACAGCGTCACGGTGACCGGGGCGTGAGCGACGTTGCTCAAGATCGCGGTGTAGGTGATCTGGCCGCCTTCGGTGATCGCTGTATCGGTGGTGCTCAACTTAACGGTTGTGGTGTCGATCGAGTCGGTGATGGTGGTGACCGCTGGATGGCTGTTATCCGGAACCAGCTTCTCGAAGTTGCCGCCAGTGGCTGTGGTGATGGTGGTACTGACGGTTGAGCTGTTGTTGTAGACGTCGTTGGCTGGCGTCTGGAAGACCACGGTACCGGTGGTTTTACCGGAGTCGATAGTGATCACCTGGCCGTTGGACAAGGTCACGGTCACCGGGGCGTGAGCGACGTTGCTCAAGGTCGCGGTGTAGGTGATCTGGCCGCCTTCAGTGATCGCGGTGTTGGCCGTCGACAGGGTAACGGTGGTGGTGTCGATCGAATCCGAAATGACAGTGGTCGGCGGGTTGGTGTTATCCGGGACCAGTTTCTCGAAGTTGCCGCCAGTGGCTGTGGTGATCGTCGTGCTGACGGTGGAGCCGTTGTTGTAGACGTCGTTAGCCGGAGTCTGGAAGACCACGGTGCCGGTGGTTTTACCGGAATCGATAGTGATCACCTGGCCGTTGGACAGGGTCACGGTCACCGGGGCGTGAGCGACGTTGCTCAAGGTCGCGGTGTAGGTGATCTGGCCGCCTTCAGTAATGGCGGTGTCAGTGGTGCTCAACTTAACGGTCGTGGTGTCGATCGAGTCGGTGATGGTGGTGACAGCTGGGTGGCTGTTATCCGGGACCAGCTTCTCGAAGTTGCCGCCAGTGGCCGTGCTGATGGTGGTGCTGACGGTGGAACCGTTGTTGTAGACGTCGTTGGCAGGTGTCTGGAAGACCACAGTGCCGGTGGTTTTACCGGCATCAATGGTGATGACCTGTCCGTTGGACAGGGTCACGGTGACCGGCGCATGCGCTTCGCTCGAAAGCGTGGCGGTGTAGGTGATCTGACCGCCTTCGGTAATGGCGGTGTCGGTGGTGCTCAACTTAACGGTCGTGGTGTCGATCGAGTCGGTGATGGTGGTGACAGCTGGGTGGCTGTTATCCGGAACCAGCTTCTCGAAGTTGCCGCCAGTGGCCGTGCTGATGGTGGTGCTGACGGTGGAACCGTTGTTGTAGACGTCGTTGGCAGGTGTCTGGAAGACCACAGTGCC
>Ga0105251_10001264_pt1 | contig 21852 bp, 21 predicted proteins | sample KBSS64metaG_FD_80424 | JGI IMG/M metagenome (GOLD analysis project Ga0105251, IMG submission 80424) | Switchgrass rhizosphere microbial communities from Kellogg Biological Station, Michigan, USA - KBS S6-4 metaG | ecosystem: Host-associated > Plants > Roots > Rhizosphere > Soil | place...
ATCGACGAACTGGTAGGGCGCTGGGCGAAAGAGCGCGAAGCGGGTGAAGGCTTCGGCGACTTTACGGTGCGTGCGGGCATCATTCGCCCGGTGCTCGACCCAGCCCGTGATTTCTGGGAATAAGCCCGGCATCGCCCGGAAGCGCTAAGCTTATCGGGTACTGGTTTTGTAGGCCGGGCAAATGCATTACGCCCGGCAGAACAGGCAAATGAGGTCTTTATGTCCGTACTCGATCTACACGTCCTTAACGAATTACCGAAGGTCGATCGCATTTTGCAACTGGCGGAAACCAACAGCCAGCTGGAAAAGCTGAGCGCGGAAGCGCGCGTTGCGTGGGCGCTGGAAAACCTTCCGGGCGAATACGTGCTCTCTTCAAGCTTTGGTATTCAGGCGGCGGTGAGCCTGCATCTGGTTAATCAGGTACGGCCGGATATTCCGGTCATTTTGACCGATACCGGCTATCTGTTCCCGGAAACCTATCGGTTTATCGACGAGTTAACGGATAAGCTCAAGTTGAACCTGAAGGTCTATCGGGCGAAGGAGAGCGCCGCCTGGCAGGAAGCACGCTACGGTAAGCTGTGGGAGCAGGGCGTTGAAGGCATTGAAAAATACAATGAGATCAACAAAGTCGAACCGATGAACCGGGCCCTGGAAGCGCTGAACGCGCAAACCTGGTTTGCGGGACTCCGTCGGGAACAGTCCGGTAGCCGCGCCACGCTCCCGGTGCTGGCCATTCAGCGCGGGGTCTTTAAGGTGCTGCCAATCATCGACTGGGATAACCGCACCGTCTATCAATATCTGCAGAAGCACGGCCTCACCTATCATCCGCTGTGGGAGCAGGGATACCTTTCGGTAGGGGATACCCACACCACCCGCAAATGGGAACCGGGGATGGCGGAAGAAGAGACGCGTTTCTTTGGTCTGAAGCGCGAGTGCGGGCTGCACGAAGGGTAGCAGATTACAGATAGAGACTTTTTCGATCCCGGTAATACCGGGATTTTTATATTTATTAGCTTTTTTATGACGTTGTAAGACTTCATAGAATGGATGTAATTAAAAGATACAATTGATTCTGCTTATTGAAAGGCTTACTTCTGCTGAAATAAATTACACATTAATGATAATGATTATGGCATAGTATAAAACACCTTTTATTAAATGGATGTGACGTGCCAATGTTTAATTTTTGGGGGAAAACCAGACAAGGAGAAAAGGGCGGCGGGGACGATTATCATCTCCTGTGCTGGCATTCACTTGATGTCGCCGCGATGGGCTACTGGATGGTGAAACATAACATTTATGGGCTGGCGGATTATTTTCGCCGATTAGGCCTCACAAATATTGAACAGGCGGCACAATTTTTTGCATGGTTATTATGCTGGCATGATATAGGAAAGTTTGCCCGCTCCTTTCAACAGCTTTACACCAATAGTTGCCTTAGCACTCCCCCCGGATGTCGACAATATTATGAAAAAGTATCGCACTCGACGTTAGGCTACTGGTTGTGGAATACATATTTAAGCGAGTATCCTGAATTACTTCCTGCATCATCTCTTTCTCCTCGTAAATTAAAACGCGTTATTGCTATGTGGATGCCTGTGACAACCGGGCATCACGGGCGTCCACCGGATGGTGTGCGCGAACTGGATAATTTTCTTCCGTATGATAAAGAGGCTGCTCGCGACTTCCTTGCGGAGATAAAACCCATGTTTCCACAGATTGAGATCCCGATATCCTGGGATGATGATGCAGGAGTCGAGCTGTTCAAACATCTTTCATGGTCTATTTCGGCTGCCGTAGTTTTAGCTGACTGGACAGGCTCTTCAACACGTTTTTTCCCTCGGGTCGCCACGCCGATGCCGCTGGAGAAATACTGGGTGCAGGCGCTTACTCAAGCCGAGAAAGCCGTTGCCGTTTTCCCCCAACCGGCGAACATTGCTCCATTTTCTGGAATAAAAACGCTATTTCCATTTATACAGCATCCCACACCGTTACAACAAAAAGTACTTGATCTGGATCTCAGTACAGAAGGGCCGCAATTATTCATTCTTGAGGATGTTACCGGTGCAGGGAAAACTGAGGCGGCGCTGCTACTGACGCATCGCCTAATGGCTGCCGGTAAGTCACAGGGATTATTTTTTGGTTTACCTACGATGGCGACGGCAAATGCCATGTTTGATCGTATGGCAAAAACATGGTTAGCATTTTATCAAGCTGGTTCTCGCCCTAGTCTGGTATTGGCGCATAGCGCGCGTGGGCTGATGGATCGTTTTAATCAATCAATATGGTCAGGGGATTTCTCCGGTTCAGAAGAGCCTGATGAAAAGCAACCTTTCAGCCAAGGCTGTGCGGCCTGGTTTGCCGATAGTAATAAAAAAGCGTTACTGGCTGAGATCGGTGTCGGGACGCTCGATCAGGCAATGATGGCCGTTATGCCCTTTAAACATAGTAATCTGCGGCTGCTGGGCTTAAGCAATAAAATCCTGCTTGCAGATGAGATCCACGCCTATGATGCCTATATGTCACGGATTCTGGAAAGCCTGATTGAGAAGCAGGCCTGTGATGGCAATACAACCATACTTCTTTCCGCAACATTATCTCAGCAGCAGCGAGGTAAACTGGTCGCTGCGTTTGGTCGGGGAGCGGGAAGCCGCGCCGAAGCGCCCTTACTGGGATATGAAGATTATCCCTGGCTGACTCAGGTAACGAATACAGAAATAATCTCCCAACATATTGCTACCCGTAAAGAGGTTGAACGCAGCGTCAATATTGGTTGGCTGCATTGCGAGCAATCTTGTATCGACCATATTGAAAAGGCAGTGAGTCGAGGAAAATGCATCACCTGGATACGTAACTCTGTTGATGATGCCATTCGCATTTATCGTCAGCTTCTCGCTAGAGGAGTTATTCCTGCTGAAAATCTTTTTTTATTCCATAGCAGATTTGCGTTTTACGATCGCCAGCGAATCGAAACTGAAACAGTGTCACGATTTGGCAAAGGAGATTGTACTCAGCAACGTGCCGGAAGGGTGCTTATTGCCACTCAGGTGATAGAACAAAGTCTCGATATCGATTTGGATGAAATGATCTCCGATTTAGCACCGGTAGATTTGCTTATTCAACGGGCTGGACGATTGCAGCGCCATATCCGTGATCGCAACGGACAGATGAAAAAAAATGGCCATGATGAGCGTGATGCACCGACTTTGTTAATCCTCGCTCCGCAGTGGGACGATGTACCTCGTGAAGATTGGTTATCCAGCTCTATGCGTAACAGCGCCTATGTTTATCCAGATCATGGCCGTCTGTGGCAAACGCAGCGCGTTCTGCGTGAACAAGGAGTGATCAGAATGCCGCAGTCCGCGCGATTGTTGATTGAGTCGGTATACGGTGAAGATATTGATATGCCTGATGGATTTGCGAAGACGGAGGCCTCACAAAAGGGAAAATATTACTGTGACCGGGCATTTGCTGGACAGGTGCTCCTTAACTTTACAACGGGCTACAGCCCAGAAGGTAATGATTTTCTTCCTGAAAAGCTTTCCACACGTCTGGCAGAAGAGTCGATTACGCTGTGGTTGGCAAAAATCATTAACGGTGATGTTACGCCCTATGCATCGGGTGAACATGCCTGGGAGATGAGCGTGCTGCGGTTACGTCAGAGCTGGTGGGAAAAGCATAAAGGTGAATTTGAACGTTTAGAAGGGAAATTATTTCAGCAATGGTGTGTTGAGCAGCATCAGAATATGGAATTTGCCATCGTGATATTGGTATCAGATTCGGCAGCCTGTGGCTATTCGGCTGATGAAGGGTTGATTGGCAAAGAGATAAGCGAGACTTCTGGAGCAGTATAGACCTGGGGAATCCCCGCGGATGCGGGGAACGTTAAGAACCATATTCACAAGGATTCATTACAAGCGGTTCAACCCTTCAAGAGGGAAGCGGGTAGCTTAGCAGATTTCAGTCACAAAATTATAAATTAGATTATAAGGATTCATTACAAGCATATTGATTTGTACGTTGGTGATATATTATTCACAATGATTCTTGTGGGTTAACACTTCAGACGATCTTCGCCTGCTGGCAGATGTACCCTGATGTCTAATCACGTTTGGTGCCTTGAACATACCTTCAGGGGCCCGTTTGTTATCAACACCAAGGACTACTAATGAAGGAAAAACCAACAAGATATACACGATTTTTCTGTCAGTTAATCGTTTGTCTGGGTAGTAATCTGTTGATCAAGTTTAAGTTATCGTTCCACTAACGCTTAAGGGAATCCATAGGCCACGGATGGCATTTTATAAAGGAAAAAGTATGTTTCCTGAAAACCTAATCGTTACCCCTTGGTTGCCCGTCCGTTTCAAAGATGGTTCGACGGGTAAACTGGCTCCAGTCGATCTGGCTGATGAAAGTGTTGTGGATATTGCTGCGACCCGTGCCGATTTACAGGGGGCAGCCTGGCAGTTTCTGCTGGGGTTACTGCAGTGCAGCGTTGCGCCCAAAAATTATCATCGATGGGAAGATATCTGGGAAGAGGGACTAACGGAGGAGATGCTACGTAATACACTGGCGCCGTTAGAGCATGCCTTTCAGTTTGGTGCGGAATCGCCCTCGTTTATGCAGGATTTTGAACTGTTACCCGGAGAGAAAATTTCGATAGCGTCATTACTGCCGGAAATCCCAGGTGCGCAGACTATCAAATTTAACAAAGATCACTTTATTAAGCGCGGCGTAACCGAATTCTTTTGTCCGCATTGTGCAGCATTGTCGCTGTTTTCATTGCAGCTTAATGCTCCATCTGGTGGCAAAGGTTATCGCACCGGACTACGCGGCGGAGGGCCGCTGACCACGCTTATAGAATTGCAGGAATATCAGGGAGAGCGGCAAACGCCGCTGTGGCGTAAGCTATGGTTAAATGTCATGCCGCAGGACACGGCGCAAATGCAGGTTCCTGCCTCGTATGATGAGTCGATATTTCCTTGGTTAGCCACGACGCGAACCAGCGAGCAGGCGAGCTCTGTTACGACGCCTGAGCAGGTTAATATGCTGCAGGCGTACTGGGGAATGCCGCGCCGTATTCGTCTTGATTTTTCGGCCCTGCAATCAGGTTCCTGTGATATTTGTGGCTCCAGGAGTGATGAGCTCCTTAGCGAGATGACCGTCAAGAACTACGGCGTTAACTATGAAGGCTGGCGTCATCCGCTAACGCCGTACCGACTTCCCTTGAAGGAGGGGGATGGGTTCTTTTCTGTCAAGCCACAGCCTGGCGGTCTTATCTGGAGAGACTGGCTGGGATTAAGCCAGGACAACCAAACTGAAAATAACTCTGAGTTTCCTGCGCAGGTCGTCAAGGTATTTAATGCCCACTCTCTTCCGGGCGTAAAAGTGGGATTATGGGGTTTTGGCGCGGATTTTGACAATATGAAAATTCGCTGTTGGTATGAACATCATTTTCCGTTATTGATTGCTGAAAATAAAATATCTGATTTGCGTATCGCGGTAAATACTGCCATACGTCTCCTTAGCCTACTACGTAGCGCCCTGAAAGAGGCATGGTTTGCCGATGCTAAAGGGGCGCGCGGGGATTTTAGTTTTATCGATATAGATTTCTGGAACCTGACTCAGGGACGTTTTCTGAACCTGATTCACGATCTTGCAAATGGTCAGGATCCAGATGAACGGCTGAATAAGTGGCGGACAGAGCTGTGGCTATTTGTCCGCAGTTACTTTGACGATCGCGTCTTTAACAATCCCTACGAGAATAACGATCTGAAGCGCAGCATGATGGCTCGCAAAAAGTATTTTACTACATTGGCGGAAAAGCAAAGCGTAAAAGCCGCCAGGGAAAATAAGAAAGAGGCTGCTGAATGAGTATTGTGAAAGAGGATCACAAGGCCACGCTGTGCAGATGGCATAACGAATTGCAGGAGAAGCGCGGGTATCGTGCCAGCCTAAGGCGCAGCGTAACGGTGAACGATATTTGTCTGTCGGAAGGATTCCGCTCTCTCCTGATGCAGACGCGTACGCTGTGGAAAATCGATGGGCAGGAGTGGCGTTTTACCGCTCTGGCACTGGTGGCAGCACTGGCTGCTGACGTGAAAACGATTGTTGAACGCCCGTTATTCGCTGCGCAACTGGGGCAAATGGCGGGCAATAATCCGGTGATGTCCGAAAGACGCTTCGCCCGTTTGTCTTCCGTGAAAACGCCGGATGAACTATTGCGTCAACTACGACGCACGGTGAAGCTATTAAAGGGGTCAGTAAACCTGATTTCGCTGGCGGACGATGTTTTCCGTTGGTGTCGGGAAAATGATGATTTACAGCACCATTATCGCCGCCAGCAGCGGCCTACTGAATTTATCCGTATCCGCTGGGCGCTGGAGTACTACCAGGCCGGCGAAGTCGATAATAAAGAAGACTAACAGGGACTCGCAAATGACAACGTTTATTCAGCTCCATTTACTGACTGCTTATCCAGCTGCCAACCTGAACCGTGACGATACTGGCGCACCCAAAACGGTTGTGATCGGCGGTGCAACGCGCCTGCGTATCTCTTCTCAGAGCCTGAAGCGTGCCTGGCGTACTTCCGAGCTTTTTGAACAATCTCTGGCAGGAAATATTGGCATCCGGAGTGGACGCATCGCGCGTGAGGCGGCTCAGATCCTTATTGAAAGCGGCATTGAAACGAAAAAGGCAGTTGAGTATGTGCAAAAAATAGCCAGTTGTTTTGGCAAGGTGAAAACCGATAAGAAAGCGAAAGATCTACTCACCAATGCTGAAACGGAGCAACTGGCACATATCAGCCCGGCAGAGTTTGAAGCTGTGAAACAGCTGGCACATCGCCTGGCTGAAGAAAAGCGTGCGCCAACGGATGACGAAATTGTACTGCTACGCCACGATCGTATGGCCGTTGATATAGCAATGTTTGGCCGCATGTTGGCAGACAAACCGCAATTCAATGTAGAAGCTGCCTGTCAGGTGGCACACGCCTTTGGTGTGAGCGAGAGCGTTGTGGAAGATGACTTTTTTACCGCTGTTGACGACTTGCGCGCAGCTTCCGAAGATGCTGGCGCAGGGCATCTTGGTGAAACTGGCTTTGGTTCGGCGCTATTTTATACCTATATCTGCATCGACAAAGACTTGCTGGTAAAAAACCTCAACGGTAATGAAGTACTGGCGAATAAAACGCTGCGTGCTTTTACCGAAGCTGCATTGAAAGTCTCGCCAACCGGTAAGCAGAATAGTTTTGCCAGCCGGGCATATGCTTCATGGGCTCTTGCGGAGAAAGGTACAGATCAACCACGCTCTCTGGCGGCGGCGTTCTACGAGTCGATCAACGGTATAAATCAACTGGAGGTAGCCGTAAAACGTATTACTGCATTGCGCGAAAATATGAATGCTGTTTACGAGCAGCAGACAGCGTCTGTCGGCTTTGACGTCATGAATCAGCAAGGAAGCATGAAAGAAGTGCTCGATTTTATCTGCGTGTAAGGAGCTGAGTATGAGCCAATATCTGGTTTTTCAGCTCCATGGGCCGATGGCTTCCTGGGGAGTGGACGCGCCTGGCGAAGTTCGTCACAGCCATGAACTCCCGTCACGTTCAGCTTTGCTGGGGCTGCTGGCGGCGGCGCTTGGTATCAGCCGTGATGAAGAGGAGCGATTGAATACGTTTAATCTTCACTACTCGTTTTTGCTGTGTGCCAGCAGAGATCCAAGATGGGCTCGGGATTATCATACCGTTCAGATGCCGAAAGAGGTGCGAAAAGCGCGTTATTTCAGCCGTCGTGAGGAATTGCAGGATCCTGAGTTACTGAGTGCATTGATCTCCCGGCGGGACTATTACACGGATGCCTGGTGGATGGTTGGAGTAGCGATAACTTCGGATGCGCCTTATACGCTGGAACAGCTACAGAAAGCATTACAACATCCGATATTTCCACTGTATTTGGGGCGAAAAAGCCATCCGCTGGCGCTACCGCTTGCACCTTTGTTGTTGAAAGGAAGCGCTCCGGATGTGCTAAACGAAGCGTATAGACAGTATCAGGTCAAATTCCGCGAACTGAAAATTCCCCTCTCGCAACTTCAGAACGAGTGCTGGTGGGAAGGTGAGCATGATGGCCTAACCGCTAACAAAATATTACGCCGACGAGACATACCGTTGAGCCGGAAGCAGTGGTTGTTTGGCGAACGTATCTTGAATCAAGGGGCGTGGCTTGCCAAGGAGGAAGTGTGTACCTCTCTAGAATAACGTTGCATACCGATCAGCTTTCCCCTTCGCAGCTACTCCATCTGGTGGATCGTGGGGAATATGTGATGCACCAATGGCTATGGGAGCTTTTCCCCGGAGGAAAGGTGCGAGAGTTCCTGTATCGACGTGAAGAGCTACAGGGCGCGTTTCGCTTTTTTGTTCTTTCATCAGAACCTCCCGTACAGCGCGATATTTTCGAAGTGCAATGTCGTCCATTTTCTCCTGCATTAAATGTGGGACAAATGCTACGTTTTAGCTTGCGCGCCAATCCAACGGTTTGCAAAGCGGGCAAACGTCACGATTTACTAATGGAGGCAAAGCGCCAGGTAAAAGAGCAGGCTGTTGGAAGAGATATTTGGCCTTATCAACAGAAGGCTGCACTGGAGTGGTTGTCGCATCAGGGAGAACAAAATGGATTCTTTCTGCATAAGGTAAGTGTTGATGCTTATCGCCAACAGCAGATACGGCGTGAGAAATCCCGACAGATAATTCAGTTCAGTAGTGTTGACTATTCTGGCTTGCTGGTGGTTAGCGATCCTGAAATATTCCTGCAGCGCCTGGCTCGGGGATATGGCAAGAGTCGCGCCTTTGGCTGTGGGATGATGATGATCAAGCCAGGAGATAGTGAGTGACCTTTGTTCCGCTAAGCCCTATCCCTCTAAAAGATCGTACATCGATGATTTTTCTCCAGTATGGGCAAATTGATGTCGTTGATGGTGCGTTTGTGCTTATCGACAAGACAGGGGTACGAACGCATATTCCTGTTGGGTCTGTGGCCTGTATCATGCTGGAGCCAGGAACCCGGATTTCCCATGCTGCCGTGCGCCTGGCATCAACTGTGGGTACGTTGCTGGTGTGGGTAGGGGAGGCTGGGGTTCGCGTTTATGCTTCCGGTCAGCCCGGCGGGGCCCGTGCTGACAAATTGCTCTATCAAGCAAAACTTGCGCTGGATGATGATCTACGGTTGAAGGTGGTGCGCAAAATGTATGAACTGCGCTTTCGTGAACCGCCGCCAGCTCGTCGCTCTGTTGAGCAATTACGTGGAATTGAAGGTTCTCGGGTACGTCAGACTTATGCGCTGTTAGCGAAGCAATACGGAGTGAAGTGGAACGGCCGTAATTATGATTATAAAAACTGGGAAAAAGGAGATGTAATAAACCAGTGCATCAGTGCGGCAACGTCTTGTCTGTATGGCATTACAGAGGCGGCGGTATTAGCCGCGGGTTACGCGCCTGCAATTGGTTTTATTCATAGCGGTAAGCCGCTTTCTTTTGTTTACGATATAGCAGATATCATCAAATTTGAATTGATAGTTCCAAAAGCATTTGAGATAGCAGCTTGTTGTCCAGCGGAACCCGAGCGGAAAGTTCGACTAGCCTGTAGGGATATATTTCGTAGCACGAAGCTTACTGGCAAGCTTATCCCATTAATTGAAGATGTGCTGGCAGCAGGTGAAATACTCCCACCGCAACCAACCCCCGATATGCTGCCTCCGGCAATTCCTGAACCGAAACCTATTGGAGATTGCGGTCATAGAGGGAGTAGTGGATGAGTATGGTTGTCGTTGTGACGGAAAATGTCCCACCGCGATTACGAGGTCGACTTGCGATCTGGCTTCTGGAAATACGGGCTGGTGTTTACGTTGGTGATACTTCAAAACGTATCCGTGAAATGATCTGGCAACAAGTTACTCAACTTGGCGGTTGTGGGAATGTTGTAATGGCCTGGGCAACGAATACCGAATCGGGTTTTGAGTTTCAGACATGGGGAGAAAACCGCCGTATGCCGGTAGATCTAGATGGGCTTCGGTTGGTTTCATTTTTTCCTTTTGAAAATCAATAGAATAATGGTTCTTTAATAATGCAAAGTTGTTACAACCAAGTTGGTAGAATGTTGGTTGATGGAAAGGTTATTGAAAAATAACAATATATTTTTAGTGTGTTCCCCGCGCGAGCGGGGATAAACCGCTAAAAAGGCAGAGGCAGACAGAAAGGACAAGGTGTTCCCCGCGCGAGCGGGGATAAACCGCAGGATGACAATATCGTTTACCCCTACGCGGTGTGTTCCCCGCGCGAGCGGGGATAAACCGCCCAGCCCGCCTTTGAAGATCGGGTTGTTTTTGTGTTCCCCGCGCGAGCGGGGATAAACCGTAATCTCCCTCAGCTCTCTCAAGGCCAACCCAGTGTTCCCCGCGCGAGCGGGGATAAACCGCATCAGCGCGCCGCGAGGCTGAGGAAAGAGCAGTGTTCCCCGCGCGAGCGGGGATAAACCGGCGTATTCAGCAGGCGGGGAAAAACAATAGTGGTGTTCCCCGCGCGAGCGGGGATAAACCGATGTTGATAACGAAGAAGTCCCCGGTCTGAACGTGTTCCCCGCGCGAGCGGGGATAAACCGCCGCTGCCAGCCTCCCCACAGGAGGTACCCGAGTGTTCCCCGCGCGAGCGGGGATAAACCGCTCATTTTGCTTTTATCTCCGGGAAGGGCGATGTGTTCCCCGCGCGAGCGGGGATAAACCGCAGGCTTGTCTTCTTCGCGGATCATCTCTTCAGTGTTCCCCGCGCGAGCGGGGATAAACCGATACGGGTAAATCTCGCTATCCTGCGGATAGAGTGTTCCCCGCGCGAGCGGGGATAAACCGACATTTCCGGTCCTGACGACGAATACGCGCTGGTGTTCCCCGCGCGAGCGGGGATAAACCGGCCAGCAGCTTGCGGTAGATGTCATCAATCAGGTGTTCCCCGCGCGAGCGGGGATAAACCGGCAGAAGGTTTTTCACCAGAAGAGTTCGCCAGGTGTTCCCCGCGCGAGCGGGGATAAACCGCGCCCGGACGATTTTCAAAAAGTGCAGTTTTGGTGTTCCCCGCGCGAGCGGGGATAAACCGCCATCCAGCCTCGGCAGAACCATGTCGAGCATGTGTTCCCCGCGCGAGCGGGGATAAACCGGTAAGGCGTTATTCCACGCAGACCACAAGAACGTGTTCCCCGCGCGAGCGGGGATAAACCGCGTTTCCTCACTCTGGGTAGCTTCATACTCCTGTGTTCCCCGCGCGAGCGGGGATAAACCGGCACTCAATACAGATCTTCACTGAAGCGGTAAGTGTTCCCCGCGCGAGCGGGGATAAACCGACTGCGCCCAAACGCCAATCAGCGCGCCGATGGTGTTCCCCGCGCGAGCGGGGATAAACCGGTATGGCTGTCCGCCAGATGAGCTGAACAAGGGTGTTCCCCGCGCGAGCGGGGATAAACCGGTGACGAAGACAAGGAGTCGACCAAAACCACTGTGTTCCCCGCGCCAGCGGGGATAAACCGCTTACAACCAGATGAAGGCCGATGAAGCCGCAGTGTTCCCCGCGCGAGCGGGGATAAACCGCCCTTGGGTCACCCGAAGGTGGACGGCAAGCAGTGTTCCCCGCGCGAGCGGGGATAAACCGAATAGGAAATAAAAGCTGTGCGACATTTATCAGTGTTCCCCGCGCGAGCGGGGATAAACCGGTGGTTTGATCCGTCTGATATGAGTGAGCTGGGTGTTCCCCGCGCGAGCGGGGATAAACCGCCACACTGCCGGTTCCCGATAGGCTTGCAGTTGTGTTCCCCGCGCCAGCGGGGATAAACCGCCGGGAACGGGGAGAAGCTTATGTACCGGAAGGTGTTCCCCGCGCCAGCGGGGATAAACCGTTGTCGCAGTCATTAACAGGGATAATCAGCAGGTGTTCCCCGCGCCAGCGGGGATAAACCGGCAGGCCAAATGGTCGGCCCGCGATGCTTCTGGTGTTCCCCGCGCCAGCGGGGATAAACCGCAATAATAGTCTCACGGTAAGGGGATAAGCCCGTGTTCCCCGCGCCAGCGGGGATAAACCGACTCAGGCAGAATTACTGTCACTATCCATAATGTGTTCCCCGCGCGAGCGGGGATAAACCGTTCCGGGGGGCGTCCCGGATGAGATGTTTCAGCGTGTTCCCCGCGCCAGCGGGGATAAACCGGCGCTCGTACAGGATGAGCTGCCGAAATACCTGTGTTCCCCGCGCTAGCGGGGATAAACCGGCGTCGCCCTGGTCCTGGTTAGGCCAAATCAGGTGTTCCCCGCGCTAGCGGGGATAAACCGGTGGTGCGCGCGTTGCAGTCTGCGATGCTCATGTGTTCCCCGCGCCAGCGGGGATAAACCGAACGCTATTCCTCAACTTTGGTGACATAGCCAGTGTTCCCCGCGCCAGCGGGGATAAACCGTGAATTGATCGCGGCTTCAATCTTGTTGCGAGGTGTTCCCCGCGCCAGCGGGGATAAACCGGAAACGCGTATGTACGGTTGCCAGGTTTCTTTGTGTTCCCCGCGCCAGCGGGGATAAACCGGCATCAGGACGCTGCACAATGACCAGGCAATCGTGTTCCCCGCGCCAGCGGGGATAAACCGGCCAGACCAGCCTCGATGATCTGCTGTGGTTCGTGTTCCCCGCGCTAGCGGGGATAAACCGGCCAGACCAGCCTCGATGATCTGCTGTGGTTCGTGTTCCCCGCGTCAGCGGGGATAAACCGCTATATATTGTCTGGTCATCATCACCGACTATGTGTTCCCCGCGCCAGCGGGGATAAACCGAATCAGGGCGACGCGCTCTCGCGTGTGGTGCCGTGTTCCCCGCGCCAGCGGGGATAAACCGCTGATTGGTTATGCACGGGTGTCCACCGGGGAGTGTTCCCCGCGCTAGCGGGGATAAACCGGTCCGTGTGCGCGGAATATTCCCGGATGCGTCATGTTCCCCGCGTCAGCGGGGATAAACCGCAGCGCTGTATTACTGCCTGGTAACGCAGGGATGTGCACCTTCCCCGTAACAGAAAACGCCGGCTAGCCGCGCTTTTCCGCCTTTGCCAGCTCTTTTATCAGCGGCAGCATCACCTTGACGACATCGCGGCTGCGGTGTTCGATACGACCCGGCAGAGCCTTATCAATATGCTGCTGGTTATCCAGCTGTACGTCATGCCAGCTGGTTCCTCGCGGGAAGGAGGCGGATTTGTTGCGCTGTTGATAGCCATCTTTCTTACCCAGAGACCAGTTCGTGGCCTCCACGGACAGGACCGGGATCCCCGCGCTATCAAAAATGCTGGCGTCATTACAGCAGCCGGTACCCTGCGGATAATCATGATTGAGGCCAGGGTTGGTATAGGCGGCAATCCCTTTGCTGCGCGCAATAGCCAGCGCGCGGTCTCGGGTGAGTTTGCGAATCGAGGCGGGAGTGCTGCGCCCGCTATTAAAATAGAGCTTATCGCCAACCACCAGATTATCGAGATTAATCACCAGCAGCGTATTTTTCTTCTCCGCATCGCTCATTCGCTTCAGGATATTTTGCGCGCCGAGATTACCTTCCTCTTCACCGCTGGAAGCAATAAAGCGAATGCCGTAGTGAGTGGACACATTTTTCAACCGCTCGGCCAGCTCCAGCAATACGCCCACGCCGACGGCATTATCGTCGATGCCCTGCAGGGTCAGGCCGCCAAGGTTGCGTTCGACGTCAGCATCGCTCATGGGCGCATAGGTGTCGAGGTGCGCCATCACAATGATCTGCTGGCGAGCCGCGCCTTCATGGGCGGCAATGACGGTGCTGCCGGTAACGTTTTGCCAGTTTTTCCGTTTATCCGTATTGCTGTAGATATAACGCGCGTGGAAGCTGCGGATGTCGCTTTGATAGCCCATTTGGGCAAACTGCTGACGCACATAGTCCGCCGACAGCATTTCAGCGGGCGAACCGGTCATTCTTCCGGGAAAAACAGTCGCGATATGACGAGCCTGGGTATTTGCGGTTTCGCCCATGGCGCTGAAAGCCGGGGCGGAGAAGACAAAACCTGCGCCAAGCGCCAGGGGAAGGAGGCGGCGGCACAACGCGGAAAACATAGCGGGGGTCCTTTCTCGAGGGAAAAATTTAACGCTCATAGTATGAAACTGTGACTGCGGTTAAACAATTTCATTTGCTCTTAAATAGCGGAAAAACCGCGCGTTAAGCACTTTTTGATATTTGCTTTTTCAGGTCGTTATTCTTTTGGGTAACTACTCATTCCATTTAGTAATTTCATTTGCTCTAAACAGCACCCTATAGTCGCTCTATGACTGATTGTAAGCGAGTTGTTGCAACGTGGACTATTTGCCCCTGTTTGCCGAATTGAAAGAAAAACCGGTGCTGGTTATTGGAGGCGGAGACATTGCGGCGCGCAAAATTATGTTCTTGCGCCGGGCAGGAGCCAACGTGCAGGTTGTGGCGGCAGCATTATCTGAAGAGGTCGCCGCGCTGGTTGAACGCCAGGAGATTCAGTGGCGGGCCCATGAGTTTGAAGAGCAACAGCTGGACGATGTCTTTTTAGCGATCGCCGCGACCGACGATGATGCGCTCAATCAGCGGGTTTCCGCTGCCGCCAACGCCCGTTACCGGTTGGTGAACGTTGTCGATAATCAGCCGCTCTGCTCGGTGGTGTTTCCCTCCATCGTGGACCGTTCTCCGCTGCTGATAGCGATATTCTCCGGCGGTTCAGCACCGGTATTGTCCCGGCTGATTCGCGAAAAAATCGAAGCGCTGCTGCCCACTAACCTGGGACGCGTCGCCGAGGCGGCCAGCTACTGGCGGCATCATATCAAAACGCATCTGACGACGACGGCAGCACGGCGGCACTTCTGGGAGCGGGTCTTCAATGGCCGTTTTGCCAGTCTGATGATTGCCGGAAATAAAGCCGCCGCCGATAAGGCGTTGGAAGAAGAACTGCATCAGCCGGAAAAACGGCTGGGTGAAATTATTCTCGTCGGCGCCGGGCCGGGCGATGCCGGGCTGCTGACGCTGCGCGGCCTGCAGGCGGTACAGAAGGCGGACGTGGTGTTTTATGACCATCTGGTGACGCCGGAGATCCGCGAACTGGTGCGCCGCGATGCCGAGATGATCTGCGTGGGTAAGCGCGCGGGCGAACACTCGGTGCCGCAGCATGAAACGAACCAGATGCTGGTCGACGCGGCGCGAGAAGGCAAAACGGTGGTGCGCCTGAAAGGCGGCGATCCGTTTATTTTCGGACGCGGCGGCGAAGAACTACAGGCCGCCGCCGCCGCAGGGATTCCGTTTCAGGTGGTCCCGGGCGTAACGGCTGCTGCCGGGGCGACGGCCTATGCCGGCATTCCGCTGACCCATCGCGATTACGCCCAGAGCGTCACCTTCGTCACCGGTCATTACAAGGCCGACAGCGCCGCGCACGACTGGTCGCTGCTGGCGCAAAGCCGACAGACGCTGGCTATCTACATGGGCACCATGAAAGCGGCGGAAATCAGCGCGCAGCTGATCGCCCACGGTCGGGATAGCAATACGCCGGTGGCGGTGATTTCTCGCGGTACTCGCGCCGATCAGCAAACGATAACGGGCACCTTACAGCAGCTCGAAGCGCTGGTGAAAGATGCCCCGATGCCCGCTCTGCTGGTCGTGGGCGAAGTGGTGCAATTACACCACCAGCTCGCCTGGTTTCAACAAACAACTCAAGCAGATGCGTTTAACGCGTCTGTGGTGAATCTGGCTTAAGGAACGGTTATGGACCAAAAACGACTCACTCACCTGCGGCAACTGGAGGCTGAAAGCATCCACATTATTCGCGAGGTGGCCGCCGAATTCTCTAACCCGGTGATGATGTACTCCATCGGTAAAGATTCCAGCGTCATGCTGCATCTGGCGCGTAAAGCGTTTTATCCGGGAACCCTGCCTTTTCCGCTGCTGCACGTTGATACCGGCTGGAAATTCCGCGAAATGTATGAATTCCGCGACCGTACTGCCAAAGCCTACGGCTGCGAGCTGCTGGTGCACAAAAACCCGGAAGGGGTGGCGATGGGGATTAACCCGTTTGTTCACGGCAGCGCCAAGCACACCGACATCATGAAGACCGAAGGTCTGAAGCAGGCGCTGGACAAATACGGCTTTGATGCCGCCTTCGGCGGCGCCCGTCGCGACGAAGAAAAATCGCGCGCCAAAGAGCGTATCTACTCTTTCCGCGACCGTTTCCACCGCTGGGATCCGAAAAACCAGCGTCCGGAGCTGTGGCACAACTACAACGGCCAGATTAACAAGGGCGAAAGCATCCGTGTCTTCCCGCTCTCCAACTGGACCGAGCTGGATATCTGGCAGTACATCTATCTGGAAAATATCGAAATCGTTCCGCTGTATCTGGCGGCCGAGCGTCCGGTGCTTGAACGCGACGGTATGCTGATGATGATTGATGACGATCGTATCGATCTGCAACCGGGCGAGATGATCAAAAAGCAGATGGTGCGCTTCCGTACTTTAGGCTGCTGGCCGCTGACCGGTGCGGTGGAATCCAACGCGCAAACGCTGCCGGAGATTATTGAAGAGATGCTGGTCTCCACAACCAGCGAGCGTCAGGGTCGTATGATTGACCGCGACCAGGCCGGCTCCATGGAGCTGAAGAAACGTCAGGGGTATTTCTAAGGAGCCGCCATGAACACGACAATTGCCCAACAAATTGCTAATGAAGGCGGCGTAGAAGCTTATCTGCACGCGCAACAGCACAAAAGCCTGCTGCGCTTCCTGACCTGCGGCAGCGTCGATGACGGGAAAAGTACCCTGATTGGCCGCCTGCTGCACGATACCCGACAGATTTACGAAGATCAGCTCTCATCGCTGCATAATGACAGTAAGCGTCACGGCACGCAGGGTGAAAAACTGGATCTGGCGCTGCTGGTGGATGGCCTGCAGGCTGAACGCGAGCAGGGCATCACCATCGATGTCGCCTATCGCTATTTCTCTACCGAGAAACGCAAATTTATTATCGCCGACACCCCGGGGCACGAGCAGTACACCCGCAATATGGCCACCGGCGCTTCCACCTGCGATCTGGCGATTCTGCTGATGGATGCGCGCAAAGGCGTGCTCGATCAGACTCGCCGTCATAGCTTTATCTCGACGCTGCTGGGAATTAAAAACCTGGTGGTGGCGGTGAATAAAATGGATCTGGTGGATTTTAGCGAAGAGACGTTTAATCGTATTCGCGAAGAGTACCTCACCTTTGCCGGGCAGCTGCCGGGTGACGTTGATATTCGCTTTGTTCCGCTTTCTGCCCTTGAAGGGGACAACGTCGCGACCCAGAGCGTCAGCATGCCGTGGTACAGCGGCCCGACGCTGCTGGAAGTGCTGGAAACCGTTGAAATCCGTCGCGTGGTGGAAAATCAACCGCTGCGTTTCCCGGTCCAGTTTGTTAACCGGCCCAACCTCGACTTCCGCGGTTTCTCCGGGACCGTGGCTTCCGGCAGCGTGAAGGTCGGACAGCGCCTGAAGGTACTGCCATCGGGCGTTGAATCCAGCGTGGCGCGTATTGTGACGTTTGACGGCGACCTGCAGGAAGCCGGTGCCGGTGAAGCCATCACTATCGTGTTGAAAGATGAGATTGATATCAGCCGCGGCGACCTGTTGGTCGATGCGCAGGTGACGCTGCCCGCGGTGCAAAGCGCCAGCGTGGATGTGGTGTGGATGGCCGAGCAGGCGTTAGCCCCGGGCCAGAGCTATGACATTAAAATTGCCGGCAAGAAAACGCGCGCGCGTGTCGACGGGATTCGTTATCAGGTTGATATCAATAATTTGACCCAGCGCGAAGTCGAGTCGCTGCCGCTGAACGGGATTGGACTTGTCGATTTGACCTTCGACGAGCCGCTGGTGCTGGACAAATATCAGCATAACCCGGTAACCGGCGGGCTGATCTTCATCGACCGGTTGACCAACGTCACGGTAGGTGCCGGCATGGTGCGCGAACCGCTGGAACAGCGCCAGGCATCGACATCCTCCTTCAGCGCGTTTGAACTGGAACTGAACCAGCTGATCCGTAAACACTTCCCGCACTGGGACGCGCGCGACCTGCTGGGAGGCAAGTAATGGCCCGGCATGACGAAAACGTCGTCTGGCACGCCCATCCGGTCACCCGGGAGCAGCGCGAACAACACCACGGCCATCGCGGCGTGGTGCTGTGGTTTACCGGGCTGTCCGGCTCCGGTAAATCTACCGTTGCCGGCGCGCTGGAAGAGGCGCTGCATCAGCTGGGCGTCAGCACCTATCTGCTGGATGGCGATAACGTGCGGCACGGCCTGTGTAGCGATCTCGGTTTTAGCGATAGCGATCGTAAAGAAAATATTCGTCGTGTCGGGGAAGTGGCGAAGCTGATGGTTGATGCCGGGCTGGTGGTGTTGACCGCGTTTATCTCTCCACATCGCGCTGAACGGCAGATGGTGCGCGAGCGTTTAGGCGAAGGGCGCTTTATCGAAGTGTTTGTCGATACGCCGCTGGCTATCTGCGAGGCGCGGGATCCAAAAGGGTTATACAAGAAGGCGCGAGCGGGTGAATTACGCAATTTTACCGGCATAGATTCGGTGTATGAACCACCAGAAAAGGCGGAAATTCATCTGGATGGTGAACAATTGGTAACAAATTTGGTGCACCAACTATTAGACCTCCTCAGACAGAGCGATATTATCAGATCCTGAAACGGCGGCGGCATTGAGGTGCCGGTCGCCCGGTCAACAGGATTCGATATGCGCAATACCCAGAACATCAGTCTCATTCGTCCAGAACCACCCGCGGTGGCCCATGACGAGACCACCTGGTCTTTGTCAGGCGCCGCCGTGGGCTTTATTTCATGGCTGCTGGCGCTGGGTATTCCTTTCCTCATGTATGGCAGTAATACGCTTTTTTTCCTCCTCTACACCTGGCCCTTTTTTCTCGCCTTAATGCCGGTTGCCGTGGTCGTCGGGATTGCGCTGCACTCGCTGTTGAACGGTAAGCTCCTGTACAGCGCATGCGCGACCATTTTGACCGTGGGGCTGATGTTTGGTCTGCTGTTCCTCTGGTTGCTGGGATAGTCCTTTCTGCGTATGAATCAAGCCTGGGTATCGGCGACAGAAATGTGTTACAGTCCCCGCGTTACGCGGCGTCGTCCGCGCGTCGGAGTGAAATGCTCGGGCGAGTTATGGGATGATGATGCCGTTTTTCAGGGGGCAGAATGGGTAAATTAACGCTGCTACTATTGGCTTTGCTGGTCTGGCTACAGTACTCGCTGTGGTTCGGTAAAAATGGTCTGCATGACTATAGCCGGGTGAATGACGACGTCACCGCGCAGCAAGCCACTAACAGCAAATTAAAGGCGCGCAACGATCAACTGTTTGCGGAAATCGATGACCTTAACGGCGGTCAGGAAGCGATCGAAGAGCGCGCGCGCAATGAACTAAGCATGACCCGCCCGGGCGAAACATTTTATCGTCTGGTCCCGGATGCGTCTAAGCGCAACCAGGGGTCGACGCAGAACAATCGATAAACAAGCCCAGGATTACGACATGGCAGCCACTTTTCCGGGTGTTTGCGCCGTGGTACCGGCAGCCGGTTTTGGCCGCCGTATGCAAACGGAATGCCCGAAACAATATCTCTCAATCGGTAACAAAACGATTCTCGAACACGCGGTCGCCGCGCTGTTGGCGAACGCGTGCGTGCAGCGCGTGGTGATTGCCGTCAGTCCCGGCGATATCCGCTTTAGCCAGCTGCCGCTGGCCACTCATCCGCAGATTACCGTCGTCGACGGCGGGGCCGAGCGCGCTGACTCCGTCCTGGCTGGTCTGCAGGCGCTGCCTGAGGCCGAATGGGTACTGGTGCACGATGCCGCGCGCCCGTGCCTGCATCAGGATGACCTCCAGCGCCTGTTGGCGCTGCGCGAAACCAGCCGCGTGGGGGGCATTCTCGCTGCGCCGGTTCGCGATACCATGAAACGCGCGGAACCCGGCAAGGTGGCTATTGCGCACACCGTCGATCGGAATGACTTATGGCATGCGCTGACGCCGCAATTTTTCCCTCGTGAATTACTCCTCCAGTGCCTGACGCGCGCGCTCAATGAAAGCGCGACCATCACCGATGAAGCCTCGGCGCTGGAGTACTGTGGCTTCCATCCCGAACTGGTGGCCGGACGAGCTGATAATATTAAAGTGACGCGCCCGGAAGACCTGGCGCTGGCAGAATTTTACCTTACCCGTTCCCGACACCAGGAGAAGGCTTAATGCGAATTGGACACGGTTTTGACGTACACGCTTTTGGTGGTGAAGGCCCTATCATTATTGGCGGGGTGCGCATCCCTTACGAGAAAGGGCTGTTGGCCCATTCCGATGGCGACGTGGCGCTGCATGCGCTGACCGATGCCCTGCTTGGGGCGGCGGCGCTGGGGGATATCGGCAAGCTGTTCCCGGATACCGACCCGGCCTTTAAAGGCGCCGACAGCCGCGAGCTGTTGCGCGAAGCCTGGCGGCGGATTCAGGCCAAAGGTTATACCCTCGGAAACGTCGATGTCACGATCATTGCTCAGGCGCCGAAAATGCTGCCGCATATTCCGCAGATGCGTGTCTTTATCGCCGAAGACCTCGGCTGCCATATGGATGATGTCAACGTGAAAGCCACCACCACCGAGAAGCTGGGTTTCACCGGCCGCGGTGAAGGCATCGCCTGCGAAGCGGTGGCGCTGCTGCGTAAGGGGCAGCAATGATTGCCTTCAATGAACTCACCTGGCTGCACGGTAAACCGCAGGGGCAGGGGATACTGAAAGCCAACCCGGAAGATTTCGTGGTGGTCGAAGATCTCGGCTTTGCGCCGGATGGCGAAGGCGAGCATCTGTTGGTACGGATTCTGAAAACGGACTGCAATACGCGGTTTGTGGCGGATGCGCTGGCTAAGTTCCTTAAAATCCATGCGCGGGAAGTGAGTTTTGCCGGGCAGAAAGATAAACATGCCGTGACCGAGCAGTGGCTGTGCGCCCGGCTTCCGGGCAAAGAGATGCCTGACCTGAGCAAGTTTCAGCTGGAAGGTTGCCAGGTGCTGGAATACGCGCGGCATAAACGTAAGCTGCGGCTCGGCGCGCTGAAGGGCAACCAGTTTACCCTGATTCTGCGGGAAATCAGCGATCGCGACGATGTCGAGCGGCGTCTGCAGGCTGTTGCCGCACAGGGGGTGCCGAACTATTTCGGCGCCCAGCGCTTTGGTATCGGCGGCAGCAATCTGCTGGGCGCGCTGCGCTGGGCGGAGAGCGGCGCACCGCTTCGCGATCGCAATAAACGCAGTTTTTGGCTGTCGGCGGCGCGTAGCGGCTTGTTTAATCAACAGGTCAGTATTAGATTAAAAAAACCGGAATTTAATCAGGTTGTTGATGGCGATGCGCTACAATTAGCGGGGCGCGGGAGCTGGTTTGTCGCTACGCCTGAGGAACGCGCGCAGCTGCAGGAGCGGGTTGATAACCGTGAACTGATGATTACGGCGGCGTTACCGGGAAGCGGCGAGTGGGGCAGCCAACGCGAGGCGCTGGCCGCCGAGCAGGCGGCCGTTGCCGAAGAGACGCAGCTCCAGGCTCTGCTGGTGCGTGAAAAAGTAGAAGCGGCACGCCGGGCGATGCTGCTCTATCCGCAGCAGATGAGCTGGAACTGGTGGGATGACGTAACCGTTGAACTGCGTTTCTGGCTGCCAGCGGGCAGCTTCGCCACCAGCGTGGTAAGGGAACTTATCAATACAACGGGTGACTATGCGAATATTGCTGAGTAACGATGACGGGATTCATGCGCCGGG
>Ga0105251_10001265_pt1 | contig 21849 bp, 21 predicted proteins | sample KBSS64metaG_FD_80424 | JGI IMG/M metagenome (GOLD analysis project Ga0105251, IMG submission 80424) | Switchgrass rhizosphere microbial communities from Kellogg Biological Station, Michigan, USA - KBS S6-4 metaG | ecosystem: Host-associated > Plants > Roots > Rhizosphere > Soil | place...
CCTTCCGGCACGGAGGCCACCGCCAGGCTAATCAGGGAGAGCAGCAGCTCGCCCATTGGGATTTCGCGGAACACGAGGCTGAAGACAAACAGCGCGACCATCATCGCCAGAATAATGGCGAAGATCGCTTTACCCAGCTTGTCCATCTGCACCAGCAGCGGCGTGCGGTGTTTTTCAATGCCCGCCATCATCTGGTTAATGTGGCCGAGCTCGGTCTCCTGGCCGGTGGCAATCACCACGCCGACGCCCCCACCGGCACTCACGGTGGTACCGGAGAACACCAGGTTGGTGCGGTCGCCCAGCGGTAATTCACCGCTCAGTGGGTTGGTGTGTTTATCCACCACCGTCGATTCACCGGTCAGAATGGCTTCTTCCACGCGTAAATTATGCGCTTCAATTAAACGCATATCCGCCGGGATACGATCCCCCGCGCGCAGGACAATAATATCGCCCGGGACGATGTCGGTTGTCGGAAGGGTTTCATGGTTGCCGTTACGAATAACGCGCGCTTCGCTGGAGAGCATATTGCGAATACTCTGCAGAGATTTCTCAGCGTTACTTTCCTGAATGTGGCCAATTAAGGCGTTGATCACCGCCACGCCGAGAATGACCAGCGTATCGACCCAGTGGCCCATAACGGCAGTTAATACCGCAGCCGCCAGCAGGACATAAATCAGGACGTCATTAAAGTGCGCGAGAAAACGCAGCCAGCCCGGCTTGCCTTTTTTCTCCGGCAACGCGTTCGGGCCATGCTTCTGCAGGCGAGCCTGCGCTTCGCTACGGTCAAGCCCGCTGGCCTGGCTCTGCGTGTGAGAAAGCACTTGCTCTACAGTCTGCTGGTACGCCTGTCCGCCTGCGGGTGGCATATTCTGTGAAATATTTTTTTTGGTCATCGTATTTTTCCTTCAATATCCATTAGACGAAAGCCAGAATTCCTTTTCAGCTTTAATAAATTCACTTTTAACACTTGCGGGGTAAATTGATCTGCCGCAATATAATGACTCCAGGGCAACTCAAAATGACGATAAATTTTTTCAACACCCTGATTTTTACAAAATATTTCTAAACCAAGATTAAACAAGGAGGAAGCATGTTTGGCATTTATCGCGGACGCCGCCTGGCGTTATACATTATCGCAGCCATTGTTGTTGCAACGTTAATTGGATATAGCACGTATATGTTTGTAAGTTTATTTTCCTGATTCAGACATTTATTGACATAACGAGAGAATAATTTAAACGTCGGCAAATAATTAATCCTGACGTGTTATTTACGCGCAGGATTATGCCTTCTTTTTAACCAAAACAGCTGGCCGGGTTTATATTGCTTTACGTTCGAGTATGCCGGACAATGACATTTTTAACTGACGATTAACATTAAGATGAAACACCCGTTAGAATCGCTGCTCACGGCGGGGGGCATTTTATTGATGGCCCTGCTCTCATGCCTGTTGTTACCGGCACCCTCGCTGGGGCTGGTGCTGGCAGAAAGGCTGGTTAAGACCTTCCATATGGTCGATCTGAACCAGCTCTACACTCTTTTGTTCTGCCTGTGGTTTCTGGTGCTCGGCGCCATTGAATTCTTCATCCTGCGTTTCATCTGGCGCCGCTGGTTTTCACTGGCGTCGTAAGCCGGTTAAATCGCGCATCCCGTGGATCAGCGCTTCGCACCAGGCCACGTAGTCGTGGCCGCTGGATGACGGATGGAAACTGACGCGATAGCCTTTATCCCGCAATACCTGTTCAAACGCCAGCGTGCCCGGATAGTTTCCCCCACCCGGTCCGGCCGTTTCAAACCTTCCCGCCTGTAACCAGAACCTCACTGGATACTGCGGTGACTGCTGGTATTGGCGCGTCAGCCAGCCTGGCGCTTCGCCTTTGGGCGCCCACCAGTACGAGCCTGAAAGGCTCAACACGTTGCCAAACAGGCGCGGGTAGCGTAGTGCAACCCAGGATGAGGCAATTCCCCCGTAGCTGGAGCCGGCCAGCACTGTTTTTTGCCGCTGCAGCGCAATGCCCTGCCCGCGCAGCCACGGCAACAGTTCATGCGCCATAAAGTCGGCGAAATCCGGGTTCGGCGGCAGCTCTTTGCCGCGACGGGCATGATCGAGGCTGTCGATAAACACCACGTTAACGGGCGGCAGATGATGGCGGGCAATCAGGCCATCCATCACGTTAGCAAAATGGTACTCGTCCTGGTAAATTTGCCCGTCGAACAGGAGTAACGTCCAGCGTGCAGGCTGCGCGCCGCGCGGTTTGTAAATCATACGTCGCGGGCATTGCCGAGGAGAGTACTGGTAAATGTTTGCCGGCTTAACGTGCCTTGCGTCAGCGGCCGGGCTGCAGCCTGTGCAGAGCAGTAGCGGGCCGGGCTAAGATCGAGCAGCGAAGAGCGGCGCCAGCGATCGCCTTTCTGCTCGCCAAAGCTGTCTGGATTGAGGGGATCGGCCTGTGCGTTAACCAGGATTGACCGTCGCCGGTCGCGCGGCGATCCGCCGATAAACGGCACATCCGGCGCGAGTTTGTACTGCATTACCGTATCGGCCGGCACCACGTAGCTGCGAAACCAGACGTCGCTGTTGCCCAACCGGAACAGCGGATCGTGCTCGCCCGCCGGTGAGCCGGAGAGAAAAACATTCTCCCTCGCGCCGCGCCACAGAAAAGTCACGCGCTTATGGGTGGCATCCACCGGCTCCACCATCGGCGTTCCCTGCAGAGCCTGCGCCTGCCAGAACGCATCGGTACTCCCACCGGCTGCAACCGTTTTTGCCAGCGCCTGAAGCGTTGGGCTTTCTGGCTCCAGCATTTGTACGCGCGGCAAGGCATAGGTCTCTTTCATCCGCCACTGAAAACGCCACGGTTTACCCGCTTCACCGTGCAGCACCAGCGAAGTGCTCTGCTTTACCGGCAATGCAAAGAGCAAGGTATGCTCACCGTCGACGGGGCCATTTTCAACCAGCGTGCGAATTCGACGGTTTTTCCCGTCCAGCAGCCGCGCATCCGTCACGCCGTTGAGCGTGACCGAAACATAGTTTTCGGTCAATTCGGGCAGTAAAAAGCAGACTTCACCGCTGGCATCAAACTTTCCCTGAACCTCTCCCTGCAGGGAAGCGTGCTCGCAGGTCGCCGCCACCGCAGGCAGCGCACCAATCCCTAATACCAACCCACTCCATGCCCTCTTCATTACCGCGTGTTCCCTGATAAAATGTGCAAACAACGCTAATGCAAATGGTAATGATTTGCAATATCACACATAATTTGGGTGAAACGGGAAATAAAAAAAGCCGGGCGGCGACTGCACCTTACCCGGCCTGAATGTCATCAGCTTCAGTGCGTCTGGCTGTGATTTTCCTTGCGGTACGCGCCTGGCGGCTGGTTGAAGGTGCGCGTGAAAATGCGCGTAAATGTCTGCTGTGAGTCAAACCCGTAGCGCAGGCAAATGTCATAGACGCGCTCGTCTGACTCACGAAGATCGCGCGCTGCCAGCAGCAGCTTACGTTCACGAATGTAACGCCCCAGGCTTTCCCCTTTATACTGCATAAACAGGCGCTGCAGGTGCCATTTTGAGTAACCCGCGTGACGGGCGATCTCTTCAATACGCAACGGTTGATGTAGGTTGTCATCGATCCACTCGACGATAGTGTCGATGACCTGAGCGGAAAGCGTCATGCTGCTCTCCCCCTCTGCTTCTCGCTTAAACATTATTCCCACCACTCACGAAATTGTTGCGTCGTATCACTCACACGGACAGGCTCACCCAGTTCCGGCGTCAGCAGTCGATAATCCTTATCCTTGCTGGCCTGCGCGAGCTGGATAAGCGGGTCATTCCAGGTATGTTTCGCCAGCACAAAGCGGCCGTTGTGCCCGGGCACGATGGCTTTCGCGTTCAAATCCACCGCGGCCTGCGCCGTTTCGTCCGGCAGCATGTGGATGTACTTCCAGTCCTGGTCGTACTGGCCGTTTTCCATGATGGCTAAATCCACTGCCCCAAACTGCTCGCCGATGGCCTTGAAATGCGGTCCATAGCCCGAGTCACCGCTGTAGTAAACGTTCTGCTCTGGCGTCACAAACATAAAACTGCCCCACAGGGTCTGGTCACGCTTAATGCCGCGCCCCGAGAAGTGACGCGCGGGCAGCACGTGAACCGTCAGTTCATCGCTGATGCGTACGGACTGGTTCCAGTCTCGTTCATCGATAATCTCCGGGTTCATGCCCCAGTAGCGCAGGTGGGATCCGACGCCGAGCGGCGTCACCACGCGCTTCACCTTCGGCAGCAACGCCTTGATGGTGGCGTAATCCAGGTGGTCGTAGTGATCGTGCGAAATAATCAGCAGGTCGATCTCCGGCATGCTTTCCGCGTGCCACGGATACTCCCCGGCGAAGGCTTTATTGAGGAACGAAAACGGCGCAGCGTAGTTGCCGAGCACCGGGTCGATCAGAATGCGTTTACCCGCCAGCTGCATATACCAGGAGGAGTGACCGAGCCACACCAGGGTGTCCTGCGTCAGCGGCAGGCTGGCGAGATCGGTTCTCACCATCGGTAATGGCCGCGCAGGACGGGCATTTTCCGTTTTTTTAGTCAGAAACTCCCACACCGCCACCAGCATAGTTTTGTCGCCGTTGTAGCCCGGCGTCGGAAGCGTATTGTGGAATTTTCCGTCCCGATAGTGCGGTGACGCTTCCACTTCAGAGAGCTGCGCGCCCTGCGGCGGCTGGCCAAACCCGGGATTCAGGACAAAAGGTAAACTCGCAGCTGAAGCAATAATCATGACAAACACCACGCAGATGAAGAGAGACTTTTTCATATCCTGACCCGGCTACGCGCCCCTTCCGTTGGTTTGCGCGGGTTGAACTTGATTATGAGTGAGTAAGCACTCATTATAGATAGGAAGAGAAAGTCGTCAAGACGTTTTCGATCTTTGACATTCCGCGTTGCAGCGTGATGAATCGCATGCTTCAATACGTTTTTTTACAATTGACAAACAGGAGAATTTAGTGGCACGTCCGAAGAGTGAAGATAAAAAACAGGCCTTACTGGAAGCAGCAACCGCAGCATTTGCACAGTCAGGCATTGCCGCCTCAACAGCGTTAATTGCCCGTAATGCGGGCGTCGCTGAAGGCACTCTGTTTCGTTATTTTGCGACCAAGGACGATCTGCTGAATGCCCTCTACCTGCACCTGAAGCAGGATCTTTGCCAGACCATGCTGTCCAATCTCGATCGCTCGCTCACCCAGCCGAAAGAACATACCCGAAACATCTGGAACAGCTACGTCGACTGGGGGATCCGTAACCCCGTCGCGCACGCCGCCATTCGCCAACTGGGTGTTTGCGAGAAGATCAACGCCGAGACGGAACAGGCCGTGAAGGAGATGTTCCCGGAACTTCATGAGGTCTGCCGCCGCTCGGTACGTCAGGTGTTTATGTCCGACGAATTTAAAACCTTCGGCGATGCCATTTTCTTATCGCTCGCCGAAACCACCATGGAATTTGCCACCCGTGACCCATCGCGCGCCGTGGATTTTAAAGCGCTGGGCTTTGAAGCCATGTGGCGCGCGCTGGCCTTTGAGGAAGCCGATGGACAGTAAATCACTGCAGGCACACGCGAAGCGTGTGGCGCTGGAACAACCCTTCACCGAGCATTGCTGGCCGTTTGGGCCAGAATATGACGTATTCAAAGTGGGCGGGAAGATTTTTATGCTCATGGGCGTGGCTCACGGGCGGCTTCACGTCAGCCTGAAATCGGATCCTGAAAAATCCTTGCTGAACCAGCAGATCTACCGCGGCGTTGAGCCGGGTTATCACCTGAATAAAAAGCACTGGATTTCCGTTTACGGTACTGACGACATCACCGCCGATCTGGTCACCGACCTGATCAATGACTCGTGGAACCTGATCGTCGATAAGCTGCCCAAAAAAGACCAGAAGTGGATACGCCCGTCCTGATTGTTCGTCTGGGACGAACAGATTAAACGCCCGATTTGCGCTTATCTTTTCCCGCTTCGCCCTGTACTCTGCTTTCCTTTCGCGCCCGCGTGCGGGCGAATTTCATCACCAGGAGTTGTTATGGATATTATTTCTGTCGCCCTGAAACACCACTCAACCAAGGCGTTCGACGCAAGCAAAAAACTGACCGCTGAAGAAGGCGAAAAAATTAAAACCCTGCTGCAGTTCAGCCCGTCCAGCACCAACTCACAGCCGTGGCACTTCATTGTTGCCAGCACTGAAGAAGGCAAAGCGCGCGTGGCAAAATCTGCCGCAGGCGGCTATGTGTTCAACGAACGCAAAATGCTGGATGCCTCTCACGTGGTGGTGTTCTGCGCAAAAACCGAGATGGATGATGCATGGCTGGATCGCGTTGTCGACCAGGAAGACGCCGACGGCCGTTTCGCCACCCCGGAAGCGAAAGCTGCGAACAACAAAGGCCGCCGCTTCTTTGCCGATATGCACCGCGTTGACCTGAAAGATGACGACCAGTGGATGGCGAAACAGGTTTACCTGAACGTCGGTAACTTCCTGCTGGGCGTGGGCGCGATGGGCCTGGATGCCGTGCCGATTGAAGGGTTCGACGCCGCCATTCTCGACGAAGAGTTTGGCCTGAAAGAAAAAGGCTTCACCAGCCTGGTGGTGGTGCCGGTTGGGCACCACAGCGTGGAAGATTTCAACGCGACGCTGCCAAAATCCCGCCTGCCGCTGAGCACGGTTGTGACTGAGTGCTAATGTAAACGGGCCGCTGCATGCGGCCCGTTACGTTTTGCTTATGACCAGCCTACGATGCGGGTGCACTTCCCGGTCGTGACCCCAGGCAAAAGTAATCCAACGCTCTTCCAGTTCGGCATAAGAATTGACAGACGTTAACGTCCACTCTTCTCCCACCGCACCGTCTGCGACGCTTATGCGATAGTTCATGGTAAACTCCCAGTCGATCATCCGCAGCCAGAACCGCTGCCCGTCTCCCGTTTGCTCGCTGTCCGAAACAACGATGTCATATTCACTTAACAGCCACTGGAAAAAGAGTTGCGGTAATCCGCTTATCACGCACTGGTGGACGGCGCGTGGAGTACGCCAGACCATCACCTGCGTAGCAGCACCATGGGGAAAGGTGATTTCTTTATGAAACGTCAGCTTAACAGCATAGGCCGTGTAGGGCTTGCCGTCGTCGGTGGTTACGGGACGGTATTCATCGCCATAACGTGATTTTAAGAGACGATAACCCACAGGCAGCAAAAAACCCGGCAGATGGAAATCTACCGAGCCTCGCGCCAGAAACGCTTCAGTATGTTCCACGTTTCGGGAGATGAGGCCGAGCTTTTGGCTGAATTCTGCGGAATCAATCATCAATGGCGACATGGGTTGTTTCTCATCGCATGAGTATATCCCACTTAACTACTCATCTAAATGACGTAGATTCAGTGGGTTGTTTTAAATGAGAACTCACCTTACGCCTTTTAGAGCAACATAACAGAATGAGCTTTGATTCCCTGAAAGCGCCTCGCAAAACCTTATCTCCCCGCATGCCAAATCTTCTCGGCATATCGCCCTATCACCGCCAGCGAAGCCGCCAGAATCAGGAAGAACACCACTTTGTTCATCCCATCCCAGAAGTATTCGAAATAACGGGTGTAGAGGTTAATGGCGAGGAACGTCAGGCCAAAACCGCGCAGCATGCCGTCGTCCGTTTTAAGGCTGATGTAAATACACAGCACCGCCGCCACGGCGAACAGCAGCGCCCACGGCAGTAGCGATGCCTGCGTCACGCTGTACCAGCTATCAATATCGTAATTGCCAAAAATCGACATGATCCACAGGGCGACAAACAGGTACGTTAGCCCCATCGCTTTGCTGGTCGTGAAGAGATGGCGTGCCTGCAGCATGGCGCGAAGCACCCAGCACAGCGCCAGCAGCGCACCGCCGAAGAGGATAAAACGCACCGGGTAGTTCATCCCCAGCCAGTAGGCGCCCCAGCCGGACATATAGCCGGTTTCTGCGCCAAACCAGTTGCCGAGCGAGAGCAGGAAGAACAGCCACACCAGCCCGGAGCGGCCAAAGAAGCCGACCAAACCGTAAATCGCGCAGCCCGCCAGAAACAGCGGCGCAATGTGCCCGCTGCCGTTATCGAGCCGTTCGCCCAGCTGCCAGAGCGCGATAGCGGTAAAGAGCACGCCGAGAAACAGTATCGCTTCGGTGCTGTAGTGCCACTGCGTTTCCCGCCGCTGGCGGCTAAAGCCCCACAGATAGAACAGCACGGCCACCAGCGCGGGCAGCCCAATGCGGGCGAGAGAGGAGAAGGCGAAGAATTCAACAATGCGCGCCACTAGCTCGCTGTCGGAAAACAGGCTGCCGATGGCGATAATCACGCAGGCCAGCGCCGTCCAGAAGGCGTAGCGGCTCAGGCGCTGCCAGTCCATGGTGACGCGTTTTAGGGTACCGGCCAGCCGTTGATGATCGCTGGCCGTCAGCGCGCCCTCTTGCTCCCATTCGGTAAGTACGCGGCGCAGGAGTCGTTCCTGCTTGCGGGTGACGTTCATGTTCGCTCCCTGAAAAATGTAGGATTTACGTGAGTATAATAGCCTTCTCCGCCAGCCACTCCAGCGCCCTCTCCCCTGCTTCATCCACCGGCAGATACACCAGCAGCCGCGAACCGTTTCGCGGTGCTGAATACCAGTACATCTGCTGCAAGTTAAAATCTCCCAGCTCAGGGTGGCTGAACAGCTTGATCTGATTCTCTACCCCGCGAACGTCGTTGCGCTGGTGCCACAGGGTTTTAAACTCTTCAGACACGGCAAAGAAGCGCGCCAGTTTGGCCTCCCACTGCGGGTCGCCCCGGTGCTCCGCCATGGCTGCGCGGAAGTAGGAGACAAAAATGGGCAACACATCATCCCGCTTTCCAAGCCGGGCGCGCCACGCCGGATGGGTGAGGAACAGGTAAATACAGTTACGGTCTTCCGGCGGGATCTCATTGAAATCGACGCCCATCAGATGACCAAAACTGTCGTTCCACGCCACGATGTCGAAATTGGGTTTCTGGATGCTGGCAGGCTTCGGCATCAGGGTATCGAGCAGACGACGCGTGCCTTCGCTGATCCCTTCACACGGGATCTGTTGTGGCGCTTCGCCCGGCGGCAGCCCCGCCAGAACAAACAGGTGCCGGGCTTCTGTTGGGGTACACTGCAGCGCTTTTGCCACCGCCGCCATCACCACGCTTGACGGATTAACGTCCCGGCCCTGCTCCAGCCAGGTGTACCAGGTAACACCGACATCCGCCAGCAGGGCGACCTCTTCACGACGCAGCCCCGGCGTGCGGCGACGGCCGCTGCGCGGTAAACCGAGTCGCTGGGGATCGAGGCTTTCACGTCGTGCGCGTAAAAATGCCCCGAGCTGTTTTCGGGTGTCATCCTGAAGAGAAGTGACAGGTTCAGACATCAGCGCCATAAATCCACCTGCATGGTAGTGCCAATACCAGTATAAGCAAGAACTGGTACCCGTTTATGAGATAGACGATGCTACGTCCATCCGCGGTTTGACGCAATGGAGTTACCATGAATTCGTCAGTTGTTTCACCGGGTCGTGCAGGCCTGATATTGCTGTTAACGGGCCAGATGCTGCCGCTGATTGATACCTCAATCACCAACGTCGCGCTGGACTCCATTACCCATTCATTACAGGCCACGGCGACCGAACTGGCGCTGATTGTCGCGCTCTATGGCGTGGCGTTCGCCGTCTGTCTGGCACTCGGCAGCAAGCTGGGCGATAACCTCGGCCGCCGTCGCCTGTTTATGTGGGGCGTGGCGAGTTTTGGCCTTGCTTCGCTGCTGTGCGGTATGGCGGGCAACATTGAACAGCTGCTCGCCGCCCGTATTGTTCAGGGTGCAGGCGCGGCGCTGATCGTGCCGCAAATTCTCGCCACCCTGCACGTCACGTTGAAAGGCACTGCCCACGCAAAAGCCATTAGCCTGTTTGGCGGCATCGGTGGAATTGCGTTTATCGTCGGGCAAATGGGCGGCGGCTGGCTGGTATCCGCGGATATCGCCGGTCTGGGTTGGCGTAACGCCTTCTTTATCAACGTTCCGATCTGCCTGGTGGTGCTGGCGTTGAGCCGCCACTATGAGCCGGAAACCCGCCGTGATGCCCCGTCACGCATCGACTGGGCAGGCACTGCTCTGCTGGCGGCCATTCTTTGCTGTCTGCTGTTTCCCATGGCGCTCGGCCCGCAGTGGCTCTGGTCGTGGTCGCTGAAGGCGGCGCTCATTGCGATTATTCCGCTGGCCTGGCTAATGGTACTGAATGCGCGAAAAAAAGAGCGTGAGAATGCACACCCCCTGATCCCGCCGCGGCTGCTGCAACTTGGCAGCATTCGCTTTGGCGTCCTGATTGCGATGCTCTTTTTCAGCGTCTGGTCCGGGTTTATGTTCTGCATGGCGCTAACCATGCAAACCGGTCTAGGGATGGCACCGTGGCAGTCCGGGAACAGCTTTATCGCGCTTGGGGTCACGTATTTTATCTCCGCGTGGTTTGCCCCGCGTCTGATTGCGCGCTACAGCACCAGCACAATTTTGATCGCCGGCCTGGTGATACAAATCACCGGTCTGCTGGCGCTGATTGCGACATTCCGCTATTGGGGGATGGCGAACACCGCGCTAACGCTGGCACCGGCAACGGGGCTGGTGGGCTACGGGCAGGCACTGATTGTGAACAGCTTTTACCGCATCGGGATGCGCGATATCCAGCCGGATGATGCCGGAGCGGCGAGTGCCATTTTAAGTACCTTGCAGCAAGCCGCGCTGGGGCTCGGCCCGGCTATCTTCGGCGCTATTTTACTGCATGCACTGCACGGCCACCACGGAGATTACACCCAGGCAATCAACGCGTTCCTGGTGGTGGAAACCGTCATGATGATTGTCCTGGCGCTGGCAACGCTGCGCATGCGCCATCACCTGCGTATGCCCGCGATAAATGCCTGCCACGCCGTTAAATAAGCCCGCTGAATTTGCATAATAGATCCGCAGCCGCCATGATGGGGCTGCATTAAATACAGGAGACGTTATGCAGGAATTAATTGCTCAGGTTGAAGAGTTAGGGATCGAAATTAATCACACCACCTCTTTAGCGATTATCTTTGGTATTATTTTTCTCACTGCCCTCATCGTGCATTTTATTTTGCACAAAGTGGTGCTGCGAGCCTTTGAAAAACGCGCGCAGGCCAGTAGCCATTTGTGGCTGCAAATCATCACCCAGAATAAATTATTTCATCGTCTGGCGTTCACCCTTCAGGGGATAATCGTTAACGTTCAGGCCGCGCTGTGGCTCCAAAGAGGCAGCGAAGCAGCGGAAATACTGACCAGCTGCGCGAAGCTGTGGGTCATGGTCTATGCCCTGCTGGCATTTTTCTCGCTGCTGGACGTGATTTTTAATTTGTCGCAAAAAATGGCGACCGCCTCCCAGCTGCCCCTGAAAGGGATATTCCAGGGCATTAAGCTGGTGAGTGCAATTCTGGTAGGGATCTTGATTATCTCCCTGCTGATCGGCCAGTCCCCCGCTATTCTCATCAGCGGCCTGGGCGCAATGGCTGCGGTGTTAATGCTGGTCTTTAAAGATCCGATCCTGGGGCTGGTTGCCGGTATTCAGCTCTCAGCTAACGATATGCTTAAGCTTGGCGACTGGCTGGAAATGCCGAAATACGGCGCAAACGGTACGGTCACCGATATCGGCCTAACCACCGTTAAAGTGCGCAACTTCGATAATACCATCACCACCATTCCCACCTGGGCTCTGGTGTCTGACGCCTTTATCAACTGGAGCGGGATGTCTGCCTCCGGCGGACGCCGCATTAAGCGCAGCCTGAACATTGACTCCACCAGCATTCATTTTCTGAATGAGCAGGAACAGCAGTATTTGGTGCAGGCCAAACTGCTCAAGCCCTATATGGCCGCGAGACATGAAGAAATTACGCTGTGGAATCAGGAAAACGGCGAAGGTGAATCCGTTCTGAACCTGCGCAAAATGACCAATATTGGTACCTTCCGCGCCTATCTGAATGAGTATCTGCGCAACCATCCGCGCATTCGCAAAGATATGACCTTAATGGTGCGGCAACTTGCACCGGAGGCTAACGGTTTGCCGATAGAGATTTATGCCTTCACCAACACGGTGATCTGGGCAGAATATGAGGCTATTCAGGCAGATATATTCGACCATATTTTTGCGGTCGTGGATGAGTTTGGTCTGCGCATTCACCAGTCGCCAACCGGAAACGACATTCGCTCGCTGGCGGGCGCAACCCTTCCAGCAAAGTATCAGTAAGAAAGTTACGCCCTTCTCCCCTCTCCCATTGGGAGAGGGTGACAAAACGTGCTATTTCTTACGCGACAGCTTAAACGCCACAAACAAGAACACGACCCAGACCGGCAGCAACATGGCGGAAAGACGCATATCGTCCAGGGTGCACATCAGCACGAGGATCATTGCCAGGAAGGCGATGCAGATATAGTTGCCCGCCGGGTAAAGCAGCGCTTTAAACTGCGTCTCGCGCCCTTTGCGGCGCATCGCGGCACGAAAACGCAGGTGCGCGAGGCAGATCATGATCCAGTTCAGCAGCAGCGTCGCCACAACCAGCGCCATTAACAGACCAAAGGCCTGTTTAGGCAGCAGGTAGTTAATCAGCACCACCAGCGAGGTGATGGCCCCAGAAAGCAGAAGTGAATTCACCGGCACGCCGCGATGGCTGACGCGGGTCAGGAACTTCGGCGCGTTGCCCTGCACGGAGAGGCCAAACAACATACGGCTATTGGAGTAAACGCCGCTGTTATATACCGACAGGGATGCCACCAGAATGACAAAGTTCAGCGCCGAAGCCACCACGTTGCTGTTGAGATCGTGGAAAATCATCACGAACGGGCTGCTGTCGGATTTCACTTCGACCCATGGGTAGAGTGCAAGCAGTACCACCAGCGAACCGATGTAGAACAGCAGAATACGGTACACCACCTGGTTAACCGCTTTCGGAATGCTTTTGTGCGGATCGCGCGCTTCCGCTGCCGTGATACCAATCAGCTCCAGCCCGCCGAAGGAGAACATGATTACCGCCAGGGAGAGGATCAGCCCCTTCCAGCCAGTCGCCAGAAAGCCGCCGTGCTGCCACAGGTTGTCGATAGTCGCACGCTCGCCGCCGTGACCGGAGAACAGCAGCCAGATGCCAAAACCAATCATGCCAATAATCGCCAGCACTTTGATCAGCGCAAACCAGAATTCGGTTTCGCCATACAGGCGTACGTTTACCAGGTTGACGGCGTTGATAATAATGAAGAAAGCCGCTGCCCAGATCCACGTCGGGACATCCGGGAGCCAGTACTGCATGTAGATGCCCGCGGCGGTGAGCTCTGCCATGCCCACCAGCACGAACATCACCCAGTAGTTCCAGCCAGAAAGAAACCCTGCAAATGGGCCCCAGTATTTATAGGCGAAGTGCGCAAAGGAGCCTGAAACCGGCTCTTCAACGACCATTTCGCCGAGCTGGCGCATGATCAGGAAGGCAATAATTCCGGCGATGCCGTACCCCAGCAGTACCGCAGGGCCAGCCATTTGAATCGCAGGGCCGATGCCGAGAAACAGCCCGGTACCGATAGCGCCGCCCAGGGCAATTAACTGAATATGTCGATTTTGCAAACCACGTTGCAGCGTCGGATTCTGTTCCGACGAGGCTTCAGCGCTACCATTGCCTGAAGCGGATGACGCGTCTTTCACGCCTTTCCCCTGTCTCTTTTTTAGAAGGGGCACGTTTTAACACTTCATGCTGGAGGTAGCAAGTTAAAGCCCATGAAAGGATTGGGGCATCCTTGCCCCTGATAACGAGGGTGGAACTTAGAACTCGTAGCCAACCGATACTTTAAAGGTACGCGGATTGCCCTGAGTGATGTAGGTGCCTGAATCGTCAACGCTGGACCAGTAATTTTCATTGGTCACGTTCTCGATGCCTGCACGTACAGTCATTTGGTTTTCATTGTGGTTAACGGCAAAGCGATAACGCATGCCCAGATCCAGCGTGGTGTAGCTGTCCAGCTTTTTGGTGTTGGCCAGATCGGCATATTGCGTGCCGGAGTGGTTTACACGCGCGGTGGCGGTCAGGCCATCAATAGGTTTGATGTCATACTCCGCGCCCAGTACGGCGTAGAAGTTCGGAACGCCAATGGCGTCGTTACCCTGGTTGAGGCCGTTATTGGTTTTGGTCAGCTCCGCCTGCAGCCAGGTGGCGCTGGCATTCAGGCGCATACCCAGCATTGGTTCACCGAAGACGTTCAGCTCAACGCCGCGGTTACGCTGCTCCGCGTCCAGACCATAGTGTTTGGTCTGGCTGTCGAGGATAGCCGATGGCATTTTGATTTCGAACAGCGCCAGGGAGCCGCCCACGCGGCCGAAGTCTGCCTTCACGCCCACTTCGTTCTGTTTGGAGTGAACGATACCGGTGCTTTGCCCGTAGTTCGTCGCGGTGTTCGGCGCCGCGTTACCCGGCTGCAGGGCTTCAGTATGGTTGGCGTAGAGCGAGACCTCGTCCAACACTTTGTAGACCACACCGTAGGTTGGCATCCAGCGGCTACCGTCAAATGCGTCGGCCGCATTTTCTGCACCGGTGACCTTGTTATATCCGCGGATCACCACCTTCTGGTGTCTCGCCCCGGCGGTGAACAGCAGCGTGTCGTCCAGCACACCCCGCGTATCGCTCAGCAGCCAGCCCTGGGTGCGGGTACGCCCGCTGGTCAGCGGATCGCTATATTTCCCGCCCAGACCGTTGAAGTTAGAGCTGTCCGGCATAGCAACGCCCGTATTGTGATAAATGTTGGTGGTCGGGTTATCCGCCGCCGCCGACATTTTCCACGCAATTTTCTCGTTTTTGGTCATCGCGGAGTAGCCCACGTTCACTTTGTGGGAAACGAAGCCCGTATCAAAGTTGCCGCGAATGCCTGCCATTCCGCTGACAGAATCGCTGATACGGTTGGTATCAAGACGGCTGACCGTCGCCTTACCGCTCTTATCCAGCAGTTTTGGCGCGCTATAGATCCCTTCTTCATGCGCGTGCTGTGCACCAAGGCCGGTATAGGCCGTCCAGCTGTCGGTGATATCGTACTCGCTGCGCCACATCCCGAACTCATTTTCGATGTCGCTATAGGCCCATTTCTGCGAGAAGTTGCGATCGTTTTTCGGCAGCGTCGGTACGAAATCCACCGCCGAAATGTTGACGCTGGTCGGGCTGCCGTGGAAGGTTTTCTTCTGGTACCCCATGTCCAGCGAGGTGCGGAACTTATCGCCCTTGTAATCCAGACCGGTAGAGAGCAGCGTCGTACGGCGGCGATCGTTAGGCACGCCGGTTTCCCCTTCACGATGCACGAGGTTAACGCGCGCGCCAAACTGGTCGTTATCGCCAAAGCGGCGGCCTGCATCCAGGGTGGTGCCAATCTGGGAGTCCGAGGTGTAATCCACACCCACTTTCGCCTGCGGCGTATCGCCCGCGTGTTTTGGCTCGAGGTTGATCATCCCGCCGACGCCCGAGCTAGCTGCACCGTTCATCAGGGCGTTTGCGCCTTTGAAAATTTCAATGCGTTCAACCATCTGCGCGTCAACAACCTGACGTGGCAGCACGCCAGACAGCCCGCCGAAGGTCATGTCATCGCCGTCAAACTTCAGGCCACGAATGCGGAACGTTTCCGCGCTGTTACCGTAGCCCTGAACGAACTGTACGCCCGCGTCGTTGGCAATCACATCCGCAATGGTTCTCGCCTGCCGATCTTCCGCCAGTTTCGAGGTATAGCTGATGATGCTGAACGGCACGTCCATCGCGTTTTGCTGGCCGAGCATCCCCATGCGCCCGCCGTTCGCAACCTGACCATCAAGGAAAGCGGGAACCAGGTTGTCGCCGCCCGGTCTGAAATCGCTAGCAGGAGCTGCCTGGACAACAATGGTGTCCTCTTTTTTAGCGTCCGCCGCAAAGGCGGAGTGCGTAGCCGTGCCGATGGCGATCGCCAGCAGCGTTTTGTGCATCGTGGTGTTGTTCATAAGTCACTCATTAAAAATGCGCGCAAAAATGGCCCGTTACCGGGCCTTAGAATTTAGTTAAGTGCAATGCGAACGACGCTGTCCGGTCCGTTAGTGGAGTGGTCTTTGTTGAAAGCCTGTTTAACGGTGACATACAGCGTCTGTCCATCTGCCGACAGCAGCAGGCTGTTTGGGTTTGGCGGCAGATCCCAGGTGTGTTTGATGGTGTAGGTCGTGGCGTCCAGGCTCAGCAGTTTTCCGCTTTCGCGCTGGGTGATGTACAGCTCATTACGTTTGGCGTTGAATTTCACGGCCAGTGAATCACCAACGTCCAGCTGTTTGATCACGTCACCGGTGTGAATATTCAGCACCAGCGTGGTTTTGGCTTTGGAGTTATCGGTGACGAACAGACGTCCGGTGGCCTTGTCTTCCGCCAGATTCAGCAGCAGCGCAGGTTTGTCCCCCAGCGGCTTCCAGCGTTTTTCGATTTTGTTGCTGTGTGGGTTGATCGCCAGGATCTCACCGCCGCCATTGGCCGCATAAATCCGATCGGTTTGTTCAGACCACAGCAGCCCGGTCACCCACTGTCCGGCATTCTTGATGGTTTTCTTCAGCTTCAGCGTTTCTGCGTCGACCACCCAAATCACCCCTGGATCGCCCACGCCACCAACGTAAAGCGTACCGTCATGCAGCATGATTTCACGCGCGCCAAACGGGAAGCCTTCTTTGTTACGCTCGGTAAACATCAGGCGTTTTTTGACTTTGCCGTCTGCAGTGCTGATGGCGCTGATGCCGCCATCAAGCGAGTTAGTGACGTACACCGTCTGTCCGTCCGGGGAGATCGCCATCGCAAAGTTTTTCAGGTCGGTATGGCTGCGGCCAATGGTTTTCAGCGCGGCGGGATCGAGTTTATAAATTACTCCGCCCTGCACATCCTTGAACCCTTCAGCGCTGGCGACAAACAGCGCATCCCCTTTCGGGTTGAGCACCATTTCATAGAGACCATCGGCGAGTTCACGCTTGATGATGCCCGTTTCAGCGGGAGCCGTGACGGTGTTCTGGGCTGCGGGAGCCGGCGTAGCCGCCTGTTGAGCAGCGCACCCGGAAAGTGAAGCAGCGATAAGCAGTGCCAGCGCGGACAATTTTTTGGTCATCAGGAACATCCTTTACCGTTCAAAGAGAGTCAGGCGGGGATCTGCGTCGCATAAGGTTGCGATTATGATTGTTTAGGCAGGCTATAAGGCCAAGGCAGGATCCACCGTTGTACTCAGTGTTCCGTGTGAGACCTGCTCACTGCTAGTGCGGGAAATGTCCGTCAGCGCCCGCAAACACTAAAGATAATGAGAACTATACTCATTATCTTTGTATGATCAAGTGTAAATATGCGTAACGCCTTAAATTAAAAGGTGCTCAATGATGAGGGGTATTCGCCCCTCATCCTTTGGTGCAGTAAAACGCGGGGGAGTTTCCAAAACTAAAGAGGTAGCTGCTGGCGTTAACCTGCACCATTTCAACGCTGATGCCACGATCGCGGTGCTGGAAAAAATCGGGAATATAGCGGCGGAAGGGCGGGTCTTTTTTCGGCAATTCATTGGTATCGCTGGAAATCATAATAATCTTGCCGTCTTCATCCCAGTAGTGAAAGGCGATTTTATTGCTGATGGTGATGGGTGGCTGACCTGACTGATTATATTCACCGGTTGAATCGAACGTGCCTGAACCATTGTGAAAAGCAAACGTCATGAGGGAATCTACTCGCGAATCCGCATTAACAATCGTTAAATGGCTCTCGCAGGTAAAGTTATTTCTCTGGTAATGAAGATACCAGGCATAAAATAAAGGTGCACTAATGACAAGCGTAACGATCGCCCCGCGCACAATATGGCTATTCACTCTGATGATATTGCTCCCTGTACATGATGGAATCACATTGTGTCCCTTCATTTCCCGGCGGTGAGTTGCATACAATCACGGAAGTACCGTTTTGATAACGGTTGAGCGTCATATAGGCCACATCCCCTTCATTGCATTGAATCGGATAACGCTGGTTTAGCGCGCTAAAGATACGCTGACTTTTTATTTTATCATGCCAGGATGAGTAGACTTCACAGCCTCCTAATTTGCCTATCGGTTGATAGCCCTCAAAGCCATTACGCGCACCGTTTAATTGAAGATACAGCACTGAGCAGGAAGCCAAAAATAGCAGACCCGCCACACCGTAAGCTATTTTCGTCGTGAAAATACGACGGCGCGGGGCGTTATCTTCCGTCTGGGAGGAGGGTAGATTCTCAACAGGCGGTGGCAGTTTGACTACCGGCACAATAAAGGTGTCGAGCGTTCCCGTCTGGAGATGAGCAACTGACTTAAAACCCTCCTTCGGTACTGTCTGAACAACATTATCTACCAAACCTGCCGTTTTAAGCGCTTTGCGGATCGAGGCGATAGTTTGATACAGCGCATTGGTGGTGACAATCGCCCCCTGTTTTTCCCACACCGCGGCAAATAGATAGCGCTGGGTGAGGACCTCGCCGTTGTGTTCCAGCAAATGAAGCAAACACTCACTACCCGGGCCATGCAAGATGACCACCCGTTCCGGATAGCCCGCAAGCGGGCAAAGCTGTCGCTTATCAGGCTCAAAAAGCACCAGGCCATTAATCAAAAAGACCGGCTTCATGGCGCACCTGTCGGGCGGGCGAAAAAGTAAGATACATTCATCATTGTTTGGTTGTCGCGTCCGTTTACTATTTCTGATTCAGAATTATATCGTTAATTATCATGTCGTTATTTTTATCCCTACATAGCATCCTGACCTTCAGCGCCCCCTATCAGAACCTCCTTAATCAGTATAAATCATTTAACTTCACTCCTCTTTGTTCCTCTTAACCCGTAATGTGAGTCACCACACAAAGGGCATATCGCATGTCGCTTTGCCTGGCTGAACGTGCAGCGAGAGATGCTGTTATTTTTTAGAAATTCACCTTTAAATGTTGAGCGTTCGACTAGACTGCTTATTACGGCACAAACATGAAGAATCAGGATAAAAGTTAGTTTTTCACTCTATAAATACAACTTACATCGACAAATACTCTATGAATGGGTGATGAACTACCGGTTTCTCATAGCGCACAGGGTTGTGTATTGGAAAGTATTCATAGCAGCCATATAATCCACCTTATAAAGTCATGGGTTATTTTAGCGCTTATATGTCGGGGTACATGTTAGTCATAATTTAATGCAGGTAAAAGATATGGGCTATCGTCTATACGGATTTATGATCGGTAATGAAATTCACTTCGATATTTCAAATCGCAGGCTGTACCGACTCACAGGTAGCCATACCGAGAAAAGCATCGCTTTTGCGTCAATTTATTTTAATGAAACCATGCTGCGGCTTTTTCTTTATCTGCTGATCAATGGTCGAACAAAACCGGTGCCCAAAGATGAGTTATTTGAAGAAATCTGGGAAGCACACGACCTAAGCCCGTCCACACAACGGTTATGGCAGGTTCTGCACAACCTCAACAATAAACTCCGTCTACTCGGTTTACCCGAAGATTTTATTCGAAATATTAAAGGGCGTGGTTACACCATTAATTATCCGGATGTAATCCCCGTTTATTACAGAATGAGCGAACTCCCGGCTCACTCTGTCAAAAAAGAGGAGAAGACAGATACCCTGAGTGAGTGATGTCAACCCAGGTGTTTGCCCCGATCGCGTAAGTGTGAAGGGCTTTTTTTTCCCCTTCTCTTCTGCGCCCTCTGTTTTGTTAATGATATGTAAATAGCACTGTTGTTCGGCATAGACCGACACTGGAATAATATATGAGCATAATCAACCGTTTCACCAATTTAAAAGTGAGTAAGAAATTATTCTTTGGCTTTTTTACCGTCCTGCTCGTCACCGTTGCCATTCTGGGTTCAGGCTTGTTTGGTCTGAATAATATCGAGGACAAAGTGGAGAAAAATGGCCATACCACCGATCTGTTCAATGCGTTGTCACAGGTTCGTCTGGGACGAACAGGTTTCCAGTATACGCTGGACACAAAATACCTCGACCAGACCAATACTGCGACACACCGTATGCAGAGCATCATTACGACTCTGGATGGCTATAGCTGGTCGCCAGAAAGTAAAAAAGCGCTGGATGACACGGCAAATGCCGTCAATAGCTACATCGCCACTCTGGTGCCTTTTTCCAAAGCGCTGTCAGAGAAAAAGCTGATCGAGCAAAAGCTCAATACGCAGGGCTTATGTGATAACTCTGAACTGGCCTTCCAGATGAGCAGTAGCGGAACTCTGGATAGCCAACGCGCGTTAGTGGCGGCGCAGATCGCATTTATCATGAGCGATATCGATTCGCAGGTGACGTCATACAAAAGGAAGCCAACGGATGCGTTACTTAAGGGGATCCGTGCCCGTCTGGAGACAGCAAAATCGGATACGGTGCAGCTTCTGCCTTTCGCCAACGAAGAGCAAAAAGTCTGGTTACAGTCGGGCCTCGAGGTTATGAAGAGCGTGGCCGCAGAGCTGGAGAATTACAAAAACGTCTGGACCCAGCAGGCTACCCTCTCCGATACCTTAGCGAGTGAAGCTATTGTCCTGACGAATGCTATTCAGACGATGTACAACGTGCAGCAGAAAAAAGTGTTTGATACGGTTGATAGCGTTGAGATGCAGATGGGTATCGTTGCCGCCATCGGTATTGCGCTGGGCATGCTTCTGGCCCTGGGTATTACCCTTTCAATCACTCGTCCGCTGAATGAAACCCTGCGCGTGGCAGAACAAATTGCCAAAGGTGACCTTACCAGCACGCTGACCAGTTCACGCCGCGATGAGCTGGGACTGCTGATGAAGGCCGTTGCCACCATGAACGCGAATCTGAAAAACATCATTAATGATGTGCGGGATGGCGTAGACAGCGTTGCGCGATCTTCCTCTGAAATCGCGGCAGGGAATATGGATCTGTCGGCGCGCACCGAGCAACAGTCTGCCGCGGTGGTCGAAACCGCCGCCAGCATGGAAGAGTTAACCTCCACCGTTGCGCTGAATGCAGAAAATGCCAACCACGCCCGGCTTCTGGCGGACGAAGCGTCACAGAACGCAACGGAAGGTAGCCAGATCTCAATGAAGGTGATCGATACCATGAAAAACGTGCGCAGCAGTTCGCACCGTATTTCAGAAATCACAACCGTGATTAACAGCATCGCTTTCCAGACCAACATTCTTGCACTGAATGCCGCCGTAGAAGCCGCGCGTGCCGGGGATCAGGGCAAAGGCTTTGCCGTGGTTGCTGCGGAAGTCCGCACGCTTGCCCAGCGCAGCGCCCAGTCGGCGAAAGAGATTGAGACGCTGATCAATGAATCGGTGGTGCATGTGGATACCGGGTTTAACCTGGTTGAAAGCGCCGGTGACGCGATGACCAAAATCGAAACCTCCGTTGCCCAGGTACGTGACATCATGAACGAAATTGCTGCGGCCACAGGCGAGCAAAGCCGGGGGATCTCCCAGATTGCGCAGGCAATGGCCGAAATGGATACCACGACCCAGCAAAACGCCGCACTGGTGGAGGAGACTTCTGCAGCAGCCAGTTCCCTGGAAGACCAGGCTATACAGCTTGAGAAGGTGGTGTCTATCTTCCGCGTGTCGGACGATCGGCTGGCACAGGCGGAAAAACGACCGGTACACCACGCGAGTACCGCTAGCGTGAGCGCGCTGAAACGTCCTTCCACCAACAGCCAAAACGACTGGACAAATTTCTAACGATGACCGTGCGGTGACCAACAGGTGACCGCACATCAGGGGCTCGCGATGATTACCTTAACGAAACAC
>Ga0105251_10001266_pt1 | contig 21849 bp, 19 predicted proteins | sample KBSS64metaG_FD_80424 | JGI IMG/M metagenome (GOLD analysis project Ga0105251, IMG submission 80424) | Switchgrass rhizosphere microbial communities from Kellogg Biological Station, Michigan, USA - KBS S6-4 metaG | ecosystem: Host-associated > Plants > Roots > Rhizosphere > Soil | place...
CCGCGCTCGTCGAACGCTACAAGGACGCGTTCCGCACCGCGCGCAACGACGGTCGCCTCTCGCAACCGCTGTTCGAGGGCATCGCCGAAGTGCTGCGTGCCCTCGCGGCTTCGGGCTGGACCCTCGCGGTTGCGACCGGGATGTCGAGCCGCGGCCTTGCCCACTGCCTCGCCGCGAACGGCGTCGCCGACCTGTTCACCACGCTTCAGACCGCCGACCACCACCCGTCCAAGCCGCATCCGCAGATGCTGGAGACCGCGCTGTTCGAGGCCGATGCCGCGCCCGAGGACGCGGTGATGATCGGCGACACCGCCTATGACATGCAGATGGCGCGCGATGCCGGGGTGCGCGCGATCGGCGTCGACTGGGGCTATCACCACCCGCGCGAACTGCGCGCCGCCGGCGCCGAAGTCGTGGTGGAGAGCCCCGCCGAACTGCTGCGGGTGCTGCTCGCATGAGCGAACCCGATCGCGAACCCGATCCTGGCCCAGATCCGGCGAAGCGGCGTTTCTTCATGCTTCAGGCGACACGGCTCTCGGGCGTCGCCGGAGTGGTGCTGGGCATGCTGATGATCTCGGGCAAGTCCGGCGCGCCCGCCTGGCTCGACGCCTGGCTGCCGTCGTGGCTGGGCTATGTGCTGATCGCCAGCGGGCTGGTCGACGTGTTCGTGATCCCCCCGATCCTGGTGCGCAAGTGGAGAACGCCGCCGCAATGAAGCGCTTCTACAAGCAAGTGACGGTCGCCGCGCAGGAGGGGGCCGGGACTGACGGTGGCTGGCGTGTCCTGCTCGACGGCCGCGGCATCAAGACCGCGGCCGGCAACGAGCAAATCGTCCCCAGCCGCCCACTCGCCGAAGCCCTTGCCCGCGAATGGGAGGGGCAAGGCGAGACGATCGACCCCACCGGCTTCAAGTTCCGCGACTTGGCCGACTACGCCATCGACGTCATCTCGGGTGAGCGCGAGGAGGTGCTGGCCGCCCTCGCCGCCTACGCCGAGACCGACACCTTGTGCTACCGCGCCGATCCCGACGAGCCGCTCCACCGCCGCCAGATCGAGCTGTGGGAGCCGGTCGTGCGCGCGGCCGAGCAGCGCTTCGACGTCCACTTCACCCGCATCTCGGGCATCATCCACAAACCGCAGCCGCCCGCCACGCTGGAGCGGCTGCGCGCGTTACTGGCCACGCACGACCCCTTCACGCTCGCCGCGCTGCGAGTGCTGGCCAGCCTCTCGGCCTCGCTGACCGTGGCGCTGCTGGCGATCGTGCCCGATGCCGACACGCAGGCGCTGTGGGCCGCCGCCAGCCTGGAGGAGGAATGGCAGGCCGACTTATGGGGCCGTGACGCCGAGGCCGAGGAACGCCGCGAACGCCGCGCCGCCGACTTCGCCAGCGCCGTCGAATTCGCGCGGCTCGCGACAGCAGCCTGCGACTCTCCGGGGTGCCGCGCCGGCCAATAGTCTTGGGCGAAACCGGCGTTGGCGGGCTACCGTTTTTGCAGCTCGCAGTTTCAGGGTCGGACGTTCCAAGGGTTGCCCGCCGTTGGTCCGGAGGTGTTGACCTGCTGCATGCCGCCCCAGCCGATGCGACGCCACTGCTCCATGGCGGGTACGGCGTCGTAGCTGCTCACTTGAGTGTAGCTGCCACCGCCGTGCGGATCGCGTGGATCGCAGGAATAAAAGGCATTGCTGGGAAAAAGGCTGTGCTTGCCGGGCGTGAAATCGACGGCGCCGTCAGCTGTGATGGTAAGCACGAGCTCGGTCCAGATCGGCGGAAATGTCAGCGCCGTATGCGCTATCGCCCGTCCGGCGAGCATGCCGACCACGCCACCTCCGAGCGAACCCACCATCCCCCCGACGTCTTCGGAACTCTTCGTGCGGCAACCCACGATCTGCGCCACGGTCAGTGAACTGCCGTCGTCGGTCACTCTCTGAAGAGTCGGATAGCCGGCAGGGGCCACACCCAGCGCCGAGCGCGCCGTCATGATGAGTCCGCCGCCCAACCCCGAGAGCACTTTATGGCGCAATATCTTTTGGCCGTCGTACTGGACCCGCACGCTCAGGAAATTTGCGAAGCGGTAGCCGGCGCGTCCCTTGATGAAAGCCTCGGACGTCGCCACGGGCGGCGCGGCCATGTCTCGCTCGGGGATTTGCGCGCGTGGATCGATCCAGCTGATCGAGGCGCAAGAGGCGACGATGTCACGCAGCATGACGTCATCTCGCAAGTGAAAGTTTGAGATACTTCAGACCTGGAGACGCAACTTGGCCAAGGGTCTGCAACCGGGCCGGAGATAACCTGCCCGTTGTCCGTGAACAATTCGGACAACTGCGTAAAAGGTACCTGCGGCGAGCCCGTGCCGAGATCAAATGCGCGGCGAGGGACGGACGGACTACCCCGCGATCCAGCTCGCCACCTGGCCGGCCACGTCGTTGCTGGCAGTGCCGAGCGCTTGCGCGACCGGGGCTGCCTTGGCCTGGACGTTGGGGATCACGGCTTCGAACCGGCGCGAGGTGACGGCGCCGCCCTTTTCCTGGCGCTGGATGTCCATGCGTACGACCACCGACTGGGTCGGCGCGTCGTAGCCCATCGCCAGCAGGCGTCCCGTCACCAGCGTCCGGCCGATCACGTCGAAGTCGCCATCCTCGACGACGAGCCGGCTGCTCTTGGCGCGCAGCGTCTCGGCGAGCAGCGTGCGCAGCTGGCGCGCGGGCTTCTCCACCCAGGCGACGTCCTTGAGGTAGGCGATCGTTGCCGGGTTCACCCGCACCGGCACGCGCAGCATGTCGAGGCTGCGGTCGCTCTCCAGGTCGACGACGACGATCGCGTCCGCCATCGAGCCGCTCGTCGCCGTGCCCGCGGGCTCGCTGGCGGCCGGGGCCAGGCTGATCAGTTGCTTGGGGGCCTTACCGCCCAGGCCGATGCAGCCCGACAAAGCGAGGGAAGCCCCCAGGGCAAGCGCAAATGCGCGGCGAGGAAAACGGGTGGCGGGCGACATGTGGGTGAACGACATGGCGGCTGCGGGTCCCCTTGCTCCGGTCTGGTCGACGGTCATGGCTTGTAGTCCGGTACCTTCTGGCCCTTGAGCAGCGCGCCGGCGCCCTGCTCGTCGATCTTCTCGGTCACGTTGCGCAGCGCCCTGGTGGTGGCGCGCAAGTCGCGGATCGCCGCCTCTGCCGAGGGGATGGTCGAGGTCGAGATCTCGGTCACCGCCGGCTGCGCTGCGTCGAGCGTCTTGCTCATCCGGTCCATGGCGTTCTGAGCCGAGGCGAGAGTCTGGCGCAGCTGCACCGCCAGCGAGTTGCCTTCGGTACCCAGCACGTTGTCGGCCTTGCTGGCGACGCCCTGGAACGCCTTGAGCGTCAGCGTCGCCTGCGCCAGCGTGTTCTGCAGCTCCACCATCGCCCCGCGGAACTCGGGCGTGGCCGCGGCGACATCGCGCGTCATCTTGTTGGTGTTGTCGAGGATGCCAGTCAGCGACTTGCGGTTCTGCTCGTTGAGCAGGAGGTTGAGGTTCTCGGTCAACGTCGCCAGCCGTTCCAGCAGCAGCGGCGCGTTGGTCAGGATTTCGCCCAGGCCCCCGCGCTTGGTCGGGATCACCGGCACGCCTTCAGGTCCGGGTTCGACGATCGGAGGAGCGCCCTTTTGCGCGCCCTCCAGCTGGATGTCGGAAACGCCTGTGAAGCTGCCCTGGATGGTCGCGGTGGTGCCCACCGTGATCGGCACCTTCTGGTCCACCTTGATGCGCACGCGGATGAAGCTGGGGTCCTGCGGCCACAGCTCGATCTGGCTGATCTGTCCCACCGGCACGCCGGCGTAGGCAACTTGCGAACCCTTCGCCAGGCCGTCGACCGACTGCTTGAAGAAGATGTCGTACTCGTTCTGCGCGCCCTGGTTCAGGCGCGCGATCCAGATGACGAATGCCGCCAGGAAGGCCAGCAGCACGAGGGTGACGGCCCCGACCCAGACGTGGTTTGCGCGTGTTTCCATCGCCGTTGCCTTATGCTTCCCCGTCTTGCCGGTCGATACCGCTCTCGCGACCGCTTTCTTCCAGGCCCTCGACCGCCAGTGGATCGAGCTTGCCGAGCGGAGCCGACGGCCGATCGGCCTCGGCATTGTGATCCTGGGTCGATTGCGCCGCGCGGCCGCGCGGCCCCTTGAAGTACTCCTGGATCCACGGATGGTCGAGCGCGAGCAGTTCCGGGATCGTGCCGACCGCGATGACTTTCTTGTCGGCGAGCACAGCCACCCGGTCGCAGATGGCGTAGAGCGTGTCGAGATCGTGGGTGATCAGGAAGACCGTAAGTCCCAGCGTTTCCTTCAATTCCCGGGTGAGCTGATCGAACGCGGCGGCGCCGATCGGGTCCAGCCCGGCGGTCGGTTCGTCCAGGAACAGCAGCTCGGGATCGAGCGCGAGCGCGCGGGCGAGGCCGGCGCGCTTCCGCATGCCGCCCGACAGCTCGGACGGAAACTTGAGCGCGGCCTCTTCGGGAAGGCCGGAGAGGCGCACCTTGAAGCGTGCGATCTCCTGGCGCAGCTGGTCGCTCATCTCCGGGTAGAACTGCTTGAGCGGCACTTCCACGTTCTCGCCCACGGTCAGGGTCGAGAAAAGCGCGCCGCCCTGGAACAGCACGCCCCAGCGCGAGCGGATGTCGACATCCTCATCAGCGCTTTCGCCGGTCATCATGTCGCGACCCAGCACGTGGATCTCGCCCGCAGCCGGCAGCTGCAGCCCGATGATCGAGCGCATCAGCACCGACTTGCCGGTGCCCGATCCGCCGACCACGCCCAGGATCTCGCCCTTGCGCACCTTGAGCGACAAATCGTCATGGATCACGTGCTCGCCGAAGGTGTTGCGCAGGCCCTCGACGACGATCGGGTAGTCCTCGCGGGCCTGATCGGCGCGCCGGTCCAGAACCTGGGAATCGCCGCTCATTTCCAGCCGATCTCGGTGAAGAAGATCGCGAAGAACGCGTCAGCACGATCACGGTGAAGATCGCCGTCACCACCGCCTGGGTCGTGCGCAGGCCCACTTCCTCGGCGTTGGCCTCCACCTGCATGCCCTGGTAGCAGCCCGCAAGCGCCACGATCAGCGCGAAGACCGGCGCCTTGATCAGGCCGATCCAAACGTCCGTCAGCGGCACCACTTCCTGGGTACGCTGGAGAAAGGTGAAGAACGGGATATCGAGCCCGAAGTTGGAGATGAAGGCACCGCCGATGATCGCCAGCACCGCCGAGTAGAAGCCCAGCAGCGGCATCATCACCACCGCGGCGAGCACGCGCGGCACCACCAGCGCCTCCATCGGCGAGACGCCGATGGTGCGCATCGCGTCGACTTCCTCGGTCAGCTTCATCGTGCCGATCTGCGCCGCGAAGGCCGATCCCGAACGGCCGGCGACCATGATCGCGGTCATCAGGATGCCAAGCTCGCGCATCGAAAGGCGGCCGGTGAGGTTGATCGTGTAGATCTCCGCACCGAACTGCTGGAGCTGCACCGCGCCCTGCTGGGCGATGACGATGCCGATCAGGAAGCTCATTAACCCGACGATCCACAGCGAGTTGATGCCGATGTATTGCATGTGGTGGATCATCGCGGTGCCGCGCAGCCGCGAGGGATGCCGCATCGTCACCCAGATGCTCGCCAGCATTTCGCCCAGGAAGGCGAGCACGCTCACCAGCCCCCGGCCCCAGTTGACGATCACGTCCCCGACGTCGCCAATGGAGCGGGTCAGCAGGCCGGGCCGCGCTTCCACTTCGGGGGTGCGCTCCTCCAGATCGCCCACGGCGGCCAGCAAGCGCCGCGCCTGTTCACTCTCGCCCACGATCTGCGCGTCGCGGGCGCGGGCGAAGCGGTTCACCAGCCAGGCGCCGGTGGTGTCGATGTCGGTGACTTGCGACAAGTCGAGGCGGCGGATGTCGCTGCCGGCGGCTTCCAGCTTGGTATCGAGGTTACCGAGCGTGTGGACGCGCAACGAGCCCTTCAATGCCAGGGTGGGCACGCCGCCGTCCTGCGTGTCGGCAACAGAGAAATCGGCCCAATCCCGCATGCAACCTCGTAATGCGGGATAATGGGTAGGACGGCAAGTAGTTCCCCGCCCACGACGGGTTGTGTCAGACGTTGGTGGCGGGGGCGGTCGCCAGCAGAGACAAGAAGAAGACCGGGTTCGCGCAGAGGCGCAGAGGCGCAGAGGAGCGTCGTGCCGGGCCGGAGGCCCACTCTTGCGACGAGCATCCGTTGTGCTCGAGCGGTCGTCGAGAAGGCGGCTTCGCCGCGAGCGCCACCCATCTCTGCGCCTCTGCGCCTCTGCGCGAACCCACTTCCTTCTTCTTGAAACCCTCGCGCCAAGCCTCCCAGCTTGCTCCCGCGCAGCCGCGATGGCAAAGGCGCGCCCCATGACCGACAACCCCGCCACGATGCTCGACAAGACCTTCGATCCCGCCGCGATCGAGGCGAAATGGTATGCCTATTGGGAAGGCGAAGGCCTGTTCCGCCCCGAGCGGCCCGACGCCACGCCCTACACCATCGTCAACCCGCCGCCCAACGTCACCGGCAGCCTGCACATTGGCCACGCGCTCGACAACACGCTGCAGGACGTGATGATCCGCTACGAGCGGCTGCGCGGCAAGGATGCGCTGTGGGTGGTCGGCACCGACCACGCCGGCATCGCCACGCAGATGGTCGTCGAGCGCCAGCTGGAGGCCAGCCAGGACAAGCGCACCAACTACTCGCGCGAAGACTTCATCAAGAAGGTCTGGGAATGGAAGGCCGAAAGCGGCGGCACCATCACCGGCCAGCTGCGGCGCCTGGGCTGCTCGATGGACTGGTCGCGCGAGCAATTCACCATGGACCTGCACTTCACCAAGGCGGTGGTGAAGGTGTTCGTCGACCTCTACAATGAAGGCCTGATCTACCGCGACAAGCGGCTGGTGAACTGGGACCCGCGCCTCAAGACCGCGATCTCCGACCTGGAAGTCGAGACGCGCGAGATCGACGGCAAGTTCTGGCACTTCAAGTACCCGCTGTCGGACGGCTCGGGCTTCATCTCGGTCGCCACTACGCGCCCTGAGACGATGCTGGCCGACATGGCCGTCGCGGTAAATCCGAACGACGAGCGCTACAAGCCGCTGCTCGACCGCAAGGCCACGGTGATCCTGCCGATCACCGGGCGCGAGATCCCCATCGTCGCCGACGAGCACGCCGATCCCGAACTCGGCTCGGGCGCGGTGAAGATCACGCCGGGGCACGACTTCAATGACTTCGAGGTGGGCAAGCGCGCCGGGATCAAGCCGGCCGACATGCTCAACATGCTCGATGCCGAGGCGCATGTCTGCCAGACGGCGGACGGGCTGATCCCCGCGCAGCTCATCGGCATGGACCGCTTCGAGGCGCGCCAGTGCGTGGTCGACCTGATGGATGAGGCCGACCTGCTCGAAAAGGTCGAGGACCGCGTGATCCAGACGCCTTACGGGGACCGCGGCGGCGTGGTGATCGAGCCGTGGCTTACCGACCAGTGGTATGTCGATGCCGAGACTTTGGCGAAAGCGCCGATGGACGCCGTGCGCTCGGGCGCGATCGAGATCGTGCCCAAGACCTGGGAAAAGACCTTCTTCAACTGGATGGAAAACATCCAGCCTTGGTGCGTGAGCCGCCAGCTGTGGTGGGGGCATCGGATACCGGCTTGGTATGCCGACGACGGCTCGATCTACGTCGCCGAAACCGAGGAAGAAGCGCAGGCGCAGGCCGGCAACAAGGCGATCCAGCGCGACGAGGACGTGCTCGACACCTGGTTCTCCAGCGCGCTGTGGCCGTTCGCCACGCTCGGCTGGCCGGACCAAAATGCGCTTGTCGCCCGCCACTATCCCAACGACCTGCTGATCTCCGGCTTCGACATCCTGTTCTTCTGGGATGCGAGGATGGCGATGCAAGGGCTTCATTTCATGAAGGAAGTGCCGTGGAAGCGGCTCTACCTCCACGGCCTCGTGCGCGCGGCCGACGGGCAGAAGATGTCCAAGTCCAAGGGCAACGTGGTCGACCCATTGGGCCTCATCGACCAGTACGGCGCCGACGCGCTGCGCTTCTTCATGGCCGCCATGGAGAGCCAGGGCCGCGACGTGAAGATGGATGAGAAGCGGGTCGAGGGGTACCGCAACTTCGCCACCAAGCTGTGGAACGCGGCGCGCTTCTGCCAGTCCAACGGCATCGGCGCGAGCCAGTCCATCGCGGCCCCGGCGGCGACTTCGGCGGTCAACACGTGGATCGTGGGCGAAGTGGTCGAGACCGTCGCCGAGATCGACAAGGCGCTCGCCGACTTGCGCTTCGACGCCGCCGCCAATGCGATCTACCACTTCGTGTGGGACCAGTTCTGCGACTGGTACATCGAGCTCATCAAGGGTCAGTTCGATGAGGAAACCAAGACGGTCGCCGGCTGGGTACTCGACCAGATCCTGGTCATGCTCCACCCGTTCATGCCGTTCGTGACCGAGGAGCTGTGGTCGAAGATGGGCGCGCGGCCCTACGACCTGATCGTGGCGCAGTGGCCCCGGCCCGAGGCGAGCGTGGATGCGTCGGCAAAGGCGGAAGTCGAGTGGCTGATCGCGCTGGTCGGCAACGTGCGCGCCGCCAAGGCCGAGCTCGGCATTGCGCCGGGCGCGCGCCTCACCGCGCATATCGCCGAGCCGAGCACGCAAACGCGTGCGACGATCGAGCGCAACGCCGGCGTCATCGACCGCCTCGCCCGCCTCGAAGCGATCCGCTTCGAACCCGCGCCTGCCGGCGCGGCGATGCAGGTGAGCGCGGGCGATGCCATGCTGGCGATCCCGCTCGAAGGCGTGATCGACATCGCGGCGGAAAGGGCCCGTTTGTCGAAAGCCCTCGCCACTTCGCAGAAGGAACGAGACTCGCTGGCCAAGCGCCTGGAAAACCCGGCCTTCGTCGAAAAGGCCAAGCCCGAGGCCATCGAAAAGGCCCGCGCCGACCACCAGGCCCACGCCGCCGAAGCCGACCGCCTTCAAGCCGCCTTGGCGCGGCTGGGCTGACGTCGTCCCGGGCCCGACCCGGGACGACGAAACCGTTTTCCTCCTCGCGCCCGATCTGCCATTTGCGCCGCGTTGTGCTGACCCTTGCCACCACCACCCCCGGCGAACCCGAGATCTTCGCCTCGCTGCAAGGCGAAGGGCCGTCGCTTGGCCGGCCCTCGACGTTCGTGCGGCTGTCGCGCTGCAATCTGGCGTGCCGGTGGTGCGACACCGCCTACACCTGGCGGTTCGCGGGCGACAATCGGCCGCACAAGGACGAGCTCGCCTTCGACCGCAGCGCCAACCAAGTCACGCTCAGCGAGGAGGAGGTCGCCACGCGGATCGCCGCGTTCTCGCCCGGGCGGCTGGTGATCACCGGGGGCGAGCCGCTGCTGCAAGGCGCCGCCCTCGCCCGCCTGGTCGCGCTGCTGCCGGGCATGCACGTCGAGATCGAGACCAACGGCACCGTCGCGCCGCACCCCGCGCTCGACGGCCAGGTGCATCAGTACAACGTCAGCCCCAAGCTGGCGCACAGCGGCAACCCGGCCGAACTCGCGCTCATCCCCGAGCGCCTCGCGGCCTGGGCGGCCGACCCGCGCGCGTATTTCAAGTTCGTCATCGCCGACGCGGACGACCTCGGCGAAGTCATGGCCCTCAAATCGCGCTACGCGATCCCCTCGGATCGCCTGTTCCTGATGGCCGAGGGCCGCAGCCCGGCCGAGCTTGCCGAGCGCAACCGCTGGCTGGCGGAAACTTGTCTGCAGTACGGACTGCGCTTCACCGATCGCTTGCACATTCACCTCTGGGGCGACACGAGGGGCACATGAACGAGGCCTCCCCCATCCCCATTGCCGAGCACGCGGCCGAGACGCAGCCGGTGCCGCAGACGCCGCCCCCGGCCAAGCCGTCGGCGATGCGCGGCGACCTCACGCAAGGGCCGATCCTCAAGACACTGCTGACGTTCTCGCTGCCAATGCTGATCAGCAGCATCCTCCAGACGCTCAACGGCTCGATCAACACGATCTGGGTCGGACGGCTGCTGGGCGAGAATGCCCTGGCGGCGACGGCCAACGCCAACCTCGTGATGTTCCTGCTGATCTCGCTGGTCATCGGCTTCGGAACCGCGACCACGGTGCGGGTCGGCCAGTTCTTCGGCGCGCGCGATGTCGACGCGGCGCGGCAGAATTTCGGCACCGGCGTGGGTTTCTGCCTGCTGCTGGGCGTGGTGACGGGCGTGGTCGGCTGGCTGTTCTCGGCCGACATCCTCGCCGCGCTGGGGACTCCCGCGGGAAGCGCGACGTTGGCGCTGGACTACCTGCAAGTCGTGTTCCTCACCATTCCGTTCGGCGTGGTGTCGATGATGGTGTCGATGGGCATGCGCGGGGCGGGCGATTCCAAGACGCCGCTCTATGCCATGATCCTGACGGCGGCGATCGACATCGTGCTCAACCCGCTGCTGATCATGGGGGTCGGCCCGCTGCCTGCGCTCGGCATCTCCGGCTCCGCGCTCGCGACCGCCTTCGCCAACATCGCCGGGCTGGTCTACCAGATCTGGCGGATCTACGCGCAGAACCTGCCGCTGCGCTTGCGCGGGGCGGAGCTGGGCTACCTCATCCCGCGCGCCGACGCGCTGCGCTACATCGTCGCCAAGGGCATCCCGATGGGCGCCCAGATGCTGCTGTTCTCCTCGGCGGGGCTGGTGATGATCGGGCTGGTCAACCGCGAGGGGCTGAACGCATCGGCCGCCTACGGCGCCTCGCTGCAGCTCTGGAACTACCTCCAGATGCCGGCCTTCGCGGTCAGCTCGGCGGTCAGCGCGATGGTGGCGCAGTCGCTCGGCGCCGGCAAGCACAAGCGCGTGGGCGAAGTGACGCGAGTGGGCCTGATCGCGACGCTGACGATGTCGGTGATCCTCGCCGCGCTGATCGTGCTGTTCGACCATCCGCTGCTCGCCCTGTTCCTGGGCGGGAACAGCCCGGCGATGCCGATCGCGCGGCACATGCAGTTGATCTGCACCACCTCCTACGTGGTGGCGTGCGTCGGCATGATCCTGACCGGCACGATGCGCGCCTATGGAGCGGTGATCGCGCCGCTCGTGATCATGGTGGTCAGCTTCTATCCGGGGCGACTGGGGTTCTACGCGCTGGCGTATCCGCACATCGGCGGCGAGGCGATCTGGTGGGCCTATCCGGCCGGTTCGCTCATCTCGCTGGTGCTGACGTGCTCGTACTACGCCAGCGGACGGTGGCGGCGGACCGACACGCTACCGCCGCAAGGGGCCCCGGCGGCTTAGCGGCCTCCGGCGCGCCAGCGCTGGACGGTGCGCAGGACCATCTCCTCCTCGCCGCCGCCCTGTCGCCATAGCTCGCTGAAGGAGGGGTCGCTCGAGGCGGGGCGCCTGCCCTCCTCCAGGTCGTCGAAGGCGACGCGGATCGGGATCGACACGCCCTCGCCGCAGATCACGCACTCGCGGTTGCGCAGCGCCGGAATGGTATCGAGAAAGCCGCGCGCGCCTTCGGGCATGGCGGCGCGCACGAAGGCCTGGTCGCGCTCGTTGTTGAGGCGCATGGCGATGATCGTGCCGCACTGCGACAGCACGCCTTCGGCCAGGTCCGAGGGCCGCTGGGTGATGAGGCCGAGCGAGACGCCGTACTTGCGCCCCTCCTTGGCGATGCGCGACAGGATGCGCCCGACCGAGGAGCCGTCCGCGTTCTTCTCGTTGGGCACGTAGCGATGCGCCTCTTCGCACACCAGGAGGATCGGCGCGGTGCGCTCCTCGCGCGCCCAGATCGCGAAGTCGAAGACCAGGCGGCTGAGCACGGCGACGACGGTGGAGGTGATCTCCGACGGGACGCCCGAGACGTCGATGATCGTGATCGGCCGGCCCCGCGCGGGAAGGCGGAACAGCTTGGCCACGAACTCGGCCATGGTGTCGCCCACCAGCATGCCCGAGAACATGAACTGGTAGCGCGGGTCGGCCTTGATCTCGTCGATCTTGTTCTTGATCCGCAGGTAGCCGGCCGAGGTGCGCCCCTTGTCGAGCTTGCCCATCTCGTTGTTGATGATGTTGGCGAGGTCTGAGAGCAGGTAGGGGATCGGCGCATCGACGGTGATCTTGCCCATCTGCGCGGCGAGGCGGTTCTTCATCCGCGCTTCGAGCAGGCACTTGCCCAGGATCTCGGCATCCTCCTGCCGCTCGTGGCCGCGAGCGGTCAGGAACACCTCGCAGTGCTCCTCGAAGTTCATGATCCAATAGGGCATCTGCAGGTTGGAAACATCCAGCATCACGCCGCGGTCGCGAAACGCCGCGCCGTATTCGCCGTGCGGGTCGATCATCACGACGTGGCCCTCGGGCGCCGCTTCGCAGATGCGGTGGAGGATCAGCGCGGCGGCGGTAGACTTGCCGGTGCCGGTCGAACCGAGCAGCGCGAAGTGCTTGCCGAGCAGCGCATCGATGTAGAGCGCGGCGCGGATGTCGCGCGTGGGGTGGACCATGCCGACCTGTACCGCCGAGCGGCCGTCGCTCGCGTAGATCTGGCGCAAGTCCTCGCGCGTGGCCGGATACACCGGCGAGCCCGGGATCGGATAGAGCGTGACGCCGCGGCGGAAGTTGCGGATGCGCCCCGTCGCCGGCTCCTCCTCGCCCTCGCCCAGGAAGTCGGCGGTGGCGACGATGCCGTCGGCAACGGCGGGGTCCTGCCGGTGCCCGCGCACGCTCGCCAGAAGCCAGCTGTCGCCCGCGCGCACCATGACCTGGCTGCCAACGAGGCCGGAAATGGCGACGGACGGATCGGCGTCGCCGGCGCAATCGAGGAGACGCGAAAGCTTGAGTGCGATGCTCGAACCGGCGCCGGTGATCTCGGTCACGACGCCGATCGGCTCACTGGCGTTGTCGGGGGCGGGCACATGCGGCGCGGCGGAAAGATCGGCGGCGCAAGCCGCGCGAGCATCCTCCATCCCTTCCATGCGCATCTGCCGTAATGTCCGTGAACTATGCGAACCGAGCGCGATGTCTAGCGCAGCTCGGTTAATGTCCGGCTAAACAGCGTGCGGCGCCAGCGGCTTAGCCAACGCCTTAGCAGCTGGGGCACCTCAGTCCCGATTGAGGAGCCGACCCGCCACCCAGCCCATCGCCACGGAAATCGCGATGGCCAGCAGTCCGTACAAGGCGCCGTAATCGCTGGCGAAAGCGGCGATCGCACGCTCGAAGCCGATCTTGCGCACTTCGACCGTGTTGGAGGCGGAGGCGACCACCCTGCCCTTGTACACGGCGAACGTCTCGGCCGTGTAAGTCCCGATGGGAACGCGCGAGGGCAGCCCGATGCGAGCCTGGTACAGCACCTGCTCGCTCACCTGCACGGCGCCGTCCTCCTCCCGGTAGAGGCCGTTGGTCACGTTGCGCGTCACCAGACCCGCGGCGAAGCGTGCCTGCTCGTCGGCCTTGATGGCGCCGATGGGAGAAAGCTGGAGCCACTTGAGACCGAGTTCGTAGATGGCGGCGGTCTTGTCGTCGACGATGTCCGAGATCGGCCGGGTCGAGGCGATGGCGTAGTAGGACGGCGCGGAACGCAGCTCCGCGCTGTCGGCATTGATCCAGATGCCGGCGACCTTCTGCTTCTCGCGCACGATGATCGACTGGCTTGGCCCGCGCAGCACGACGACGATGTCGTAGTCCTGCGCGGCGCGAGTCCCCTCGGGGTTGAGGATGGCGCCGAACAAGAGCAGCTCGGTGCCGGTGAAGCCCTGGCGCAGCTGCACTTCGTGCTGCGAGACTTCGGTGACCAGGATCGGGTCGCGCGCGCCCGCCAGCAGCACCAGCAACGGCAGCGCCAGCAGCGCCCTGAGCCACCGGCGCTTCATAGCGGCGACACGGTGAAGATCTCGTCGGGCCGGTAGCCGAGGCCGATCGCCATGCGCAGCGCGACCAGCAGCACGATCGAGGCCAGCACCAGGCGCAGCTTCACCGGGCTGGCGGTCTGCGCGAACTTGGCGCCGAGCTGCGCTCCGGTGACCGAGCCGACCAGCAGCAGCGTGGCCAGCACGATGTCGACCGCCCTGGTGGTCAAGGCATGCATCATCGTCGTCGCCATCGTGACGAACAGGATCTGGAACAGCGAGGTGCCGACGACGACATTGGCGCTCATGCCCAGGATGTAGAGCATCGCCGGCACCAGCACGAAGCCGCCGCCGATGCCCATGAGCATGGTCAGGATGCCGGTCGCGACGCCCAGGATCAGCGGCGCCAGCGGCGAGATGTAGAGGCCCGAGCGGTAGAAGCGCCAGCGCATCGGCAAGTTGGCGACCAAAGGATGGTGGCGCCGCTTCCTTGCTTGCACGGGCACGCCGCTGCGCTCGGCCCGCAAGGTCTGGATGCTCTCGCGCCCCATCAGCGTGCCGATCGAGCCGAGCAGGACGACGTAGAGGATGTTGATCACGGTATCGATCTGGCCGAGCTGCGCCAGGATGTTGAACAGCACCGCGCCGATCGCCGTGCCGATGATGCCGCCTGCGACCAGCACCGCGCCCATCTGGTAGTCCACCCCGCCGCGGCGCGAATGGGCGAACACGCCCGAGACGCTGGCGCCGGTGACCTGGCTGGCCGCGGAGGCGGCCGCGACGGTGGGGGGAATACCGTAGAAGATCATCAGCGGCGTCGTCAGGAACCCGCCGCCCACGCCGAACATGCCCGAGAGCAGACCCGTCAGCATGCCGAGACCGACAATGACCAGTCCGTTTACCGACAGGTTGGCGATTGGCAGATAGACGTCCATCTTCCGCAGATCGCTAGCCTAGAGGCGTGGCGGAAGAAAGGCGCTCTGCCTAGAAACCCGTGCCCAAGGTGATCGCCGGACCCGAACCGGGCTGCGCCTCGCCCAGCACGCGGAAGCGCCAGTCGATGCCGACCTTGCCGAACATGCCGCGCCCCAGCGGAAGCGCCAGCGTCGCCCCCGGCCCCGCGTCGAGCCGCGCCGCGCCGCGCTGGATACCGCCCCAGGTGCCGCCGCCCAGGCGCGCCTCGAAGCCCTTGATGCTGAACAGCGCGCGGTCGATGCGGATCTGCCCGTCGGCGAACAGCGTCGCGTACTGGCCGCCGACGTAGCCGCCCTGCGCGTAAGCCTCGGCGCGCAGCTTGTAGGGCAGCGCGAGCGGCCGCAGCTCGGTCACGGCAAGGACCGCCGGCTGCACCCGCCAGCGCTTGTTCTGCTGCGTGAGCCGTCCTTCGGCGGCGGCGACGATGGGGATTTCGGAAAAGGGCCGTGCCGAGACGCCGAGCGCCATCGTCGACTCGCGCAAGTCGCGCGGCAGGCCGAGCGTGCTGGTGGTGCGCAGATAGGCGCTGGTCTTGTGCGGATCGCGCAGCGACAGCCGGTAGCGGATCACCGCGCCGGTCTGGCTGGCTCCATAAGTCGCGGGGTACAGGCCCGAGGTCGGCTGCCTCACATCCTTGCGCAGCACCGCCCAGGCATCGCTCGACCAGTGCTTCGAATTGCCGGCCAGGCGCGTCAGCGGCCCGTCGAGCAGCGGTATGCCAAGGCCCGGGCGGCGGCCGCCGTAGCTGGTGTCCGGCGGGTCGATCGTCGCATCGGGCAAGCTGTCGAGATCGCGCGCGCCCGGCCTGAACGGCTGGTTCGTGGGGTACTCGCCGGCCAAATGCGTGAGCGTTGCGGGCGAAAGGCGCGCGGGTGCGTAGTCGCCGCCTGGCGCAGCGCCCTGCCCCCAACCGTTGGCCTGCGGGACGGCATTGGCTTGCGGCACCAGGATCGTGATGACTTGCGGCCGGGTGGGCGCTGCCATGTAGACGGGCATCGGCCCCGGTGGGGCGAACGCGGGCTCCGGTGCGTAGGCGGGGAAGGATTGCGGCCCGGCCTCGGCAAAGGCCGTCGGCGGTGCCTCGGCGCCGACGGCCGGAGTGATCGCGAGCACTTGGTCGGGCAGGGTCGTGGCCTCGGCCCCGGTGAAGCTCGTCGCCCGCGCGCCGACCCAGCCCAGCAGCAGCGCGCCCAGCACTATCAGCGGCTGTCCCCGCCCCTGGCGCACAGCGCCGCTCATGCGGGCACCAGCGCCGCTGCGGCCGGATGCTCGCGGTGCTCGGTCTTGTCCCAGACCGGCGCCGCGCCGCGCAGCGTGCGCGCATAAGCGACGAGCGCGCGCCGCCCGGCCATGATCGCGATCACGTTGCCCACGAAGATCCGCAGCAGCGAGCGGGCGCCCTCCGCCAGGCCATACTCGCGCGTGGTGAAGGCGAAGCGCACCGCCATGCGCCACAGCACGCTCGCCAGACAGAGGGTCAGGACGGTGGGCAGGAGCGGAGAGGCGGGGACCGGCCGGCTCAGCCCGAAGGCCTGGGCGACGAGCAGCAGGCCGCTGAGGCACAGCCAGAGGTAAGCGACGGCGAGCACCAGCGCCATCAACGGCCCGCGCCGGTCGCGCAAGGTCATCCACAGTTCGAGCGGGCGGCGCGTCCATCCCAGCCGCTCCCAGCCCTGCAAGGCGATGCCATGCACCCAGCGCGTCTTCTGCCGCACCGCGGTCTCCAGGCTTGCCGGGAAGTAGGCGCGAGTCGCCACCAGGGCGCCGTCCGCATCGCGCAGGCGCAGGAAGCGGGCCGCCCGGCCGCCGCGCGAGAACAGGACGCCAAGCTCGTAATCCTCGGTCAGGCACTCGGCCGCGAACGGCCCGTCGCCCGAGCGCTCGCGCGCAAGGTCGCCCAGCCGTGCGCGCGAAAAGCCGCAGCCCACGCCGGCGGCGGGGATCGCGGCGCGCAGCGCATCGCGCACCACCAGGGTCTTGCCGTGGGCCTCGGCGAACTCGTCGGTGTAGTGTCCGGCGATCCATGGCGAGCGCGGCTGTGGCACCGGCAGCACGGGGAGCTGCACGAAGTCGGCCCGCTCCAGGCCACGCCCGATCGCCACCAGCTCGGCGGGGTGAACCATGTCTTCGGAGTCGTGGATGACCACGCCCTTGAAGCGGAAGCGCTCGCGCTCCTCGTCGGCGGCCATGGCGCGGTAGACGCGGTTGAGGCAATCGGCCTTGGTGGTCGGCCCTATGCTGTCATGAATGACAATGCGCAGCCGCGGGTCGCCTGCCGAGGCTGCCGCGATCGCCGAAATCGTCGCCGGATCGTTGGCGTAGCAGCCGACGTAGAGCCGCACATCGCGCTGCGCCCAGGCGCCCAGCGCGTGGCGCACGGTATGGCCGATGACCTCGGCCTCGCGCCAGGCGGCGATGAACACCGCGAGCGGTGCGGACAGCGGCGCACGCTCCTCCTCCCGAGAGAGGCGCGCCTCGGCCGCTCGGCCGGTGGCGCGCAGGAACAGCCACACGCCATCGACCACCGCCTCGTCGAAGGCACCGATCACGAACCAGAATGCCGAGAACAGCAGCAGTTCGTTCTGGACGAGTTCGAGCCCGAGCGCGAGCCGCGCCGGCAAATCCGCGAAGGCCATCATCACACCTCGGGAGAGAGGGGTAGTGGCCGGAACCGTCCTCGGATATTTACATATTTGTAAGCATGATTGCGGGGCCGACTGGCCCCGACATCGCTTGCGCGCGGCTGCCGTTTGCGAAACAAGGCGCCGGATGCCGTCCAACCTGCACCCCGCCAACCGCCTCGCCCGCACGCTCCAGCGCGCCTTGCACGGCGATGCCGGCGCCGGCCTGCTGCTGATCGCGGTTGCCGCCGCGGCCATCGCCATTGCCAATTCACCCGCGCACGAGCTCTATCATGCGGTGTTCCACGGGCCGCTCGCCTGGAGCCCGATCCCCAAGCTCGATACGCTGCACTTGTGGATCAACGACGCCCTGATGGCGGTGTTCTTCTTCGTCGTCGGCCTGGAGATCAAGCGCGAGGTGCTGGACGGCGAGCTGGCCGATCCCGCGCGCCGGCGGTTGCCGGTGCTGGCCGCGAGCGCCGGAATGGCCGTGCCCGCCCTGTTCTACGTGCTGGCGAGCGCCGGCCATGCCGAGGCGCAGCGCGGTTGGGCAATCCCCGCCGCGACCGACATCGCCTTCGCCGTCGGCGTGCTGGGACTGATCGCCCGGCGCGCGCCGCCTTCGCTGCGGCTGTTCCTGCTCACCGTGGCGATCGTCGACGACCTGGGGGCGATCGTGATCATCGCGGTGTTCTACACGGCGTCGATCAAGCTCGCCTGGGCGGCGGCGGCGGCCGGGTTCCTGGCGGCGCTGGTGGCGCTCAACCGCATGCGCGTGTCGAGTGTCTGGCTCTACTTTGCGCTCGGACTGGGGCTATGGGTCTGCGTGCTCTATTCCGGCATCCACGCGACGATCGCCGGCGTGCTCGCCGCGTTCACCGTGCCGCTGCGGCTCGACCGACACGGCAACAGCTTGCTGCTGCGGCTCGAGCATGCGCTGACGCCGTGGAACAGCTACGTCATCGTGCCGCTGTTCGGCCTGGCGAACGCGGGGGTATCGCTGGCTGGGCTGGGGCTGGGCAGCCTGCTCGATCCGGTTCCGCTCGGCATCGCGCTGGGGCTGTTCGCGGGCAAGCAGGCCGGCATCCTCGCCTCGCTGTTCGCCGCCAGGCGGCTGGGCTTCGGGCAGCTGCCCGCAGGAGCAAGCTGGCTGCACCTGTGGGGCATGGCGCTGCTGTGCGGGATCGGCTTCACGATGAGCCTGTTCATCGCCGGCCTGGCCTTCGCCGACCGGCCCGAACTGGTCGAGGAGGCGAAGCTCGGGATTCTCACCGGCTCGATCCTCTCCGCCCTGCTCGGGTACGCAGTTTTGCGGCTGGCGCCACGGCCAGCCGCCTGATCCTCACCAGCTGCCGGTGTTGGGCATGCTCGCCCAGGGCTCCTGCGGCGGCAGATGCCCATCCTGCAGCAGCTCGACCGAAATGCCGTCGGGCGAGCGGACGAATGCCATGTGCCCGTCCCGCGGCGGCCGGTTGATCGTGACCCCGGCCTCGACGAGGCGCTGGCAGGTCTCGTAGATATTGTCGACGCGGTAGGCGAGGTGACCGAAGTTGCGGCCGCCGGTGTATTCCTGCGGGTCCCAGTTGTAGGTCAGCTCGACCTCGGCGACGCCCGCCTGCCCGGGCGCGGCCAGGAAGATCAGAGTGAAGCGACCCTGCTCGTTCGAGAATCGGCGCACTTCCTCCAGGCCGATGAGGTTGAAGAAGCGGACGGTCGCATCCGGATCGGTCACGCGGATCATCGTGTGGAGGTAGCGGGTCACGGCGAAAAATTCCTCGATGGTCTCAAACAGGAGCAGCCCGCCGCGCCCAAACCTGGGGCAGCGCAAGCAGCGGTTTCGCACGGGAATTCGCAGAAGATCGAGGCGACTTCAAGCCGCGCACCGGCGGGTCATCCGTTCGACGAGCCAGCCACTCGACGGGAAGGCGAGACGAGCACGAGCCAACGCGAAAAAGCCCGCCCGGATCGCTCCGGGCGGGCCTTTCACGCTAGCCGATCGTGCGATCAGAAGCTGGCGGTCAGCGTCGCGACGACGGTGTCGTCGGTGTAGCCGTCGATGCTCGGGCCGGTGACGCCGATGTAGGCGACGCTCAGCGAGAGCGGGCCGTAGACCGTTGCCGAACCACCGAGCGACCAGTCCCAACCGGTCTTGTCCGCGCTGGTGTAGTAAGCGGGCGCGAGCGGACCGTCGGCGTAACCGACGTGGCCCGAGAGGGTGAACGGCGTGCTGGGGATGCCGATGTCGACGTTGCCGTAGACATAGAGATCGTCGAGCTTGCGAGTGCCCGCGAAGTTGGGCAGCGCGTCCTGCTTCCAGGCGTAGGCGGCGCCGACCTTGATCTTGGCCGGGCCGGCCTGGCCGGAGAGCGAGGCGTAAGGCTCGAAGAACTCGGCCTTGCCCTGGTGACCGCTCGGGTAGGCGTAGTACAGCAGGCCGCCGTCGAAGGTCAGACCCGGGGTGACAGCGCCGGTCCAGCCGCCGAACAGGTCGAGCTCCTGGCTGCCGTACACGTCGTTGCCCGGGGCATCGAGCTTGATCGAGGACGACCACGCGCCGACGTAGAAGCCGCTCTTGTGCGAAACGGTGATGCCGCCCTGGATGGCCGGATCGCCAGCCGACTGCGACACGCCGCGGAAGCGGTAGTCGGTGGTCAGCGCTACGTTACCGGTGACCGTGATCTCCTTGGGCGCGGAGGTGTCATCAGCGAAGGCCGGAGTCGCCGCGAGCGCGGTACCGGCAAGCAAAGAAGCGGCCAGAAGACCGCGGATGGACGTGGACATGTGTATTCCCTCACACTTTTTTTTGCCAAGTCCCGCCTGCGTGCTGCATCGCACCTCATTAACGGGTGCGTTTATAGCAGCACCCCGTCGCTGCACGCATCTGTTGCATCGCACAAGATTAAATCCGCACCTGGAGCAAAATGCGGATCCATGTGTTGAAACGATGTCACTCATTCAGGGCTTATCCATGTCTTGCCCGCCAAAGGGTCTATAGGATATGCCGCGGTGCAGCGAATGATCAGCTTCTTGAAAAGATTGATGGGGGGCGCTTCCGAGGTTCCTGCCCAGCCCCCCCAGTCGCCCGCGGCCATGCCGTCGGGCACGCGCGTCTATGCGGTCGGCGATATCCATGGGCGCCTGGACCTGTTTCGCGAGATCCTGCGCTCGATCGAAGCGGACGATGAGCGCCGTGGACCGGCGCAGACTCGGATCGTGCTGCTCGGCGACTTGATCGATCGTGGCCCCGAAAGTGCCGGCGTGGTCGCCTTGGCACGCGAACTGTCCCAGCAGCGCGACGTCGCCCTGATCATGGGCAATCACGAGGAGATGTTCCTCGACAGCTTCAGCAAGCAGGGCATCCTGCGCAACTTCATGCGCTATGGCGGCGCGGAGACGATGCAGTCCTACGGCATCCCGGTGGAAGCCTTGAACGAGGCCGATACCGACGAGCTCCAGCAGCTGATGATCGACAAGGTGCCGAAGGAGGACCGCGACTTTCTGGCGGGCTTCCGCAAGATGGTGCGCGTGGGCGACTATGCCTTCGTCCATGCCGGGGTGCGGCCCGACATGCCGCTTGAGAAGCAGACCGGATCGGACTGCCGCTGGATCCGCGAGCCCTTCCTCAGCCACGCAGGCGACTTCGGCGCGGTCGTGGTGCACGGCCACACGGTGACCGAACAGCCCGAATTCCTGCCCAACCGCATCGGCATCGACACCGGCGCCTTTGTCAGCGGCACGCTCACCGCGATCGGGCTGCAGGGCACCGACCGCTGGCTGATCCAGGCGTTCGCGCAGGACAACGGCAAGATCAGCTCGTTCGCCCGCGCGGCCTGAAGCGCGGACTCCTCTCTCCTCCCCGAAACGGGGAGGTGGCGCGCGCGGCACGCGCGTGACGGAGGGGATTGGCGGCGTAACGCGACAGTGCTGGCCGGCGAGGCTTGCGTCAGGACGCGAATCCCCTCCGCCACCAGCTGCGCTGGCGGTCCCCCTCCCCGTCTCGGGGAGGACATGCCGATACACCCGCTGGCGAGTGCGGAATTACTCCGAGGCCGAGCTCCTTCCCCCTCGATGGGGGAAGGATACGAAGGCTTGCCAGCTCGCTGGCTAGCCGCAGTTGGATGGGGGTGATGGTGCGGCCTCAAGCCTCGCTTGAACCGAGAGCGCACCCCCATCCAAGCTTCGCTAGCTCCTGACGGAGCAAGCTCTCGCTATCCTTCCCCCATCGAGGGGGAAGAAGTGCACGAGGATACGCCCGCCGGCGAGCGCGGGGTTACGCCAAGGGAAAGGTTCAACGGCGGACGTTGCGGCCGGCGCTGCCCTGGCACGACAGGGTTGGCTCGCGTTCCATCGTGCGAACGGCTGGCGGGGGAAGCGCGCAAGCGGACCGCCAACTCGACCTCTCAAGTGTGC
>Ga0105251_10001267_pt1 | contig 21847 bp, 21 predicted proteins | sample KBSS64metaG_FD_80424 | JGI IMG/M metagenome (GOLD analysis project Ga0105251, IMG submission 80424) | Switchgrass rhizosphere microbial communities from Kellogg Biological Station, Michigan, USA - KBS S6-4 metaG | ecosystem: Host-associated > Plants > Roots > Rhizosphere > Soil | place...
ATTAGACTAACGTAGGGCAGGATTCCATTAGTCTGGAACTCACTGGCTTAACCTATAAAGGACGTCTCAGAATATGGTAACAAGCGCGTCAGATAACGCCGAACGCCCCACCTTGGCTGAAATGCCGGATGAGGCTGAGCACGCCCTGCGCTTTACCCGCGCCCGTGAAGCGCAGTCGAATGCGTTGATCGAAGATTATGTCGAACTGATTGCCGATCTGCTGCTGACCACTCGCGAAGCCAGAACCACCGACATCGCCCGTCGCTTTGGCGTTTCCCACCCTACTGCGATCAAGAACATTGCACGGCTGAAGAGCGCCGGATTGGTAGAGTCACGCCCGTATCGCGGGGTCTTTCTGACTGAAGAAGGTGAACAACTGGCGCAGCAAGTGCGCCGCCGCCATCGTATTGTGGTCGACCTGCTGGTGTGCCTCGGGGTGCCGACTGAAACGGCGGAGCTGGACAGCGAAGGGATTGAGCATCACATTTCTAGCGACACCCTGGCGGTGTTTGAACGTTTTCTGCAAAGCCACGCCGAGAAATAAATCCTCGCCAATAAAAAAGGGAGGCTTTCGCCGCCATATTAGCGCCAATGAAAACAAGCAGTTACAGTAATATCAGTGAGTTAGATACTTGTAACTGCCTGCTAAAAATGGGTATGGCGTGGGCGTTTGGGGCAATTTGTGGATCATGCTTTGATAACAAAATTGCTGGGCATCATAAAATTTAGCCCCCTAGAACTTCAATATTAACTCTACGATGATAAGGTGCTAGTCAAACCATTTCTCTTCAAAAGAAAGAAGCTGGGAGTTAACACTTTCTAAATCAAAGTTACTTTCCATTTCAACATCACCTAATTCTGCTGCTGCTTTAACATTTTCAGAAAACCAAATAGTTACTGTGATTGACGTCTTAAGGAGGAACTTTCTGCGCGTTACATTGTAAAAAGTAAATACATAGCGTTGATCTTCTGGATCAAAAGCTGATCTATCATAGTCAGGCTCACTTGTTGCCGCCTCTATATCAGCTACCAATTCGACCTCAAAAGTGACTGACTCGTCATCTAACTCAATAATATTTTTACCTTCAACCATTACATTATTGAGCTTTACATCATAAGCATCTTCATCATCAACTGTATAGGATGCTTCTAATAAGTTATCCGAGACCCGCTGTACAATATCTCCCATAAATTTATCAAACAAGTCATCAGCTAATTTAACTGGCTCTTTCACCTCATCATCATTTCTAACGATCAGATCGATAAGAGCATCGACACTATCTAAATGGATTAGACGATCACCATCACAGAAGTTTTTCATATCACCATCGGTACTAACTATATATACCGGATAAATCCTTTCTTTGGATAGGTTTTTTATGGCATGCAAAACAAAGGCATCTGGAAACTCATCTTTTTTCTTTATGCTAAATGGAGCATTACCTTCGAAATAATCTTTAAAAACAGCTTCACTATCAACGGAGTTAAGCGAAACCATTTCAATATTATCACCGTCTAAAAAATTATCGAAACTTTGGTTCAAAGTAGAAACTATGACATCATCTGTCAACCCTTTATCAAAAACACCATTTACAGGGTTTTCAGGTAAGTTTCTAAGAATTTTAGCCTTCTTTCTGGTTTCTTCAATCGTTTTAATGGCATCATTTGCTAATACAGGGAAGTGCGATCGAACCTCTGCAATGGTAATTGAAGTCGTTAAAATTCTAATTTTTTCATCATCACTGTAATCCTTTAATTTTTTCAATGAGTGATTATGGAACTGATAGTTTTTTGCTTTAAATGCAGATGTATCTATAAACGCTAGACGACCAACTAAATTTTGTTTCATACATTCACCTTTAGCACGATTAAGTTATGTTATTTCACGAGATTTTAACTCACTGAGTGGATTAAATCTCACCGCGTCTTCCAAATAATCTGGCGCAAAGTGCGCGTAAGCCATTGTTTGCAAAATGCTTGAATGCCCTAAGATCCGTTGTAGCGCCAGAATATTGCCGCCATTCATCATGAAATGGCTGGCAAAGGTATGACGCAGAACGTGAACGGCCTGCCCTGCTGGCAAGCCTGGGGAAACCTCTTTGATGCGCGTTCTCACAAAGGGATAATTGAGATCAGTGAATAATGGCCCTGCCTTGATCCCGGCAGTAATCTCTTCGCAAAATTCGATTGAGATCGGCACCGTTCGGTTTTTACTGTTCTTGATGTTGAGGTAAGTCACCTTATTGCCTATCACCTCTTCCCGCCGAACTTTAACCACTTCGCCCCAGCGTGCCCCTGTTGCCAGGCACAACTTAACCGCCTTCAGATGATCACCTTCCAGTCGGTCGAGCAATTGCCAGATTTCATCATGAGTTAAGAAACCCATTTCCTGATCCGGCAGCTTAATTTTTTTCATCTCTTTGAGTGGGTGCTCACCGTGATAAAGCCCCAAATCGATGAGAACGGAATATACCCCGCCCAGCTTTTCCTGATCGAGATTGACGGTCTTTGCCTTTCGGCCTTCTGCGAGATGGAGTACACGATAATCAGAAAAGAAAGATCGGGTGATCTGACAAGCCTTGGGGTTGCCCATTTTGGCTGCCATAACCTGCAATTTATGTTCTATCTTCACGCCATCTTTCAGGTTCTGACCATGATGCTTAAACCAAAGGTCTATCAATTCCGTTAATGGTCGTTGGTCGGCTGGTTTATCTACCCAATCTTTATTGTTCTGTGTCGCGATAACCCAACGTTCAAACTGCTGCGCCTCCGACTTGGTCTTAAACTTTTTGCGGACGCGCTTCCCTGAACGTCCTTGAGGGCGCACATCCACCATATAGCCATCAACACCAAGGGACTTAATGCTCATACGTTACGCCCTTACCACTTACAGGCTTTACGTAACGGCTTAATAGCTGCCGATAGACCAGATAAATCAAAAGTAGTCTGCACAGGGTTTTCCCCATACGGTGTTATTTGCACAAACATTTTTTTGCTTTTCATCAGTTCTTTGATGAAAGAGATTGTCTGCCCGTTATAGAAAGTAGCCTTATTGTCAGTTGAAATCTGCCAGGTGCGATTGACTGCTTTTTGGGTATCAATACGAGTAAGAACGCGCGAACTATCAATCCCAAGGAAAGTGTCCCAATTGATATAAAGCTCAGTTTTTTTCTCTCGGCATGTGATATATAAAGAGGGAGTAATTGACTCACTAAATTGTCCACGAATCTGACTTTCGGCTGACAAATAAACGAACTCGTTGCTTGAATCATCGATTGGGGATTTTTCGCTCCTTGACTCCCATTTACCCGCAGACTGGGGTTCTGAGCTTTCGATTTTGTCCTCAACTTTTAGTTTTCCAAGCTTATCAAAACATCCGAGACGTTCAGTGTTGTCAGTAACCTTCTGACACTGTGCCAGTTGCTCAGAGATGTTCGTTTCTGCATGGGAAAAACCAACAAAAGAACTAAAGAAAACCAGAGATATTATTTTTTTCATTTTAATTATCACCCAACTTAATTATTCAATTAATCATTACTATCTAAGTTATTTATTGCGTATCTAGTCATAAATTTTTCCACACAAATTCCTCCCCCCAAGAACTCATGATCTTCCAAGCGATTAGTCAGCCCTCTGGCTTTTTTGGTTGTTAAATGTACTTTCGTGCCCATCAGGGAAGAGAACAGACGAAATCTGGCCGATTCCCAGCGTGACATCCCCTGCCATAAGCCACATCGTGTACTTTTTGAGTTGTGGGTTATATTAACCACAAGTTCGATCGTTTTTAAACCTACCTCGGTCTGACCCATCTCATAGTTCTTTATCGAACCAAGCGGAACCCTGATCCTACCCGCGAATAGTGGACACCCGACTAAGTGAGTTGGGCTGACCCCACACCGGTAGATGATCCTGCCCTATAGTTGGACTGACCCCATACTTACCAAATCGGAGAAAGCCTTCTGAGTTAATCCTTCAGCTTGTCGGATCGATATCAGTTTTTGCGAGTAATCGCTTGACATGATCACGTCTAAATGCTCCTTGGAAAGATCACGCACAAATACCCCTAATAACTTGAATCTACGTGCTCTCAAAGGGTATCACTATGAACAAAAACCGACAAAAAGGGTGCTCGGGGTAAGGGAAAACCAACTACCAGATGATTATCCATTGGTGATCTGTTGGAAGAGCCTATCTCTGACTACTCCCTGCGTATCGGTAAAAACAAACAATCCGTACGTAGGTTGATACTGGCTCCCTGCCAATCTTGCAGACACGGCCAAGTGCAAAACGGCGCGTAAACCTGTACGCCATCTATCTGAATGCCAAGCGTTAAGCGGAAAAGTTTGTTGCGTGAATGAGTTGAGGTGGGAATATCTGCAACGAGATGGGGTTCGTGGGTGAGTTTTACACCCTGACAGCCCCTTCCCGCTTCCATGCCACCAACAGACATGGCCACCGCAATCGCAAGTGGTGTGGAGCCAGCCCGGACGAAACGCAACGCTATCTGCGTAATGTGTGGGAACGCGCACGCGCCAAGCTACATCGTAAAGGGCTCGGTATCTTCGGGATCCGTGTAGCTGAGCCGCACGGTGACGGCACGCCTCACTGGCATATGCTGCTATTCATGAGGCCCGAGGTAGTTGACCAAGTGCGCGATATCCTGCGCGCTTATGCCCGTGCGGAAGACACTGACGAGCTTTACAGTGAACGTTCACGAAAAGCCCGTTTCCACGCCGAAGCCATAGATCCGGAAAAAGGCAGCGCCACCGGGTACATCGCCAAATACATCTCAAAGAATATCGACGGTTACGCACTTGATGGCGAACTGGACGACGACAGCGGCAAAGAGCTGAAAGAGGTTGCCCCAGCAGTATCCGCCTGGGCAGCCCGCTGGCGCATCCGCCAGTTTCAGTTTATTGGCGGCGCACCGGTGACGGTCTACCGCGAATTGCGCCGCATGGCTGACCATGAAACCGCACTTGGCCTTAGTGTCGAATTTGCCGCTGTACATGATGCAGCCGACGATGGCCGTTGGGCTGAATACGTCAACTCCCAAGGTGGCCCCTTTGTCCGACGTGACGATCTGATTGTGCGCACCTACTACGAGCCGGCAGAAGCCACTAACGACTATGGAGAAGACGTGATCCGGATCCGGGGTGTATTTTCTCCCCCGGTTGGTATCGATACCCCGATCATCAGCCGCATAAAGGAATGGAAGTTTGTTCCTGCCCGTTCCGTTGACCTGGCCGTTGACCTTAAGGGCGCGCCTGCGCCCTCTCGGAGTTCTGTCAATAACTGTACGGTGCAGCCGGAAAGGCTAAAAACCAAACAGGTTAAGGAGCCACCTCCACCGCCTGAAAACCTCGATTTTGAGCGAATAACCGACAAAGAACGGCGGTTGTTGCTCCGGCGAATACGCAGCACACCGCCAGAATCAGTGAAAAATCCATTTATGGCCGTCGCCGAGGGCTTCGCATTACCTGACGAGGGGCTAGATCTGCCACCAATAAGGTCGGTATTACTAGATACGGCCAGCATTAAGCTGTGGCGGGAGCAAGTGCGCCACGAACAAAAACAACGCGCCCTGGCTTATTTCAGTCTGGATGATGGACAGGAAGCTGAAAATCACCGGCCATCTACGGCCAGCGCTGGCATTAACACAATCAAGCGACCACTTAGCAAGCTGGAAAGCCAGATCGGCAGCTTCGCCGAGTCCATCGGTTTCAGCCTGGATGCCTGCATTTTGAAATCGGTGGCTAGGGGCGCAACTGTCGTTATTGATGGCCAACGCTACCGGGCACGGGCAGACGGTTGTCTGTATAAGCAATCAACGCCAACAGCGACCACCGTGCTGAAGCGGCTCACTGCGCTATGGCATCGGCAGATACCAGAGCAAACACGCCTTGTTGGCGACCACCTGAGAAAAGAAGCAATAAAGCACCAATCGGAGGAATAGCATGACCACATCGGCAGAACGTAAACGCACCCAGAGACAGCGCGACAAGGCAAACGGCATCACTACGATCACCCTGCGCGTAGACAGCCAGGAAATGGCGATGATTTTGGAAGGCTGCCAGCAGCGCCGTATTGCACGGGAACCCTATGAAATGACGGAATACTTGATTGGCCTCATCAGGCAGGACAACAAGTTGTTGCATAAACAGTTGGTCGAACTGCGCAAAAACAGTTGCGGTAAATGCGGCGACACCTTGCCAGGTGGGCTGGACGGGTGTTGCATGCAGGGAGATTCTCAATGCTGGCAAACAACGGGATACAAAAAGCTGATGTTGTCGACGCTGTAATCCCTTCTACAGATGAGAAAGCGGCAGCGGACGATGCTGAAATGAATTCATGTCTTTTGATTAGAAACAGGGAGAGCATTATTACAATGGTTATCATGAAAATTCGTGTAAGCCTAACTCTAGGAATTCACACTCATATGGTAGGCCACCCGTAATATGGCCTACCATATATTGTATTAATTGTTTTCAAGCATAGCTAACAATGTTGACAACTGGTTTTCTCGAACTCGAAATCGCCCAGTTCTTGATAATTCAGTTTCAATTCCGTTAACTGTAAAATGAATAGCATCTAAAATAGCAGATGTATTCATGTAACTATCGATATGAAAATCACTAACTTTCTGAGAGCTGACTATTTTTGTCTTTGCAAGAGTGAATGCGTCCAATTGGATATTTGAAAATGATACAGATTTAATTTTTAGATCGAATTTGTTCGAAAAGTCAATAACTAGTTTTTTTAAATCAAGCTCAATGGGTTTTAATCCACTGCTTTCGCCAAAAATTTTATGAATCATTGCATATGGTATTTTCATGCTTAACGGGGGATTTAAAGCATACATTGCAATTCCCTTGTCAAACATTATGCAAAATTTCACATTAAGGTATGATACAGTTTCAATTTCAGAATGTTCACCATTTGCATACTCAACCTGCTGTTTATTCACACTTCTCAATGTGAACATGACCTCAAGATCATCGTCATCTTTAATGATATGAAAACCAAATCCTTTTTGTTCGTCGTAAAGATTATTATTCACTCGTTCCTTAATATAGTTAGCAGAAACGGGCATGTCAGTTTTGTATAGTTTGACCTTAATCATTATCCGACCTCCTGATCCGACGAATCAAAAGCCACAGGTTGAATTTCTGGATATTTTATCTTGTGCTGTTCAATAATGTGATCATTGATAAGAAAAATTTTTTCTTCCAATTTTTTTATCACTTGATCAAACTCAGAATCACTAAGTTTCTCCCTGGTAGGGTTTAACCCTGTAGACTCTTTATACAATACCCTAAACTTTATATCTTTCCCTAAATATTTATCATCAAAACTCAATTCGAATGTAATTATTGAATTTTTGAGTGACGGAACTAAAGACTTCCATCTGATAAGGCTTCTGTAAAATCCATCACAACATAACTCATTAATTTGTTTTGCATTGACCAACGAGAGGCCATCATACGAGGCATTATTGATGTTGAAAGTAAGATTTTCCTCATCATCTTTGGCAATTTCAATGTCACCGCTCCCATCTTCGTCATCACCTTCACTTGGAGAATCAGATGTTGAAGGCCATGAGGGGTTTTCTTGCTCATCATTTTCTCCTTCTATAAAATCTGAAGCGGGTATATTCTCGGTTAGATTATCTATGGGAGCAGTATCAAGCCTGGACTTAATTCTACTGACACGTACTTTCTCTAAATTCAAATACTCAAGCCCTGTGTATTTATAGTCACCATCAAAATCATAAAGGTGGATAGCAAAAGTGTTACGCAACTCTGCATCAGTAATACTTGAAAAATCAATCTCATTAATACTTATATCTTTAGAGACTGTAGATAAGTAATTGTCTAGTATCTCATTCAATATCTCAGATATTCTTTTTGTATAATTATATCTAACTGAAACGTAGCCTTTCCTTACTATAAATAGTATTGACCCACTATATAATTTCTTTTGCTGAAACTTACCGCGACGGAAATCAAATTCTGTATAATCGATTGAAATATGATAGGTTTGTAGTGCTCCACGGTGCTCTATTTTTTCATGACCGAGTAACTTTGGCCGATTCTGCTTGACTCGATTTACCACATCGAAAAGCTTCTCAATATCAAAACCGTCATAAATTCTTTTTACAGAAAAAACATCCTGACTTGACTTTGTCGCAAGCTTATCCTGAATTTCTCGAATATGGTTAAAGGAAAATGGAAGATCAGATATTCTCTCAATAAGTTCTTCTTTTGACAAACTCATTGGAAAAATTATTCCTCTCTGAAATGCAATTTTCCTTAAAGTAACATCAGTAATCCTTGCGCCATTTGAATGCAGTGCAGTATAAATATCACTTTCATTAGAAAACAATGTAGCTTGATACTTATTCATCTTAACTAATCCTTATGAAAAATGACATACTCTCGTAATATACTTACTAGCCACTTGATATTCGAAAATAGAAAGCTTTTGATTAGCGAATGGTATTGAAACTATTTTATTTTTTAACGTATCGATATGAGATTGCGAAAAAGAATAGATCCCAACGTAATCATTAATAGCACTTTGCAAATAACTTTCTGAGTTTGTTGAAAAAGGGGTGATGATAAATATTTTATCAAATTGATTCAAAAGCTGATAGTTAAATATATATTCAAGCAGAAAGACAAAATGACTATTTGAATTCACATTCTCTTTCCAGAAAATATTTAACACTTTGCTTTCCACTTTATCGCCACCATCGCCTCTCACATAATCATGCTTATATTCATAAAAAAGCATGCCTGAAGTTATCATCTCTATTGTGGCAGGGAGATTCCTATCTTTTGCGGCGATCTTATTATGTTTATCTGGATAAAAAAATGAACAACATTCTATTTCAGGTATTTTTTGCCAGAGTAAAGATTCTATTTGAGAATATTTGTCTGAAATTGCCCTTCTGGTTTCAATATGCTCTGTCACATCCAACAAAAACCTAATCATTACTGGATCAAAAATAGCTAACATTGACTTTTCTGGGAAATCATAATTCGCAGTAGCTGCACCATTTAACTTATTAATCAAATCAGAATCATATTCGTTATCATGATTATAGATGAATAGCATACCATGAACTTGATATAATTCATTTGTATTATCTACAAATAAATTTCGCCACTCAGGACTTCTTGGTGCACAAGCAACTTGCTGAGATAGACTGCGTACGGTATTTAGAATTCTTTTAGTGCCATCAAGCGTACTGGCACAGTATGACTTGAGATCTGTTTGAATGTATTGAGTTACGTCAGAATAAGGATCTCTATATTTAAAAACAACATCAGTAGGATGCGTTTTATTAGGATTTTCTGCTTCAAGTTGTTTTGAACTAAGATGAGATTTTAAGCAACAGCCCCAACTTATATCTGTTGTTTTTTGACATTGCCAGCCGAGCTCATCAAAAATTCGACTAGAAATAATACCAGCAATCTCATCAATATTTTTAGTTTCTCCACCCATTATATTTCATCCTTTTAAGTCTGCTGCGTGTAATAGCTTCTGTTGTTCAGCCCCCAGAGGGACACCATGTGTGAAAACAGAAGGATAGGGTACGTCTAGTACTGCACTCTCTCTGACTCTAACGCTATTCTTCTCGTGAGTCATCTGATGCAGGAAATTGATCCGAAATTTTTGGAGATAACTACTACACGTTGAGGCCCGTAATAGTTACTAAATTAATTATGATCCACCAAATATTATACAATGGCATTGAATTTACATTCATAAAAATGAATGATTTCAGCAAACCGACATGAAATCCAACGCATTACGACTAGGCCAAGGCGCCCCCATACCTCACAGCGAGGTGCTTTTTCTTTGCATCACGAAACCTGCTTATCCCACAGCGATAAGAAGATGAATGCTTTACTGGATTCATTCAGGATAGGCAACCAGATGATCCCCATCATTCCACTAATCCGTGCCGTCCCCCCCCGCCCCCGCGCTGCATACTTAAAAATTTACTTTTATGCAGTAGGAAAAATACGTCGAAGCCTTACTGCCCATGGCTTGAAAGGGTGATTAGGTACGCATGAAACAATGCGAATTGTTGCACTTAAGATATGCAGTGTTTTTTATTTAAAATACGGGTCATATATCAATAAAACACACGTTGTTAAGAGTAATGTCCGTTCTGGGCGTATCAGGCGACGTGAAATTATCACGCCACGTCACAATTTTAATTTCAACAGTCTAGTGACGTGTCATTGTCATAAAAAAATTCGCCTGTGACATGTCACACAAAAATATACAGCGATACATCTGTATTTATCACGCATAATTATTCAGAACAACTGCATCCTGGCATATAAATTCAGCATAATAAATCAACTAAATTAATATTTATTTTAATAAAACCACTCTAGATTTTTATATGACTTGAAATAATTAAACATGGCAGCCGGTTGAGATAATAAATAGACCTAAATTAGCATCCAATGTGTAATTTACCAAAACTAAAAATATATATTACTAACACATTGGCTCTTCTTAACAAAGCCAACCCTAGCAAATACCATAGTCAGATTACCCTAAACTTTTTAGGTAAGACCTTTTGGGATATGATGTTTTTTTGCACCAAAAATAAGATTCCCAAATATATCACATCGTTCAAGATACCTATTACGCCACTCTACATTTGAATTGATTGCGTTTTTAGATAACGATAACTCTGCCCCTGATAAAAATGCCTTCCCACTATCAACAAAGCCAATAGTTTTACCGAAATCCTTCCGGTATAAAGAGACGATCTGTGGAACACCACTCGTAAACTTGTCATCACCAGAATAGACTGCGTTACAGAATGAACTAAAAACTGCTCTACTTGTTCCTCCTTGACTGGACGAGCTCCAGCGTTCTGACCATTTACTAACAACATTTTTCCCTGAGCCATCAATCCTGATCGCACTAGAAGTTGAAGGAATGGAAACGCGAGCAATCTCCCAATTAGTTGTTCTCTTATCCCAACTTATTATATTTATAGCAAACTCTGACTCAAACCCAGTGCCTACCCGAGCACCATGAAAAATACAAAATGACTCTCGGTATTCTCTCGGGTACAGTTTGTGCGAGTTTTTTATGTACTCTGCTACTTTAGAAAATCGAACTTCACATCTGTCATCGCTACCAAAGAATACTCCATTATCAATTGCATTGATGATTTGCCCCAAGACCATCGAAGGAAACATCACATCATTTACGTAGGCAAATATATCGGCAGATACATTAGATGAGAATGTCTTACGAGCCATATCCCAGTGTACGTTACCAGACACTCCCCAGGATATACGGCTATCCGTGGCAAAATTAACTGATGCTGTTCCTCTTGAGTCAGCACCAACCCATGCAATAAAGGTTGTCATCCGTAATTGATCTCTCATACTTATTCGGTTATCTTAATCTCAATTCTTAAAGCATTAGATAATGCTTTAGTCACAGAGCAACTCCCTGACCGTTCAACAACGTGCTGTCATTGATAGGACGTTGTTGAACGGGTCGAGGTGGCGTCTGCTTGGCTCGACTTGAGCCAAGCAGGTTCAGGGTTCATTCGACAACCTATCTCGCCACATTGATTATTATCAACATTACTAATATTCCCACTAAATTACAATGACTTATATATATTAGCATTTTTAACCACTCACAATTAGCCAATAGCTCATGACTCCTGCTTCAGCAGCTCATAAGGCTTAAAGCTGATCACCTCTTCACCTGCCCACTCGTTTAGCTCACATAGCCGTTCTTGCAAGGGGGCCAGCTCGTTAACCGCGAAAACCCGTGCGGCTTTCTCTACATCCCCAAAACCACCGGTATTGTTCGGCAAAATCCCCATCAATTGCGGCGGTGTGCGCTGGGCCGCAAGCTGATCATCGCGGGTCACGTTCTTGATGTTCAAAAACTCGTCCTTTGCCGCGACCTCGGCCAGCGGGATCAGTTGTAACCCGTCCGGCTTACCTCCAGGGGCATACATAAACAGGTTTCGGAAGTTACTCGGCCCTTTTGACTCTTTCAGCGCTTTACGCAGGTTGTCGATATCCTCCTGCTTGTGCGCCGCATCGTTCATGTACAGGATAAACCCGGCATGACTGCCGTTGAGGTAGTATTTCCGGCGAAACAGCGTCGCCGCCTCGTTCAGCCAGATGGAATTAAGCGAGGAAAGGTATTCAGGAACGCCGTAAATCTCCTGGTTAATGTCAGGGTCCAACAGGTGGAAAATAGAACCCTCCGCAGACTGATGCGGTTCCATCCACGATTGCACGAACCAGTAAGAATCAGTTTCAACGCCACGGCGGGTATATTTCGCCAGGCTGGGGGCCAGCTTCATCAGACCGCCCAACCGGCTGTAGCGCCCCTCAATAAAGCTGTTGCCGAACACCATAAAATCCTGCGCGTAGCGGCTAAAATCCTGTTTTGACAGCAGCCGGTGCGGTTTGAACATACTCACTAAAATATTGCGTTTCATGGTTATCGGTGAGCTGTGATGCACTGCTGCGCGGAACGTTTTCGCCAGGCCACTGAAAGAGATCGGCGGCTCATACCAACGGTCAACAATGCTGCACTCCAGATAGTCCAGGATTTCACGCCGATCCAGCATCGGGATCGGGTCGCCGAAGGTGAAGGCCTCAACATGCTGCGCGCCGCTTTCTTTCTGCATGATCTGCTGGGTATTCTTGCGGCCCCGGTTGCGTTTACTCATTTAAAAAATCTCCATAAAACCTGTATTGCTACCGGTTGCCCCTTCGAGCGGTTCATTGAATAAGGCGTGCATGACCGCCCAGGCCACATCCCCGTGGCTGACGCCTTCGGCGCGACTGGTGACATAGGTCGCCCGCCGGCCCGTTGCGGTCATCTGTTTGCGGATGGACATAAACGCCTGGGCGATATCCAGCGCGCCGGCGTCAAACTCCAGGCGGCCAGAGCGGATCACATCGCGGGCTTTCAGCACCAGGTCGGTTTTCATTTCCAGGCTGTAGTTGATGGCGTTAACCGCCGGGAAGAATTGGCGCACCAGTTGCGACACAGCACGGCCAAGGCCGGTGTTATCGATCCCGATATAGGTCACGTTGTAGCGCTCAGTCAGCGCTTTGATGTTTTTGGCCTGAGCGGCAAAATCCATTCCGCGCCACTGATGACGCTCCAACACCCGGAACTTGCCGCCAGCAATCAGCGGAGGGAGGATGACGGCACAAGCGGCGCTATCGCCATTTTCAGAACTGGCCGGGTCATAGCCGCTCCAGAACCTCCTGCGCCGCCACCGGGCGCAATGCGAAGGGTTTAACGTCCGTCCAATACTCCCACTGTCGACCATACAACGCTGCATTTCCCCAATAGGGAGCAGCTTCATCCCAAAAGCGGCGGACAAACTGCATTGATCTTTGGCTAATCAGGTTACTCGTAGATGTGGGCATTTGTACTGTAGCGGTTAACTGAAGGCTTTATGTGGACATAAAAAAAAATAAAAAAACACCTATAAATCAATGAAAAAACAAATAAAAAAGGGAGGCTTTCGCCTCCCTCAAAGCTCCCCAGCCTGAATTAGTGATTACGGATGTATTCGTCCATATCGGTTTTCAGGTTGTCAGATTTGGTACCAAAGATAGCCTGAACGCCTGAGCCTGCAACAACAACGCCGGCAGCACCCAGTTTTTTCAGACCAGGCTGGTCAACCTTGCTCACGTCCGCCACGCTAACGCGCAGACGGGTGATGCAGGCATCCAGATTGGTGATGTTATCTTTACCGCCAAAGGCCTGAACCAGAGCCGCAGACATTTCAGAACCGCCCTGAGCGACCTGCTCGGAAACGGTGTCTTCACGGCCAGGCGTCTTCAGATCCAGTTTGGCAATCAGCACGCGGAAGATGGTGTAGTACACCAGACCGTAGATGATACCCACGATTGGGAACAACCAGATCTTGCTGCTGTTACCGCTCAGCACGATAAAGTCGATCAGACCGTGCGAGAAGCTGGTGCCATCACGCATACCCAACAGGATACAGATCGGGAACGCCAGACCAGCCAGAATGGCGTGGATTGCGTACAGGATCGGCGCAACGAACATGAAGGAGAACTCGATCGGCTCGGTGATACCGGTCAGGAACGAGGTCAACGCAGCGGAGATCATGATACCGCCGACTTTTGCGCGGTTTTCCGGCTTGGCTGAATGCCAGATGGCAATAGCGGCAGCAGGCAGACCGTACATTTTGAACAGGAAGCCACCGGACAGTTTACCCGCAGTCGGGTCACCCGCCATATAACGCGGGATATCGCCGTGGAATACCTGGCCGGCCGCGTTGGTGAACTCACCGATCTGCATTTGGAAAGGTACGTTCCAGATATGGTGCAGACCAAACGGCACCAGCGCACGTTCAACCACGCCGTAGATACCAAACGCCACTACCGGGTTCTGATAAGCAGCCCACTGGGAGAAGGTCTGGATAGCCGTACCGATTGGCGGCCAGATGAAGGACAGAACTACGCCCAGAACGATCGCCGCCAGGCCGGAGATAATCGGCACAAACCGCTTACCGGCAAAGAAGCCCAGGTATTCAGGCAACTGAATACGGAAGAAGCGGTTAAACATATAGGCCGCGATGGAGCCGGAGATAATCCCCCCGAGCACACCGGTATCCGCCAGGTGTTTAGCCGCAATTTCTTCAGCCGGCAGGTGCAGAACCAAAGGTGCAACCACCGCCATGGTTTTCACCATGATGCCGTAAGCCACGACCGCAGCCAACGCAGATACACCATCGTTATTGGTGAAGCCCAGGGCAACACCGATAGCGAAAATCAGCGGCATGTTGGCGAAAACTGAACCGCCGGCTTCCGCCATCACGTGAGAAACTACCGTAGGTAGCCAGCTAAAGTTGGCGGAACCGACGCCCAGCAGAATACCTGCGATAGGCAATACGGAAACCGGCAGCATTAGCGACTTACCTACTTTTTGCAGGTTTGCAAATGCGTTCTTGAACATAGTTGAGTGTGCTCCTGAGTAATAGTGCTTTGCTACTTCTCGCGATTCTTCGCGCTGCAAGGGGGGGAGAAAAACCCCTGCAATTCAGGGTGTCTGAGCACCCCTTGAATTTTTACGCAGAGTAAAATAAATAGCCTGCGCAATGTTTGATGGCAGTCACGTTTCGATGAACAAAGCCGGGTATTTTTCTTAAATCGGCCATTTTTTATCAAAAAAGACAAAAAAACGCCCAGCCACCGCCATAAAACGGGTGGGAACATTTCCCGTTTCAGCGATTAATTACGAGCTTAAAAAAAATCCCAACATCAATGACTACAGCTAAGCCTAGGCCAAGGATTATAGTTCGATGTGAAATAAGCGTGAAAAGTTGGCGGTAGTGGTTTCGGCCAGCGTTTCCAGGCTCACGCCCTTCAATACCGCCATGTATTCAGCCACATCACGCACGTAGGCAGGTTGGTTTTCTTTGCCGCGATGCGGCACCGGGGCAAGGTACGGCGAATCGGTCTCCACCAGAATGCGATCAAGCGGCACGTAGCGCGCCACCTCGCGCAGTTGCTCCGCATTGCGGAAGGTCAAAATGCCGGAGAAGGAAATATAGAACCCCAGATCCAGCAGCGCTTCTGCGGTGGCGATATCTTCGGTAAAACAGTGCAGCACGCCGCCGCAGTCCTGCGAGTTCTCCTCACGCAGGATCGCCAGCGTATCTTCACGCGCGTCGCGGGTATGCACGATCACCGGTTTGTTCAGCGCACGACCAATGCGGATATGCTCACGGAATGACGCTTGCTGCAGCTCGAGATTGTCTTTCTGATAGAAGTAATCCAGCCCGGTTTCTCCCAGCGCCACCACCTGATCTGCCGCCGCCAAACGACGCAGCTCTGCGTAATCGTAACCGCCCTCAAGATTGAGCGGGTGGACGCCGCAGGAAAACGCCACGTCATCGCGCGGGCCGATCAACTGCGTCATGGCCTGATAACCCGGCAAAGTGGTGGCGACTGCCAGTACGTAACCGACATCGCGCGCCTTGGCTTTTGCCAGGGCGTCATCCACGTTTTGGTGCAGCGTCTGGTAATCCAGGCCATCAAGATGACAATGCGAATCTACTAACAACATAATAGTTAACTCTTTTACAACGAATGAGGATGAAAATAGCCGGTAGCGCCGAGCATCTGCTCCCAACTGAGTAATCGTTCGGTCAGCAGCAGCTCGCGATTGACGCCGGTTACGTTAAGCAACTGATGGCGACAGTTAAGCCATTGCTGTACTACTTGCTGCAGCGAGGTGCCGCTCAGTTGGCTGGCCAATTGCTGTACCAGCGGTTGCTGATCCTGATTAAGCGCAAAACTCGCCGCGCCCTGCTGCCACTTCATGGCATCCACCAGCAATGCGCATAGCCAGTGCAGCCGCTCCGCCACGTCTTCGTGATTCAACACCGGCAACAGCGACAGCATGTCATGCTGCGGCAAGGCGGCATTCAGTGCTGCGCACAAAGCACCGCGCTGCTGCCAACGCTCGGGTTGCAGCAGTTGTTCGGCAGCCAGCGGCGCACCGTCATGCAGCCGCAGCGCAGTGAGGAGATCCACCGGATTGCCCGGCATTTGCCGGTTTAACCACTGCAAACTGAGTTGCTCATCCGGACTGGCGAGATGCCAATAGAAACAGCGACTGCGCAATGTCGCCAGCAGCCGTGAAGGCTCGCGGCAGCTCAACAGGAAATAGGTTTTTTCCGGCGGCTCTTCCAGCGTTTTCAACAGGGCATTGGCGGCCGCTTCAGTCAGCAATTCCGCCTGCGGCAACCAGATAACCTTGGCGCCACCCTGCTGGGCGTGGGAATAAAGGGTTTCGATCACCTGGCGGATAGGTTCAATCCCCAGGCTGCTTTTGCCCTTCTCCGGCGTCAATACGTGATAGTCCGGATGGTTGCCCGCCAGCATAAGCCGGCAGCTGTGGCACTCGCCGCAGCTTTTCTCGCCGTTATGCCGTTGACAAATCAACCAGCGGCTCAGGCCATAGGCCAGCGCCTCGTCGCCATTGCCGGCGGCAGCATGCAGCAGCAACGCATGGTGACCACGGCCTGCGGCATATTGTCCGACCAACTGACGGTAAGGCGTGTTCAGCCACGGGTACCAGTTCATTACACGCCTTCCTGCTGTAGCCATTGGCTGAGGCAACGGCGGATAGCCGCCGTCACTTGTTCCAGCGATTGGGAAGCGTCGACGGTGACGATGGAAGCATCCTGCGCCGCCAACTCCAGATAGCGCGAGCGGGTGCGTTCAAAGAACGGCAGCGCTTCCTGCTCAATACGATCCAGCTCGCCGCGTGCACGGGCGCGTTGCAGGCCAACCAGCGGCGGCAGATCCAGATAAACCGTCAGGTCTGGGCGGAAATCCCCCAAGACGGTGTCACGCAGTGAAGCCATCAGTTGTTGATCTACACCACGACCGCCGCCCTGATAGGCCTGCGATGACAAATCGTGACGATCGCCGACCACCCAGGCACCACGCGCCAGCGCCGGTTTGATGACGGTTTCTACCAGTTGCACGCGGGCTGCATACAGCATCAGCACTTCGGCTTTGATAGTCGGCAGTTCGCCGTCTATGCCGCGTTTGAACAGATCCCGCAGCTTTTCCGCCAGCGGAGTGCCGCCGGGTTCGCGAGTAAAGACAATGTCATTAATGCCGTGCTCGCGCAGTACGTTGACCACGGTATCGCGCGCGGTGGTTTTCCCCGCGCCCTCAAGCCCTTCGATAACCACGAATTTACTTTTCATTCTTTTCCTTAAGCACCTGGCGATAGGCGCGCACCGCCTGATTATGGCTTGCCAGGTTAGTGGTAAACTGGTGGCCGCCCTTGCCGTCGGCGACAAAGTACAAATAAGGCGTCTTCGCCGGATTGGCGGCGGCTTCCAAAGAAGCCTGGCCCGGCATGGCGATCGGTGTCGGCGGCAGGCCGCTGATCACATAAGTGTTGTACGGCGTCGGCGTTTCCAGATCTTTACGGGTAATATTGCCATTATAGGCGTCGCCCATGCCGTAGATCACCGTTGGGTCAGTTTGCAGGCGCATGCCAATACGCAGGCGGTTGATAAATACCGAAGCCACCTTGGTGCGTTCTTCCGGCACGGCGGTTTCCTTCTCGACTATTGAAGCCATAGTCAGCAAATCTTCCGGCGTCTTGTAGGGCAAACTGGTGTCGCGGCTTTGCCAGGCGGCTTCCAGCGTCTTGATCATGCGCAGATGGGCACGCTTAAGCAACGCGATATCGCTCATGCCGGCAGTATACAGATAGGTATCCGGGTACAGGCGCCCTTCCGGATGAGTGTCCTCCGGCAGGCCCAGCGCCACGGCGATTTCCGCTTCGCTTTTGCCCGCCAGCGTATGTTTGAGGTATTTCGATTGCTGCAGCACCAACAGCCAGTCACGCAGGCGCGAACCTTCGATAAAACGTGCGCTGAACTGTGCCTCTTTACCGCTGGCCAGCAGTTTGAGCATCTGGCGCACCGTCATTCCCGGCGTAAAGCGGTAAGTGCCGGCCTTGAACTCTGCCAGTTGCGGCTCCAGGCGCAGCAACCACGGGAACCAGGCACCGTTGCGGATCAGCTTGTCGCGTACCAGCAAGCCTTCCAGCGCTACCCGCCCGGTACCCGCCGGCAGTTTAAAAATGGCTTCCTGCTGGATCGCCAATGGCGTATCAGCAAAGCGTTCAACTTTCTGGTAACCCCAGCACAGCAGGGCCAATACCAGAACAACAATAAGAGAAACGACCTTCAGCTTTCTTTTCTTCATCAATCAGCCATCGTTAACAGTGTGGACGCAAAAAATCATAGAGTTGGCGTGAGTGATAACGCCATGATTGCGCTGTATTTACCGGCAGCAACGGCATCAGCGCGTTACTCACCAGCACTTCTTCGGCGTCGGCAAGAGTGGCCAACGGCTCGCTGACGCAATGCAGCGAATATTCACTGCCCGCCAGCAGCTCAATCACCCTTCGACGCATCAACCCAGCCACGCCGGACTGGCTCAGATCGGGCGTAAATACCGCTTTTCCTTTACGCCAGAATAAATTAGCCGCACAGCATTCCACCAGCATACCGGCAGTGTCAAGCACCAGGGCCTCGTCGGCGGCCGTCTGGTCAAGATGCGCGCGGATCAACACTTGCTCCAGACGGTTCAGATGCTTAAGCCCCGCAAGCAACGGATTACGCGCCAGAGCCACCGGGCTGAGCGCCAGGCTGATGCCCTGTTCACGCCACGACAGGTAGTGCGTGGGATAAGCGCTGCGAGAGACAATGCGCGTAGGATTTTCACACCCCTGCGGGCTGTAACCTCGTCCGCCGCTGCCGCGCGTCAGTATCGCTTTGACCACGCCGAGCGGGATAGATTCTGCCGCACGCGCCATTTCACTTTCAAGAGCGCCCCAATCAGTGAGCGGCATCATCAGCCGCTGCGCTGCCTGTTGCAGGCGTTCGATATGCCAGGGAAACAGCTCGATTCTGCCGTCGATAACCCGGGCAGTGGTGAAACAGCCATCACCGAACTGCAAACCGCGATCGCTTGGCGCTAACGCATCGTGCTGTTGTCCGTTAATCCAGTACATATTTCCACACTCTCCTCGTTATGCCGGCGCTAGCGGCAAGGCCCCTGGAAGTGGATGGCGTTAATGTGGCAACTGCGCGGCTGCTGCAACACAAAACGCATCGTTTCCCAGATCGAACGTGCGTTCAGCACGGGTTGCTCCGATTGTTCTGTTGGCTCGTCATCCAGGCCGCTCATTTCAAAATCCGGCGGATAGAAACCCGTCACCCGAATGTTTTCCGCTGCCAGGTGGTGCGCGATGTTGTGGCAAAAACCCCCGATCCCCTGCTTGGCGGCAAAAAATGCCGGGTGGGCACTCGACTGGATGAACTGAGGTATGCCGCACACAGATACCATCACCATAATATCAGCCCCGGCCGAAAGCCGCAGGCTGGGCAAGAGTGCGCGGGTCAGTAAAATATTCCCCGTCAACCCGGAATTGATGGTACTGATGACATCGGCATCGTCTTTGCTCTCCAGCCCCCCCTCCAGCCATTGGGCGGCGCTCAAAACCAGAATGTCGATCGGCCTGTCGTCCTGCAACAGTTGATCGACAAACGCCGTAAGTGAAGCCGGATCGGCAATATCGCACTGGTAAGCCTGCGCCCGTCCACCTTCGGCTCGTATGATGTTTTGAGTTTCCTTTGCGCTGCTGAGTTGTCGGGCACAGATATCCACGTCGACGCCCTCACGCGCCAGCCAGACCGACACGGCTTGCCCAAAATCGCGCCCGCCCCCCGTAACCAACGCACGTTTTCCGCTCAACATACACTTTCTCCTGCTTGTCTAACCATGGATTTACTCCGACTTTTGCCGGCAACCTGCCACCAGTAAAGCCTATTCCATTAATTTTTCAGCCAAAAAAGTGCGGAACTCATCTTTTCACTTGCAAACAACCCATAAAAAAACCCGCTCGAAAGCGGGTTTTTACAGTCTGCCAGCAGACACGTCACACCTTGCGGAAGATCAGCGAACCGTTAGTACCGCCGAAACCGAAGGAGTTACACAGCGTATACTGCAAATCGCTTACCTGGCGCGCTTCGTGCGGAACGAAGTCCAGATCGCAACCTTCATCCGGGTTATCCAGGTTGATGGTTGGTGGAACCGCTTGATCACGCAATGCCAGCACGGTGAAGATCGATTCAATCGCGCCTGCCGCACCTAACAGGTGGCCGGTCATCGATTTGGTCGAGCTGACCATCACGCGCTTCGCATCGCCGCCAAATACCGACTTCACTGCCTGGGTTTCGGCGGTATCACCGGCCGGCGTGGAAGTGCCGTGCGCATTGATATACCCGATTTGTGACGTAGTCACACCTGCGTCAAGCAAAGCATTTTCCATTGCCAACGCCGCGCCCGCACCGTTTTCCGGTGGCGACGTCATGTGATAGGCATCGCTGCTCATCCCAAAGCCGACAATTTCAGCGTAAATCTTGGCGCCGCGTTTCTTGGCATGTTCGTACTCTTCCAGCACCATCATGCCGGCACCGTCACCCAGGACGAAACCGTCACGGTCTTTATCCCATGGGCGGCTGGCCGCTTGCGGGTTTTCGTTGCGGGTCGACAGTGCGCGCGCTGCGCCGAAACCGCCAACGCCCAAAGGAGTACTGGCTTTCTCTGCGCCACCGGCCAGCATAACGTCGGCATCATTGTAAGCAATGATACGCGCGGCATGGCCAATGTTGTGCACACCTGACGTACAGGCGGTAGCGATGGAAATACTCGGACCACGCATGCCGAACATAATAGTCAGGTGGCCTGCAATCATGTTCACGATGGTTGACGGCACAAAGAACGGACTGATTTTCCGTGGGCCACCGTTAACCAGTGAACTGTGGTTTTCTTCAATCAAACCCAGGCCGCCGATACCGGAGCCGATAGCGGCGCCAATGCGGCTGGCGTTAGCCTCGGTGATATCCAGCCCCGCATCCTGCATGGCTTGCATGCCGGCAGCGATTCCGTACTGGATGAAGGCATCCATCTTGCGCGCATCTTTGCGCGAGATGAAATCCTCTGAATTAAAATTCTTTACCAGGCCAGCAAACTTGGTCGCATAGGCAGTGGTATCGAAATGGTCGATCAGGCTGATGCCACTCTGACCGGCAAGAAGAGCGTTCCACGTGGACTCTACAGTATTGCCGACAGGAGACAACATGCCCAGTCCGGTCACAACTACTCGACGCTTAGACACGTTTGTCCTCCAAGGAGGGAAAAATATGACACTAGGGATAGAAAAAACTTAGGCGGTCGAGTGA
>Ga0105251_10001271_pt1 | contig 21811 bp, 22 predicted proteins | sample KBSS64metaG_FD_80424 | JGI IMG/M metagenome (GOLD analysis project Ga0105251, IMG submission 80424) | Switchgrass rhizosphere microbial communities from Kellogg Biological Station, Michigan, USA - KBS S6-4 metaG | ecosystem: Host-associated > Plants > Roots > Rhizosphere > Soil | place...
AACGGCCGAAGAAGAAGTCTATTTCGCACGTCGTGCTTTGCGTGGTGATGTTGCCTCGCGCCGTCGCATGATTGAAAGTAACTTGCGTCTGGTCGTGAAAATTGCCCGTCGTTACGGCAATCGTGGTCTGGCTTTGCTGGATCTGATTGAAGAGGGTAACTTAGGCCTGATCCGCGCAGTTGAGAAGTTTGACCCTGAACGTGGGTTCCGCTTCTCGACCTACGCGACCTGGTGGATTCGCCAGACTATCGAACGGGCCATTATGAACCAAACCCGTACGATCCGTTTGCCGATTCACATCGTCAAAGAGTTGAACGTCTATCTGCGTACTGCGCGCGAGTTGTCCCATAAACTGGACCACGAGCCAAGCGCAGAAGAGATTGCCGAGCAACTCGATAAACCGGTTGATGACGTAAGCCGTATGCTGCGTCTCAACGAGCGCATTACCTCAGTTGACACCCCGTTGGGTGGCGACTCCGAAAAAGCGCTGCTGGACATCCTGGCCGATGAAAAAGACAACGGCCCGGAAGACACCACGCAGGACGATGACATGAAACAGAGCATCGTCAAATGGCTGTTCGAACTGAACGCTAAACAGCGTGAAGTGTTGGCACGTCGTTTCGGTTTACTGGGGTACGAAGCTGCGACACTGGAAGACGTCGGCCGTGAAATTGGCCTGACCCGTGAACGTGTTCGTCAGATTCAGGTTGAAGGTCTGCGTCGCCTGCGTGAAATACTGCAGGGGCAAGGGCTGAACATCGAAGCGCTGTTCCGCGAATAAGCAACCATTCGTCAAAAAAAGGCCCGTCGTGAGACGGGCCTTTTTCTTTTGTGCTAGGGATGTGCCGTTTCGTGCAGCAAACGCCACGTGATCCTATCGCCTTCCTGATTGAGCACCGCAGTGGACCAACGCACGTTGACGGGCAGCTCCGGCCGGGTTTGCGTCTCCCGATAGTGCAGCACCGCGCCCTGGGGCCACGTTTGCCGCGTCGTTAGCCCATCAATCACGATCGTCAGGCCGGGACGGCTTCCGCGCTGGCTCTCCAGGAAACCGATGAGGGCTTGATAGTCGAGAGGGGTACCGCCCGGCGGAATCATCAGAAAAGCTGGGTGGAAACGGGCGAGCAGGGCGTCGGCATCACCTTCGCCTTTGCCTAGCCAGTTTTCAAGCGCAATGTGGAGGTCGATAATATCGTGTTCAAAAGGCGTCATGAATTCTCCTGTCGCAGCTGGGTGAGCACCTGCGTATTGTTAAGACGAAAAACATACAGTACAGGCAGCAAGGTCACGCCTGCGGCAAAAATAAACATTCCGTGCCATGCGGCGAGCGGGGCCAGCCAGGCCTGCGTCAGGTTCAGCGCCTGTGCCAGCAGCAGGGCACCGGCAAAAAAGCTCAACTGACGATTGAGGTTCCACAGCGCGCTGGCATCCGGCATATCTTCACGGCGCGTGGTCAGAAAAGCGCTGCTCTGCGCCGTACTGCTGCAAAGGCTTCCTCCTGCGCCCATCAGCACAAACGCAACGGTGGGTAAAAGCGCAGCGCTAATCTGGCTGACATCCAGTAAAAGCAAAATGCCCAGCGCCTGGAGCAGGCAGCCCGCGACAACAAGGGGCCGGGGGCCGATGCGGTTAAAATAGCGGCCCGTTGCTGCGATCGCCATAAATGATGCCGCAGACCACGGCAGCATAAGCATCCCCGTTGCGGCCGGGCTCATGTTTGCCTCGTGCTGAAGGTAAAACATACCTGTGACGTTCACACCAATAAACATGCCGGGTACACAAAGATAGACCAGCATGGAAAAACGCAAAAGCGGATCCGCGAGCAAAGGCAGGTTGAGCAGTCTGGCCGCGTTCATCGCGGGCATTTCGTGTTTAAGCCACAGACAGGCCAGAACAAAGGTCACGAGAGCAACCGGGAGCGTGGCGAAAAATATCCATCGCCAGCTTAACGTCTGCACCAGCAGGCCGCCGATAGCAGGGGAGCAGGCGGGCGCCAGCAACGCTACCAGCATGACCGCAGAGGAGAGTCTGGCGCGCTCGTGGGGCTTAAAGTGTTGCCAGGTCAGCGCCTGCCCGACGGGGATCAATAGACCACCGCCCACTCCCTGTATCACTCGCCAGGCAATCAGACTTTCCAGCGTTGCAGACAAGCCGGCCGCAACCGAGGCGGCACTGAACAGAAACAGCGAGAGCAGGATAACGCGCTTTGGCCCGATGCGGCGCGTGAGCAGGGTGCTGAACGGGATCACCAGCGTCAAACCAGCAATGTATCCGTTACTGACCCAGGCAAGCGCGGAAGGCGTGGTGTTAAAAGCGTCGGCCATCGTCGGGAAGGCAACGCTGGCAATAAACATGTTGATCAAATCAAGAAAAAAGCCCAGCAGATAGACAGCGGCGACTTTAGTGCGATACGTCATGGTGGTTCCTCCAGTGAGGGGGCGTATCGTATCGACCGGGGATGCAGGGATAAACGCGATAAAGCGCGATATACTGTCAAAATTATTTTGACAGTAAAAGAGTGATGATGATTAATTTACTGCGTGCGCAGATGTTTGTTGCGGTGGCCGACACCGGCAGTTTTACCGCGGCAGCGGATGCGATGGGGCTGACCAAGGCGGTGGTCAGCTTCAATATTCGTCAGCTCGAAGCTGAACTGGGCGTCACCCTGCTACTGCGCTCCACCCGCCGCCTAACGCTCACCGAGGCGGGAGCGCTTTTTCATCAGCGCAGCGTCGCGCTTTTGAAGGACGCAGAGCAATTGCAGGATGACGTCCGCGCGAACCATGCGGGACTCACGGGAGAATTGCGGATCACGACCACACCGGAGTATGGAACACAGGTGGTGGTGCCGTTGCTGGCCAGGTTTAGCCAGCAGCATCCGGACCTCCGCGTGCGTCATGCTTCATCGTCACTGCATGCCGATCTTATCTCGGAGCGCTTTGACGTGGCCATCCGGTTGGGCACGCTTGCCGATTCACGCTACCATGCCGCACTGATTTCGCATTTCTCCATTCAACCGGTCGCAGCGCCCGAGTGGCTCTCTCATCATCCGATCGAATCGCTTGCGCAGCTGGCGCAGGCCAGTTGGATTATTCACGAGCGCCTAGCCTCGCCGCTGCACTGGCAGGTGAGAAATGCTAGCGGTGCTCCCGAAACGCTGGAGATAAAAAAAGCGCCGCGTTTGTTTGCCGACAGCGCGCAGGCTCTCATGGTTTTTGCTCTCGCAGGATGTGGGGTGGCGATACTGCCGGACTGGCTGGTGCGCGACGCGCTTGATGCGGGAAAACTGGTCCCGGTTTTACCGGAGTATACCTTCGCCCAGCAGGGTATTTATGCGGTTTATCCTGATGCCCGGCATGTGCCAGCAAAAGTGCGCACCTTTATTGATTTTATGCGCACCAGCGTGAATTAATCATGCATCATCTTTTTGATGAGCGCCGAGAATTGCTCCCGCTCGTCTTTGTTGAGACGGCCTAAAAATGCCTCATCCACCGCGTTGCCGGTCGGTTTACAGCCTGCAAGCAGGGCTTCACCCTCTGGCGTCAGGAAGACAAACCGGCGGCGCTTGTCTGCCGGATCGTGCTCGCGTTTGACCAGCCCGCGCGCCTCCATGCGGCTGAGCATTTCTGCCAGGGTCGCTTTCGTGCTAACCGCCACCTCGGTCAACGCCACCTGTTCAATACCCGGATGTTCTGCAACTGAGCGCATAACCGCATACTGCGGCTTGGTCAGTTCCGGTATGGCATGCTGCCACTGCGCGGTATGCTGTTGAAAAAGTTGACGTAACAGGTGGAACGCCTCTTGTCTTAGTTCCATGAACACCCCGACGGAAGAATCTCTCTCCATGATAGCCGCTATTGCACTGGATTTTAACGCGGTATTTTTTAGCCATTAGTGTGATCGTATACGAACGATATTGCCTGAAAAGCGATCCGAGAGTAGTTTAATTAACATGTTCGTATGCGAACAAATTAATTGAGGTGCTGAATGAGATTGATCGTTGGAATGACCGGGGCAACGGGTGCTCCGCTGGGCGTTGGGTTGCTTCAGGCTTTGCGCGATATGCCGGAGGTTGAGACGCATCTGGTGATGTCGAAGTGGGCAAAAACCACCATTGAACTGGAAACGCCCTACAGCGTTCAGGACGTGGCTGCGCTGGCAGATGTTGTCCACAGCCCGGCCGACCAGGCTGCCACCATCTCATCAGGCTCGTTTCGTACCGAAGGCATGATTGTTATTCCGTGCAGCATGAAAACGCTGGCGGGTATCCGTTCTGGTTATGCCGAAGGGCTGGTGGGCCGCGCGGCGGATGTCGTCCTCAAAGAGGGACGCAAGCTGGTGCTGGTTCCCCGCGAAACGCCGCTCAGTACCGTTCATCTGGAAAACATGCTTGCGTTATCCCGCATGGACGTGGCGATGGTGCCGCCCATGCCTGCCTATTACAACCACCCGCAAACTGCAGATGATATCACCCAGCATATCGTGACCCGCGTGCTCGACCAGTTTGGTCTGGAGCATACAAAAGCCCGACGCTGGAACGGCTTGCAGGCGGCGAAATCTATTTCACAGGAGAATAAAGATGGCATTTGATGATTTGAGATCTTTCCTGCAGGCGCTCGATGAGCAAGGGCAACTGCTGAAAATTGAGGAAGAGGTAAACGCGGAGCCGGACCTGGCGGCGGCGGCTAATGCGACCGGCCGTATCGGTGACGGTGCCCCGGCGCTGTGGTTTGACAAAATTCGTGGGTTTACCGATGCCCGCGTGGTGATGAATACCATTGGTTCCTGGCAGAATCACGCCATTGCGATGGGGCTTCCCGCCAATACCCCAGTGAAAAAGCAGATTGACGAGTTTATTCGCCGCTGGGACAAATTCCCCGTCACGCCTGTGCGTCGCGCCAACCCAGCATGGGCCCAGAATACGGTGGATGGTGATGCGATCAACCTGTTCGATATTCTGCCGCTGTTCCGCCTGAATGACGGTGACGGGGGGTTTTATCTTGATAAAGCGTGCGTCGTTTCGCGCGATCCGCTCGACCCGGAGCACTTCGGTAAACAGAATGTCGGCATTTACCGCATGGAAGTGAAGGGCAAGCGCAAACTCGGCCTGCAGCCGGTGCCGATGCACGATATCGCCCTGCATCTGCACAAGGCGGAAGAGCGCGGTGAAGATCTGCCTATCGCCATCACGCTGGGCAATGATCCGATTATTACGCTGATGGGTGCAACGCCGCTGAAATACGGTCAATCCGAGTATGAGATGGCGGGTGCGCTGCGTGAAAGCCCATATCCGATCGCAACGGCACCCTTGACCGGTTTCGACGTGCCGTGGGGTTCTGAAGTGATTCTGGAAGGTGTCATTGAAGGGCGTAAGCGTGAAATCGAAGGGCCGTTCGGTGAATTTACCGGGCACTACTCTGGTGGCCGAAACATGACGGTGGTGCGTATTGATAAGGTCTCTTACCGTACCAAGCCGATTTTCGAATCACTTTATCTGGGCATGCCGTGGACCGAGATTGATTACCTGATGGGCCCTGCAACCTGCGTGCCGCTCTACCAGCAGCTGAAAGCCGAATTCCCGGAAGTGCAGGCGGTAAACGCCATGTACACGCACGGTCTGCTGGCGATCATCTCAACCAAAAAACGTTACGGCGGCTTTGCCCGTGCGGTTGGCTTACGCGCCATGACCACGCCGCACGGCCTGGGCTACGTGAAGATGGTGATTATGGTTGATGAAGATGTCGACCCGTTCAATCTGCCGCAGGTGATGTGGGCACTGTCATCCAAGGTCAACCCGGCGGGGGATTTGGTGCAGCTACCGAATATGTCGGTGCTTGAGCTTGACCCGGGTTCCAGCCCGGCAGGCATTACCGACAAGCTGATTATTGATGCTACCACCCCTGTCGCACCTGACAACCGTGGCCACTACAGCCAGCCGGTACAGGATTTACCTGAAACCAAAGCCTGGGCTGAAAAACTGACTGCGATGCTGGCTGCACGCCAATAAGGAGAAAAAGATGATTTGTCCACGTTGTGCCGATGAGCATATTGAAGTGATGGCGACGTCGCCGGTGAAAGGAGTCTGGACGGTCTATCAGTGCCAGCACTGTCTCTATACCTGGCGTGATACGGAACCGTTACGCCGCACCAGCCGCGAGCATATCCGCAAGCATTCCGTATGACGCAGAAAGATATTGATGAAGCACCACAGGTGCCGACGATCCCGCCGCTGTTATAAGCAAAACGGCAACGCAGGTTACCGTTTTGCTTATTTTCACCCTCTCCTCATGGGAGAGGGCACCAGACCGCAGCGTATTACACCAAACTCTTTAACCGGTAAATCCACTCCAGCGCCTGGCGCGGCGTCAGTGAATCCGGGTCGAGATTCTCCAGCGCTTCAACGGCTGGCGATGTCTCTTCAGCAGGAACCAGTAATGACATCTGCGTGCCATCAATTTGCGTGGCTGCCGCATTCGGTGACAGGCTTTCCAGTTCACGCAGTTTTTGACGCGCGCGCTTGATGACCTCTTTAGGTACACCCGCCAGCGCCGCGACGGCCAGGCCATAGCTCTTGCTCGCCGCGCCATCCTGCACGGTATGCATAAAGGCGATAGTGTCACCGTGCTCCAGGGCATCAAGGTGGACGTTCGCCACGCCCTCCATTTTCTCAGGTAACTGCGTCAGTTCGAAATAGTGGGTGGCGAACAGGGTCATAGCCTTAATTTTATTCGCCAGACTTGCAGCGCAGGCCCATGCCAGTGACAGGCCGTCATAGGTTGAGGTGCCACGTCCGACTTCGTCCATCAGCACCAGGCTGTGCTCGGTTGCGTTGTGCAGAATATTGGCGGTTTCGGTCATTTCAACCATGAAGGTTGAGCGTCCGCTTGCCAGGTCGTCCGCCGCCCCAACGCGGGTAAAGATACGGTCTATCGGACCGATTTCCACGTTTTGCGCCGGAACATAGCTGCCGATATAGGCGAGCAAGGCGATAAGCGCGGTCTGTCGCATATAGGTACTTTTACCGCCCATATTCGGACCGGTAATGATCAGCATCCTTCTCTGCGGCGACAGGCTCAGCGGGTTGGCAATGAACGGTTCACGCAATACCTGCTCGACCACCGGATGCCGGCCTTCTGTAATGCGGATGCCTGGCTTGTCGATAAAGGTCGGGCAGGTATAGTTCAGCGTTTCAGCGCGTTCGGCCAGGTTGACCAGCACATCCAGTTCAGCCAGCGCGCCAGCGCTTAGCTGCAGTTCTGCAAGGTGCGGCATCAGCATGTCGAACAGCTCTTCATACAGCTGTTTTTCCAGCGCCAGCGCTTTGCCTTTCGAGGTGAGAACCTTGTCCTCATACTCTTTCAGTTCTGGAATAATATAGCGCTCGGCATTTTTGAGCGTCTGACGACGAACGTAGTGGATAGGCGCCATGTGGCTCTGCCCACGGCTAATCTGGATGTAATAGCCGTGTATCGCGTTATAGCCTACTTTCAGGGTATCCAGCCCCAAACGCTCGCGTTCGCGGATCTCCAGCTTATCCAGATAGTCCGTTGCGCCGTCTGCCAGCGCACGCCATTCATCCAGCTCTTCGTTGTACCCCGGGGCGATCACGCCGCCATCACGTACCAGAACCGGCGGCGCATCAATGATGGCGCGCTCAAGCAGTTCGCGGAGGTCGGTAAATTCACCCATCGTTTCACGCAGCGTTTGTACGGGGGCGCTTTCAACCTCACCAAGCTGGGCGCGCAGCTCCGGCAACTGCTGGAAAGCATGGCGCATGCGGGCGAGATCGCGAGGGCGTGCTGTGCGCAGCGCCAGACGTGCAAGAATGCGCTCCAGATCGCCCACCTGACGCAGTACGGGCTGCAGCTCGGTATAGCGATCCTGTAAGGCGGCAATGGTTTGCTGGCGACTCGTCAGCGTGCGGGTATCGCGAACAGGCATATGCAGCCAGCGTTTCAGCATACGGCTGCCCATTGGCGTGACCGTGCTGTCGAGCACTGAAGCAAGGGTATTCTCGATACCCCCGGCCAGGTTCTGGGTGATCTCCAGGTTGCGCCGGGTGGCGGCATCCATGATGATGCTGTCCTGCTGGCGCTCCATGGTGATTGAGCGGATATGCGGCAGAGCCGTACGTTGGGTATCTTTTACATATTGCAGCAGACAGCCTGCCACACACAGCCCGCGCGGGGCATTTTCGACACCAAAGCCAACCAGGTCGCGCGTGCCAAACTGCAGGTTAAGCTGCTGGCGCGCGGTATCAATTTCAAACTCCCACAGCGGGCGACGGCGCAGACCACGGCGCCCTTCAATGAGTGCCGTTTCGGCGAAGTCTTCGGCATAGAGCAATTCAGCCGGGTTCGTGCGCTGCAGCTCAGCGGCCATCGTTTCGCGATCGGCCGGCTCGCTTAGGCGAAAACGTCCGGAACTGATATCCAGCGTGGCATAGCCAAAACCTTTGCTGTCCTGCCACAGGGCAGCCAGAAGGTTATCCTGGCGCTCCTGCAGAAGGGCTTCGTCACTGATGGTGCCAGGCGTGACGATACGCACGACTTTACGCTCAACCGGGCCTTTTGAGGTTGCCGGATCGCCGATCTGCTCGCAGATGGCGACGGATTCACCCTGATTTACCAGTTTCGCCAGGTAATTTTCTACCGCGTGATGCGGGATACCTGCCATCGGGATAGGTTCCCCTGCCGATGCACCCCGTTTAGTCAGAGAGATGTCGAGCAGCTGCGATGCACGCTTAGCATCGTCATAAAATAGCTCGTAAAAATCGCCCATACGGTAAAACAGCAAGATTTCCGGATGTTGTGCTTTCAGCTTTAAATACTGCTGCATCATCGGCGTATGCGCGTCGAGATTGTCAATTGTGATCATGGAGTTATGATATCCATTTCTTTGATAATATTATGTTTTTAGCCAATTAATGGCCGTTAGTTCCTTCTATTGTCGCATGAAAAAAAGGTGCGGCGCAGAAAAATGTCACGACTTTACGAGACGCCTTCCACCAGCAGATCAATGACGATTTTTCCATGTTCAACACCCACCCGTACCTGCGAATTTGTGGTAAATCCGGCTTGTTCGAGCCAGTCGCCTTTTAAGCTCAGAGCGGCGTGCACGCTGTACCCTGTCGGGATTTTGGTTTTGCGGTCTTCATGGCGTTTTCTAAAGTAGCCAACTTTCAGGTGGCGGTAGGGTTTGGTAATGGCGATCGCTTGCATAGGGCCTCCGGAATAAAGGAAAAGGATGTACGTAATACCTGTATAAAATACCAGTAAAAGTGATGTGGCACGGGGTTAATACTGGAAGGCGGCTTCAGAAAATGGAATGCAACACCTGAAATCCAGAACATAAAGGGGTATTATAAATACACTTTATTGTTCGGTGATTTGCCATGTCGGGTAAACGTATTTCACGAGAAAAAGAGACGATCGCGAAAATGATCGCTCTGTACGAAACGCAGTGTCCCCAGGCGTCTAAAGAAGAAGGCCATTATCAGGCGCTTAAGGCTTATGCAGACAAACGTCTGGATAAATGTGTCTTTGGTGAGGAGAAACCCGCCTGTAAACAGTGTCCGGTACATTGCTACCAGCCTGCCAGACGTGAAGAGATGAAACAGGTGATGCGTTGGGCGGGGCCACGCATGTTATGGCGTCACCCGATCCTGACGGTTCGTCATCTGATTGACGATCGTCGGCCCGTTCCGGAGCTGCCGGAAAAATATCGTCCGAAAAAATAGGCTTCCTCGGACGATATTCCATTTACGCGCGCGTGGCGATAAGGATTGCGGATGCTTTAATCAGGGCAATAATACGTTTGCCGGCAGCGAGCTGCATCTCTTCACGGCTTTCATTGGTGACAACCGCGACAATTTCAAAACCGGCATCGGTTTGCACATGTACGGTGGCGTTGACGGCACCTTCGGTCACTTTCGCGATCGCACCGGCAAACTGGTTGCGGGCAGAGAATTTCAGGCCGCAATCTTCCGTGGCGAGTGTGACCCAAGGGGCTTTGATCAGAGCGATAGCTTCTTTGCCCGGAACGAGCCCCAGCGCCTCTTTGCTGCTGGTGGTGACAATGGCGACCAGCTTAGCGCCCCCGGCGAGCGTTAATTCAACTTCGTCGTTTACGGCACCGTGAGACGTGGCGCTGACGGTACCGGTGAGTTGATTACGTGCTGAAACAGACATGTTACCTCCTGTAGAACTGATGAATGTTGGGCGTACACCAGAGGTTATATCACAAGCGTGTCCCGTATTAGCCGTTAAAACAGACTCTCTTTCTCAATGCCAAGACGCTTCATACGCGACAGCAGAGTGGTGCGTTTTAACCCCAGCCGTTGGGCGGCCCCTTTCGGCCCGGCGACCACGCCATTGGTTTCTTTCAGCACGCGCATAATCAGCTGGTACTCGTCTTCGCCGTCCTGCGCCACTTCTGCCGTTACCCTGGGCGTCTCCTGCACGGAGACTTCGGGAAGCGACAGCTGCAGTACGCTGCCGCGCGTGAGCAGAACCGCACGTTCAATGACGTTTTCCAGTTCACGGACGTTGCCGGGCCACTCCATCGCGGAGAGGGTACGTAACGTTTCTGCGGGGATGCTGTCGATGTTTCGCCCCATCCGGCGGGCAATTTTGGCGGTAAAGGCCTTGACCAGCAGTGGGATATCTTCCGGGCGCTCACGTAGAGGAGGCAGGCAGATCGGGAAGACGTTGAGACGATAATAGAGGTCGCTGCGGAGCTCCCGTTCAGCGACCATTTTTTTCAGGTCGCGATTTGTCGCGGCAATTAACCGGACATCCGTCTGGATAAGCTTGTTGCTGCCGAGGCGTTCAAATTCCTGTTCCTGCAGGACGCGCAGCAGTTTAGGCTGCAGCTCCAGCGGCATATCGCCAACTTCGTCGAGAAAGAGTGAGCTTTTGTCGGCCAGCTCAAAACGGCCGAGCCGCTGGCTGCTGGCCCCGGTAAAGGCACCGCGTTCGTGGCCAAAAAGGTCGCTCTCCAGCAGGCCCGCAGGCATGGCGGCACAGTTCATCTTCACCATGCGGCGGCTATTACGGTTACTCAAATTATGGATGGCGCGGGCAATCAGCTCTTTGCCCGTGCCGGTTTCGCCCAGAATCAGTACCGTACTGTCGCTTTGCGCGACCATTTCAACCTGCTTGAGCACGCTATACATTGCGTCGCTGCGCCCGATGATTTCACCAACCTCGCTGTCCACATTATTAAGCTGCTCGGTCAGCGCCAGGTTTTCATCCACCAGGCGCTCTTTCAGACGGTGGATCTCCTGGTAGGCCAGCGCGTTATCCAAAGCGATAGAAATACGTTCGGCAATCTGGCGAAGCAGCTTCAGGTTGGCGGTGGTAAATACCCCTTCCTCACATTGCGCTAGCTTCAGGACGCCGAGCATGGTGTTGCCAGACATCAGCGGCAGCAGACACAACGTCTGAATTTTATTACCCCAGGTGTTAAATAGCATTCGCTCGTAAGGTGCCAGCGCATCCTGTTCGCTGAGGTTTAGCAGTAGGATCTCTTTACTTTTAAAGACCCGCTCTGAAAGCGTTCCTGCTTCATCCACTTCACTCTGTTCGTGGGCCGGGTTGGCCTCATCAAGATAGTGGGTGGAGTAAATGTTCAGCTTTCCCTTGCGGTTCCCCCGCAGCGCGATGCTGATAGCATCGATTTTGAAATAGTGGTGGATTTCCTTTGAGACTTCACTGACCAGCTCATCCATGTCGAGACGGGAAAGCACGGCGTTGGTAATGGCGACTAAAATGCGAAAGTTATCCCGCTCGCGGCTAAGCAGGTCGTAATCGACATTATTGGTCACGCGGCTTTGGATCTGTTCTGCCACGACGGCCACTATCTGAGTAAAGGTATGCAGACGTTCATATTCCGCATCACTCCAGGGCCGATCCGTATGGCGGATAAACTCGCAGCCGCCAAAAATATGGCCCTCCGCCGCCAGAGGTAACATGCTGTAGTGGCCGAATGGCGAGTATAAATGGCTCTCTGCCAGCATCGGCCATGCCTGTCGGAATTCATTAAAATTACAGTGAAGCGCCTCCGGGCGGGAAAGTATGCGGCGTACCGGGCCATGAGCGAGAAACGTTTCGTCTTCGTATTCGAAGATTTTTCCGTTATCACGCGTTGAGTAGTAGCTCGCGCGATGGCTCCCGCTATGCCAGAGCACAAGGGCGGCGCTGTCTGCCAGCGCAGATTGCCTGACCAGACGCGTCAGGCAATCGCTTAGCGAGCCAAGATCGGGCTGCTGTAAAAGTGTGCGCGTGATGTCGAACAGGCCTTGCTGTCCAAGATCGCTCATGGGTGTATACGGCATATTGCTTTCCATAAAAACGGGCAAAAAAATCCGTGCCGACCGCTTTTGGTGCGGTTCTAGCAAATGCGGGGTAACGGTTCGGTGTGCGGAAGATCCAGCATACGCTTCACACCATAAAGCCCGGTCAGGCGCACCCCTTTGCGCTCAACCACTTCACCAATCATAGCGGCATCTCTGCCTAAGGGATGCGCATGCAGCTGTTCAAGTACGGATTCGGCCGCTGCGCGTTCAACACCGATCACCAGCTTGCCCTCGTTAGCAAAATTGAGCGGTTCAAGACCCAGCAGCTCACACAGCCCGCGAACGGCGGGCTTAACGGGCAACCCACGCTCGGTCAGCTCAATTCCATAGCCGCAGCGGGATGCAAATTCGTGTACCACCGCATTAACACCGCCACGGGTGGCGTCGCGCAGGGCTTTCACACCTGATATCGAACGCAGCGTCTGGATCAACGGTGTAAGTACCGCGCAGTCGCTGCGTAATTCGCCATCCAGTCCCAGGCCTTCGCGCAGGTTTAGAATGGTCGCGCCGTGGCAGCCCAGGGTTCCGCTGACGAGCAATACGTCACCGGGGGTAAGCTGTAACGCTCCCCAGTGGATATTGGCCGGGATCGCCCCCATTCCGGCGGTATTAATGAAAAGCTTATCTGCCGCGCCGCGCTGCACGACTTTGGTATCGCCGGTGACGATAGCAATACCCGCCTCGCGCGCGGTCTGTGCCATACTGTTGACCACCGCAGCGAGCGTCTCCACCGGCAAACCTTCTTCAAGGATAAACCCGCAGGAGAGGTAGCGCGGGACAGCCCCGCTGACGGCGATATCATTCGCCGTGCCGCAGACGGCAAGCTTGCCGATATCACCACCCGGGAAGAACAGCGGATCGATGACGTAGCTGTCGGTAGAGAACGCCAGCCTATCGCCCAACGCGGTGAGGCTAGAGAGTTCAATGCGCGCCTGGTCTTCTTGCTCCGCCAGCCAGGGGTTGTCGAAGGCTTCCATAAACAGCTGATTAATCAGCTGTTGCATTGCCTGGCCACCGCTACCGTGCGCCATCTCAACCGTTTTCATGCTTCACACTCCTGATTACGATACTGGAACCACGCGGCGCACGCTCCTTCGGAGGAGACCATCAGCGCGCCAAAGGCGGATTGCGGGTTACAGGTGGTGCCAAATAACGGGCAGTGATGGGGCTTACATTTTCCGGTAAGCACCTCGCCGCAGCGGGCTCGGGGATCGTCAGCCACCTTTTGTGGCTGCGGGCGGAAATGCGCCTCAGCGTCGAACGAGCGGTAGGCTGGCGTCAGGTGAACGCCAGATTTCGCTATCAGCCCCAGGCCACGCCATTCGCTGTCGCCTTCGACGCTAAATACCTCAGCGATAGCGCGCTGTGCCAGCGGGTTACCGGTATCCGGAACCACGCGGCGGTACTGATTTTCCACGCTGCTTTGTGCCTCTATTTTCTGCTCAACCAGCATGGACACGCCTTGCAGTAGATCAAGAGGTTCGAAACCTGCTACCACTAAAGGGCGTTTGAACGCTTTTGCAATGAAACCGTAGGCCTCAGTGCCGATGACCATGCTGACGTGCCCGGGAGCGAGAAAAGCATCAATGCCGTTATCCGGCTCTTCCAGCAGGCTGCGCAGCGTAGGGATGAGCGTAATGTGCTGACAGAAGAAGAAAAAATTATCGGCATTACGGATTTTTGCCTGCTGAAGCGTAATGGCCGTGGCGGGCATGGTGGTCTCAAAACCCAGGCCAAAAAATACAACCTTGCGGGTGGGGTTATCGGTCGCCAGCTGCAGAGCATCCATTGGGGAGTACACGATCCGGACATCTGCGCCTCGGGCCTTCGCCTGGAGCAGCGATCCATTTTTCCCCGGCACGCGCATGGCATCACCAAAGGTACAAAAAATGACGTCGGGCCGGCTGGCAATCTCAATACAGCTGTCGATACGCCCCATTGGCAGGACGCATACCGGGCAGCCGGGGCCGTGAATAAATTCGATATTTTCCGGAAGGAGCTGGTCGAGACCAAATTTGAAGATCGCATGCGTGTGTCCGCCGCATACCTCCATAACACGTAATGGCCTTTCGGCGCTGGCGTCCAGCAGCGTTGCGCGGGCTTTCAGATGCGCGATAAGCTGTATCACCTGTTCAGGCGCGCGGTATTCGTCAACATAGCGCATGGTTTACCGCTCCTCGCCATACAGCAGTGCACCCACGTCCGGCTCAACGTCAAACATGTTTTGCAGCGCCTCCAGCGTGTCGCGAGCCTCCGCTTCATTAATGACGCTCATGGCAAACCCCACGTGAACCAGTACCCATTGATCGAGGCGTGAATTTCCGTGCTCATCGGTGGTGCCCACCAGCGTGAGATCGACATCGCGCAATATGCCGCAGACCTCGACTTTGGCCTGGTTTCCGTTAATGGCGCGAATGTGTCCGGGGACGCCTATGCACATCGTTCATTCTCCAGCCAGTTCAGCCACGTCTCCATGCCATCACCGCGTGTGGCGGAAACCAGCACGATCCCGATATCCGGGTTCACTTCCCGGGCGTAGGCCAGACATTTGTCCACGTCGAAGTTGAGATACGGCAGCAAATCGATTTTGTTCAGCAGCATCAGCGAGGCGGCGGCAAACATATGGGGATATTTCAACGGTTTGTCTTCCCCTTCGGTCACGGAGAGCACGGCGACCTTATGGCGTTCACCCAGATCGAAGCTGGCAGGACACACCAGATTGCCGACATTCTCAATAAATAAAATGCCGTTATCCGCCAGCGGCAGACGAGGGGCGGCATCGGCAATCATCTGCGCATCCAGATGGCAGCCTTTACCGGTGTTCACCTGAATGGCGGGCGTGCCGGTTTCGCGGATACGCGCGGCGTCGTTCACCGTTTGCTGATCGCCTTCGATCACGGCGCAGGAGACGCGCTCGTTCAGGCGCTTGAGGGTTTCGGTGAGTAGCGTGGTTTTGCCGGAGCCTGGGCTAGACACCAGGTTAAGCACCAGCTGTTGACGGGCCGCAAAGCGGGCGCGGTTGCGCGCGGCGAGCCGGTTATTTTTATCCAGCACGTTGATTTCAACTTCCAGCATCTGGCGCTGGCTCATCCCCGGTGCGTGAGTACCCGCTTCGCCGTGGCCGTAGTGCAGATCACCCGCACCTGATTGTTGGGGCGCGAAGCTTATTCCGGTTAAGGCCGCCGTCGGGCGCAGTGCCGGAGAAAAAGGCGCGGAGCGAAACGCGGAGTGGGGACGGTGTTCATCCCCTTCGATATACAGGTTGCCTTCCGCGCAACCGCAGGTGCTACACATGGTTTACTCCTTTTCGATTTCGAGGCGTTGGATCTGCATACCGTCGTCAGCCACGATGCGCAACTCGGAACTCTGACACTGCGGGCAGCACTGCACTTTTGACGACAGCAGGGTGACGTACGTCTGACACTGCCCGCACCAGCACTCAGCCTGTTGTTCTTCTATATGCAGCTCACAGCCTTCCGCCAGCGTGCCGCGACATACCAGTTCAAAACAGAAGGTCAGGGCGCTGGTTTCGACGCAGGAAAATGCGCCGACCTTTAGCCAGACGGCGGTTATGCGCCTGGCATGGTTTTGCGCTGCCTGCTGTTCGATGAGTTCCAAAGCCCGCTGGCAGAGGGTGATTTCGTGCATGACGCCTCCTCAATGAATTGCTCCTGTAATGCAATAACGGTGCCAGCTTGATTTCTGTTAAGGCGTGTCGATGTCAACGCTGTCGAAATGACACGTCGACACCGGCAGGGTGACAGCATATTTTTGAGTTAATTAGATTTAAATCAATAAGTTAAAAATTGGCATGGAATCTGCTTAACAGCCCCTATCTCCATTAACTGGGTACCTTTTATGACTATTTGGGAAATCAGCGAAAAAGCGGATTACATCGCGCAGCGTCATCAGCAACGGCAGGAACAGTGGCACCATTACTGCAACGCGTTAATTCAGGGGATCACGCTGTCGAAAGCGCGACTTCACCACGCTATTAGCTGCGAAGCACAGGGGGATATGCGCTTCGTGTTGTTTGGCCATTTTACGCTTCTCGTCACCCTGGCGGACGGCTTTAACAGTCACACCATCAACTATTACGTCGAGACAAAAGAGGGCGAAAAACAGTGCGTTGCACAGGCGCAGTTGATGTCTGACGGCATGGTGGATGGTCACGTCAGCAACCGCGATCGCCAGCAGGTGCTTGAGCATTATCTGGAAAAAATCGCGCCTGTTTATAACGGCCTCTACGCCGCCGTCGAGCAGGATTTACCGGTCAACCTGAAACAGCTGATGGCCGGAAATAACCCGCCGAGCGTGGCCTGAATAATGCGTGTCGAGAAGTGTCGAAAAGACAGCTTATCGTCAAAAATGACTATCACCAGAGGATGACCCGGTGAACCGTTTTGTAATTGCTGACTCGACGGTCTGTATTGGCTGTCGAACCTGTGAGGCGGCGTGTTCGGAAACGCATCGTCTGCACAGGCTGCAGTCTTTGCCGCGCCTGCGCGTCATGCGTAATGAAAAAGAGTCGGCCCCTCAGCTTTGCCACCACTGTGAAGATGCGCCCTGTGCGGGTGTCTGTCCTGTCAATGCCATCACCCGCGTTGATGGCGCTGTGCAGCTGAATGAAAGCCTGTGCGTAAGCTGCAAACTGTGCGGTATTGCCTGCCCATTCGGTGCCATTGAATTCTCCGGCAGCCGCCCGCTGCATATCCCGGCAAACGTTAACTCCCCAAAGGCACCTCCTGCGCCACCGGCTCCGGCACGGGTGAGCACGCTGCTGGACTGGGTGCCCGGCGTGCGCGCGGTGGCGGAGAAATGCGACCTGTGCAGCTTTGATGAGCAGGGGCCGGCCTGCGTGCGCACCTGCCCGACGAAAGCGCTGATTGTGGTTAACATTCGCGATATTGCGCGCACCAGCAGGCGTAAGCGTGAGTTAACCATCAATACCGATTTTGGCGACCTTTCTGTGCTTCAGTCGTTGAATGAGGGGACGAAATGAACGTAATAACGATGATCAACAGCGCCGTGGCCTGCTTTGCCGTGGCGGCCATACTGGCGCGGATTCTCGCATTTCATCATCCCCTGAGCGGCTGGGTTGCGGGGATTGGCGGGGCGGCAGGAAGCCTGATGACGCTGGCGGCGAGCACTGTCGTCTTGTTAAGTGGACACGCTGCTGATGCGGTGATGCCGCTTATTCACCATGAGGTTCAGCTTACCCCGCTGAATGCCATCTGGCTGGTGACCTTTGGCCTGTGCGGGCTGTTTATCAGCCTGTCTAACATCGACTGGCATCGCCACCCGCAGGCCAACGCTAACGGCCTGCTGGTTAACCTGCTGATGGCCACGGCGGTCTGCGCCGTCACCGCCAGCAACCTCGGCGCGCTGGTGGTGATGGCAGAAATCATGGCCCTCTGCGGTGTGTTCCTGACGGGCTGTAGCCCTTCAGGCAAGCTGTGGTTTGCGCTGGGTCGGTTTGGCACGCTGCTGCTGGCGCTGGCCTGCTGGCTGGTGTGGCAACGCAACGGCACGCTGGACTTTTCCGCTCGCAATGGCCTGCCGCTGGGAAGTGATGTCTGGCTGTTGGGCGTGGTCGGCTTTGGCCTGACGTCTGGGATCGTTCCGCTGCACGGCTGGGTTCCTCAGGCGCATGCCAATGCCTCTGCGCCTGCGGCGGCGCTCTTCTCCACTGTTGTTATGAAGGTGGGGTTGTTCGGCATACTGGCCCTGACGCTTGCGGGGGGGCAACCGCCGCTGTGGTGGGGCGTTGTGCTGCTGGTGGCTGGAATGGTGACGGCGTTTGTTGGCGGTCTGTATGCGCTCATGGAACACAATATCCAGCGCCTGCTGGCGTACCACACCCTGGAGAATATCGGCATTATCCTGCTGGGTCTTGGCGCGGGCGTTACCGGGCTGGCGCTCAATCAGCCTGCGCTGATTGCTGCCGGGTTTATTGGCGGGCTTTATCACCTCATCAACCACAGCCTGTTTAAAAGCACCCTGTTCCTGGGGGCGGGCAGCGTGTGGTTCCGTACCGGCCATCGCGACATCGAAAAGCTCGGCGGCATTGGCAAAAAAATGCCGGTGATATCACTCGCAATGCTGGTAGGGCTGATGGCAATGGCCGCGCTGCCGCCGCTGAACGGTTTTGCCGGTGAGTGGGTCATTTACCAGTCCTTCTTCGCGCTCGGTCAGAGCGACGTGTTTATCGCGCGTCTGCTGGGGCCTCTGCTGGCTGTCGGTCTGGCCATCACCGGCGCGCTGGCGGTGATGTGCATGGCTAAAGTCTACGGCGTCACCTTCCTCGGCGCACCCCGCACCCGTGAAGCGGAAAATGCCTGCTGCGCGCCGGTGCTGATGGCGATAAGCGTTGTTGCACTGGCTCTGTGCTGTATTGCCGGGGGCGTTGCTGCGCCGTGGCTGCTGCCGTTGCTGGGGCGCGCGATCCCTCTGCCGTTAATCACGGCGCATACCACCGTTTCTCAACCGATGATTGCCCTGCTGCTGGTTGCCGCGCCGCTCCTGCCGTTTGTTCTGATGCTGTTCTTTAAACGCGACCGACTCGCTTCCCGTTCGCGCGGTACGGCATGGGCCTGCGGTTACGAGCATGAACAGGCAATGGTGATTACGGCACACGGTTTCGCTATGCCGGTGAAAGAGAATTTTGCCGGCGTGCTGAAGCTACGCCAGTGGTTGAACCCGGTGGGCTGGGTGCCGGGCTGGCAGAGTGCTGCCGTGCCCGCGCTGTTCCGTCGCCTGGCGGCGATCGAGCTGGCGGTGCTGGTGGTGGTTGTGATTTCACGAGGAGCCTGACATGAGTCTGTTACTGGCAATACTTCAGGCCCTGGTGTTATTTGCCGTTGCGCCACTGCTTTCCGGGATTAGCCGCGTGGCGCGTGCCCGGATGCACAACCGTCGTGGGCCTGGCGTTCTTCAGGAGTACCGCGATCTCTTTAAATTGCTCTCTCGCCAAAGCGTTGCGCCGGATGCCGCAGGCTGGGTCTTTCGCCTGACGCCGTTTGTGATGGTGGGCGTGATGCTGACCATTGCGACCACGCTGCCGGTGATAACCGTGGGTTCACCGCTTCCTGCGCTTGGCGGTCTGATCACGCTGATCTACCTCTTCGCCATCGCCCGTTTTTTCTTTGCCATTGCGGGCCTGGACACCGGTAGCCCGTTTACCGGCATCGGTGCCAGCCGTGAGGCGATGCTCGGCGTGCTGGTTGAGCCGATCCTGCTGTTGGGGTTGTGGGTTGCCGCGCAGGTTGCGGGCTCGACGCATATCAGCGTTATAACCGACACCCTTTACCACTGGCCGGTATCCCGCTCCGTTCCGCTGATTCTGGCGCTGAGCGCCTGCGCGTTCGCCACCTTTATTGAGATGGGTAAACTGCCGTTCGATCTCGCGGAAGCGGAGCAGGAATTGCAGGAAGGGCCGCTGACCGAATACAGCGGCTACGGCTTTGCGGTGCTGAAGTGGGGCATCAGCCTCAAACAGCTGGTGGTGCTACAGATGTTTGTCGGCGTTTTCTTCCCGTGGGGACAAATGACGCATTTCTCATTGGCGGCCTGGTGCTGGCGTTGATCGTCGCCGCACTGAAGCTGCTGGCTGGCGTGCTGGTGATTGCGCTGTTTGAAAACAGCATGGCGCGTCTGCGTTTTGTGGCGACGTCACGCATCACCTGGGCCGGTTTTGGTTTTGCATTTTTAGCCTTCGTCTCCTTGCTGGTGGCGTGATTAAAGAGAGTTTTTATGTCTGAAGAGAAGAAAGGTCAGCAGTATCTCGCCGCGTTGCATCAGGCTTTCCCCGGTGTGGTGCTGGAGGAGCCCTGGCAAACCAAAGACCAAATTACCCTCACCGTGAAGGTGAACTCTCTGCCAGAGGTGGTGGAGTTCCTTTACTACCGGCAGGGGGGCTGGCTGTCGGTGCTGTTCGGCAACGATGAACGTCAGCTGTGCGGCAGCTATGCGGTCTACTACGTCATGTCGATGGAGCAGGGCGAGAAGTGCTGGATCACCGTGCGCGTTGAAGTCGACCCGAACAAACCAGAGTACCCGTCCGTTACGCCGCGCGTGCCGGCCGCCGTTTGGGGCGAGCGTGAAGTACGTGATATGTACGGCCTGGTTCCGGTTGGCCTGCCGGATGAGCGCCGTCTGGTGCTGCCGGACGACTGGCCGGACGAACTCTATCCGCTGCGCAAAGACAGCATGGACTACCGCCAGCGTCCGGCGCCGACCACCGACAGCGAAACCTACGCGTTCATCAACGAGCTGGGCAGTAAAAAGAACAACATAGTGCCGATTGGCCCGCTGCACGTCACCTCTGACGAACCGGGGCATTTCCGGCTTTTTGTTGACGGCGAAAACATTATCGATGCCGACTACCGCCTGTTCTACGTCCATCGCGGCATGGAAAAACTGGCCGAAACCCGCATGGGTTATAACGAAGTGACCTTCCTGTCAGACCGCGTGTGCGGCATTTGCGGCTTCGCCCACAGCACCGCCTACACCACCTCGGTGGAAAACGGCATGGGGATCGTGGTGCCGGAACGCGCGCAAACGATCCGCGCCATTCTGCTTGAAGTCGAACGTCTGCACTCGCACCTGTTGAACCTCGGCCTGGCCTGCCACTTTGTCGGCTTTGACTCCGGGTTTATGCAGTTCTTCCGCGTGCGTGAAGCCTCAATGAAGATGGCGGAGATCCTGACCGGCGCGCGTAAAACCTACGGCCTGAACCTGATAGGCGGGATCCGTCGCGACCTGCTGAAAGACGACATGATCCAGACCCGCCTGCTGGCGCAGCAGATGCGCCGTGACGTGCAGGATCTGGTGGATATGCTGCTCAGCACGCCAAACATCGAGCAGCGCACCGTTGGCATTGGTCGCCTTGACCCGGAGATCGCCCGCGACTTCAGCAACGTCGGCCCGATGGTGCGCGCCAGCGGCCACGCCCGAGACACCCGCGCGGATCACCCGTTTGTCGGCTATGGCCTGCTGCCGATGACGGTACACAGCGAGCAGGGCTGCGACGTGATTTCACGCCTGAAGGTGCGTATCAACGAAGTCTTTACGGCGCTGAATATGATCGACTTCGGTCTGGATAATCTGCCGGGCGGCCCGCTGATGGTTGAAGGTTTCACCTACATTCCCAACCGCTTTGCTCTCGGTTTTGCCGAAGCGCCGCGCGGGGATGACATCCACTGGAGCATGACCGGCGACAACCAGAAGCTGTATCGCTGGCGCTGCCGCGCGGCCACCTACGCCAACTGGCCAACCCTGCGCTACATGCTGCGTGGCAATACGGTATCCGATGCGCCGCTGATCATCGGTAGCCTCGACCCGTGCTACTCCTGCACCGACCGCATGACCGTCGTGGACGTGCGCAAGAAGAAAAGCCAGGTGGTGCCGTACAAAGAGCTTGAGCGCTACAGCATCGAGCGTAAAAACTCGCCG
>Ga0105251_10001274_pt1 | contig 21776 bp, 22 predicted proteins | sample KBSS64metaG_FD_80424 | JGI IMG/M metagenome (GOLD analysis project Ga0105251, IMG submission 80424) | Switchgrass rhizosphere microbial communities from Kellogg Biological Station, Michigan, USA - KBS S6-4 metaG | ecosystem: Host-associated > Plants > Roots > Rhizosphere > Soil | place...
AACCGCACTGGTGCGATACAACCGCGTCCACTCAAACGGCAAGATCCCGTCCAGCGTCCCATCGGTGAGGGTCAGGAGTTCCTCGCCGGTGACCATCGACACCGGGCAGCCGTTGGTGGCGGTCTTGTCCGAAGATGCCGCCGCATCCCCATTCGGGTTTCGAGCAAAAACCGGCACATCATCCACATGCTCTTTCTGCTTCAGCACCGCGTTCTGCCGCGCCTTCCAGCGCATCTGCATCGTGCCTTGCTTGAGCCCGCCGACCACCCCGCGAACCGCCACCGCCTTGTAGCGATCCACCGCTTGCATGAACTTCGTCAGAATCGCAAGAAGACCCTTAACAAAACCCACCGCCGCCTCAAGAATCCGCACTCCATACTTGACCAACCGCAAACTCAAATACGCCACACCCGCGGCCGGCAAGGCGATGGTCAACACGGCGCCAATCACCAGGTCAATCAGCAGCGACACCACAAACCCTGCCGCTACCTCGGCCATTTCACTGGGCGGTAATGCGTCCAGCCAGAGCATCGCCGTGCGTACCATCAGGTACAGCGCCGCCTCGTCACTGGCCAGCAACATGGCCTGCTCCATGACCTTTGGCGTATCGGTGGCGACTTGTGCCAACTTGGCGGCTTGATCACCTAACTGCTCGGCGAACTGCATCGGGTCTTCAAGAATCGCCTGTACCAGCTTGATGCTGTCCCACACGTCGTGAATCGCCGCCCAACTGCCCGCCAACAGACCGCTGCCAATCGCACTGGCGGTCGAGCGCTCCCAGTGCGGTTTAAAGCCAGACCACTGCTCCCGAAGCCACTGCTGCAGATCCCCCATCAACCCGTCGTAGGAGGCAAACAACGCGTCGACTTGCTCGCTGGAAACACCGCCCTGCACCCGCACCTGATAGCGCCCACCCGCCGCGCAGTGATGTGAGCCCTTACCCTGTTCATCCAGCATGATTACGCTGGAACTGCCGTCATCCAGGCCGATGACCTCAACTGGGATATTGCCGATTGGTACGTCATATACCGACTCGAACTTGCTCTCGATCTTCAGTTCACCGCCCATCGGGCAGCGGGTCACGGTCGAAAAGTCAGTGTCGGAAAGGCTCACCGAACGCTGCGAATCGCCAACCCGCAATACCCGGTCAATCCCCAGCAACGACGGCATGTCAGCCGCATGGCTCACTGAATCCAGCGCGCGCGAATACCAGGCGTTCATCTGCTGGCGATAAATCACCAGGCTCTGATGAAAGCCATCCAGCTCAAATTCGATCAGGGCAATGTGGGCAGCGTGGGTCATCCATGACGTCTCGGCAAAGGGCAAGGCGTCGGAGCATGCCGCAGCAAAATGCGGCTGGATGAACGGTTGGAAAATTCAGAAAGAGCCCACTACGCAGGGGGAAAAACCGCGAAAAGTCAGCCCGAAGTGCTACACCGAAAAGCGATAAACCTGATTGCAAAATTGCCCGCCAAATAAAAATCGCTCGCATCCTTGCCCGATTTCCCGACATGGCCGTCATGGTTAATAGAACCTCCCTTACGCAGGATTTCCCATGTCGCGCCTTGCTCGTCCCTTGCACCCACTGGCTCTGTCAGTGGCGATGGCTTTTGCCGCCGTGCCGTTGTTGACCGTCCAATCCTCCTATGCCGAAGAGAGCAGCAGCGCGCTGCGCCGTTTCTCGATTCCTGCGGGTGACTTGAGCCAGGCACTCAATAGCCTGGCCGAGCAGGCGGGTCTGGTGCTGGCCTTCGATGCGGGCCTGACCCGGGGCAAGCGCAGCAAGGGTTTGAGCGGGCAATACGACACCGACGTGGCACTGAGCCAATTGCTCGCCGGCAGCGGCCTGCAAGCCTTGAAGATTTCCGCCGACCGCTACCGCCTCGAAGCCATCCCGGATAACGGTGGCGCCATGGAACTCCAGGCCACCACCATCAGCGGCGCGTACCAGGCCGAAAGCCCGGCCGGGCCGGTGGCCGGCTATGTGGCCACGCGCAGCTTGTCGGGTACCAAGACCGACACCGCGCTGATCGAAACCCCGCAGTCGATTTCCATCGTCACCAAAGACCAGATGCGCGCGCAGAACGCCGAGAGCCTTAACCAGATCCTGCGCTACAGCGCCGCCGTCATCCCGGAAACCCGTGGCGCCACCGCATCGCGTCTCGATCAACTGACCATCCGCGGTTTCTCCCCGGCCACCTACCTCGATGGCCTGCGCATGCCGTCGAGCCGTGACGCCTTGCCGCAGAAAGACGCCTTCGACCTGGAACGCGTGGAAGTGCTGCGCGGCCCGGCGTCGGTGCTGTACGGGCAGGGCACGCCGAGCGGGGTAATCAACATGGTCAGCAAGCGCCCGCTGGACACGCCGTTTCATGAAGTGGGCGTGGAATACGGCACCTTCAACAAGAAGCGCACCACCTTCGACTTGAGTGGCCCCCTGGATGATCAGGGCGTGTATTCCTACCGTGTGGCCGGGCTTTTCGACGATGCCGATGGGCAGGTGGAGCACACCGAGACGCGCCGTCAGTCATTGTCCAGCGCCTTTACCTGGCGTCCGGACGACGCCACTTCGCTGACCCTGCTCGCGCATTTCCAGAAGGACCCCAAGGGGGCTTCCTACGGCTCGGTGCCGGCCTGGGGGTCGGTGCTGCACAGCCCGACTGGACGCAGCATCGATGTGGATTTCTACGATGGCGAAAAGAACTTCGAGAAAAGCGACCGCGAGTATTACTCGATCGGCTGGGCGTTCGAGCATCACTTCGATGACGTGTGGACTGTGCGCCAGAATGCGCGTTACCTGCGCAGCGAAGGCCAGTACCGCAGCCTCTACAACAACTACCTGATGGCGGATTACCGCACCATCCGCCGTTCGACCATCGCCAGCGATGTCGACCTGGATGCCTACACCCTCGACAACCAGTTGCAGGCCAGATTCGATACCGGCCCCTTGCAGCACACCTTGTTGATGGGCCTCGACTACCAGAACACCAGCACCGACACCAAGTCCGGTTCCGGCGTGTACACCGCAGGTCCGACCCTGGATATTTTCAACCCGGTCTATGGCGCAGCCGTCCCGGTGCCGGCCTACACCACTGATGGCACCTCGCGCAGCGAACAGACCGGCGTGTACCTGCAAGAGCAGATGAAGTGGGACAAATGGGTGCTCTTGCTGGGCGGTCGCTATGACTGGGCCAGCACCGACAGCAGCACCAAGACCCTGCGCACCGGCGCCAAATCCGAGTCGTCCCTGGACAGCAAGGCGTTTACCGGTCGTATCGGCCTGGTCTATCTCTTCGATAATGGCCTGGCGCCGTATGCCAGTTATGCGGAGTCGTTCAACCCGCAATCGGGTACCGGTTACGGCGGCTCGGTGTTCAAGCCGACGGAAGGCAAGCAGTATGAAATCGGCATCAAGTACCAGCCGCCGGGCAGCAACAGCTTCATCACTGCGGCCATCTTCGACCTGCGCCAGACCAACGTGCTCACCACCGACCCGGACCCCACTCACCTGTGCGGCACCGGGCGCTGCCAGAGCCAGGACGGCGAAGTGCAATCCCGTGGCTTCGAGCTGGAAGGCAAGGCCAGCCTCAACGACAACCTCGACATCACGGCGGCCTACGCGTACCTGGACAACCGCATCAGCAAATCCAACAACACCGTGCGGTACGCGCCCATCAGCGATATCGGCGTAGGTCCGGCCATCGCCGCCGAAGGCACCACCACCTACGGCGTGCCGCGCCACACTGCGTCGGCATGGGCTGACTACACCTTCCACGATGGTCACCTCAAGGGCTTCGGCGCGGGTGCGGGCGCGCGTTATGTCGGGTCTTCGTGGGGCGATACCGCCAACACCCTCAAGGTGCCGGGCTACACCTTGTTCGATGCCGCCGTGCACTACGACATCCCCAACATCACCAGCCTAAAGGACAACCTGCGCCTGGCGCTCAATGCCACCAACCTGGCGAATAAAGAGTATGTCGCGTCCTGCTACTCCTATTCGTGGTGCTGGTATGGCTCGCAGCGCACTGTGCAGGCGAGCGCAACCTATCAGTGGTGATAAGGCAATTTAATGGCCCCTTTGTAACTAAATCCTCGCCAGAATCGCTTTTATTTTCAGGTGGTTAGGTGGGGATGCAAATGCGCACTGTTGGAATCATGCTGATCGCCTGCTCCCTGGCCGGCGGCGCGGCAGCCGTGCAGGCTCGGGAGCTGCGCGAGGGTGACAAGTACATGTGCAGTTGGGGCGCCGGCACCGCGGCCAGGGCCCAGGAGTTGAAACTGTCGGGGGTGTCGCTGTACGCGGCGCGCCAGAAGATCCAGAGCATGAAGTTCAACAAATCCTGGATGCGCATGATGGCCATGGGCATCACCGAACAGACCTACGACAGCCGTTCGCGGCTCAAGCCCGAGGCGATTCGCCGGGGTTTCTATCAGGATTGCGTGCGCTACAAGGTCGCACGCAAATGATCGAGCAAGCACCGCCCCGTGCAAAATCTGCGTAAGCCAGTCCAACTTTCCCTCGGCGCCCCTGGCCATACTGGCGCCAGGCAAACCCAGAGGCACAGGCCATGACTGACTACGTATTCATCCCCGCACCAACCCCATCCCTCGCAGTACAGGGCAGTGATGCGCGCTTCCCGCTGCGCCGTGTGTTCTGCGTGGGCCGCAACTACAGTGAGCATGCGCGTGAGATGGGTCACGACCCGGACCGCGAGCCGCCCTTTTTCTTTATGAAACCGGCGGATGCCGTGGTGCCCGCCGAAGGTATGATCGCCTACCCACCGCTGACCGCCGACCTGCACCATGAAGTGGAACTGGTGGTGGCCATCGGCAAGGACGGCGTGGATATCAGTCCGGAACAGGCGGTTTCCCACATCTGGGGGTATGGCGTTGGCGTCGATCTGACCCGCCGCGACCTGCAAGCCCATGCGAAAAAACTCTCGCGGCCGTGGGAGTGGGCCAAGGCGTTTGATGCGTCTGCGCCGAGTACCGCATTGCGCCCGGTGAGCGCGGTAGGGCATCCGTCCAGCGGAAAAATCTGGCTTGATGTCAATGGCAAACAGCGTCAGGTGGGCGACCTGGCCGACCAGATCTGGTCGGTCAGCGAAGTGATCAGCCATGCCTCAAGGTCGGTCGCGCTGAAGGCGGGCGACCTGATCTTCACCGGCACCCCCGCAGGTGTCGGTGCCTTGCAGCCGGGCGATATGGTTACGGCGGGCATCGAGGGCATCGGCGAGTTGCAGTTCACCCTCGGCCAGGCTTGAGGCTAAAGTGGTGACCCGGCCACCCGAGAGACCGTTATGCCAGGCACCCGCGTTACCACCTACGGCATGCAGCAGCGCAGCGACCGCTCCGACTTCTACATCCGCGACAAGCGCGGGCGGGCGGCGCTGACCAGCCCGCATCGGCATGAATACTTCCAGATCCAGATCAACCTTGGCGGCGACACCGTGCAGCACATTGGTGGCGCGGTGCGGCCGTTTCCGCGCAAGGCCCTTGCCTTTATCCTGCCCCATCGCCTGCATGTGATTCCCCATCCCGAAGACGGCGAGTTCATGCTGATCAACTTCAGTCAGGGGTTTTTCCTGCCGCAACTGACCTGCGCCCCCCTCGACCTGGAAGACATTCCCATCGGCCAGGCGCCTGAGCTTTCGCCGTTTCGCTTCCAGGAACAGCTGGACTTCATCCTCGATGACGCGGCGTTTGAGCAGGTGCAACGCTGGCTCGTTCACATGCGCGAACTGGACGCCCACCGTGCCTTTGGCGCCCGCGAGCGTCTCAAGGGCTACCTGTTTCAACTGATCGGCCTGGTCTGCGAACAGTATGCCGCGCCGTTGCAGGCGTTCGCCGCCAACAATGCCACCCGGCGCGGGCGCAAGGATGCGTTGGCGCGGGTGCAACGCTACATCCGCGAGCATCTGCACGAGCCGACCCTCAACCTTACCGACGCGGCGGCGGCGGCGTTCCTGTCACCCAACTACCTCACGCACCTGTTGCGCAAGGAGACTGGCAAGCCGTTTTCGCAACTGGTGCTCGACCGCCGCCTGCAGTTGGCGCGCACCTTGTTGCTCAACAGTGCGCAGATGATCGGTCCCATTGCGCACCGCTGCGGGTTTACCGATGAAGCGTACTTCTCCCGCTGCTTCCGCAAGGCCCATGGCCTGGCCCCAGGGCAATTCCGTCGCCAGCAACATGGCCAGGCCTTGTAGGGCGGCGGTTTTACAAATCCACGACAATCGCTGTGTTTCAATTTACATACAATTGGGTCCTTCATTGGGAGGCCAGTATGCAAACGCTTATCCGCGCGGCGACGCAGGACGATGTCGACACGCTCTTCACCCTTCGCACCTCGGTGGTGCAAAACCATCTGAGTGTCGAGCAGATGGCCGAGCTGGGCATCACCCCAGAGGTGTTGGCTGACCGCATCCGCGAAGCCCCCTGCGTATGGATCGCCGAAGTGGATGGCCGGCCCGTGGCCTTCAGCATGGTCGACCTGGCAACCGGCGAGGTGTTCGCGATGTTCGTATTGCCGTCTCACGAGAACCTGGGGCTGGGGCGTCGACTGATGGAGGTGGCCGAAGCCGCACTGTTTAAACACCATGACAGGTTGTTTCTGATCACCGATGGGCGCGACGAAATCCGGGCCAACGGGTTTTACCAACGCCTGGGCTGGACGCTGGCGGCGCAGGTCGAGGACGGCGACGTGCGTTATGAAAAGAGCAGGGCGCAGTGAGCCATGAGTCCATCCGAGCCGCCGTCCAACAACTTTCGCTACTTCGTGATCGGAGTGCTTTGCGCGGCGGTGTTGCTGGGGGTCTATTTTGTGCAGCTCAATGCCCAGGTAGACCGCGAGCGGGATGCGACCAATGAGCGCTTGGCGCTGTGTCGACAGGTGGAAAGTGTGGCGCGCTCGGTGTTGCCCAATAGCCTCGATACACAAGATGCCTGCGAACAGTTGAGCGAGCGTATATCGAAAAGTGTGAAGTCGCCTTAACTCAATAACCCTTTCTTATCAGTGGAAATAGCACCAGTAGTTGCACCAAAAAGTGGCACTTATAGGGTTGGCTACCTTAAAAAACGTGTGGTTATTGAATGACTTACAGCGCTTTTAATCCGACGAAAGGATTAAAATAATCTTGTTACAGCTTTTTACAATCGTTACTATAGCCGGGCGTTCACCTCCCACGGTTTATGCATTTTTAAATCCCAAGTTTCCATCAGCTACTTGGGATTTTTTTTGCCTGGGATTTGACCTTCGCGTCAAACTTCACTGTCGGTGAACTCCGCGCGCATTCGTCCATTGCGTTTGGCCTGGTACAGCAACTTGTCGACCTCTTCGACGAACCCCAGCATCGGCGTATCAGGTTTGACGATACGTGTGCCCACGCCCAGGCTCAGGCTAAGGAGGTTCGACACCGCCGAATAACCATGCTCGATCTGTTGCTGGCGGATCAGGTGCAGACAGCGTTGCGCCACCTGCCTGGCCGATTGCGCATCGGTTTCCGGCAGCAACCACACGAACTCTTCGCCGCCGATGCGCGCAATGAAATCCCGTGGCCGATTGGCCGCCTGGGACAAGGTGTGTGCCACCTGGCGCAGGCACTCATCGCCTTTGATATGGCCGTAGTGGTCGTTGTACTGCTTGAAAAAATCGATATCCAGAATGATCAACGACAGTGGCAACTGGCTGCGCTGGGCGCTGGCCCACTCCCGTTCCAGCACGGTGTCGAACATGCGGCGGTTGGCGATACCGGTCAGGCCATCCTGGTAGGAATATTCCTCGAGTTGTTTCTGCAAGCGCACCAGGTGCTCTTCGGTCTTCTTGCGCTCGCTGATATCGAACATGAAACCGATCAGCGCCTCGACCTCGCCGTCCTTGCGCACCACGTGCACCACATCGCGGATCCACACGTAGTCGCCATTCACCGTCAGCGCGCGGTAATCCGCTTCGTGGTCGACCCCGGCGCGGGACTGCGATACGCAGAAATCCACCACATATTCACGGTCGTCCGGGTGCATGCGCTCGACCCAGTCGTCCACGCTGACCCAGCTTTGCGGGGTCCAGCCGAGCAACTCCTCGATCTGCGGGCCGATATAGCTGAAGGTCATGCTCTGCCAATCAATACGCCAGGGAATGGCCTTGGTCGACTCCAGCAAGGTCTTGTACACATCGCTGTCGGGCTGGCTCGGAGGGTCGATGCTCATGGGGCGGCTGCTCTGGATGATGGCGAAAAGCCAAGAGCGTCTTTCGATCGGGGCGCCGAGTCAAGCCTTCGGCGGTGCAGCAGACGAGAGGTCGCCGGACGGGGCGACCCTCTGTTGACCGGGGTATCCGGTGTACTGCGCTGGGTCAGGCATCGACGGTGTGGCTCGGGGCATCGAGCGCGCCGTAGTAGCGCCAGCAGCAATGGCGATGTTCCGGCAAGATCACGCAGCCACTGAGGCTGACGATCAGCAGTGCGGCAACCAGCATGTAAAGTCGGCGATACATGGTGTTTCCTCTTGGGTTGATCAGCGTTAATCCTTCAACGCGGCCACCGGCATAAATCCGTCGCAAAGCTTTCAAACATTTCATCAAGCCCTGCCACCCCCTGAGCAATACTGCCAAAAAATCTGCGACGGATTTTCCCGCCCCCGCCGTTCAACCCATCAGCACCCGCACTTTCGCGTGTTGCATGAAGGAGTTGCCATGAGACCCCTGGCCAAATTGCGCTATGCCTTGCTTGCTCCGCTGGCCCTTGCCGCGCTTGTCAGCACCCCTGTGTTTGCCCAGACCGAAATCATCATCCGCCAGGCACCGCCACCGGAACGCGTGGAAGTGATCCCCGTGGAGCGCCCGGGTTACGCCTGGGACCGCGGCCACTGGCGCTGGGAAGGGCACGGCTATGGGTGGGTGCCTGGGCACTGGCAGCCGGTGATGCGCAATGCGCGTTGGGAACCGGGCCATTGGGAGGCTCACGGCCCCAATTGGTACTGGCGTGAAGGGCATTGGATACGCTGACCGAGAATTGCCCGATTGAAAGACACTGATCCGGACGTTGAACTGCTGGCGCGCATCGGTAACAACGAACCGGCGGCCGTCAACGAAATGGTGACGCGCAAACTGCCGCGTCTGCTGGCGCTCGCCGGCCGGATCCTGGGGGATGCCGACGAAGCCAGGGACGTGGCCCAGGAAAGCTTCCTGCGCATCTGGCGCCACGCCGCCAGTTGGCGCAGTGGCGAGGCGCGCTTCGACACCTGGCTGCACCGGGTGGCGCTCAACCTGTGCCACGACCGTCTGCGCCGGCGCAAGGAGCGCCCGTTGGAGGACGAGGAAGCGTTGGCGCTGACAGACAGCGCACTGACGCCGGATGAACAGCTGGAAGCCGCCGACCGCAGCGCCCGGATGGCTGCCGCCCTGGCGGCGCTGCCTGAGCGTCAGCGCGAAGCGATTGTGTTGCAGTACTACCAGGAGCTGTCGAACATCGACGCCGCGGCCCTGATGAACATCAGCGTCGAGGCACTGGAGAGCCTGCTGTCGCGGGCCCGACGCCAGTTGCGCAGCCAACTTGCCGACACACCCGGGCTTGCCCGCCCAGGAAGGGGAAAACCATGACACCCGAACGTTTTGCTTACCTGGCCGACGCCTATGGCGCCGACCTGCACCGCTGGCCCCGCGCTGAACAGCCCGCAGCCCAGGCTTTGCTGGACAGCGGCAATGTGCTTGCGCATGAGGCCCAGCAACAGGCGCGCTGGCTCGACGGTCAACTGGACAGCCATCAACTGGCCTACGTCGATCCTTCGTTGGCGCGGCAGATTCGGCTGTCGGCCCCGCGCGGCCATTCATTCTGGTCGCGCTATGCCCGCTGGTTGTCGCCGGCCGGCCTGGTAGGCGTGGGTGTCGCGGGCATCGTCACCGGGATGCTGGTGGCCTCCCTGAGCGTGCCGCTGCCGATGCTGTCGTCCGAGGTGTTGCCCAGCGTCTTCGATCAAGGCGATGCGCAAGTCATCTTTACCGTCAATGCCGAGGACACCGAGCAATGAGCCTGAAGTCCCTCAAACCCTGGCTGCTGGCCTCGGTCTTGCTCAACGTGTTCCTGATCGGCGGCGTCGGCGGTGGCCTCTACCACTGGATGGCCAGCGCCAAGCCCGCGGAGGAGGTGGTCAACCAGCACGGCTTGCGCCAGGCGATGATCAAGCTGCCGCCGGAGCGCCGCCGGGAATTGCGCCAACTGCTGCGGCACAACCGGGCCGACAGCCAGCCGCTGATCATGGCCGGGCGTGAAGCGCGCATGGGCGTGATCAAGCAATTGGAAGCGCCGACCCTGGATCGGGATGTGCTGGTGGCGGAACTGGCCAAGGCCCGTGAAGCCGACATGGCGCTGCGTGCGTTGGTGGACACGACGTTGGCGCAGTTCGCCAGCACGTTGCCTCGGGAGGAGCGGCAGAAGTTAGTGGAGGCGTTGTATCTGCGGGGGCAGGCGGCAGGCCGCAAGCCTCAGTCTTGAACGTGGCGCTTGTAGGTCTGCGCCCAGAGCGCTGAACTACAGGCGACGCAGGAAGGATTTGACGATGTGGCGGGTGGCGTCGGTGGTGTCCAGCTCGTCCATGGCGCCATAGGGGTGCCACTGGCAATCGACTATTTCATTGCAAGGTTTTGCATCGGCGACGTTCACCACCGACGCTTCGAACACGTGGTGCACGGTGTCGCGGGCCTTGAGTTCCTGCAAATACAGCAAGCCGTCCACGTTCAATCCGGTTTCTTCTTCCAGCTCGCGTTCGGCCGCGCCGACCGGGCGCTCGTTGCGTTCGACCTTGCCTCCCGGCAATGCCCATTTTGATCTGGCCTTGCGCACGAAGAGGATATTCCCCTCGTGTTCGCAAATGACCGTTGCACGTATTTTCATCGTCTGTGCCCCCGCAGCGGGATGAGTGTCATAAAAGTGTAATGCAATTGTCATGCTAAGTGCTTATGGCACTGACGTGTGGGGATGTGGATACTGCCCGATTGATCAAAACGCACGAGGAGGGCAGATGAGCACCGTACGCTGGGGCATGATCGGCTGTGGCAGTGTCACTGAATTGAAGAGTGGACCGGCTTTTTACAAAGCGCCAGGTTCTGCGCTGGTGGCTGTGATGGGGCGCCGCGAAGCGGCGGTGCGTGATTATGCGGCACGCCATGGCATTGCGCGTTTCTACACCGACGCCCAGGCGCTGATCAACGACCCCGAGGTGGACGCGGTGTACATCGCCACGCCACCGGACAGCCATCTCGAATACAGCCTGATGGTCGCGGCGGCCGGCAAGCATTGCTGCGTCGAGAAGCCCATGTCGCTCAACGCCGAGCAGAGCGCGTTGATGCAGCGCACCTTCGAGCGTGCCGGGCTGTATCTGTTTGTGTCCTATTACCGCCGTTCACTGCCGCGTTTCCAGCAAGTGCGCGACTGGTTGCGAGATGGGCGCATCGGCGAACTGCGCCACCTGACCTGGACCTTGTGCAAGCCACCGGGTGCCGACGACGCCAGCCCCGCCAACTGGCGCACTGACCCGACCATCGCTGGCGGTGGTTACTTCGCCGACCTGGCCAGCCATGGTTTCGACCTGTTCCAGTACCTGGCCGGGGACATCGTTGAGGTCACAGGCTTTACCGCGCGACAAGCCGGGCGCTATGCGGCCGAGGATGCAGTGACGGCGTGCTGGACGTTCAGTTCGGGCGCACTGGGCATGGGCTTCTGGAATTTTGTCGCGGACCGTCGCGAGGACCGGGTGGAACTGATCGGCAGCCGTGGGCGCATCCGATTCTCGGTCTTCGAAGACCAGCCGCTGCACCTTGAGGGTGAATCGTGCGAAGTGCTGGAAGTGCCGTGCCACGCGCATATCCAGTGGCACCACGTGTTGGCGATGAACGCACATATCCGTGGCGAAGCCGAGCACCCATCGCTGGGTATCGAAGCGTTGAAGACCGATCGGATCCTGGACAAGGTGCTACAACGTAACCCCCATCGTCCTGAGTAGGCGCGTTAGGGTTGTTTTTTTCCAAGGAATAGACAAATGAAATACTGGATGGCGATGTGGCTGGTGCTGGCCACCAGTGCGATGGCGGCTCCACGCAGCCAAGGCACACCGGGGGAGTTTGATTTTTATGTGCTGTCGTTGTCGTGGTCGCCGACCTTTTGCCTGACGCACCCGGACAACGAGCAATGTTCCGGCAAGGGTTACGGTTTTGTATTGCATGGTCTGTGGCCGCAGTATGCGCGTGGCGGCTGGCCGGCATCCTGTGCGCCGCAGTCGCCGTTGAGTCGTGAAGAAATCGAGAAGGGCGCAACACTGTTTCCGACCCGTGCATTGCTCAAGCATGAATGGTCCAAGCATGGCACCTGCAGTGGCCTGGAACCGTCGGCCTACCTGGAAAAAACCGACCAGGCGCTGGGGGTGGTGAGCATTCCGCAGCAACTGCAGCCGTTCAATACGCCGCCGACGTTGCAGGCCAGTGAGATCGAGGCGTTGTTCCGCGAGAGCAACCCGCGCATGGGCAATCATGGGCTGGCAGTCATCTGCAAAGGCAAAGTGCTGTCCGAGGTGCGGGTATGCCTGACCAAGGACCTGGCCTTTGCTGGTTGCCCGCGCAGTGTGAAAACCCAGTGCCGCGATGGCGACGTCCGGATTCCCGCGCAGCGGTGATAAGCCGCTGGCGGGCATCGGGTTGATCAGTTGTTGAGGTAGACCGGGCTGTCGGTGGACAACGAGGCCTTTACGGCCAGGGTCATGTCGGTGATCAGCACTTCCTCGCGGTCTTCGCTCAGGGCCTTGAGGGTGATGGCGACCACGTCCTGGGGCGTGCTCTTCGGCGCCTGCACGTCGGCCACCATATCGGTGTCGATGTAGGCGGGGTGCACGCCGATCACCAGGGTCTTCTGTTCGCGCAGTTCGCCGCGCAGTCCATTGGTCAGGCCCCACTGGGCGGACTTGGAGGCGCTGTAGCCGCCAGTGCCGGGCGGGCTGAGCCAGCTCAATACCGACAGCACATTGATCAGCGCGCCGCCGCCTTGCCTGGCCAGGATCGGCGCAAAGGCACGGCTGACGCGCAGGGTACCGAAGGTGTTCACGTCAAAGTGCTGTTGCAGGTTTTCGACGCTGTCTTCAGCCAGCAGCGTGCCGTATTTCAGGAACCCCGCGTTGTTGATCACCACGTCTACATCGGTGCACTGCTCGGCGGCGCGCTGCACGCTGGCCTGGTCGGTGATGTCCAGGGCAATCGGCGTGCTGCCGGGGAGGTTCATGCTGCCTGGATCGCGTGCGCCGGCGTAGACCTTGGCCGCGCCGGCTTCCAGCAAGGCAATGACGAATGCTTTACCCAGGCCGCGATTGGCGCCGGTGACCAGTACCACTTTTCCACGAATATCCATGATGCGCTCCAGACAGCTAATTAGGTTTAATAATGAAACCGTTTTTATCCTGAGCTTGTTGGTCCTATAATGCAACCTTATTTTGCGAGTGCCCGGAGGCCCGACGATGAAACGCAAATGCCTGGAAGGCGATGGCTGCCCGGTGGCCCGTGCCCTGGACGTGGTGGGCGACTGGTGGACGTTGTTGATCATCCGCGACGCCTTTGCCGGAGTAACACGTTTCGGTGATTTTCAAAAACACCTGGGCGTGGCGAAAAACATCCTCGCCACACGGCTCAAGGACATGGTCGAGCAAGGCCTGTTGCAGACCAGCGAAGTCGGCGCACGCAGCGAATACCAACTCACCGACAAGGGCCGTGCGCTGATGCCGGTGCTGGTGACGCTGGCGCAATGGGGCCAGGCCTATACCGTGCCGGAGGAGGTCGGCGCGCAAGTCTTGGATGCGCGCTCGCTCAAGCCACTGCGCAAGGTCGAGATCCTCGCCGAGGATGGCCGGGTGTTGGGCATCGGCGACATCGTCACCCAGATGCCCGGGGCTTGAGGCGGTGCCTATTTGCCGTCGAGGAAGCCCAGCAGTGCTGCGTTGAACAACGCCGGGTCTTGCAGGAACGCAAAGTGGCTGGTGTTCGGCAGGATCAGCAGGCCGGCGCCGGGGATGGTTGCGGCCATGTACTCGGTGTGTTCGCGCTTGATCGCTTCGTCATGGTCGCCATCGGCAATCAGGATCGGCGTCTTGATGCTTTGCAATTGTGCGTCAGTCCAGTTCGGCTGGCTGGCCCACATATGGCTGATCTGCTCGACAAACGCGTCGTACTCTTTCGGCGTCGGCGACAGCTTGGCGTACTCCTTGCCGGCGCGCTCGATGAAGGCGGCGAAGGTCGGGTTCTTCTCGACGCCTTCCTTCACCCCAGCGGTCTGGGTGTTGGCGGCGAAGGCGAAGACTTTGCCGAGGCGGTCCGGGTGACGCAGGGCCAGGTCGATGCCGATAATGGCGCCGTCGCTCCAGCCGACGATGTCGGCGCGGGGGATTTTCAGGTGGTCGAGCACGGCCACCACGTCATCGGCCATCAAGTCATAACCATAGGGTTTTTCGTCCCGCGAGCTGCGTCCGTGGCCGCGGCTGTCGATACTGATCACCGTGTGCCTGGCTGCCAGGGCCTTGACCTGATTACCCCAGTAATCGGAGTTGGACAGGCCGCCATGCAGCAGCACCACTGGCGAGCCATGGCCGGTACGGGTGTAGTAGACCTTGATGCCGTTGACGGCGGCATAGCCGGTCTTGGCACCGGCCACGGGGGCGGGTGTTGGCGGCAGCGTTTCCCAGCGCTCAGCGGCTTGGGCGGCGGAAAAACACAACATCAGACAGGCGGCTGCCAGCAGGCGACGTGACATGGCGGTTCCTTTTTTTGATCAGTAGGAATTGAACTCTAGCATCGGCCCCCGCACGGCAAATACGCATTTTTGCCTATCACAATCGCCTGTGCGAAAGAAAAAAATACAGTTATATCAATGGAATAAAAGCGTCTAAGCGAGCGAGGGGCATTTTCTTCAATACCTCGACCGAGCGGCCCCTTTACCGTGGTCCCATCGTCACTCGCTCGAATAACAAGGAACTGCAATGAGTCTGATCATTTCCATGGCTGCCTTCGCACTCGCCACGTCTATCACCCCCGGCCCGGTGAATGTGGTTGCACTGAGTTCGGGGGCGCGTTTCGGTTTTGTCGCCAGCCAGAAACACGTCTTGGGGGCCGCCGTGGGCTTCACCTTGCTGCTGGTGTTGATTGGCCTGGGGTTGCATGAGGTGCTGATACGTTGGCCGATACTGACCCAATTGATCCAGTGGGGCGGGGTGGCTTTTCTGCTGTACATGGCCTGGAAACTGGCGGTGGACGATGGTCGGTTGGACGCCGATGGCAGTGCCACGGCGCCGTCGATGCTGTACGGCGCGATCATGCAGTGGCTCAACCCCAAGGCCTGGCTGGCGTGTGTGGCCGGGATGGGGTTGTTCGTCGCTGATGGCGATGCACGGCAGGTGTGGTTGTTTGCCGGGCTCTACCTGGTGATCTGCTATCTGTCGGTGGCGTGCTGGGCCTATGCCGGCACGTTTCTGCGGCGCTACCTGGGCAACCCCCAGGGCGTGCGCATATTCAACCGTTCAATGGCCGCGTTGCTGGTGGCCAGTGTGGGTTATTTGCTGATGGCTTGAGCACGTCGCGGTATTGCCCTGGCGTTGCGGCGAAATGCTGTTTGAACGCGCGCTGGAAATGCGCCTGGTCGGCAAACCCCGCCGCCAGGGCCACGTCGGCGATGGGCGCGCCCTGACGCAATCGGGCGCGAGCGAACTGGATGCGCTGGTTGACCAGGAAGGCATGGGGTGTCAGCCCATAATATTGCTTGAAGGCGCGGATCAGGTAGGACGGCGACAGTTCGGCCGCCAGGCAGATGTCTTCCAGCTTCACCCCTTCGGTGCAGTGCGTGCGGATGTACTCGGCGGCCCGCTCCAGCTTGTGGTTGACCTCGCGCAGCGGGGTGCCGGCTGGGTTGAGGCGCTGTTGTACGTCGCTGAAGTAACTCACCAGCGCGTCCTGTTTCTGCAAGTGCTCGGCCTGTTCATCGACCAGAATGCGGTACAACTCCAGCAAGCCACGGTACAGCACGGCGTCCTGGGTATGGGGCGTATTGAACGGTCGGTAACCCTGGTCGGTGCTGAAGCCCAACTGATGCTGCAACTCCGTCAGCCAGGGCGTGTCGATGTACAGCATCTGGTAGGACCACGGCTCATTGTCGATGGGGTTGCAGGCGTGCACATCGCCCGGATTCATCAACACCACCGTGCCGGCGCTGATCTGGAATGTCTCGCTGCCGTAGTGGTAATAGCTGCGCCCGGTGGTGATCGCGCCGATGGAAAAATGCTCGTGGGCATGCCGGCTGTAGGTGACCTTGCGCCCATCGGCGATGGTCCGTGCCTCGATAAAGGCCAGCGCGGGGTCACGCCAGAAATACGGAGCAGTGGCAGCAGTCATGGGCGGGCGCTTCCTCGCAGCAGTTGAACGGGCAGGCGAGCAGCGTCAGCTAAAAGTCGCCATTATTCAAGCTCCAACGTACCGGCGGTGCACAGCGGCGCAGGTAGTCGGCCCATGGATCGTAACCGGCCACGGCCTCAGCCAGGTTGATCGGCTGCCGGGCCTTTTCACGCAGGGCCTCGCCGTCATGCAGCATATGCCGCTCGACGATCATACTCATCAAGGCGCGGGTGCGTGGTGAGTCGAAGGTGCGCGGCACCCGGCGTCCGAAGAGGTCCGGCTCGGGGATTTCGGCGGGCGCAAGGCTGTCGAGTTGATGGATGGTCAGGTCGGTTGCCGCCGCGGTCAGCGCCACCTCGGCAGGTCGGGTTCCTTGCGCGTAGGCCGGCCAGTCGAAACGCATCCAGGCACCGCTGGCACCGTCCTCGGCCGCCTGCATGACCTGCTCGTAGTCAAGGTCTGGACGTGGACGAACCAACAGGTGCCGGGGAAAAACTTCATAGAACTTTCTGTTGCTGTAATGCGAGACATACATCAGTACACCGAACCGGCCGACGTCGCCGCGCCTCTGGGTGAGACCGAAAAAAAGCACCAGGCCGTATTCCAGGGCTTCACGACTGGGCAGGGTCAGGTGCGACAAGCCGTAACGGAGCGCGGTCCCGTAGGCTTCTTTCAACTGCCCGAGCTTGCGATCAAAGGTGTCGAAATAAAGCCGATTGATCGGAGTGAGCAAGTGGAATTGCCGAGCCAATTCCCGGTATTTGACTCCAGCGTTTGTCGAGTGCCAGCGTTTAGAGGTGACATCCAGGGCACCGGCACTGTGCAGGTCGACGAACGAGTACAGAGGCCCCGTATACACGCCCTCGAAGCGGCCGTCTTCGGAAAACGGCGAATGCTCCGGCAGCCACATCAGTACTGGCTCTTCAAGCAAGGTGTTGTCGGCATACACTCGGCGCAGATCGTCCAGTGCGGTCTGGCGCAAGGTCACCACGGGCTGCGCAAACGTCTCGATGGCAGTGGCCAGGCTGGCACGCTGTCGATTGAGGCCTTCCAGTGCGGTATTGATCGCCAGCACGTCGTAATGCGGTCGAGGGTCCAGCATGCCGTTGACCACGGCCCATTCCAGCACCGGCGGCGTTGCTTCGCTGCTTTCGAGGAAGCGCTTCCAGCTGCCATGTGGCGCCAGCCCGGCCAGGAACATGATCTGCTTGTAAGTCAATTGACGGGAAGACCCCGGCATGACCTTTTCCATATACATGACGTATTGATGATACAGCACCCAGGTCTGGGCGCTCAGGCAAGGCGTGGCGTCGGGTATGTCGCGTACGAGCAAATGTGGACCCTTTTCGCTCAGCAACAGGTGCGCGGCCAGTGCTGCGGGGGCTGGGTGGAGCCCGGCCAGGCTGCTGTCGATGTACTGGCGTATGAACGGCACGTGCTCACCCCAGAAGTAATCGTCGTGCCAGTCGACCAGATTGATCCGGTTCGGGTACGCATCGGGCTCGGGGTCCAGGCTCAGGATCAGCGCTGCCAGTATCAGTGCACTGCGGCTGCCACTTTCCGTGCGCTCGCCGGCGTGGCCGCCATGCCAGTGCAGGGCGCTCGACAAAGCGTCTGCCAGTTGCTGGGCCAAGGGTGTTGCGAGCAGGCGGACCATGAGGAAATCCGCTTCCACCCGTACGTCGGCCACCGACTTGCCGGTGACGATGGGCTGGGCGAGGTACGCGAACAGCGGCACGTCCTGGTCGGCCGTGAAGCGCTCGATGATGCGCATAATCTGCGTGCGCTGGAGCACCGACAGTTTCCAGGCTGAGGGTTGTGAACCAGACAGTGGCTTGAGCGCTCGCCAGTAGTGGCCCTGACGCGCCGGCAGCGGTTGGCTGACGCTCAGTTGTTGCAACGTCAGACGTGCCTCGTGCAGTGTGTGGGGGCGCGCAAGGTGATAGAGCCTCAGTGCCTGGCTGAGCGTCACCTTGAAATGACTGCGCAAGTACCCGCCTGTCTTGGCGGCTACCAGCTTCAGGCGCGACACCAGAGGGGCAAGTTCAACATTGCTCATCACTGGGTCGGTCAGGGTTTTCCAGGTGCCGTCCAGGCCATTGGCGCCAACGCTACCCTCGGCAGTGAGCAATACGTGGCTGGCAGGGTCGACGCGTTCCCGGGTGCGGATGGCCAGGAAGTCAGGGTGGTCGGTCAGCACGTGGATCTGGGCGTAGGCTTTTTTAACGGTTGCCTGGAGTGTGTCCGGGTCAACGCTGGCGTCTACCTCAAACCGATCGGCATCATTCAGGTTCCCGCCAGCGATCACCGTCGACAAGGCGTTGCGCAGCACGTGGCGATCATTGAGCAGGCCGATGTACTGCCGATAGCGATACAACTCGCCGAACGACCGGGCACTGTTCAATATCACCGGCACCGCAGGCGCCGGCCAGTCGCGCAGTCGTTGGCTCAGGAGGCTGACCTCCGTCTTGCTGAGCGGGCACTCGATGGCATACGCCTGCAAAGCCCCGGCCATACTGATGCGCTGGTCGGTATAGACATGGCTGCCCAGTTGTTCGCCAAGTGTGGCCAACCGGTTCCAACGCTCATCGGATGCCTTTGACACCAAAGTATTTATTTCGCGCCCGCTGTCCGGGCTCAGCACACACAACACTTGCCGCTGGTAATCGAAGTAAGCGGGCGCGGGGGCGTCGTCCGTGCTGCCCAGGTCGTGGCTATTGATGATCGCCTGCAACAGGCCAGCCGCCTCCTTGAGGTTTCTGGACAATCGCGAATCGGATGTCAGAGACAGCACGGTGCGGTAGATGTCCAGCGCGTCAAAGCTGTTCTCATCCTTGGCCAGCGGTTGCAGGGCCTCTGCCAACTGCCGATAGTCGAGCATCTGCTGGCCCAACTCGGCGTAGCTCATCGACTTGCTGCGCCCGTTATCGTCAAAGCCGGGAAAGCCCTTCAAGGCGTCGAGTTCTTCGACAATGGTCTGCGCCTGCAGGCGGTTGGCAGGCATCGGCAAGCCATGGAATGCCAGCGTCAGGTTCAAGGGGAATGTGCGTACGCCGGTGGGCGGTTCAGGTTCGATATACGGCATGCCCAGCTCTGTCGGGTCCACCAGTTGGCTGATGTAGATGATCGGGTTGGCCAGCGTCCACCAGGCGGACGCGTCGGCCAGGGTGTAGACCCTGGGCTGCCCGTGGGCCGCCACGCTGAGTCGGCTGTTGTGCACGCGTAGCGTGGCCAGATCAAACCCTTGGGCCTTGGCCCAGTCAATGAAGTCTTTCTGATTGATGGCCTTGCAAAAGACTTCGCACCATTGGCCCAACTGCGAATGCTGGACCATTGGCACGGGATGCGTGGGAGGCGGTAATGATTGGTTCGAGGCGATGGCCAGGAGGCGGTTCAAGTGGGCGATCAGGGTTGTGTCGCCTTCGCTGCGCAGGGATTGGCGTTCGTTCAGGTAGCCGATAGAAGGGCTGACACTGAGTGGCAGCGGCGTGTCGCCGGGCAGGCTGTCCCAGGTCAGGGCGAGGGCGTGGATGTCATCCATGAGAGCTGTTCCGGTTGATGAAACCCCGGATGATCAGCCGCGAGGATAGGGCATTTGTAGCAGGTGTTTCCTGCAAGTCCGTGGCTTGCGTCAGCCACGGCGGCAAGGTTCAGGCCTGCGGGCGGCAAGCCTCCTCTCAGATTTTTTTCAAAGTTGTGTCAGGCGGGAACCAGGAAAGCGGCTTCCAGCAACTGGCGGGTATAGGCATGTTGCGGATCCGCAAAGATCGCCTGCGCATCCCCTTGCTCCACCACCTGCCCATGCTTGACCACCATCAACTGGTGACTCAGCGCCTTCACCACCGCCAAGTCATGGCTGATGAACAGGTAGGTCAGGTTGTACTTGGCCTGCAGGCTGCGCAGCAGTTCCACCACCTGGCGTTGCACCGTGCGGTCGAGGGCCGAGGTGGGCTCGTCGAGCAGGATCAGGCGTGGCTTGAGCACCAGCGCGCGGGCGATGGCAATGCGTTGTCGCTGCCCGCCGGAGAACTCGTGGGGGTAGCGATGCCGGGATTCCGGGTCCAGGCCCACTTCCTTGAGCGCCGCGATAATCGCCGCTTCCTGTTCGGCCGGCGTGCCCATCTTGTGGATGCGCAAGCCTTCGCCGACGATCTCGCTGACGCACATGCGCGGGCTCAGGCTGCCGAACGGGTCCTGGAACACCACCTGCATTTCCCGGCGCAACGGGCGTACCTGTTGTTGGCTGAGCTTGTCCAGTTGCTGGCCTTCGAAACGAATACCGCCCTTGCTCGCGATCAACCGCAGGATCGCCAGGCCCAGGGTGGACTTGCCCGAGCCGCTTTCACCGACGATGCCCAGGGTCTGCCCTTGGGGCAGACTGAAGTTTATACCGTCCACCGCCTTGACGTAGTCAACGGTGTTGCGCAAAAAGCCCTTCTTGATCGGGAACCACACTTTCAGGTCATCGACCTCCAGCAACGGTGGGCCAACATCGTTGGTCGCCGGGCCGCCGCTGGGTTCTGCCGCCAACAACTCCTGGGTGTACGGGTGCCGGGGTGACTGGAACAGCGTCTCGCACTCCGCCTGCTCGACGATGCAACCCTTTTGCATCACGCACACGCGGTGGGCAATCCGGCGCACCAGGTTGAGGTCATGGCTGATCAGCAACAGCGCCATGCCCAGGCGCGCCTGCAGTTCCTTGAGCAATTCCAGAATCTTCAATTGCACCGTCACGTCGAGCGCCGTGGTCGGCTCATCGGCGATCAGCAATTCGGGCTCATTGGCCAGGGCCATGGCGATCATCACCCGCTGGCGCTGACCGCCGGACAGTTCATGGGGCAGGGCCTTGAGGCGCTTGTGCGGCTCGGGAATACCCACCAGCTCCAGCAGCTCCAGGGTGCGCTGGGTGGCGACCTTGCCTTGCAACCCTTTGTGCAGGCCCAGCACTTCGTTGATCTGCTTCTCGATGGTGTGCAGCGGGTTCAAGGAGGTCATCGGCTCCTGGAAGATCATCGCAATGCGGTTGCCGCGAATGTGGCGGATGGTTTTTTCCTTGAGGGTCAGCAGGTCCTGGCCGGCATACTCGATGGTGCCGGAGGGATGGCGTGCCAGTGGGTAGGGCAGCAGGCGCAGGATCGAGTGGGCGGTCACCGATTTGCCCGAGCCGCTTTCACCCACCAGTGCGATGGTTTCACCGCGCTTGATATCGAAGCTGACATGGTTCACCACGCGGTGGTGGTGTTCGCCCGTGACGAACTCGACGCAGAGGTCGCGGATTTCGATCAGATTGTCCTGATTCATCTCATTTCCTCGGGTCGAAGGCATCGCGAGCGGACTCGCCGATAAACACCAGCAAACTCAACATGAT
>Ga0105251_10001279_pt1 | contig 21733 bp, 22 predicted proteins | sample KBSS64metaG_FD_80424 | JGI IMG/M metagenome (GOLD analysis project Ga0105251, IMG submission 80424) | Switchgrass rhizosphere microbial communities from Kellogg Biological Station, Michigan, USA - KBS S6-4 metaG | ecosystem: Host-associated > Plants > Roots > Rhizosphere > Soil | place...
CAACGCGAGCGCCTTCGCCTGACGGCGCACGTCCGGCATGCGCGCATGCACGCCGATGCAGTAGCGCACGTTCGCCTCGCGCAGCGCGCGGATGAAGCGTGGCGTGAGCATGACCGCGTCGCGGATCTCGACCGCGTAGCAAGACTCGCCTTCGAGCGGCGGCAGCGCTTGCAGAAACGCCGATAGCCGTTCGATGAAACTGGCCGGATCGACGATCATCGCTTCGGGCAGCGGCGAGAACTGGAACACGAGCGCGCCTGCTTTCGCGCCGAGACCGCCGATGCATGGCGTCACGAATTCATCGATGGCAATCTGCGCGTTCAGAAACGCAGGGTTTTCCGCGTCCGGCGTGCCGCGCTCCCCGCGGATGAAGGCATCGGTGACGGAGGCGGGCGCCTTGACGATGAAGCGGAAGTGCGCCGGCACCTGCGATGCGTAGCGCGCGTATTCAGCGAGCGACAGCGGCGCGTAGAACGAGCGGTCGATCGACACGCTTTTCAGGAGCGGATGCGCGCCGTAGGCGCTGAGACCGTCGCGGGAAAGCTTCGTGTTCGAGTACTCGTCGCCATAGACGATGCCGCGCCATCCCGGAAACGACCATGTCGATGTGCCGAGATGGATTGCATCCGGCAGGCGCTTCGCGAGGGCTTCGAGTTCGGGCTGCAAGGGCGCGGGCAGCACGCCGCACGGCTTTGGCGGCTTTCGTGCCTCCGCAGGCTCCGCCGAAGCAGCGTTTGCAGGCACGCCGAAAAGATCGAACTGATCTTCCGGCTCCCCCGCTTCGATATGCATTGATTCGCGGTTCAGAGCGCCTTCTCGTAGATATACCGCCGCGACCACGGCAGCGTCTTCGCGCTTCGCCCCGCCTTGCGGCAGATCACCTGATAGATCGACACGTCGTCGTTCTCGAACGCATACGCGCAGCCCGCGAGGTACACGCGCCAGATGCGGAAGTGCTCATCGTCGACGAGCTTCTTCGCTTTCTCCGCGTTTTCCTCGAACCTGTCGGCCCAGATGTCGAGCGTATGCGCGTAGTGCCGCCGCAGGCTTTCGACGTCGATCGCTTCCAGCCCGCCGCGCTGCATGCTTTCGAGCGCGAGGCTGATGTGCGGCAGCTCGCCGTCGGGGAACACGTATTTGTCGATGAACTCGCCGCCGCCGAGCGAAGTCTCGCCGCTGTCGGCATCCGACGACGTGATGCCGTGATTCATCGCGATGCCGTCATCGACGAGCAGATCGCGGATTCTCGCGAAGTATCCCGCAAGATTCTTGCGCCCGACATGCTCGAACATGCCGACGCTCGTAATGCGGTCGAACTGCCCCGGGATGTCGCGATAGTCCTGCAGGCGAATCTCGATTCGATCTTCGAGCCCCGCCGCCTTGACGCGCTCGGTCGCGAGCTTGAACTGGTTCTCGGAGAGCGTGACACCTACGCATTTCGCGCCGAACTTCTGCGCCGCGCGGATCACGAGCGCGCCCCAGCCGCAGCCGATATCGAGGAGACGATGACCCGGCTGAAGCTGAATCTTCGTGAGGATGTGGTCGATTTTCTTGAGCTGCGCGGTGTCGATGTCTTCGTCGCCGTTCTCGAAGTACGCGCACGAATAGACCATGTTCTTGTCGAGCCACAGTGCATAAAACTCGTTCGACACATCGTAGTGGTACTGAATGGCCTTCTTGTCCGACGTCTTCGAGTGATTGAAGTAGCGCCGCACGCGGGCGAGCTTGCTTGCGCTCGTCACCGTGTTCTTCGCGAGCGAATAGCCGATGTTGATGATGTCGGACAGCTTGCCCTCGATATCGATCTTGCCCTTGACGTAGGCTTCGCCGAGATTGTCGAGACTCGGTTCGAGCAGATAAGGCAGCGCGGTCGCGCTCTTCACGTGCAGCGTCACCCGAGGAGCGGCGAACTGGCCGAAATCGTGCTGCTGGCCATCCCAGAGCACGAGCCGCGCAGGCAAATTGGCCCGGTCGCGCACTTCCTCAACCCACTGCGTCAGCTTCTTCTCCCAGAACATGCTTGTTTCTCCGCGCTAAAGAAAATCAAGGGAAGGCTCCCGCCTTCATGTTCGTTGCCGTTGCGATCTCGGTTGCTGCCAGTGCTCGCGTTACGGCGCGAGTCTCATGATTCGCCACGGCGCGCCCGCGTCATCACGCGTATAGACGATGCGATCGTGAAGGCGCGACGGGCGTCCCTGCCAGAATTCGATGGTATCGGGCACGAGGCGATAGCCGCCCCAGTGCGGCGGGCGCGGCGGCGCGTCGCCGTATCTGGCCACCATCTCGCGTTCGCGCGCTTCCAGCGCCTCGCGGCTTTCGAGCGGCTGGCTCTGATCCGATGCCCACGCGCCGATGCGCGAGCCGAGCGGACGCGACGCGTAATACGCATCGCTCTCCTCATCGCTCGTCTTTTCGACGCGGCCCTCGATGCGCACTTGGCGCTCGAGCTCGATCCAGTGGAACAGCAGGCTCGCCGCGGGATTGGCGGCGATCTCGCGGCCCTTGCGGCTATCGTAATTGGTAAAAAAAACAAATCCGCGCTCATCGGCGCCCTTGATGAGCACGATGCGGGCGGACGGACGACCTTGCGAATCGACGGTCGCAAGTGTCATGGCATTCGGTTCGGGCAGTTTCGCATCGAGCGCCTGGGCGAACCAGGTGTGAAACTGGTTCACCGGGTTCGGGTCGACGTCGGTGGCATCGAGCGCGCCGCGCGAATAATTTTTGCGAAGGTCTGCGAGAGTCGTCATTTTTATGCAAGCGCTACAGTCGGGTCAGTATAGCCAAGGTGAAACGATCTTGCCCTGATTAACCCCTGGACCTGTTGCGTGCCGGCGGGTGCGGCGCTTGCAGCTATCACGTCCAAGGTTTCGATAAGGCAGAATACGCAATCCGCCCGCATTTTGCATGATCGAGCGCACAGGTTTGCGCACTCGACAGCCGCCTGTAAGCCTTGATTGACGCCGCACAACGGGCGCCGCATTTTGCGAGCTTTTAGCTTGCTTTCAACGTACCCGGCCTTATCGACGCACGCCATGAACGCTTCAACCGAAACTGCTCTCACACCGACCGCCGCATACGCCGCCGACCGCGACCGACGCTTCGGCGGCATCGCGCGTCTGTACGGCGCGCCCGCGCTCGCCGCGTTCGAAAGGGCGCATGTCGCGGTGATCGGCATCGGCGGCGTCGGCTCGTGGGTCGCCGAGGCGCTCGCGCGCAGTGCTGTCGGAAAGCTGACGCTGATCGATCTCGACAATGTCGCCGAAAGCAACACGAATCGGCAGATTCACGCGCTCGACGGCAACTACGGCAAGGCGAAAGTCACGGCGATGGCCGAGCGCATCAAGCTGATCGATCCGGCCTGCGACGTGCGGCAGATCGAGGACTTCGTCGAGCCCGGCAATTTCGAGGCGACGCTCGGCAGCGGCTTCGACTATGTCGTCGATGCGATCGACAGCGTGCGCACCAAAACCGCGCTCATCGCGTGGTGCGTGGCGCGCAGGCAGGCGCTCATCACCGTCGGCGGCGCGGGCGGGCAACTGGACCCGACGCGCATTCGCATCGACGATCTCGCGCTCACCATTCAGGACCCGCTGTTGTCCAAAGTACGCGGCCAGTTGCGCAAGCTGCACGGTTTTCCGCGGGGACCGAAGGCGCGTTTCAAGGTGAGCGCGGTGTATTCGGACGAACCGCTGATCTATCCGGAAGCGCCCGCGTGCGATATCAGCGAAGGCGCCGAGCATCTCGAAACCGGCGCGGGCTATTCCGGGCCGGTCGGTCTCAATTGCGCGGGCTTCGGATCGAGCGTCTGCGTGACGGCGAGCTTCGGCTTCGCTGCCGCCGCGCATGTGCTGCGCGATCTGGCGAAGCGCGCGGCCTGAAACGAAAAACGGCCAGCTTTAATAGCTGGCCGTTCTTCGTTGAAGCCGACGATCAGTTGATCGCCGCGCTCAGCTTGCGCCGCCATTGCGACACGAGATCCGGCTGATTCGCGGCGAGCTCGAACACCGAAAGCATCGTCTTGCGGCCAACATCGTCCATGAAGGCACGATCGCGCACGACGATCGCGAGCAGATGCTCCAGCGCCCCGCCGTAATCGCGGCCCGCGATCAGGCGATTGGCGAGCGCGAAGCGTGCTTCGAGATCGTCGGGGTTCGCGTTGACCGCGTCGATGAGCGCGTCGGCGGGCGGCAGATCCGCTGCTGCATCGGCGGCGTCGAGTTCGGTCTTCAGCGCGTTGTAACGTGCATCGATGCCTTGCGTCGTCTTCGGCGATAGCAGCTTGTCCTCTTCCTTCGCCTCGTCGATGCGGCGTTCCGCGATCAGCCATTCGATCAGGTCGAGGCGTGCGTCGTCGTAACCGGGATCGAGCGCGAGCGCGGCCTTGATCGTGTCGATCGCTTCCTTGCGCCTGCCCGCGGCCCATGCAGTTTGCGCGGCGTGACGCTCGGCGTCGGCGCCTTCAGGCACGAGCCGGTCGAGGAATGCACGCAACTGGCCTTCCGGCAGAACGCCGATGAACTGATCGACCGGGCGGCCCTCCGCGAACGCGACCACGTGCGGAATACTGCGCACCTGAAAGTGCGCGGCGAGCTCCTGATTTTCGTCGACGTTCACCTTGACGAGCTTCCACTTTCCCGCGGCGTCGGCTTCGAGTTTCTCCAGCATCGGCCCGAGTGTCTTGCACGGGCCGCACCAGGGCGCCCAGAAATCAACGAGAACGGGCGCGAGCATCGACGCGTTGATGACGTCGTGCTCGAAGGTGGCGAGGGTCGTATCCATGCGTTTCTCCTAATGCTTGCGGTCTATCCCAATCAGTTAGGGACGATCCGCGTGACTCTCAAGCGCGCACGCAGGCCTCATGCCTCGGGCGCGCGATTTTCCCGGCGCTGTGGCGGCAGCGGAATGAACTCGGTCTCGCCGGGCACGTGTCCCATGCGCTGCTCGCTCCATGCGAGCTTGGCCGCGTCGATCTTCTCGCGCGAGCTGGACACGAAGTTCCATTCGATGAAGCGCGAGCCGTCGAGCGGCGCGCCGCCGAGCAGCATCGCGACCGCGCCGCTCCTGCTGTGCAGCTTCACGTCCGCGCCCGGCGTGAGCACGGCCATCTGCTGTTCGGGCAGCGATTCGGCGTCGATCGACAAATCGCCGCTCACGAGATAGACGCCGCGTTCCTCGTGCTCGGTGTCGAGCGTGATCGCGCTGCCGGCCGCGAACTGCGCGGCGACATAGAGCGTCGGCGAGAACGTGCGAGTGGGCGCTTTTGCGCCGAACGCCGTGCCCGCGATCACGCGCAGCGTGACGCCGTCGCGCTCGATTTGCGGCAGCGCGGACGCCGCGTGATGCTCGAAGGCAGGCTCGATGTCCTCGCTCGCCACCGGCATCGCGACCCACGTCTGGATGCCGTGCATCGTCTGGCCGGAGGCGCGTTCTTCATCGGGCGTGCGTTCGGAATGGACGATGCCGCGGCCCGCGGTCATCCAGTTCACGTCGCCGGGCACGATCTTCTGCACCGAACCGACGCTGTCGCGATGCATGATCGCGCCGTCGAACAGATACGTGACCGTCGCCAGTCCGATATGCGGATGCGGGCGCACATCGAGTCCCTTGCCGGGCACGAGCGTTGCGGGACCGATGTGGTCGAAAAAAATGAAGGGTCCGACGGTGCGCGCCGCGAGCGCGGGCAGGACGCGCCGCACCATGAGGCCGCCGACGTCGTGTTCGTGGGGCTTGAGCAATGCACGGATCGGCGAAGGCATGGCAGGTTCCGATGGGAAGATCGCGCGCCGGAATGGCGCGTGTCTGAGTCGATTCTACCGGCCGATGCCGCGCGGCGCAGACGTGCCGCCGAGGCTCTCGTTTTTTACGTCGCCGCGCTTTTCAGTACGCGTGCGGCTTCACGCAACTTCCGCAACCTCGATAGGAGCTTCGCCATGAGCAAGAACAAACTGTTGATCGCCATTACCACGGGTCTTCTCACCGCCACCGCCGCGACAGGTGCATTCGCGCAAACTTCGTCGGGCAATTCGTCGGCGGCGATGGGCAACGATACCGCTGGCGCGGCCACCGACAATTCGGCGGCCCCCACGACACATAAGAAGCACAAGATGCACAAGCAATCGGCGCATACGTCGACCAAAAAAACGCCCGCCGCGGAAACCGGCAATGACTCCGGGACGGAAACAGGGCAGAGCAAGTAAGGACCCGTTCCGACACTCCGAGGAAAGCGCTCGCGCCGTTTGCCCGGCGCGGGCGCTTTTTTGCGTCCTTCGTCGCGCCGCGCAGCTTTTGACAAGCCTGCCGCCACACGCTCCGCTACACTTTACGGCTCGCCAACGACGCACATGAGACGGGGGAAGGGTGATGTCGCCTAAGGATTTGCTGATCGCATCGGTGGTCATTGTCGCGTGGGGCGTCAATTTCGTCGTCATCAAACTTGGCTTGCACGGTGTGCCGCCGATGCTGCTCGGCGCGCTGCGCTTCGCGCTCGCCGCCGTGCCGGTGGTCTTCGTAAAACGCCCGCAAATACCGCTGCGCTGGCTGTTCGCCTACAGCCTCACCATTTCCCTCGGGCAATTCGCACTGCTCTTCTACGGCATGTATGTGGGGATGCCGGCGGGACTCGCGTCGCTCGTCTTACAGGCGCAGGCGTTTTTCACGCTCATTTTCGCGTCGATGTTTCTCGGCGAGCGCATCCGCGCGGCGAACGTCGCCGGACTCGTGATCGCGGCGGCGGGGCTCGCGCTGATCGGCATGCGCGGTGGCCAGGCGATGACTCTCGCCGGTTTTCTCTTCACGCTCGCCGCTTCCGCGATGTGGGCGCTCGGCAATGTCGCGACGAAGCGCATGGGCAAGGTCGATCTGCTATCGCTCGTCGTGTGGGGCAGCCTGATTCCGCCGCTGCCGTTCCTCGCGCTCTCGCTGATCTTCGAAGGGCCGGCGCGCATCGAGGCGAGTCTCGCGTCCATCCCGCTCGTTTCCGTGTTCGCGATTCTCTACCTCGCGTTCATCGCGACGATCGTCGGTTACAGCCTGTGGGGGAAGTTGCTCGCGCGCTACCCGGCGGGAAGCGTTGCGCCGTTTTCGCTGCTCGTTCCGGTGATCGGGCTCGCGTCGGCCGCGGTGTTTCTCGGCGAGGGCCTGAGCGCCGCGCAAGTGGTCGGCGCGGCGCTCGTGATGGCGGGACTGGTGGTGAACGTGTTCGGCGCCCGGCTCGTCCAGCGCCTCTTGCCGGCGCGCTGAACGGAGCAGGGCACGCGTGTTACGTCATGCGGCTCTTCGCGAGCGGCGGATTCGCCGCGAAGTAGCGCTTGATGCCCTTCATGATCGCGTTGGCCATCTTGTCGCGATAGGCGTCGTCGTTCAGGCGCGTTTCCTCGTCCGGGTTGCTGATGAACGCGGTCTCGACCAGGATCGACGGAATGTCCGGCGCCTTCAGCACGGCGAAACCGGCCTGTTCGACCGAGCCCTTGTGCAACTTGTTGATGCCGCCGATCTCATTCAGCACGAAGCTGCCGTAGCGCATCGAGTCGCGGATCTGCGCGGTCGTCGACATGTCGAAGAGCGCGCGGTTGACGCTCGCGTCCTGCGACTTCACGTTGATGCCGCCGACCTGATCCGACGAGTTCTCCTTGGCCGCCATCCAGCGCGCGGCCGCGCTCGACGCGCCATGCTCCGACAACGCGAACACGGACGAGCCGCGGGCGTCCGGTGAGGTGAACGCATCCGCGTGAATCGACACGAACAGGTCGGCAGAGACGCGCTGCGCCTTCTGCACGCGCACGTTGAGCGGCACGAAGAAGTCGGCGTCGCGGGTCATCATCGCGCGCATGTTGGGCTGGGCGTCGATCTTCGCGCGCAGCTTCTTCGCGATGTCGAGCGCAATGTGCTTCTCGTACGTGCCCTGGCCGCCGATCGCGCCGGGGTCCTCGCCGCCGTGACCCGGATCGATCGCGACGGTGAGCAGGCGCGTCGTGCCGGTGCCCTGCTTGGGCGCCGAGAAAGTGTATTGATCGTTGTCGTCGTCCTTCTGGGCGATGACCGGCGGCGACGGAACGCGCGGCTTGGCGGCGGGCTTCGGCGCGGGCGGCGCGAGCGGCGCGGACGGTGCGGTTCCTGCCGGCGCATCGTTCTGCGCGTACTTCTGGAAGAACTCGTCGGTGGAATCGGGCGTCGTCGGTTTCTGCGGCGTGGCCGGGCCGGCGAGCGTGGCGGGCGGCGGCGCGGACGGATTGGGATTCGCGCGGTCGAGCGCCTCCTGCTTGCGCTCGGTCTGGGCGAGCAGTTCCATCAATGGATCGGGCGCGACGGCAGGATACAGGTCGAACACGAGCCGGTATTTATAGCTGCCGATGGGACCCAGGGTGAACACCTGCGGCTTCACCGATCCTTTCAGGTCGAACACCATGCGCACGACATGCGGCTGATACTGCCCGATGCGCACTGCCTGAATCTGCGGATCGTTCGGCGTGATCTTTGAGACGAGATCCCGCAGCGACTGATCGAGGTCGATGCCGGAGAGATCGACGACGAGCCGGTCCGGTCCCTGCAAGAGCTGGTTGGCGTTCTGGAGCGGCTGGTCCGATTCGATCGTCACACGGGTGTAATCGCGCGCGGGCCATACACGCACGCCGAGCACGCTGCTTGCGTGCGCGAGCTTCGGTCCGACGAGCGCGAGCGCGAGCGTCGACGCGCCTGCGCGCAGCACCTGGCGGCGGCGCCAGTTGTGCGGCGCGTGGGCCGCAGCTTCGATCGAATGAAATGGCTTGATCAACATCTTTCGAGACATGACTTTCCTGTTTCGCTGAACGCCCGCGCGGTCAGCACGCGGCCTTCTTCTTCGTTCGAATTGCACGGCGAGCCGTGCTCGCCCGGCAGCGATAGCTGGAACACGAGGTCCGGCACACCGAGCAGGCCGCCCGCCTGTTGCGGCCACTCGACGAGGCACAGCGCGCCCGCATCGAAATATTCGCGGAAGCCGGCATCGGCCCATTCGGCCGGATCGGCGAAGCGATAGAGATCGAAGTGATAAACGTCGAGCGGGCCGCTTTCGATGACGAGCGAGTACGGTTCGACGAGCGTATAGGTCGGGCTCTTCACGCGGCCGGCGTGGCCGAGCGCGCGCAGTGTGGCGCGCACGAGCGTGGTCTTGCCCGCGCCCAGGTCCCCGATCAACTGGACCTGCAGACCGTGGAATCGTTCAGACGAAGTCCGCGATGCAAAGAGGCGCGTGGTATCGATGGCGTGCGCGAAGCGTTCTCCGAAGGCGAGCGTCGCGGCTTCGTCGCGCAGGTCGAAGCGGCGTTCGAGAAGCGCGGGAGGAAGGTCTTGCGTCGTTCGTGCGGGGCTTTCGGGCATTGCTCGTAAAATGTCGTGATGAACCGATTGCCGGAACATTCCGTTGAAGTCACGACCGCGTCCTGCGACGCTGCCGCTGAAGCTGTTTCAGAGCCTCGCGTTTTCGATATCGATGAAAACGCGCTGGCGGAACTCGCGCAACGCATCAAGGTGTGGGGGCGCGAGCTGGGGTTCGGTGCGGTCGGCATCAGCGATATCGACCTGGCGGATGCCGAGAAAGGCCTCACTGATTGGCTCGAAGCAGGCTATCACGGCGAAATGAATTATATGGCCATACATGGGATGAAACGCGCAAGACCGGCCGAGCTTGTGGCCGGAACGCGACGCGTCATCACCGTGCGCATGGCCTATCTGCCGGCGCAAACGCTCGCGAAAACCGGCGATGAAAGTGTCGCGACAGCCGATGGTCAGAAGAACGACTGGCGCGCGATCGAATGGTCGAGGCTCGCGAAGCCATCGCAGGCGATGGTCTCCATCTATGCGCGCGGCCGCGACTATCACAAGGTCATGCGCAATCGCCTTCAGCAACTGGCCGAGCGCATCGAGAAGGAAATCGGGCCGTTCGGGCATCGCGCGTTCACGGATTCCGCGCCGGTGCTGGAAGTCGCGCTCGCGCAGCAGGCGGGCAACGGCTGGCGCGGCAAGCATACGCTGCTGCTCGATCGCGATGCCGGCTCGCTCTTCTTTCTCGGCGAGATCTTCGTCGATGTCCCGTTGCCCGTCGATCCGCATCCCGAGCGCGAGGGCGCGCATTGCGGGCAGTGCACGCGCTGCATCGGCGCATGTCCGACGGGCGCGATCGTCGCGCCGTATCGCGTGGATGCGCGGCGCTGCATCTCGTATCTGACGATCGAACTGCACGGCAGCATCCCCGAAGACATGCGTCCGCTGATCGGCAATCGCGTCTATGGCTGCGACGACTGCCAGCTCGTGTGTCCGTGGAACAAGTTCGCGCAGGCCGCGCCCGTCGCGGATTTCGACGTGCGGCATGGGCTCGATCGCGCGACGCTCGTCGAACTGTTTGCATGGAGCGCCGCGGATTTCGACACGCGCATGCAGGGCAGCGCGATCCGGCGCATCGGGCATGAGCGCTGGCTGCGCAACATCGCGGTCGCGATGGGCAATGCGTTGCGCGCGTCCGGGCTGGATGCGGGCGAACGCCAGGCAATCGTCGACGCATTGGAAGCGCGTGAGGACGATCCGTCCGAACTCGTCCGCGAACACGTTCGGTGGGCACTGGAGCAATCATGACGAGCATCCCGTTCGATGCCGTGATCGACGCGCCGTTCGGCAAAGTGGGCATTCGCGCCGATGCGCAGTCGGTGCGCGAGATCGTGTATCTGCCCGGCGATGTCGACATCATCGAGCCGCGAACGCCGCTCGCCCAGGAAGCCGCCGCGCAGATCCGCCGCTACTTCGACACGCCGTCGATGCATTTCGACCTCCCGCTCGCGATCCGCGGCACCGTGTTTCAGCAGCGTGTATGGCAGGGCATCGGCGCCATCCCGGCCGGGCATGTCTGGACCTACGGCCAGCTCGCGCGCGAGATCGGCAGCGTGCCTCGCGCGGTAGGGCAGGCGTGCGGCTCCAATCCGCTGCCGATCGTGATACCGTGCCACCGGGTAGTGGCATCGGGCGGGATCGGCGGCTTCGCGCATCATCCCGGCGACGGTTTTTATCGCAACGTGAAGCGCTGGCTGCTGGCGCATGAAGGTGTACGGATCGCATGACGAGCGCAACGACCGAAGCAATACAAAAACCGGAACTGACCGCGAGTCAGGGCGCGATCGATCTCTTTTGCGATGCGCTCTGGCTCGAACACGGGCTCGCGAAAAACTCGCTCGAAGCGTACCGGCGCGATCTCAAGCTGTTCGCCGAATGGCTCGGCACGACGCGCGGCGCATCGATCGATGCCGTCACCGAAGCCGACATGAACGGCTACATGGCCGCGCGCCGCGGCGACAAGGCGACGTCCGCGAACCGGCGCCTGTCCGTCTTTCGACGCTACTACGCGTGGGCGCTGCGCGAGCACCGCGTGTCCTCCGATCCGACGCTGAAGCTCCGTTCGGCCAAGCAGCCTCCGCGCTTTCCTTCGACGCTCAACGAGGCGCAAGTCGAAGCGCTGCTCGGCGCGCCCGACGTCGAGACTCCGCTCGGCCTGCGCGATCGCACGATGCTCGAGCTGATGTACGCGAGCGGTCTGCGCGTGACCGAACTCGTGACGCTGAAAACGGTCGAGGTCGGCTTGAACGAAGGTGTCGTGCGCGTGATGGGCAAAGGCTCGAAGGAGCGCCTGATCCCGTTCGGCGAGACGGCGCACGCCTGGCTCGAACGCTATCTGCGCGAAGCGCGTGCGGCGCTGCTCGGCGCGCGTTCCGCCGATGCGCTTTTCGTGACCGCGCGCGGCGAAGGCATGACGCGTCAGCAGTTCTGGAACATCATCAAGCGCCATGCGTTGAAGGGCGGTGTGCATGCGCCGCTCTCGCCGCACACGCTGCGTCACGCGTTCGCGACGCATCTGCTCAATCACGGCGCGGATTTGCGCGTCGTGCAATTGCTGCTCGGCCACTCGGACATCTCGACGACGCAGATCTACACGCACGTCGCGCGCGAGCGTTTGCAGAAGCTGCATCGCGAGCATCATCCGCGCGGATAAATCGCTTCATTGTCGAACGATCGTGCCACGGCGGCACGCTGCTGAACACTCGGCCGAATGGCCAATGGTGAGGCGGGAAACACGCCGCTACAATGCGTCCATGTCGAAAGCCAAACATGTGTCCGAAACGCCTGCGACCCAATTTCTGCGCCGTCACAAGGTCGAGTTCGGCGAGCATCCCTACGATTACGTCGAGCACGGCGGCACGGAGGAATCCGCGCGGCAACTGGGCGTGGACGAGCATCGCGTCGTCAAGACGCTCGTGATGGAGGACGAGCACGCGAAGCCGCTCATCGTCCTCATGCACGGCGACCGCACCGTGTCCACGAAGAACCTCGCGCGGCAAACGGGCGCGAAGCGCATCGAGCCGTGCAAGCCGGAAGTGGCGAACCGGCATTCGGGTTTCCTCGTGGGCGGCACGTCGCCGTTCGGCACGAAGAAAGCGATGCCGGTGTACGTCGAATCGAGCATTCTGGAGCTCGACCGGATCTACCTGAACGGCGGGCGGCGCGGCTATCTCGTGAGCCTGAAGCCGTCCGTTCTGACCGAATTGCTCGACGCAAAGCCCGTGCAGTGCGCGAGCGTCGATTAGAATGCGTTCCGCTCTCGCCACAACTGAAAAGACACCATGATTTTTCTGATCGTCGCCGTCGTGTCCTATTTGATCGGCTCGATTTCATTCGCCGTCGTCGTGAGTCACGCGATGGGACTGGCCGATCCTCGCTCGTACGGCTCGGGCAATCCCGGCGCGACCAATGTGCTGCGCACCGGCAACAAGAAGGCCGCGATCCTCACGTTGATCGGCGACGCGTTCAAGGGCTGGCTGCCCGTGTGGATCGTCGCGAACTTCGGCGCGAGCTTCGGCTGGGACAGCGCCGGCATCAACACGGCCACGGCGCTCGCGGCCATTGCGGTCTTCCTCGGGCATCTGTACCCGGTTTTCTTCCGATTTCAGGGCGGCAAGGGCGTCGCGACGGCGGCCGGCGTGCTGCTCGCGATCCATCCGGCGCTCGGTATCGCGACGCTGCTCACCTGGCTGATCATCGCGTTCTTCTTCCGCTATTCGTCGCTGGCGGCGCTCGTCGCGGCCGTGTTCGCGCCGTTCTTTCAGGTATTCCTGTTCGGACCGAGCCGCATCTCGCTCGCCGTCCTCGCAATGAGTCTGCTGCTCATCTGGCGGCATCGCGCCAATATCTCGAAGTTGCTGGCGGGGAAGGAAAGCCGCATCGGCGAAAAGAAGGAAGCGGCGCAAGCGCCCGAATAAGCAAAAAGCCGTTCCGGCGCGAACCGGAACGGCTTTTTCACTTCTGAAGCGGCAACGAATCAGTCGCGGAAGTTGTTGAAGTCGAGCGGCGTGTCCGTGACTTCCTTCTTCAGCAGCGCGATGGCGCTCTGCAGGTCGTCGCGCTTCGTGCCTTGCACGCGCACGGCATCGCCCTGAATGCTCGCCTGAACCTTGATCTTGCTGTCCTTCACGATCTTGACGATTTTTTTCGCCAGATCGCCCGACACGCCTTTCTTTACCGTGACGACTTGCTTCAGCTTGTCGCCGCCGATCTTCTCCTGCTTGCCGTAGTCGAGAAAACGCACGTCGACGCCGCGCTTGGCGAGCTTGTTCAGCAGAACGTCCTTCACCTGGCCGAGCTTGAAATCGTCGTCGGCGTAGAGCGTGAGTTCGCGCTCCTTTTGCTCGACGCGTGAATCCGAGCCTTTAAAGTCGAAGCGCGTCGAGATTTCCTTGTTCGACTGCTCGATCGCGTTCTTTACTTCGATCATGTTTGCTTCGCTGACGACGTCAAACGATGGCATCTGTCTTTCTCCTTCATTGAGGCGAGCGCGCTGCGGAAGCGCGGCTCGCGCAATCGCTATAATCACGGACCTGTCGTCATTCTACCGACGCGCCTCGCTCATGTCGCTCCAGCTTCTCTCCGATTTCTCTCTGCTCGTCCACAACACGTTCGGCTTCGATGCGCGCGCGCGTCATGCGATGCACATCGATTCCGTCGACGCGGCCGTCGCGCTCGCCACCGATCCTCGCATCGCGAACATGCCGCAACTCGTGCTCGGCGGCGGCAGCAATATCGTGCTGACGCGCGATTTCGACGGCGTCGCGCTGATCGTCGGCATCACCGGGAAACGCGTGATCGGCGAAGACGACGATGCGTGGCTCGTCGAAGCCGGCGCGGGCGAGAACTGGCATGGGTTCGTCGCCTGGACGCTGGCACACGGCATGCCGGGCCTCGAAAACCTCGCGTTGATTCCGGGCACGGTCGGCGCGGCGCCGATTCAGAACATCGGCGCTTACGGGCTCGAAATGGGCGAGCGCTTCGAGCGGCTCAGCGCGGTCGAACTCGCGAGCGGCGAACGTGCGGACTTCGATCGCGCCGCGTGCGCCTTCGGTTATCGCGACAGCTTCTTCAAGCGGGCAGGGCGCGGGCGCTTCATGATCACGTCGGTGGTATTCAGGCTGCCGAAAGCGTGGACGCCGCGCGCCGACTATGCCGATGTCGCGCGCGCGCTCGAAGCCGCGGCGAAACCGGATGCAAAGGCTATTTTCGATGCGGTCGTCGCCGTGCGCCGCGCCAAGCTGCCCGATTGGACCGTGCTCGGCAATGCGGGCAGCTTCTTTAAGAATCCCGTCGTGAGCGCGACGGCATTCGAGACGCTGAAACAGCGCGAACCCGGCATCGTTTCATACAGCCAGGCGGACGGACAAGTGAAACTCGCGGCGGGCTGGCTGATCGACCAATGCGGCTGGAAAGGGCGCGGCATCGGCGGGGCTGCGGTGCATGACCGTCAGGCGCTCGTTCTCGTGAATCGCGGCGGCGCGACGGGCGCGCAAGTGCTGGAACTCGCCGAAGCCATCAAGCGCGATGTGCTCGCGCGTTTCGGCGTCGATCTGGAGATGGAACCGGTCTGCCTTTGATTCCCGATGCGCAGAAAAAACCGCCGGACGAAAGTCCGGCGGTTTTTTTCACGTTAGCGACCGGCGAAGTACGCGCTGCGCTTGTGGCGTGCGTTTTCCGCGATGCGCATGCGCAGGGGCGATGGTCTTGTCGAACAGCGTTTCCTTCGAATCGCGCGAGACGACCGACACGCTGCCCTTGTAGAGCTTCCAGCGCACCCAGCCGTTGACCTTTTCCTGCGTGTGATCGAAGTGCGCGGAAAAAACGCTTTTTTAAAGCAAAAAAGCCGCGCTTCCGTCATTTCGGGCGTCGCGGCTCATCATCGATGGCGCCAATTTTGCCCGGTATCCGCTCAGTGATTGAGCTTGCCGAGCAGGAGATACTCCATCAGCGCCTTCTGGACGTGAAGACGGTTCTCCGCCTCGTCCCAGACCACGCTCTGCGGGCCGTCGATCACTTCCGCGCTCACTTCCTCGCCGCGATGCGCGGGCAGGCAGTGCATGAAGAGCGCGTCGGGATTGGCTCGCGCCATCATTTCCGCATCGACGCAATAGTCGGCGAACGCCTTCATGCGCGCGTCGTTCTCGGCTTCGAAGCCCATGCTCGTCCAGACGTCCGTCGTGACGAGATCGGCGCCCGCACACGCTTCGTTCGGATCGTCGAACTCTTCGTAAAACGGCTTACTTTCCTCGGCGACGAGCGCGGGATCGAGCTTGTAGCCCAGCGGCGTCGCGAGACGCAACTTGAAGCCGAGGATGTGCGCGGCCTCGATCCATGTGTAGAGCATGTTGTTCGCGTCGCCGACCCACGCGACAGTCTTGCCGTGAATCGGACCGCGATGCTCGTAAAACGTGAAGATGTCAGCGAGCACCTGACACGGGTGATATTCGTTCGTCAGCCCGTTGATGACCGGCACCCGCGAGCTTTCGGCGAAGCGCTGGATGATGTCCTGGCCGAACGTGCGGATCATGATGATGTCGACCATGCGCGAGATGACCTGCGCCGAATCCTCGATCGGCTCGCCGCGGCCGAGTTGCGTGTCGCGCGTGTTCATGAAGACAGCGTGGCCGCCGAGCTGGAAAATGCCCGCTTCGAAGGAGAGACGCGTGCGCGTCGAACTCTTCTCGAAGATCATCGCGAGCGTGCGGTCGTGCAGGGGATGATAGGTCTCGTAGTTCTTGAACTTGCGCTTCAGGATGCGCGCGCGTTCGAGCACGTACTCGTAGTCGTCGAGCGAAAAATCCTTGAACTGAAGATAGTGGCGAATTTTTTTGGCGGTCATGAAACGCAAGCGGCGGCTTCGAACCGGCCGCTTCGCCAACAGGCGTCAGGGCCGGACGGCGCCGCCGTCGTGAGTGGTATCGCATTTGAGCATAAAGGATTTTGCGATGTTTGACGAGGCTGGGCAAAAGGACGATGGCGAGCGCGCAAGCCGTACCCATGACTTCGTAGTGCCCCTAATGGACGCGCCCGATGTCTGTGTGCGCTGCGGAAAAGAGGTCGCTGCTGTATAATTGCGCTCGCTCGTTTCAACAGTTCTGCAACATTCAGCACCGTTTCACGCGCATCTGCGGCGAAGGGTTCCAAGAATCCGGTCGGCGTAACTTTGCGCGTTTCGATTTCGCGGTGGATGGCCCAGTGCTGTCGAGTCCGCCATTCTTGCCGCGGGCGCGGACGGTTCCAACGGAATCGACTCGCGCGAAACCGCCCGGCGCGCTTCCTGCGCCTGCCATTGCGGTTCCCTGCGTCAGGCATGTGCGTCCCGGTGCGCGTCACCGGCCGTCAAAAGGTATTTCTACATGGCTGAAACATCTCCTACCGAATACTTCATACAGGGCATCACCAAGAACGGGAGGAAGTTTCGGCCGAGCGACTGGTCCGAGCGCCTGTGCGGTGTGATGTCGGGATTCGGCCCCAAGGCGAAAGGGCCCAACGCCCGTCTGCAATATTCCATCTACGTGCGTCCGACGATGATCGGCGACATCAAGGTCGTGATCGTCGATTCGCGCCTGCGCGACATCGAGCCGATGGCCTTCGACTTCGTGCTGAACTTCGCAAAGGACAATGACCTGCTCGTGACCGAGGCGTGCGAGCTGCCGCCGCATCACGGCACGCAGACTCAGCAGCAACAGCCCTGAAACATCGAAGTATGAGCAGACGCAAAAAAGCCCGCCGAAGCGGGCTTTTTCGTTACTGCGCAGCGGAAACAGGAAGCTGCTTCGGCGAACGCTCCGTCAACGAAAACGCATGATGACCGGAGAGCGCCCGCCAGAAGCGAGCCGGAATTACTGGGCAGCGGGGGCCTGCAGGCCCTTGATGGCTGCAGCCAGGCGGCTCTTGTGGCGAGCGGCCTTGTTCTTGTGGACGATCTTCTTGTCCGCGATGATGTCCATCGTCTTGACCGACGACTTGAACACTTCGGCGGCCTTGGCCTGATCGCCGGCGTCGATAGCCTTGCGAACTGCCTTGATGGCCGTGCGGAACTTCGAGCGCAGCGCCGAGTTGTGCGAGTTTGCTTTGGCGGCCTGACGGGCGCGCTTGCGAGCTTGAGCGGAATTTGCCATGACGGTTTCCTTGTCCTGTTTCTGCTGTTACTTGTCCGGCGCGCGCGGCCGACGAAGGCCTTGAAAAGCCCTGACGCGGGCACTCGAGCGCGCTGCCTTTTGATCTGAAATCCCGGGAACGATTGCCCGAGAACCTCTAAAACATCGCCGGCCAGGGCCGGAAAAGACGCGAAGCTACGCAATCCAACAGATTTTTGGAGCTTCGAAACCGGAAATTATAGCAAGGGAATATGAGACGTGACAAGCGCGGCGTGGATTGCGCCGCCGCCGGGCGATTTGATGCAATTGGTCAATCCTTCGCCATTGGCCGCCAGCAGCAAGCGCAGTCTGATGGGCGCGCCGCACGTGGCCCGTATAATAAGCGCCCCATGAATCTATTCCGAGCCCTCCTGACGGTCAGCGGCTTCACGCTGCTGTCGCGCGTGACCGGCCTGATCCGCGAAACGCTGATCGCCCGAGCTTTCGGCGCCAGTCTCTATACCGACGCGTTCTATGTCGCGTTCCGCATCCCCAACCTGCTGAGGCGCCTCTCCGCGGAAGGTGCGTTCGCGCAGGCGTTCGTCCCGATCCTTGCCGAGTTCAAGAACAGCAAGGGCCACGATCCGACCAAGGCGCTCGTCGACGCGATGTCGACCGTGCTCACGTGGTTTCTCGTCGTGCTGTCGCTGGCCGGCATGGCGGGCGCGAGCTGGGTCGTCTATGCGGTGGCGTCCGGGCTCCGGCACGAAGGCATCGGATACACGCTTGCCGTCGAGATGACGCGCATCATGTTTCCGTACATCGTCCTCATTTCGATGACGACGCTCGCCTCCGGCGTGCTCAACACGTACAAGCAGTTTTCGCTACCCGCGTTCGCCCCCGTGCTCTTGAACGTCGCGTTTATTTTCGCGGCGGTGTTCGTGGCGCCGCATTTGAAGGTGCCGGTCTACGCGCTCGCCTACGCGGTGATCGTCGGCGGCGTTCTGCAATTGCTCGTGCAACTGCCCGGCCTGAAGAAGATCGACATGACGCCGCGCGTCGGGTTGAACTTCAGGCGCGCGCTCGCGCATCCGGGCGTCAAGCGGGTGCTGCTGAAGATGGTCCCGGCCATGTTCGCGGTGTCGGTCGGGCAGTTGAGCCTTATCATCAACACGAATATCGCGTCGAACATCGGGGCGGGCGCCGTGTCGTGGATCAACTACGCCGACCGCCTGATGGAATTTCCCACCGCGCTGCTGGGCGCGGCGCTGGGCACGATCCTGCTGCCGAGCCTCTCGAAAGCGCACGTCGACGCCGACAACGACGAATACTCCGCGCTGCTCGACTGGGGCCTGCGCATCACGTTCCTGCTGGCCGCGCCGAGCGCGATCGCGCTCTTCTTCTTCGCCGAGCCGCTCACCGCGACGCTCTTTCACTATGGCAAGTTCGACAGCCATTCCGTCGTGATGGTCGGCCGCGCGCTGGCGGCGTACGGGATCGGGCTGATCGGGCTCATCCTCATCAAGATTCTCGCGCCGGGTTTCTATGCGAAGCAGGACATCAAGACGCCGGTGAAGATCGCGGTCTTCGTGCTGATCATGACGCAGGTGAGCAACTACATCTTCGTGCCGATTTTTTCGCATGCGGGTCTGACGCTCTCGATCGGCCTCGGCGCGCTCGCCAACGCGCTCCTGTTGTTCGCGGGCCTGCGCCGCCGCAAGATCTACCAGCCGTCGCCGGGCTGGCTGCGCTTTTTCGTGCAACTGATCGGCGCGTGCCTGATTCTTGCGGGCGCGATGCATTGGGTGACGATCAATTTCGACTGGATCGGCATGCGCGCGACGCCGTTGCTGCGCATCGCGCTGCTCGGCGCGAGTCTCGTCGTGTTCGCCGCGCTATATTTCGGTATTCTGTCCGCGATGGGCTTCAAGTACGCCTATTTCAAGAGACGCACGCTTTGATGACGACAACGCGTATCCTCGACTACTTTTCTTCGCTGATGGCGGATGACGACAGCCTTCCGCTTACGGAAGCGGCTTTGTCGCTCGCGCAGGACGCGTATCCCGATCTCGACATGCAGGCCGCGCTCGCGGAGATCGACGAACTCGTCGTGCGCGCCCGCCGCCGCATGCCCGAGGACGCAAGCGTCAAGCAGAAAGTCGATGCGCTCAATCGATACTTCTTTCGCGAACTGGGTTTTTCCAGCAATCTCAACGATTACTACGATCCCGACAACAGCCATCTGAACGTGGTGCTGCGCCGGCGTCGCGGCATTCCGATTTCGCTCGCGGTGGTCTATCTGGAAATGGCCGAGCAACTCGGATTGCCGGTGCGCGGCGTGTCGTTTCCGGGGCATTTCCTGCTGCGCGTCGCCACGCCGGGCCACGATCTGATGCTCGATCCGACTACCGGTCAGACGCTTTCCGAAGCGCAGATGGTCGAGATGCTGGAGCCGTATGTGCAGCGCGTGGGCGAATCGATCGGCAGCGCGCTGCGCGTGCTGTTGCAACCCGCGACGCGGCGCGAGATCGTCGCGCGCATGCTGCGGAATCTGAAGGGCGTCTACTTGCAGACGGAACGCTGGCAGCGTCTGCTCGCGGTTCAGCAGCGGCTCGTGATCGCATTGCCGAACAGCATCGAGGAAGTACGCGATCGTGGCTTCGCGTATGCGCGTCTGGATTATCTGCGGCCGGCGCTCGAAGATTTGCAGCGTTACATCGAGATGCGCCCGGATGCCGAGGACGCGACGGTCGTCGAAACCGAGCTGCATGAGCTGCGGCAGCGCACGCAGCACAACGGCGACTGAACGCGGACGGCGGACTTCGAAAGAAGCCCGCCGTTTTCACATCCGAAGCGTCATTTCGGCTGCATGCGGATCGCGCCGTCGAGACGGATCACTTCGCCATTGAGCATCGGGTTATCGAAGATCTGCTTGACGAGCATGGCGTATTCGTCCGGCTTTCCGAGACGCGGCGGGAACGGCACCATCGCGCCGAGCGCGTCCTGCACTTCCTTCGGCATGCCGAGCAGCATCGGCGTTTCGAACAGCCCCGGCGCGATCGTCATCACGCGGATGCCGCTCTTGCTCAGATCACGCGCGATCGGCAGCGTCATGCCCGCCACGCCGCTCTTGGACGCCGCATAGGCCGCCTGGCCGATCTGCCCGTCATATGCCGCGACCGACGCCGTGTTCACGATCACGCCGCGCTCGCCCGCATCGTTGGTTTCGTTCTTCGACATCACCGCGGCCGCGAGCCGGATCATGTTGAAGGTGCCGATGAGGTTCACCGCAACGACTTTCGAGAACAGGTCGAGCGCATGCGGACCGTCGCGACCGACCGTCTTCGCCGCCGGCGCGATGCCCGCGCAGTTCACGAGACCGCGCAACGTGCCGAGGCTCGACGCGGTATCGACGGCGCGCTGACCATCGCTTTCCTGGCTCACGTCGCATTTGACGAACGCGCCGGACAGCTCTTTCGCGAGCGCTTCGCCCGCCGCTTCATTCATGTCGGCGAGCACGACCTTGCCGCCTTGTGCCGCGATCACCCGCGCCGTTGCCGCGCCGAGTCCCGACGCGCCGCCGGTAATCAGAAAGACATTGCCTTGCATCTCCATGATTCTTCTCCTTTATGTGATTCGTGCGTGCGAGGGCGGGGGTACAGGCCGCTCGCGCCGATGTCGTCCTCGTGGGAAACGCGTCGATTGTAGCGAAGCCGCACGCTGCAAATTCGCACGATGGTCATGCGAATTCATACGCGAGGGCGTAAAAAAACCCGCTCGTCGAGAGCGGGTTTTTCCTGGCGTGATGCCTCGCGCGCTTTACTTTAGCGCCTCGAACACACGCGTGCGGATTTCATCGACGGTGCCGAGACCCGAGATCTTGCGATACGCCGGCGCCTTCAGGCCGTTCGGCGCTTCGCCGGTCTTCGCCCAGTCGTTGTAGTACGCGATCAGCGGCTTGGTCTGCGCGACGTACACCTCGAGACGCTTCTTCACGGTCTCTTCCTTGTCGTCGTCGCGCTGGATCAGTGGCTCGCCGGTGACGTCGTCGGTCATGTCGACTTTCGGCGGATTGAACTTGACGTGATACGTGCGTCCCGATGCCGCATGCACGCGGCGGCCGCTCATGCGGGTGATGATCTCGTCGAAGGGAACATCGATCTCGAGGACGTAGTCGATCGCCACGCCGGCATCCTTCATGGCTTCGGCTTGCGGCAGCGTGCGCGGGAAGCCGTCGAACAGATAGCCGTTCTTGCAGTCGTCCGCCTGCAGGCGTTCCTTCACGAGATTGA
>Ga0105251_10001280_pt1 | contig 21727 bp, 17 predicted proteins | sample KBSS64metaG_FD_80424 | JGI IMG/M metagenome (GOLD analysis project Ga0105251, IMG submission 80424) | Switchgrass rhizosphere microbial communities from Kellogg Biological Station, Michigan, USA - KBS S6-4 metaG | ecosystem: Host-associated > Plants > Roots > Rhizosphere > Soil | place...
ATCACGCCGAGCACCGCCAGCAGGGCCATCGCGTAGGCGGAGAGAAGGAGCATCGCGCTTATCCTTTGAGCGAGAGCGGCAGGCCCGCGACCATCAGCGTCGCGCGCGCGCTCGCGGCGCCGACGCGCTGATTCAGACGGCCGAGTTCATCGACGTAAAGACGCGTGACCGAGCCGAGCGGCACCACGCCCAGCCCGATTTCATTGCTCACGACGATGACCTTGCCGCGCACGCCGGTAAGCGCCGCGTCGAATTGCGCGAAGGCCTCGCGCGCGCTGGCGGGCAGGACGGCGATTGCTTCGCCCGCGTTCGTCGGCGTGAAGAGCAGATTCGCGAGCCACAGCGTCAGGCAGTCGATCAGCACGCAATGCCCGGGGCGATCGGCTTCGCGAAGTGCGCCCGCGAGATCGAGCGGCGCTTCGACCAGCGACCAGTGCGCCGGCCTGCGCTCGCGATGATGCCGCACGCGCTCGGCGAACTCCGCATCGCCCACGCGGGCGGTCGCGATATACGTGACGGGCAGCCCGCTTTCGGCGGCAAGACGTTCCGCGCGGGCGCTCTTGCCGGAGCGCGCGCCGCCGAGGATGAAAGTGAGATCGGGGGTCATCGCGATATTGTACTGACGGGCTAAGATAGCGCGTTGCTCTTCATGGGAATCCCCCGATGCCATTCACGCCACGCGGCACGTTGATGATCCAGGGCACGACGTCCGATGCCGGCAAGAGCACGCTCGTCGCGGGCCTGTGCCGTCTCGCGCGGCGCGGCGGCGTGCGTGTCGCGCCGTTCAAGCCGCAGAACATGGCGCTCAACAGCGCGGTGACCATCGACGGCGGCGAGATCGGCCGCGCGCAGGCGCTGCAGGCGATCGCGGCGGGCGTGCCGGCGCGCATCGACTTCAATCCGGTGCTGCTCAAACCGACGAGCGATCGCGGCGCGCAGGTCATCATCCACGGTCACGCGCACGCGAACCTGGATGCGCGCGCGTATCACGACTACAAGCGCATCGCGTTCGATGCCGTGCTCGCATCCTATGCGCGCCTGCAGGATCAGTTCGATGCGGTGATCGTCGAAGGCGCGGGCAGTCCCGCCGAAATCAATCTGCGCGAGGGCGATATCGCCAACATGGGTTTTGCGGAGCGCGTCGATTGCCCGGTCGTGCTCGTCGCCGATATCGATCGCGGCGGCGTGTTCGCGCATCTCGTCGGAACGCTGGCGTGTCTGTCGGAAAGCGAGCGGGCGCGCGTGCGCGGGTTCGTCATCAACCGCTTTCGCGGGGATATCGGCTTGCTGGAACCAGGGCTCGACTGGCTCGAAGCGCAAACCGGCAAGCCGGTGTTCGGCGTGCTGCCGTATCTGCACGGCCTGACGCTCGACGCCGAAGACATGCTGCCGAGCCAGCCGCACGTGCGCCGCGATGCACCTGCGTTGAAGGTGATCGTGCCCGCGCTGCCGCGCATCAGCAATCACACGGATTTCGATGCGCTGCGTGCGCACGCCCAGGTCGATTTCAGCTACGTGCGCGCGGGCATCGCGCCGCCTCCCGCCGATCTCATCGTGCTGCCCGGCTCGAAGAGCGTGCAACGCGATCTCGCGTGGCTGCGCGAGAACGGCTGGGACCGCGCGATCGAGCGGCATCTGCGTTATGGCGGCAAGGTGCTCGGCATTTGCGGCGGCATGCAGATGCTCGGGCGCACGATCGACGATCCGGATGGCGTCGAAGGCGCGGCGGGTTGCGTGAACGGGCTCGGGTTGCTCGATCTCGTCACCGTGCTCACGCGGCAAAAGCAACTGGAGAACGTCGCTGGCCGGCTGACGATCGGCGACACGCAAGCGAGCGTGCGCGGCTACGAAATCCACATGGGCCGCACGCATGGCGCGGCGCTCGCGCGGCCGTTCGTCGCGCTGGATGCGGGGCGCGTCGACGGCGCCGTTTCGGACGATGGTCAGATCGCCGCGACCTATCTGCACGGCCTATTCGACACACCCGAAGCCTGCGCCGCGCTGCTCGCATGGGCGGGCGTGAAGGGCGCCGAGCCGCTCGATTACCCGGCGCTGCGCGAGGCGTCGCTCGATCGTCTCGCGGATTCGTTCGCGCAATCGCTCGATCTCGACGCCCTGCAGTCCGCCTTCGCTCAATAAAGAATCATCTGCGTGCAACGGAACATTGCGATGAGCTTGCCGTCGCCGTTCGTTACCGTCGCGTCCCATACCTGCGTGCTGCGTCCGAGATGCACGGCCGTGGCCTTCGCGACGATCTTTCCTTCGCGCGCCGTCGAAACGTGGTTGCTCTTCAGTTCGAGCGTCGTGAAGTTCTGCGCCTTCTCCGGCAGATGCGCGATGCATGCGTAGCCGCAGCACGTATCCGCCAGGCCGACGACGGTCGCGGCGTGCAGAAAGCCGTTGGGCGCGAGCAGTTCCGGACGGATCGTGAGTTCGCCGTTCAGTTCGCCCTGATCGAGCGAAATCAGTTGCACGCCGAGCAGGTCGGGCAGGCGGCCTTTCTGGCGGTGGCGCAGGAAATCGAGCGTGACATCGGGGCGGAGCTGGGTCATGGGCGGTCGGAGTCGGAAAGGATGACGAATGCCGGGATTGGCGGCGAATGCGGCACGGCCGTTCGGCCAGCGTGCCGGATGCAGCACTTTTGCCGATAATATCAACGCTCGAATCATGCACCTGTTCTTGTAAAGCGAAATCGTGCGCGCCCGCGCGGCCAAGCGCCCGCGCGCTCAACAAAAAATCCGGGACACTTCATGACCGTGATCGTGGTGGCAAATCCGAAGGGCGGCGTGGGCAAAAGCACGCTCGCAACCAATCTGGCCGGGTATTTCGCGGCAGAAGGCGAGTGGGTCGCGCTCGCCGATCTCGACAAGCAGCGCTCATCGCACGCGTGGCTCTCGTTGCGCGTCGACACGCTGCCGAAGATCGAGGAATGGGTCATCGACATCGATACGCCCGCGAAGCCGCCCAAAGGTCTGGAGAAAGCCGTCGTCGATACCCCCGCCGGCGTGCACGGCAATCGCCTCGCGCTCGCGCTGGAACTGGCGGACAAGGTGATCGTGCCGCTGCAGCCGTCGATGTTCGACATTCTCGCGACGCAGGACTTTCTCGCGAAACTCGCGAAGGAAAAGGCGGTGCGCAAGGGATCGATCGAAGTCGGCGTGGTCGGCATGCGCGTGGATGCGCGCACGCGTTCGGCGGACCAGCTGCATCGCTTCGTCGAGGGGCTCGACCTGCCGGTGCTCGGCTTTCTGCGCGATACGCAGAACTACGTCCAGCTCGCGGCGCACGGTCTCACCATCTGGGACGTGGCGAAGAGCCGCGTCGAGAAGGATCTGGAGCAGTGGGCGCCGATCATCGAATGGGTGTCTAAAAAATAAAAAAGCCGGCGTCCCGCAGGAACGCCGGCTTGTGCCAGGAAGCGGCGATTACGTCCAGTTCTGCGTCGGCACGTGATCGCGGCTTCCCTTGATGCGGTTGTCGTCGTCGACGAACACGAGATTCGGCTTCCAGCCCGCCTTGATCTCTTCCTCATCGACCTGCGCGAACGCCGCGATGATCACGAGATCGCCCAGTTGCGCGCGCCGGGCGGCCGAACCGTTCAGCGAGATCATGCCGCTGCCGCGCTCGCCCTTGATGGCATATGTGGTGAGGCGCTCGCCGTTGTTCACGTTCCAGATGTCGATCTGCTCGTTCTCCATCAGGTTCGCGGCTTCGAGCAGGTCTTCGTCGATCGCGCACGAGCCTTCGTAGTGCAATTCGCAGTGCGTGACGGTCGCGCGGTGAATCTTCGATTTGAGCAGAGTGCGTTGCATGATGCTTCCTTCAGATTTCCAGATTGTCGATGAGTCGCGTGGTGCCGAGTTTCGCGGCCGCGAGCACGACGAGCGGCGCATCCGCGTCGGCCTCGCCCGGCGGCAGCAGGTTGGAGCGCTTGCGCACGCTGATGTAATCGGGCTTCCAGCCGCGACCGGCGAGCGCGTTCATCGCATCGCGCTCGAGCGCGGCGATATCGCGATTGCCCGACAGCACCGCTTCGCGCACGCGCTGTAGCTCTTCGGCGAGCTTAGGCGCTTCGGCCCGCTCATCCGCCGACAGGAACCGGTTGCGCGAGGACAGCGCGAGGCCGTCCGCGTCGCGCACGGTCTCCGCCGCGACGATTTCTGTCGGCAACGCGAACTGGTTGCACATGGCGCGCACGATCATCAACTGCTGATAGTCCTTCTTGCCGAACACCGCGACGCGCGGCTGCACGCACGACATCAGCTTCATCACGACCGTGCACACGCCCGTGAAGAAGCCGGGGCGGAATTCGCCTTCGAGAATGTCGCCGAGATTGTGCGGCGGATGCACGCGATACTCCTGCGGCTCCGGATACATGTCCCGCTCGGTCGGCGCGAACAGCACGTAGACGTTTTCTTTCTGCAGCTTTTCGATGTCGTCCTGCAGCGTGCGCGGATACTTGTCGAAATCTTCGTTCGGGCCGAATTGCAGGCGGTTCACAAAAATGCTCGCGACGACCGGATCGCCATGCTGGCGCGCGAGGCGCATCAGCGAGAGATGGCCTTCGTGAAGGTTGCCCATCGTCGGGACGAAGGCGGTTCGGTTCTGGCCGCGCAACTGGTCGCGCAGTTCATGGATGGAGCTGATGACTTTCATCGAGCGGGTGTCTCCTGGCGGGCGGCTTGGATCAGCGTCGCACCGAGGCTGGGGAAAGGAAAAGCGAATTCTAGGCGGGCGAGTACGCGAGTCTCACGTAGATCGGCGCGTAAGGCTCGGCCTGCGTGATTTCGATCAGCGATTCGCGCGACAGCTCCAGCATCGCGATGAAATTCACGACGACCACCGGCACGCCGCGCGTGGTGTCGAAAAGCTCCGTGAACTCCATGAAACGCGCGGTCTGAAGCCGCCTCAGGATCACGCTCATATGCTCGCGCACCGAAAGCTCCTCGCGCGAGATCTTGTGATGCTGAACCAGCTTCGCGCGCTTGATGACGTCGGCCCACGCGGCGCGCAGGTCGTTCATGTCGACGTCGGGGAAGCGCTGCTCGGCGGATTGCTCGATATAGATGTCCGCGCGCAGGAAGTCACGGCCGAGCTGCGGCAGCTGGTCGATCTTCTGCGCGGCGAGTTTCATCTGCTCGTATTCCAGCAGGCGGCGCACGAGCTCGGCGCGCGGGTCTTCGGCTTCCTCGCCGGTGTCGGCTTTCTTGACCGGCAGCAGCATGCGCGACTTGATTTCGATCAGCATCGCGGCCATCAGCAGATATTCCGACGCGAGCTCCAGATTCGATTCGCGGATCTGGTCGACGTAGCCGAGGTATTGCGCGGTGACATCCGCCATCGGGATGTCGAGCACGTTGAAGTTCTGCTTGCGGATGAGGTAGAGCAGCAGGTCGAGCGGGCCTTCGAACGCTTCGAGAAAGATCTCTAGCGCATCGGGCGGAATGTAGAGGTCGGTGGGCAGCTTCCAGAGCGGCTCGCCGTACAGATGCGCGATCGCGACGCCGTCGATGGTGTCGGGCGTCGAATCGGTCGCGGGCGTGGCGAGCGCCACCGTCCGGTCTTCCCGTGCGTCGTCGCGCTTGCCCTCATGCGGCGAATGCGCGGACGATTGCGGCTCGTGGCCGGCTGCGCTCACGTTCAGAAGTTCTGGTAGTAGACGTAGGGCGTCTGGTTCACGCGGGATTTCTGTTGCGTGCTGCGCTCGTCGAGGTCGATCGGCTGCTTGTCCCACAGAAGTGCGCGGCCGCGGCGCTGTTCTTCTTCCAGCGACGGCTTTTGCTCTTTCAACTGATTGATGAACTGGGTGATATCCGACTGATACATGATCCGGCTTCCGTTGGGGTCGAGGCGCAGGCCTCTTTGACGATGTCGGCGAACGCGCCAGCGCGCGTTTCGCCTGTGAATTTGCCTTTGGGCGGAATTTTACCGCAAGCGTGCGGCGGCAACGCATATCGGCGAGCGCGTGTTTCGTGTCTCGAAAGGCGCACGTGCGTGCCGGTTTTGTGGAACCCGGCCGGCACAGAGCCGTCCAACGGCGCACGTCTGGCGCGAGGCGGGCCGCTTTGCGGTGGCGGCGCATGCCGATGTGGTGAAATAGCGCCTGCGCCCGCTTGCGCGTCGGCTGCACGTTTATACCAATCCCATTCATCCCGATGCCGGAGGTCACGTTTGGCGGGGCGTTCGTTTGATCCGCTGCGCGCGTTGCGCGCGAAGTCGCCAGGCGCGGGACGCTTGCCGGCCTTGATGGTCGCGTTCATCGCGTTCGGCCTCGCCACGCCTGCATTCGCCAAGTACGACGTCGACGTCGACGCGCCGCGCAGCGTGAAGAAGCTGCTCAAGGACAATCTCGACATCGCGCGCTTCGCGAGGCGCGACGACGTGAGCGACGACCAGTTCCAGTTCCTCGTCACCGCCACGCCCAAGGACGTGCGCGATCTCGTCGCGACCGAAGGCTATTTCACGCCGGTCGTGCGCACGGATGTCACGACCGTCGACGACAAACGCAGCGTCAAGGTGAGCGTCGATCCCGGCCCGCGGACCCAGGTCGCCTCGGTGCAGCTGCATTTCACCGGCGCGGTGACGACCGAGGACCACGCGCGGGAGAACGCGGCGCGTTTCGCCTTTTCGGTCAACGAAGGCGATCCGTTCACGCAAAGCGGCTGGAACGATGCGAAGAACGCCGCGCTTAGGGCGCTGCAGTCGAAGCGCTATCTCGGCGCGAAGATCGTGCGCTCGCAGGCGCGCATCAATCCGCGCGCGCATCTCGCCGATCTCTCCGTGACCTTCGACAGCGGTCCGACCTTCACGCTCGGCAAGCTCGATGTGAGCGGGCCGAAGCGCTATCCCGCGTGGATCATCGATCACGTGAATCCGATTCAGGAAGGCGAGGTGTACGACGTCGCGCGCGTAAACGAGTTGCAGCGGCAGATCCAGAACACGCCGTACTACGCGAGCGTGGCGATCGACGTGGACAACGACGTCAGCAAGCCGGTCGAAACGCCGCTGCACGTGAAGGTGAGCGAGTACCCGTACAACAGCATCCGCTACGGCGTGGGTTACGCGACGGACACGGGTTTTCACATCCAGGGCGCGTACAGCTATCTCGACACGTTCGGGAAGGCGTATCCGTTCACGATCTCCGGCCGGCTCGACCAGACGCAGCAGTACGGCCGCGTGCAACTGGCGATGCCGCCCGATTCGCACGGCTGGGTGAACGCCGTATTCGGCTCCTACACGATCACCGACGTATCGAGCACGGAGATCTACAGCGCGCGCGTCGGCGTGCAGCGTTCGCGTTCGCGTCAGAACATCGACACGACGTATTCGCTGACTTTCTACGACGACCGCCTGACGCAAAACGAGCCGAATCCGTCGACGGCGCGCGCGCTCGTGCCCGCGTGGAGCTGGGTGCGCCGCGACGTCGACGATCCGCTGTTCCCGCGCCGCGGCAATATCATCCGGGCGGAGGCGGGCTTCGCCGTCAAGGGCGTGATGGCCGATCAGACGTTCGCGCGCCTCTACACCAACGCGCTGCAGTATGTGCCGCTCGGCAAGAACGATCTGCTCGTGTTCCGCGCGGAGTTCGGCGGCGTGTTCACGAGCGGGCCGTCGAGCGGCGTGCCCGCGTCGCTGCTGTTTCGCGCGGGTGGCGCGAACTCGGTGCGCGGATACAGCTATCTGAGTATCGGCAACAACGTCGCGGGCTCGATCCTGCCGACCAAGTACATGGTGACGGGCAGCAGCGAATATCAACACTGGTTCACGCACGACTGGGGCGGCGCGGTGTTCTTCGACATCGGCACCGCGACCGACACCTGGGGCGAGCGCGTGTTCCAGCCCGGCGCGGGCATCGGCGCGCGCTGGCGCAGCCCGGTCGGCCCGGTGAACGTCGACCTGGCGTATGGGTTCAAGAACAAGAGCATCAAGCCGTATCTGACGCTCGGCATCGCCTTCTGATGCGCGCGAGAACGATGAAGGGAAGTGAATCGGCATGACGGACCCGACGAAACAAGCGGACGCTGAAGCGTCGCCCCCCGGCAACGAAGGCGGCGGCGACGGCGGCGCGAAGACGACGCCGCCGCGCAAAAGCGGCTGGCGCCGTCTCGCGCGCTGGATCGGCGCGCTCGTGCTCGTCGTCGTGCTGATCGCCGCGCTCGCCGTCGGCGGCGTGTTCTACGTGCTGACGACCGAGCGCGGCACCCGCTACGCGTGGGACGCCGCCACCTCGCTGCTCAAAGGGCAACTGAGCGGCAAGCTCGACGGCGGCGCGATCGCGACCGGCCTGCAACTGCGCGACGTGCACTGGAAAGACGGCAAGGGCACGGACATCGCGGTCGACAGCGTGTCGGGCCGCTGGGCGCTCACCCGCGAGCCGCTGCGCTTCACGATCGGGTATCTGCACATCGGGACGGTCGATGCCCGCATCGCGCCGTCGAACGAGCCGAGCAAGAAGACGGAACTGCCGAACGATCTGCGCATTCCGATTCAACTGGCGATCGACGATCTCTCCGTCGAAAAGCTGCGCCTGCATCAGGGCACGACGACCACCGAATTCTCGCGGCTGCTTTTCAACGGCCGCAGCGACGGGCAGCATCACCAGGCGACGGTTCAGCGCCTCGATACGCCGTTCGGCGCGGTGACGGCGGCGCTGAAGCTGGATGGCGGCGCGCGCCCGTTCCCGCTCTCCGGCGACGCGGGCTATGCCGGCAAGGTCAACAACGAGGCGGTGAATGTGAGCGCGCGGCTGTCCGGCTCGCTGGAAGACCTGATCGCGGACGTCGATGCGAGCGGCATGAAGCTCGTCGGGCGCGCGCATGTCGAAGCGTTGCCCTTCGCCGACGTGCCGCTCAAGTCCGCGCTCGTCACCTTCGATCACGTGAATCCGCAGGCATTCAGCCCGAGCGCGCCCGAGGCTGATCTGGCCGTGCGCGCCGAAGTGAAGCCGGCCGAAGGCGCGGACCCGAAGGCGTTCGTCGTGAGCGGGCCGGTGTCGATCGTCAACGCGAAGCCCGGTTCCATCGACAAGAAGCTGCTGCCGCTTATCGACGCGCGCGCGAACGTGCGGCTCGACGCCGCCGAGCAAAGCATCACCGATCTCAACGTGCGGCTCGTGAAGAACGCAACCGTGACGGGCGGCGGCGCGCTCGCGGGCGGCAAGGGCAAGTTCGATCTGAAAGTCGCGAAGCTCGATCTGAACGCGATCGAGCCGACGCTGCGCCCGACGGATTTCGCCGGGCCGATCGGCATCGTGCTCGCGGGCGACACGCAGACGATCACCGCCGATCTCAACGACCCGAAAGCGGCGATCCGCGCGCAAGCCAAGGTGAAGCTCGATCCGAAGCAAACCTCGCTCGACGACGTGAAGCTCACGGTCGGCAAGGGTCGGGTCGAACTGAACGGCGCGCTCAGGAAGGACGCCAGTTCGAGCTACGACCTGAAGGCAAGAATCGTCGACTTCAACCCGCTGTTATTGCAACAGCAGTTGATCGCGCAGAAGCCCGCGCCGGCGAAGAAAGGCGCGCCGAAGAAGCCCGCCGCGCCGGCGCGCGTGATCGAAGCACGCGTGAACGGCACGCTGGCCGCATCGGGGCAACTCGCGCCCACGCTCACGACCAAGGCGACGTTCAAGCTGAACGACAGCATGTACGACAATCTGCCGATGACAGGCGAGGGCACCGTGCAGGTCGCGGGCACGCGTCTTCTGCCGAGCAGGGCGTCGCTGTCGGTGGCGGGCAACAACGTCGATCTGAACGGCAGCTTCGGCGCGCCCGGCGACCGCCTGCGCTTCAAGGTGGATGCGCCCGCGCTGGAGCGGCTCGGCTTCGGCATCGCGGGCACGGCGAAGGCGGACGGCGATGTGACCGGCTCGATCGCGCATCCGAACATTGCGGCGAACTATCAGGCCGATGGCGTCGTTTTCGGCGCGAACCGCGTCGGCCATGCGGAAGGCCGAGCGGATATCCGCGACGGCGCGAACGGCGCGCTCGTCTTCACGCTGAAGGCGCGCGACGCGAGCACGGAGGGCGTCGAAGTCGCGAACCTCGACGCGAACCTGAACGGCACGCGCGCGCATCACACGCTCGACGTCACCGCGACGGGCAAGGTGCGCGGCCAGCCGGTGAATCTCGCGCTCGGCGCGGCGGGCAAGTTCACCGATGCGCCCGACGGCCCGCACTGGGACGGCGCGATCACGAAGCTGTCGAACAAGGGCACGCCGTCGCTGAATCTCGAATCGCCGCTGACGGTGAGTTATGGCCCGAAGCGCCTCGTGCTCGGCGCAACGCGGCTGGTCGCGGAAGGCGCGGTGCTGAACCTGAAGTCGTTTGCAATGGAAAACGGCCGTCTGCAATCGGCGGGCACGCTCACGAACCTGTCCGTGCCGCACCTGCTCGACGTGCGCCAGGAACTGACGGGCGCGGAGCCGCCGATCCGCACCGACCTCGTCTTCGACGGCGACTGGAACTTCTCGCTCGGCGCGACCGCGACGGGCTACGCGCAGGTCAAGCGCCGTGGCGGCGACGTGACGATCGACGGCACGCGCGGTCTCTCCGCGCTCGGCATCACGGATATCGTGGCGCGCGCGGACTTCACCGGCGGCAATCGCCTGAACGCGTCGCTGCATGCGCAGGCGAGCCGTATCGGCGTGATCGAGGCGAACGTGCACACGCCGCTCGTCAATCGCGACGGCATGCTCACCCTCGACGACAACGCGCCGCTCACCGGCGCGATCGACGCGAACATTCCCGAACTGCGCACGACGGGCGGGCTGCTCGGCGCGAGCTATCTGCTGGGCGGGAAGATCGCGCTCAAGCTCGTGATCGCGGGGATCGTCGCGAAGCCGAATCTGTCGGGCTCGCTCACCGGCGACAACCTGTCCGCGACGGTCGTCGATCAGGGCGTGCAGCTCAAGGACGGCATCATTCGGATCGCGTTGTCGGAGAATCTCGTCGATTTGCAGAAGGTCGAGTTCCACGGCGCGAGCGGCACGTTGCGCGCGACCGGAAAGGTGCGGCTCGACCAGCAGCAACCCGATCTGACCGCAAGCATCATCGCCGACAAGCTGGAACTGTTCGCGTCGCCGGACCGCGAGCTGATGCTGTCGGGCAGCGCCTCCATCGCGAACGCGGGTCTGCAGGGCGGCATGGCGATCGACGGCAAGTTCACCGTCGATCACGCGCTCATCGACCTGCCGGAATCCTCGGCACCCTCACTCGGCGACGATGTCGTGATCGAGCGCCCCGATGGCACGATCAAGGGCGGCAATCAGCCGATCACGGCGGCGACGGAGAAACCGGTCGGGCCGTTCACGCCGCGCGCGAATATCGCCATCAATCTCGGCGATCGCTTCCGTTTCAAGGGCGCGGGCGCGGATCTCGGCCTTGCGGGCACCATCACGGCGATGAGCGCGCCGAACATGCCGCTGCGCGCCGTCGGCAACGTGCGCGTGACGCCGGGTTCCACGTATACGGCGTTCGGGCGCAAGCTCAATATCGAGAACGGCTTCTTCACGTTCAACGGGCCGGTCGCGAATCCGGGTCTGAATATTCTTGCGATGCGGCGCAATCAGGAGGTCGAGGCGGGCGTTCAGGTGACAGGCACGGTGCAGGCGCCGGTCGCGAAGCTGATTTCCGAGCCGAACGTGCCCGACAACGAAAAGCTGTCGTGGCTGCTGTTCGGGCATGGTACGGATCAGGGCAACAACGTCGGCCAGCAGAGCGCCATGACGAGCGCGCTTGCGTTGCTCGGCAGCACGAGCGGCAAGCGCATCGCGCAGACGTTCGGGCTCGACGAGTTCACGATCGGATCGAGCGAGGTCGGGCTGACCGATCCGCAGGTCGTGATGGTCTCGAAGGCCATCAACGAGCGGCTCGTGATCGGCTATGAGCAGGGACTGCAATCGGCGAGCAATGCGGTGAAGGCTACGTTGAACCTGTCGCGCTTCTGGGCCGTGACGGCGTATGGCGGGACGTACCAGGGCGTCGATCTGTCCTATACGCGGCGGTTCAATTCGTGGACGCGCTTGTGGGCGTCGTCTTCGTCGGCAGCGCGGGCGTCGGCGGCGGATTCCGCGTCCGCGCCGGAACCGGACTGACATCCCGCGCTCCTCGACGAAAAAAGGGCACGCGATTCGCGTGCCCTTTCTGTTTTTCAAACTGTGCTTTCGCCGCGTCTTACTTCACCCGCATGCCCGGCTTCGCGCCGCTGTGCGGCTCGAGAATGTAGAGCCCGGGCTCGGCCTTCTCGTCGGTCGCCGACGCCGCGAGCACCATCCCCTCCGACAGCCCGAACTTCATTTTGCGAGGCGCGAGGTTCACGACCATCACGGTGAGCTTGCCGATCAGATCCTGCGGCTGATACGCCGACTTGATGCCCGAGAACACGTTGCGTGTCTTGTCCTCGCCGACGTCGAGCGTCAGTTGCAGCAGCTTGTCGGAGCCTTCGACCGTCTTGCAATCGACGATCTTCGCGATGCGCAGATCGACCTTCGCGAAGTCGTCGATGGAGATGACGCCTGGTTCGTCCTGCGTTTTCGCGACGGTCTTGGCGGCAGCGGGCGCGGCCGTTTCAGCGGCCGGCGCGAGCGATTCGCGATTCGCGGCCAGCAAAGCCTCGATCTGTTTCGGATCGACGCGCGTCGTCAGATGCTTGTACGCGTTGATCGCATTGGCCGATGACAGCGGCTTCGCGGCATCGGCCCAGACGAGCGGCGCGATGCCGAGGAACGCCTCGACCGATTCCACCAGCTTCGGCAGCACCGGCTTCAACGCGAGCGACAGCAGGCGGAACGCTTCGAGGCTCACACTGCACGTCTCGTGCAGCGCGACGGCGTTCGCCGGGTCTTTCGCCTGTTCCCACGGCTTGGCGGAATCGACGTAGGCGTTGACTGCATCGGCGAGCTCCATCGTCGTGCGCAACGCGCGGCCGTACTCGCGCGATTCGTAGAAGCCGGCGATCTGCGCAATCGCCCCGCGCAATTGCGCGACGAGCGGATGATGCATCGCGCTGTCCTGCACGCGGCCGTCGAAGCGCTTGATGAACCCCGCCGCGCGGCTCGCGATGTTCACGTATTTGCCGACGAGATCGCTGTTCACGCGCGCCTGGAAGTCTTCGAGGTTCAGGTCGATGTCTTCCATCGTGCTGTTGAGCTTCGCCGCGAAGTAGTAGCGCAGCCACTCGGGATTCAGGCCCGTGTCGATCACGCTCTGCGCGGTGATGAAGGTGCCGCGCGACTTCGACATCTTCGCGCCATCGACGGTCAGAAAGCCGTGCGCGAACACGTTGGTCGGCGTGCGATGACCGGAGAACTCCAGCATCGCCGGCCAGAACAGCGTGTGGAAATACAGAATGTCCTTGCCGATGAAGTGGTACTGCTCGGCCTTCGCGCCCGGCTTCACCCACTCGTCGAAATTCACGCCGATGCGATCCGCGAGATTCTTGAAACTCGCGTAATAGCCGACCGGCGCGTCGACCCAGACATAGAAGTATTTGCCCGGCGCGCCCGGAATCTCGAACCCGAAGTAGGGCGAGTCGCGCGAGATGTCCCAGTCGGCGAGCTTGGCTTCGCCCTTGTCGCCGAGCCACTCGCGCATCTTGTTGGTGGCTTCGGGCTGCGCGAGGCCGCTCACCCAGCCGCGCAGGAATTCCTCGCAGCGCGGATCGGAGAGCTTGAAGAAGTAATGCGTCGAGGTCTTGCGGATGGGCGTCGCGCCCGACACGACCGAATACGGGTTGATGAGTTCGGTCGGCTGATAGGTCGAGCCGCAGACTTCGCAGTTGTCGCCGTATTGATCCTTTGCGCCGCACTTCGGGCACTGGCCCTTGATGAAGCGGTCCGGCAGGAACATTTCCTTGACCGGATCGTAGGCCTGCTCGATGTCGCGTGCCTCGATCAGGCCCGCTTGCTGAAGCGAGCCGTAGATCGTGTTGCAGAGGGCGCGATTCTCCTCGGCATCGGTCGAATAATAGTTATCGAACGAAATGCCGAAGCTGTCGAAGTCACGTTTGTGCTCTTTCCACACGCGCTCGATGAGTTGTTTCGGCGTGATGCCTTCCTTTTCGGCGCGCAGCATGATCGGCGTGCCGTGGGTGTCGTCCGCGCCGACGTAGTAGACCTCATGGCCATGCATTCGCAGCGTCCGAACCCAGATATCCGTCTGAATGTACTCGACCATGTGGCCGATATGAATCTGACCGTTCGCGTAAGGCAACGCGGACGTGACGAGGATCTGGCGGCGGCCGCTTTCGTTGGCGGAGGCGGCAGGCGCGGCGGTGGCAGTGGCTGAAATCGGTGCTGACATAAAGGCGCGGCCCGTGTCGAGTGCTTGGGGTTGGGGAAAAAGCGGATTTTGATTTTAGCAGGGCGGGGGGAGGGGACGCGCGGGGCAGCGTTGGAAGGCGGGATTGGAGGCTTGCTGACTTCGGCGGCTCAACGTCCACATGCCGCAGGTCAACCGTCTGCTCGACCCGCGTCATTCGTCGAAGCTCGAAGCGATGGAAGCCGCGTTTCTTTCATTGGGCAAGCGGCTGAACATCTCGTTGGCGATCGCGATTCGCGCGCCCAAAAAAAACCGGGGTCCAATCGGGCCCCGGAGCAACAACGACAAGAGGAGAATGGCAGGTGATGGCCTCGCCATCCACCCACCGTAGAGAAAGACAGCGGCACCGCGTCCAAGTTTCAAATTTTTTTCAGACGACTGAACTCCGCGGACTCCAGCTTTCCGCCGCCGCGTTCACGGCGACGCATTCTCCTTTTAAATCAATTGCTTTACTGCACCTGACCCGGCTGCGCCGTGGCACGCAGATAGATTTCCACGCGGCGATTCTGCGCGCGGCCGGCTTCCGTCGAATTGTCCGCGATCGGCTGGTTCTGGCCCATGCCCGACGCCGAGAGACGTTGCGCCGGCACGCCGTGCGTCGCGATGTACGACGCCACGCTCTGCGCGCGGTTCTGCGACAGCGTCTGGTTGTAAGCCGCCTGGCCGGTGTTGTCCGTATGGCCGATGACGTTCGCGATCAGCTCCGGATGCTGCTGCATCGTCTGCGTGACGGAATTCAGCACCGGATCGAACGACGGCTTGATTGCATAGCTGTTCGTATCGAACGAAATCGAATTGGGGATGTTCACCTTGAGCGAGCCGTCCTGCTGCTCGGTCACTTGCGTGCCCGTGCCCTTCGAGTCGCCCGAAATCTTGTTCTTGATCGACTGCCAGTTGTAGCCGGTGATGCCGCCCACCGCCGCGCCCGTGGCCGCGCCGATCGCCGCGCCCTTGCCGCCGCCGAAAATGGCGCCGATGCCCGCGCCGGTCGCGGCCCCCACGCCCGTGCCGACCGCCGTGTTGGTGCCTTGCTGCGAAGCGCAGCCGGCGACGAGTGCCCCGGCCACGGCGAACACGGACAGACGAGTGAAGAATTTGGTGTTCATCTTAATCTCCTTGAATCGACAAGCGTTTCGGCGCGAGAAGCGCCGACAGTGCGAAAGGGTCTTCGGACCAGCCTCCGGATGAGCCTCTACAATAATGAGAAGAGGCATCCGGCTGCCCGATGCGATGCGTCCCCGGAAAGATTTGCAGCGGGATAGTGCAGTGCCCGCGCGTCACGCGCAACGGTGCTAACAAATACTTTCAATTTCTTCAGTTTGTTGTTGCGCGCCGCAGGGCGCTAGCAACAATCGTTCCATGGAGTTTCGATGAGCATTGACCGCGCGAAGATCGACACCGCACTCGCCACACTGACCGATCCCAACACCAACCGCAAGTTCGTCGATACGAAGAGCATTCGCAACGTGTCCGTCGACGGGGCGAACGTCGCGGTGAGCGTCGTGCTCGGCTATCCGGCGAGAACGCAGTTCGCCCTCATCCGCGAGCAGGTGCAGAGCGTGTTGCGTCAGGTGCCCGGCGTCGCGAACGTGACCGTGGACGTGTCGTCGCAGGTCGTCGCCCACGCGGTGCAGCGCGGCGTGAAGCTGCTGCCGAACGTCAAGAACATCATCGCGGTGGCATCGGGCAAGGGCGGCGTCGGCAAGAGCACGACGGCCGCGAATCTCGCGCTCGCGCTCGCCGCGGAGGGCGCGTCGGTCGGCATGCTCGACGCGGACATCTACGGCCCCTCGCTGCCGATGATGCTCGGCATCACCGGCCGGCCCGAATCGCCCGACAACCAGACGATGAACCCGCTCGAAGGCCACGGCATCCAGGCGAATTCGATCGGCTTCCTGATCGAGCAGGACAATCCGATGGTGTGGCGCGGCCCGATGGTGACCTCGGCGCTCGAGCAGTTGCTGCGTCAGACCAACTGGAAGGATCTCGACTACCTCGTCGTCGACATGCCGCCGGGCACGGGCGACATCCAGCTCACGCTGTCGCAGAAGGTGCCGGTGACGGGCGCGGTGATCGTGACGACGCCGCAGGACATCGCGCTGCTCGATGCGAAGAAGGGCTTGAAAATGTTCGAGAAGGTCGGCATTCCGATTCTCGGCATCGTCGAGAACATGAGCACGCACATCTGCTCGCATTGCGGTCACGAAGAGCACATCTTCGGCGCGGGCGGCGGCGAGCGCATGGCGAAGGAATACGGCGTCGAGATTCTCGGCCAGTTGCCGCTCGATATCTCCATTCGCGAGCGCACCGACGCGGGCCAGCCGAGCGTCGTGTCGCAGCCGGAAAGCCGTATCGCCGAGACGTATCGCGCGATCGCGCGTCGCGTGGCGATTTCGATCGCCGAGCGTCAGCGCGACATGACTTCGAAGTTCCCGAGCATCGTCGTGCAGAACACCTGATTTCGAGCATTCGATCGAATCTGCGCGAGCCTTGTGCAATGCGGCTCGCGGTATCATGTCGCCTTCGATGCGCGGCAGCGTGGACGCACGGGGCGTCGGCGGGCCGCCGAGAGGATCGCATGGGACACAGGTTCGACGGGAGCGCGCTTCACGCCTTGATCGCGATGACCGCTTGCAGCGTCATGCTGAGCGGTTGCGGCCTCATCTTCCAAAATCACGAAAAACGCGCAGACGCGGTGCTGCAACCGACGCCCGGCAACGCGACGCGCGGCACCGTCACGCTGATCGAGCGCTCGGACGGTGTGCAGGTGTCCTACAACCTGACCGACATGCCGCCGAACAGCGATCACGCGCTCACCGTTCACGAGCGCGGCGACTGCATCGCCGTCAACGAGCAGGATGCAAGCCCGGTGTTCGCGCTGCCGTCGGAGCGCAGACGGGCGTCGTCGCGTGTCGAAGGCGAACTCGGCAATATCCACGCGGACGCGACCGGCGCTGCGACGGGCTTCATCGTCGCGACCGACGTGTCGCTCGACGGCGTGCGCTCGGTCATTTCGCGCGCGATCATGCTGCATCGCGAAGCGGTGGACCCTTACGCGAGCGCGCCGCACAACGTGGGGCCTGCGCTCGCTTGCGGCGTAATTCGTCGCTGACATAGCGCCCGTTCGCACCGCACCCGCCGCTGCCGCCCGATCGCGTAAAATACGCGCTTTCGTCTGGCCCGCGCGGCGAGCATCGCCGCCGGAGACCTTGCCCGTTTCACCGCAGGCGGCGGTCGCGAGACCCGAGCCGTTCACCGTTGAGTAGCGTCCCTATGAGCATCAAATCCGACAAGTGGATTCGCCGCATGGCCGAAGAGCACCGAATGATCGAGCCGTTCGTGCGCGATCAGGTGCGCGTGAGCGAGGACGGCCGCAAGATCGTGAGCTACGGCACGTCCAGCTACGGCTACGACATCCGCGTCGCCGACGAATTCAAGATCTTCACGAACATCAATTCCACGATCGTCGATCCGAAGAACTTCGACGAGAAATCGTTCGTCGACTTCAAGGGCGATGTCTGCATCATTCCGCCGAATTCCTTCGCGCTCGCACGCACGGTCGAATATTTCCGGATTCCGCGCTCGTGCCTGACCGTGTGCCTCGGCAAATCGACGTATGCGCGCTGCGGGATCATCGTCAACGTGACGCCGTTCGAGCCGGAATGGGAAGGGTACGTGACGCTCGAATTCTCGAATACGACACCTTTGCCTGCCAAAATCTACGCAAACGAGGGCGTCGCCCAAGTCCTGTTCTTCGAAAGCGATGAAATGTGCGAGACATCGTACGCGGATCGCGGCGGGAAGTATCAAGGGCAGCACGGCGTGACGCTGCCGAAAACCTGATCATCGCCGCGCTTTAAGAAACGCATACGGCAAACGCTTGTCGAAGGACCGCTGGCTTCGAGATAAGACTCGGGCAGCGGTCGTTCCATTTGGAGAATCGCCTCATGAAGTTCCGCTTTCCCGTCGTCATCATCGACGAAGACTTTCGCTCCGAGAACATTTCGGGTTCCGGCATCCGGGCGCTCGCCGAGGCGATCGAGAAAGAAGGCGCCGAAGTCCTCGGCCTGACGAGCTACGGCGACCTCGCCGCGTTCGCGCAGCAGTCGAGCCGCGCGTCGTGCTTCATCTTGTCGATCGACGACGACGAGCTGCTGCCCTACGCGGACAACGTCGTCGTGGAGGGCGACACGCCCGAGCTGGCATCGGCCATCGTCGCGCTGCGCGCGTTCATCAACGCCGTGCGCCGCCGCAACGCCGATATCCCCATCTTCCTGTACGGCGAAACGCGCACCTCGCGCCACTTGCCCAACGACATCCTGCGCGAGCTGCACGGCTTCATCCACATGTTCGAGGACACGCCCGAATTCGTCGCGCGACACGTGATCCGCGAGGCGAAGGTGTATCTCGATTCGCTCGCGCCGCCGTTCTTCAAGGAACTGGTGCAGTACGCGGAGGAGGGCTCGTATTCGTGGCACTGTCCCGGACACTCGGGCGGCGTTGCGTTCCTGAAGAATCCGCTCGGGCAGATGTTTCACCAGTTCTTCGGCGAGAACATGCTGCGCGCGGACGTGTGCAATGCCGTCGACGAACTCGGCCAGCTGCTCGATCACACCGGTCCGGTCGCGGCGTCCGAACGTAACGCGGCGCGCATCTTCAGCGCGGATCATCTCTTTTTCGTGACCAATGGCACGTCGACGTCGAACAAGATCGTTTGGCACGCGACCGTCGCGCCGGGCGATATCGTCCTGGTCGACCGCAACTGCCACAAGTCGATCCTGCACGCGATCACGATGACCGGCGCGATCCCGGTGTTCCTCACGCCGACGCGCAACCATTTCGGCATCATCGGGCCGATTCCGCGCGACGAATTCAAGCCGGAAAACATTCGCAGGAAGATCGAGGCGAATCCGTTCGCCCGCGAGGCGCTCGCGAAGAACCCGAAGATCAAGCCGCGCATTCTGACGATCACCCAGAGCACGTATGACGGCGTGATCTACAACGTCGAGATGATCAAGGATCTGCTCGGCGACATGCTCGACACGCTGCACTTCGACGAAGCCTGGCTGCCGCACGCCGAGTTCCACTCGTTCTATCAGGACATGCACGCGATCGGCGCGGGCCGTCCGCGCACGGGCGCACTCGTGTTCGCGACGCACTCGACGCACAAGCTGCTCGCCGGCATTTCGCAGGCGTCGCAGATTCTCGTGCAGGACAGCGAGAACAGCACGTTCGACCGCCATCGTTTCAACGAGGCGTATCTGATGCACACGTCGACCTCGCCGCAATACGCGATCATTGCGTCATGCGATGTCGCCGCCGCGATGATGGAGGCGCCGGGCGGCACGGCGCTCGTCGAGGAATCGATTGCCGAAGCGCTCGATTTTCGCCGCGCGATGCGCAAGGTCGATGCCGAATACGGCGAGGACTGGTTCTTCAAGGTCTGGGGTCCGGATGCGCTGGCGGAAGAGGGTATCGGCGATCGCGAGGACTGGATGCTGAAGCCAAACGACCGCTGGCACGGCTTCGGCGCGCTCGCCGAAAACTTCAACATGCTCGACCCGATCAAGGCGACGATCATCACGCCGGGACTCGACGTGGACGGCGAGTTCGGCGAGAGCGGCATCCCGGCCGCGATCGTGACGAAATATCTGGCGGAGCACGGCATCATCGTGGAGAAGACGGGGCTTTACTCGTTCTTCATCATGTTCACGATCGGCATCACGAAGGGCCGCTGGAACTCGATGGTCACCGAGCTTCAGCAGTTCAAGGACGACTACGACAACAATCAGCCGCTGTGGCGCGTGCTGCCGGAGTTCGTCGCGCAGCATCCGTCGTATGAGCGCATCGGCCTGCGCGATCTGTGCGGGCAGATTCACAGCGTCTATCGCGCGAACAATATCGCGCGTCTGACGACGGAGATGTATCTGTCGAGCATGGAACCGGCGATGAAACCGTCAGAAGCGTTTGCGAAGCTCGCGCACCGTGAGATCGACCGCGTGCCGATCGACGAACTCGAAGGCCGCGTCACGTCGATCCTGCTCACGCCGTATCCGCCGGGCATCCCCTTGCTGATTCCGGGCGAGCGCTTCAATCGCACGATCGTCGATTATCTGCGTTTCGCGCGCGAGTTCAACGAGCGGTTCCCGGGATTCCACACGGATATTCACGGGCTCGTCGGCGAGATGATCAACGGGCGTATCGAGTATTTCGTCGATTGCGTGCGCGATTGATGTTTCGCTGACCCGTTGCAAAAACAAACGGCCCGTTCAGAACGGGCCGTTTGTCGTTTCAGGAACGCCGATCGTTCAGATCAGGCCTTCCGCTTTCATCGCCGCTTGCACGCCCGCACGCGCGCCCACACGCTCCTGATAGGCGACCAGCGCGGGCCACTTGCCGAGGTCGAGATCGATGTGCTTTGCCCAGCCGAGCACGGTGAAGAGGTACGCATCGCCGATGCTGAATTCGTTGCCGAGCAGGAATTGCTTGTCGTCGACTTGCTGCGCCACGTAGGCGAGACGGCGCTCGAGGTTGGCCATCGCCGCTGCTTTCCAGTCGCTGCTCGCGGCCGGATTGAAGAACGGCGAGAAGTTCTTGTGCAGTTCCGTGCCGATAAACGTCAGCCAGCTTTGCAGGCGATAACGCGCCATGCCGTCGTTGAGCGGCGCGAGATGCTTCGCCGGCACCTGGTCGGCGATGTACTGCATGATCGCGGGGCCTTCGGTGAGCAGCTCGCCGCTGTCGAGCAGGAGCGCGGGCACGTAGCCCTTCGCATTGATCTTGCTGAAATCCGCGCCGCTCGCGGTGAGTTTGGTCTTGAGATCGACGGCTTCGATTTCATAAGGCAGCCCCGATTCTTCAAGCGCGATGTGCGATGCGAGGGAACAGGCGCCTGCTTTGTAGAACAGTTTCAAAACAATTTCTCCAGGATGAGTCGGCACGATTATGAATGAACTCGTTTCGGCGTGGCTGAATGGATTGTGAAATTGTCTGTGTCGTGGGTGGAGATAAAGGCTTGCAAGAAATCGGACTCTTCGTGCATTTGTTTTGGATTGCGAAGTATAGGATCGGTTTGTTTTCGATCGATTTTGAGGGGACGTATGGGTACAAGGCCTTCGTTCGCCGGCGCCTGGTCGGCTTTCTCCGCAGTGCGAGTCAGTGGCGCGGAAGTCGGAAAGGAATGATCGTCGTGAAAGGACAGGGCTGGTCCAATGCGCGAGGACATGTCACTCTATGGGACGGAAGTTTCTGCTCGGATGCAGGTCACTTGCTTCGCGACCCTGACAACGGCCTCTTTGTTCCGGAGACGGCGTCGCTATGGGTGCTGCATCAAATTTTGCGAGGACCGCTGGTCCCACGCTCCTCGCCTTGAGCCAACTTGCGAGTGCAACCTCAGTCAGCCAGGAACG